>Ga0136611_10002238_pt1 | contig 13448 bp, 11 predicted proteins | sample AntDrymUQ2232306_2_FD_106645 | JGI IMG/M metagenome (GOLD analysis project Ga0136611, IMG submission 106645) | Polar desert sand microbial communities from Dry Valleys, Antarctica - metaG UQ223 (23.06) | ecosystem: Environmental > Terrestrial > Soil > Desert | place: Antarctica: Dry Valley... | reverse complement strand
GTCGTCTCCAACGCGGCGCTGCGCGCGCTCGCCCGCTCCAGCCCGCGCACGCCGGAGGAGGTTGCGGTACTCGCCGAGCTTGGTCCCTGGAAGACCGCTGCCTACGCCGCCGATCTCCTCACCGCCCTCACCGCCGTACCTGTACAATAACCAGCAGGCGCGCGGCGCCGCTTCGGAGCACTGATAGATGAGCGCGCACGCCCCAAACGACTCCCACAACCCGGTCGAGCAGGTGCCGCGCGATTCAGCAGACTACGGCCAGCGCATGATCGCCGTCAACACGCTGGAACGCTGGCCCAGTCCCCGACCGGAGCGGTCCTTCCTCGTCCACGAGGAGCTGCCGGAGTTCACTTGTCTCTGCCCGCGCTCCGGCTTTCCTGATTTCGCCACCCTGATCCTGGATTATGTGCCGGGTGCCTGGGTGGTGGAACTGAAGTCGCTCAAGCTCTATATCAATGCCTTCCGCGACCGCGCCCTCTCGCACGAGGCCGCCGTGAACGAGGTCGCGGAGACACTCGCGCACCTCCTGGAGCCGCGTCGCCTTCGCCTCGCCGGCCGCTTCACGCGCCGCGGCAACATCGCCACGAGCATCATCGCCGAATACGACGCGCGGGCGGGCTGGACGGCGACCCTGCCACCGCTCGCGCTCGCCGAATAGCCGGCAAGCGACGGCTGGGCCAATCCCCGCAACCGCCGGAGGCGAGCACCATGACCCTCGACGTTCGCGCCGTCCCCGCCCGCTCCGGTGGGATGCCCGATGCCGCCGGCCTCAACTTCTTTGACGCCGACCCGAACCTCGCCTTCGCGCTCGCCCTTCGCCTCGCCAAAGAAGACTATCAGCGCGCCCTGCCGCTGCTGCGCGAGGCGGGCGCGGTCGCGGGCGGCGAACTGGACCGACTCGCGCGGATCGCGGAGCGCAACCCACCCCGCCTGATCCAGTACAACGCCCGCGGCGAGCGCGTGGACGAGATCGAATACCACCCTGCCTATCATGCGATGGAGCGGATCGCCTACGGGCGCTTCGGCTTGGCCGCGCTCTCCCACCGCCCCGCCGTGCGCGGCTGGCCGCACCCCGCGCCCCACGTCTTCAAGTACGCGCTCAGCTACCTCCTGATCCAGAGCGAGTTCGGCCTTTTCTGCCCCGTGAACATGACCGATTCGCTCGCGCGCGTGCTGCGCCGCTTTGCGGACGAGGCGGTCGTCCGCCGCTTCGTTCCGGGCCTGACCGCCACCGACCCCGAGACGCTCCTTCAGGGCGCAATGTTCATGACGGAGAAGGCGGGCGGCTCCGATGTCGGTGCCACCGAAACGACCGCCATCTGGACCGACGGCGGCTGGCGCTTGAGCGGTGAGAAATGGTTCTGCTCCAATGTCTCGGCCGACCTTATCCTCACGCTCGCGCGTCCGCACGGCGCTCCCCAGGGCACGCGCGGCCTCGGCCTCTTTCTCGTGCCGCGCGATCTCGAAGACGGCACGCGCAACCGCTACCGCATCAACCGCCTCAAGGACAAGCTCGGCACGCGCGATATGGCGAGCGGTGAGGTGACGCTCGATCACGCCTTCGCCTACCAGATCGGAGACCTGGACCGTGGCTTCGTGCAGATGATGGAGATGGTCAGCTCCTCCCGCCTCTCCAACGCGATGCGCGCCGCCGCGATCACGCGCCGCGCCCTGCTCGAGTCACAGGTCCACGCCGCCGGTCGAATCGCTTTCGGCCGGCCGCTCGCCGCGCTCCCCCTGCTCCGTGAAAACCTGCTCGAATTAACGCTGGACAGCGAGTCCGCGCTCGCCGCCGTGCTCCACACCGGCGCGGTTTTCGACGCCGCCGATGCGGGCGACGAGCGCGCGGCGCGCCTGCTGCGCATCCTCACGCCCCTGATCAAGCTCGCGATCTGTAAGCGCGCGCGCTGGTCCACCGGCGAGGCGATGGAGATCCGCGGCGGCAACGGCTACATTGAGGACTGGGTCAACTCCCGCCTGCTGCGCGACGCTCACCTCGGCTCGATCTGGGAAGGCTCTTCGAATGTGATCGCGCTTGATGTCCTGCGCGCAATCATGCGCGAGGATGCGCACCATGTGCTCTTTGATGACATAACTTTGCGGCTTACCGCCACGACTGACCCAGCGGTGCGTCCCGCCGCCGCCCTGATCCGCGCGGCGATCGAGCAGGTGCGCGCAACCGTCGCGGCGGTGATCGCGCTGGACAGTGAGGCGCGCGAATACCCGATGCTCCAGGTCGCGGAACGCCTCTACCTGCTCTATGCCGCTTCGCTCCTGACCGAAGAAGCAGAGGCACAGGCGCGTCAGGGAAGCTATCGCAAACTCCTGATCACCGCCGAGTTTATCCGCCGCCGCCTCTCACCCGCACCGGCCCCCTGGCTGGGACCGCGCCCAGGCAGCGGCCCGTGGCTAGAGGGGATCCTGGAATGGCAGCAGATCCCCGCGAGCGCAGCAGGGGGCCTCTTAGACCGTCTTGCGACCGCCGGATTGGCCGTCTGAACTACGCCAGCGGGCAGATCGGTCCACCGGCCCGCGCATCCCTTACGACGCCATTGCCGAGGTGGTCCCCCGCGACCGCATCATCTTTAACCTGACGCGCGCCGAGGCCCGCACCCGCTTCGGCCCCGGCCCCAGCGTCTAGATCGACGCGGACGCGCCTGTCACACCCTGAGCGGTGCGGCACACCTCAGGGCAGCGTGCCACCGGCAATCGCAACCTGCACACCGTTGACCGTGACCGTCTGCGTAAACGTGTCGCCCGCGGTTCCGAGCGCCGTTTGCGTCAGCGTGAGCACCGCGCCCGGATTGCAGCCGCCGCCGCCAGCCGTGACGGAGTAGAGCGCGTCCTGTTTGCTCGCATGGACCGGGATGTACGGCGATGGATTCGGCGCGTTCGCACACGCCGCGCTCGCGCTCGCGGTGGGTGAGCCGCTCGCCGCGTAGCTCGCGCCGCCGATCGCGACCGCAAATGTGAGGCCCTGCGCCGCCCCACTGGCGAGCGTGAGCGTCAGCACGCAGCGAAACGTGCCCGTACCCGCCACTGTGCAGCGATGCGCCTGTGCGGAGACGCCGCCGGGGATGGCGGAATAGGTCGCGCTGAACGCGCCGGTCGCCGCCGACCCGCCCGGCTTCGCCCGCGCGTTCCGCGCGATCGTGCCCGCGCCCACCGGTTGCGGAGAGGGCTCGGGGGAGGGGACATTCACGCGCTGAGAGGCGGGGGAAGATGTTCGGTCTTGGCGGGGCGAGACGGAACACGCATCGGTCATCCCGGCTGATTCTTGAAGGGTGACACATGCAAGAACGTGGGGCACACCCGTAAACCGATGTCTGACACCCGACTACTTCACCTCTACCACCTGCATCATGCCCCCGTCCTCGTGTTGCAGGATGTGGCAGTGGAAGACAAACTTGCCCGTGTAGTCCAGAAAGCGCGAGCGGAAGGTGAACTCGCCGAAGGGCGCCACCGGGAACGTGTCCTTGAGGCCGCGCGCTTCGTAGGGGCGGCCGTTGACGTGCGTCACCTGGAAGTCATTGATGTGGATGTGGAACGGGTGCCAGATGTTGCTGGCGTTGCGAATCACCCACTCCTCGGTGCTGCCCAGGCGCATCACCTGGTCCACGCGCGTCATATCGAACTCTTTGTTGTCCACCATGAAGGTCGCCATCGGCACCACCGGCGCGAAGCGGTCCAGCGGCAGGATCTGGAAGTTGACCACGCGCCGCTGGTCCACGGTGTAGCGACGCAGATCATCAAACGGCAGCAGCTTCTCTGGCAGCGGTTGCGGGCGCTGCGCTTCCCCATCGCTCACCATCGTCGCGAGCACCATGTCCGGCTGGAGACTGAAGCCGCCGTCGAAGGTGAGCGTGCGCAGCGCGTGCCGGCCTGGCGCGAGCGCCTGCACCAGCACCTCCGTGCGCTCGCCCGGACTGAGGAGGATCTTATCGCGCGCGCTCGGCGCCGCGAGGGAGTTGCCGTCGTTGGCGATCTCGTGGAGCGTGTGGCCCTCAAGGTGGAGGCGGTAGAAGACGTTGGGCGTCGCGTTCACCATCCGCCAGCGCTGCGTCTCCCCCGGACGGATATCAATTGTCGGACGCACCTGCCCGTTCACCAGCCGCGCAAACCGGTCCTGGGCCCGGGTCGCGCTCGGCTCCACCAGCCGCCCCTGGCGGTCGTGCTGCGTCGCCTGGAGAACCAACGTGCGCGCGCGCAGCCCCGCGATCCCCGGCAGCTCGTCAAAATCGCCTTCAATGATCACCCCTCCGGCCATCCCGCCGAAGACCTGCTCCGTCGTCAGCCCATGAAAGTGGGGGTGATACCAGTTGAAGCCGGCGTTGTGCTCCCGCGGGATGCGGAACTCGTAATCGAACGTCTCGCCCGGCTGGATGTGCAGCAGCACATTGTCCGAGTTGCCGGACGGCGAGACGTGAAAGCCGTGCGTATGCAGGTTCGTGATCTGGTCGAGCCCGTTGATCAGCTTCACCTTGAGCGTGTCGCCGGGTCGCAGCCGCAGCGTCGGGCCGGGGAAGCTACGCTCAAAGACCATTGAGCTTACCCGGCGCCCGCCCACCACTACCTCGCTCGTGCGCGCCTCCAGCGTCGTCTCTAGCAGCCCGTCACGGCTGACGCGCTCCTCCGGCTCAACCAAGGGCAGGCCCTCGACCTGGCTCTGCGCCATCAGGCGCGGATAGACCAGGCTGCCCGCGCCGAGGCCGACCACCGCCAGGCCCGCGCCCGCGCCCAACAAGCGACGCCGGGAGAGTCGTGCCGCAACGGGCAGCCCTGGAACACGTCGATTCGACGGCGAAGATGGGGATCGATCCACAGAAAGACTCCTTCTGGCTGGCACGTTGCCTTACGCGCCCGAATATGCCTACGGCTCGCCGGGCTCACCCGGCGGGGTTGGGCGCGGTCGCACCGTGATCCAGCCTTCCATGCCGTCATGCACCACGCAGACGTAGTGATACACTCCCGCCTCCATCATGCGCAGGCTGTAACTGCTGCGAAAGGGCAAGCCAGCGCCGGCTGGACTCTCAAGAAACGCCTGGTTCATCAGGATGCCGGACGTGACCGGCCCGGCCCGATACTCCGCACCGGAAGCAGGCGCCGCGATGCTGGCCGGTGTCACCAGTGCCAGCTCTTCCGTCGGACAGGTGTGCCAGATGTCCGGGTCAAATGTGAACTCATCCTCGCTGGTGGAGACGGTGCGCACACCATTGCGGAAGGGCGGCAGCTCGCGTCCGGTCGAGCGCACCGGTGCCACCGCTGGGATCAAGATCTGGTCGGCGGGCGCCTCGCAGGCCGGCGTGATCACCTCAAACTGGGTCACCGCCTCCCCCGGCCGCGTCGCGAACCCGGAGAGCGCGTGGAAGACGCCGGGCGGTCCGTCCACCTCCCACGTCACCGTATCCCCCGGGTTCACAAACAGGTTGCGCACGCCAAACTGGTTCACCGCTAACCGTGTCTGTTGCCCGCCGCCGGTGGGCACCCGCCAGCGCTTGAGTCCGTCCGTCTGGTTCACTTCAAATGTTGGCGCGAGGATCGCGCGCTCCTCCGCGATTAGCTGGAGGAGGTCGCCCTCATAGGCGCGGCGTGCGTCCGCGGCAAGCTGCGCCTCGCTTTGGGCCGCCTGCGCGGGCGGTAGCACATCAATCCGCCCGCTCATCCCCGGACCGTGGACCAAGCAGAGATAGTAATAGCTCCCCGCTCCGATCGCCGGCGCGAGCGTGAACGTGAACGACGGGTTTCCCCGCCCGCCACTCTCCACCGGTGGGCTGGTGAGCATCGCCGTGTTGTACGGACGCGCGCCCTCAAAGACGCACGCGACTTCCTCGGCGCGGCCGCAGGGCGCGTGCGGCGGCGAGCCGAAGTTGGGCGTGTTGTTGAAGAACGTCGCCTGGATCCCGCCGTCTACGTACGGATCGGGAAACATAAAGCCGCTGTAGCCCTGTTGCGGCGTGAATCCGGCGGGCAGCAGCGTGACGTGATGGAAGGCATTTGGGTTGGGCGCGACGTTGAACGTAATCGTGTCACCCGCATGCGCCTGAAGCAGCGACGGATAAAAGGCGTTGAAGCTCCAGTTATGCCCCTCTGGGCTGAGATTGTCCACCTGCACCTGCCACTGACGCGCCGCGAGCGGTTGCGCGCGCGCGCCTCCCGCCAGCCCCGTGGCGAGTACCACCAGCATGATCGAGAGCAGTGCGAGGGCGGGCGGACGCATGAGGCTCATAGTGATCTCCGAGAACCTGGATTCTTGACGGGGCGCCGTCTGGGAGTGCCGGCGTGCCCAGCTCGGCGCGGTAGGCAGCGAGGATCACGGTCCCCTACGGGCCACTGCCCACTACCTGCTGCCCCGTGGTGGGTGTCGGCTTCGGCGGTATGGTTGGCGCGAGCGTCGGTGACGGCGTGGGCGTGGGTGTGACCGGCGTTGGCTTCGCCGTGGGAGTCGCGGTCGGCGCGGGCGGCGACGGTGTCGGCTTCGCGCTCGATGGCACGAAAGCCATCTCCAGCGTGAGATACGCCCCGCCGAGATCACCTTCGCTCGCTGCCTCAATATGGTAGGTCACGCCCCCGGTAAGCGACACGTCGGTTAGTCGTGCGTCCGAGGCAACAGCCGTCTCATCACCGCTGCAACCCAGGCTGACCAAGGTGGCTAATGTCGTGCCCTGGAAGACGGAGAGCACCACCGGATAGCCGCTCCCCGTCGTGTTCACCGAGAGCTTGCCGTTCGTGCCCGGTGTGAAGCGCCACCACGCGGAGGCGCTTTGTTGCGGCCGGCCGCTCGAACCGCAGGCTGTCCGCGGGTCGTTCGGTTCGGTCGTGAACCCGATTGTCAGCTGCTGCACACGATACGGGCTGCTCCCGATCACGGTTGCATTCGCAAACAGATCGTTCGCGCTGCCGGGTACGGGCGTGCCGCAGGGACTCGGCTTCGGCGTCACCGCCGGCTGCAGCGTCGGCACGGGCGTGCCGCCGAGCGCATTCGCGGCGGCGTCAATCTGGATGCGCGGCTTCACGATCCCCGGACAGGCGCCGCTGCGCCGGTCGCTGATTGCCACCCCCGTCGTCGTGAGCGCGTTCAGCACCTGGGCGACCGTCGCCCCTGGCGTACGCGACTTTAACACCGCCCACGCCCCGGCGACGTGCGGCGCCGCCATTGAGGTGCCGCTAAATCGCGCGTAGCCGCCGTTCAGCACCGAGGAGAGGATGTTGTGCCCCGGCGCAAGCACGTTCACAAACGTGGCGCCGTTTGAGGCGAACCAGACCTGATCCTGGAGCGTGGTGGCACCGACGTTGATCGCGGTCGAGATGCAGGCTGGCGAGCCCGTGCTGTCCGGGAAATACTCGTTCCCGGAGGAGATCACAGTCGCGATCCCGGCGGCGCGGAGGTTGTCAATCGCCGCCTTAAGCGGCAGGTTCGCCGCGTCACAGGCCGCCTGGCTCGTGTAGCGGCTCCCACCGAGACTCATGTTCGCCGCCGCGATCGCACATGGTTGCGTCGCCGAGCCGCACTGCAGCGTGCCGTTTAGCGCCAGCACACGCTCGAGGCCGCCAATCTGGTCAGACCGAAAGGTGAGTGTGCAGTCCGCGCTCGTATCGCCGCACTTCGCGCTGGCGATCCGGGTGAAGACCTGCACCGCGATCACGGTCGCGTCCTTTGCCACGCCGCTGAACGTCTGGCCCTGAAAATTGCCGTTGCTGCCCGCCGCGATCCCGGCGACGTGCGTGCCGTGCTCGCAGCCATCAATCGCGGCGGCACAAGGCCCTCCGGAGCCAGGCGCCGTGGACGACGGCACGCCACCCGGACACCACGACGTCGCGCCCTCGTCCGCGTCATTGGTGGAGTAACACGCTTCCGAAACCACTTTGGCGGTTCGCCCGGCCGGATTGACGCTGAGGAAAGGATGCGATTTCTCGACGCCCGTGTCCAGGATCGCCACGCTCTGACCGGCGCCGGAGAAACCGGCCGCATAGAGCTGGTTCGCGCCGATTTTGGGCACGCTCGCGGGCAGCGCCGCCGGCGCGAGCGGGTCCTCGGAGATTGACGTTACATCCGGCGAGGCGGCCAGCGCCGCGAGCGCCGCCGCATCCACCGAGAGCGCCAGGAAGGGGATCGTCTGAAACTGCTTCACGCCGCGCATGTTCAACTTTGCGAGTTGCGTCAGCACCGTTGCCTGCGCCGCCGCGATTGACGCGCGCTGCGACGTTACCCCGGCAGCCGCGAGCGTCCCCTCCGCCTGAAAAGGGGCGCGCACGCCAATGATCACGCGCACCCGCCCTTTCGTCTGCAACGCGGCCTTCACCTCCGCCGGGATGCGTGGCACGTCCGCCGCTCTCGGCGCCGCGGCAGGCGGCGGCTGCCCCGCGTCCGTGACGCGCGCTTCCTGAAACAGCCCAAGCGCAACAACCGCCAGCGCGAGCATCCCCAGGCTCAATCCGCGACGCGACACGCGTCCACCTCTCGAAAGCATTCTTAAACCTCTTGCTGCCTCTCCGCCACGGCAGACGTATTACGCCATCTCGCTGCAACGGTGTGCGTACGGAACATGAGCGTGTCACCGACAAAGCAGCACACGAATGTTATTGTAACGCGAGAATCGTAGACGCGATAGGCCAGCGCACGCAACCTCTGTTCGACCGAGCAGGGGAGCCCGCCTGCACGGCGCACGCCCGTGGTTGCTACACTAGAGAAGCATCGCGCACAGGTAAGGGGACAGACGACGATGGACGAGCAAGGGACGCGGTGGCGGGGGATGATGGGCGTGCTCGCCCTCGCCGTGGTCGTTGCGGCGATTAGCGGCGCCTTCGCCGGCGCGAGTGTGGCGCTGCTCGTCCCGCGCAACGAGGCGACGAAGGCAGTCCCGGCCGCCGCCGATACCGCCCCCACCGCGCTCCTCAAAGTAACCGAAGAATCCGCGACCACGGATACCTTTAAAAAGGTCGCCCCCGGCGTCGTCACGCTGATCGTCCAGGCGCAGCGCACCGATAGCCTCGGTCGCCAGATCCGCGAGACCAACCTCGGCTCCGGCGTGCTGATTGACGACCGCGGCTATCTCATCACCAATGAGCACGTCGTCCGCGGCGCGAGCCGGATCACGGTCAAGCTCGCCAATGGCGAGGAGCGCCCCGGCGTGCTCGTCGGCGACGACGCACCCTTCACCGATATCGCGATCGTGCGCGTGCAGCCGGACGGCCTCAACGTCGTGCCGATCGGCGATTCCAACGCACTGATCCACGGCCAGGCCGTGCTTGCAATCGGCAGCGTCGCATTCAGCGCCCAGACGACCGACTTCCGCAACAATGTCACGCGCGGCGTCGTCAGCGGCCTCCATCGCCGCTGGCCGCGCGACGATACCGTGATGGAAGACCTGATCCAGACCGACGCCGCGATCAATCACGGCAACAGCGGCGGCGCACTCGTCACGATCAACGGCGAGCTCGTCGGCATCACGACCACCGTCGTGCGCGGCAACCAGGGTGGCCAGACCGTCGAGGGTGTCGCCTTCGCCCTGCCGAGCCGCACCTTCAAGCCGATCATTGACCAGATCATCGCCAGCGGCAAGACCGAGCGCCCGTTCGTCGGCATCGTCCATCGCCAGCTCACGCCGGAACTGATCCAGCAATCTCGCCTCGCCGTCCAGAACGGTGCCTTCGTCCTTGATGTCGTCGCCGACAGCCCCGCCGCCCGCGCTGGTATCCAGAAGGGTGACGTGATCACCAAGCTCGGCGACCAGGCAATCTCCGACGAATTGCCGTATCTCAACGCCCTCGTCCGTCAGCGCCCAGGCTCCAGCGTCCCTGTCACCCTCGTCCGCGCCGGTCGTGAAACCCAAATCAACCTTGAAATCACCGCGCGCCCATGATCTCGGTGCCTACGCGATCATTGACCCCTACCGATTTGCTACGTACCCTGCCGGAGATATGCGAGCACTGCTCCCGGCCCGGCCAGGTGCCGGGGTGACACCATGAACCAGCCGCCGCCACGACGGCCGCTCACCAGCCGCCGCCCGGTGTCGCCGCCGCGTCGCAGCGTGGATCCGCGCCTGCTGCTCGGCGGCGGCGGGGCCGCGCTCGCGCTCGTCCTGCTCGCCGTCCTCTTCATCGGCCCCTGCTCGATCCTCAATCCCTCGGACGACGCGGACGAGACGCGCTTCGAGTGCCCGACGATCAAGAACCCGCCCCCGCCGCCGAATGGCCTCGAAGTGAGCAGCATTGCCAAGGACTTCAGCGACGGTCGCTGCAACAAGTCCGTGCCGCCCGGTCCCTCCGCGATCACGCTGCCGTTGGAGTCTGGCAAGGGTGGGCGCGGCCTTGCGCTCTACACCTATACGGGCGAAAAGTGGCAGCGGCTCGCGCCCGCCGAGTTGACCGAGGACGGCAAGGCCGCCCGCGCCGTTGTCGATCGCGTGCCTGCCAACGGTGCGATCATGCGCCGCGCGCCGGGCGCCTTCCAGTTGATGGGTGTTGTTCCACAGGGCCAGACGCTGACCGCCGAGGCCGAGCGCCTCGCCGCGATCGTCGGCGGCGCGGACTTCATCCCGGCTGCGGACGGTGCCGTCAACGGCAGTATCACGAACATCAAGCGCAACGAGACCGCCTTGCTCGTACCCATCGTGCGCGCCACAGCGGGCGCGGAGGTGGACGCGGTGAACGCCTTCCTCGCGGACGCCACGCGTCGCGCCGCCCACGCCGCCACGATCGGCCGGCTCGTCACCGCCAACCGCCTCGATGGGATCGAATTGCAGTACACCGCCGTGGACCCGGCACGCCGCGGCGATTTTACCGAACTGGTGCGCGCCGTCACGGACGAGGTGCGCAAGGCGGGCGGTCTCGTGATCCTCACGCTGCCCCTGCCCGTCAAAGACGGCACCAATTGGAACACCGGCGCCTATGATTGGTCCCAGCTCGGCAAGCTCGCGGATCTGATCAAGATCGCGCCGGAGCTGGACCAGTCGCTCTATCGCCGCACGGTGCCCGAGGCGCTGACGTACCTTACCACGCAGGTGGAGCCGCGCCAGCTCGTGCTCACCGTCAGCCCGCTCGCCGCGGAGAAGTCCGACCAGGGCATCCGCACGCTGAGCACGCTCGACGCGCTCTCCCTCGCCGCCCAGTTCACAATTCGCGACCGCGAGCGCGCCGCCGGTAACCAGGACGTCGTGATCGTCGCCGACAACCTCAACGACGAGGGCGGCGCCGCCGGCGGGATCAACTGGGACGCGCTCACCGCCACCGTCGCCTTCACCTACCGCGCCGGCGAGCAGGCGCGCACGGTCTGGATCGAGAACCAGTACAGCGCTGCCTTCAAAGCGGAGTACGCGACGCTCTGGAAGCTCGGCGGGATCGCCGTGGACGACGCGTCCAGCAACGCAGGGCTCGCCAACATTTGGCCCGCGCTCACCCCCCTCTCCGACAATCAACCGCTCGCCCTGATCCAGCCGAATTCCGGCCTGCTCAAGCCCGAATGGCTCGTTGATAACCGCCCCTTCCAGGCCGGCCGCCCCGTCGTCACCTGGAAAACCCCCGTCGAGGGCGGCAACCACACCATCACCCTGATCGTGAGCGATGGCGTGATGCGCGTCCAATCTATGCAACGCATCACCCTCCGCCCCGGCAACGCCACCGCCCCCGGTGCCGCCGCGTCGCCCTCACCGTCGCCCCGAGCGGGCGCGACCGTGGCGCCATCGCCCACGCCGCGACGGTGAACCTAACCCCCCGACCCCCTTCCCTGCGAGGGAAGGGGGAGACGTTGTGTGAACACGCTACCCGAATACCCCCCCTTCCCTCGCAGGGAAGGGGGTCGGGGGGTTAGGTCATGCGTGTCACCGGTGGCGATTGCCGTGGCGTCCCCCTCGTCGCGCCCAAGGGCTTGGCGACTCGCCCCACCACCGACCGCGTGCGCGAGGCGATCTTCTCTATCCTTGCGTCCATGCAAGCCGACCTTGCGCGTGTGCTCGATCTCTACGCCGGCAGCGGCGCGCTCGCAATCGAGGCGCTCAGCCGCGGTGCGGACGAGGCCGACCTCGTGGAACGCGCCTCCGCCGCCTGCGCCGCGATCCGCCAGAATCTCACCCGCACGAAGCTCGCAGCCCAGGCAACGCTCCACTGCCAGGCCGTCGCCTCCGTGCTGCCGCGCCTCACGCGCCCCTATTCCGTGATCTTTCTCGATCCCCCCTACACGGACCTCAGCATCAGCGAAACGCTACTCATGCTCGGCGCGTCCAGTCTGGTTGCGCCGCAGACGACGATCGTGCTCGAGCACGCCGCGCGCACGCCGCCGCCCGCGCGCATCGGCACGATGGCGCTTCACTCGGATCGCCGTTATGGTGACACCGGCGTCGCATTTTATCGTGGCTGACGCCGATGCGGAACGGGAACGCCCGCGCGCCCTGATTCCACGCCGAGGAGTGCTTCGTGCTCGCGATCTACGCCGGTCGGTTTGACCCCGCCACCAACGGACACCTGGACCTCGTCACGAGGGCCGCACGGCTCTTTGACCAGTTGATGGTCGCCATCTATGTCCTGCCGCCGGAGCGTTGCACCTTCACCACCGAGGAGCGCGTCGAGATGATGCGCGCGAGCGTCACCGGACACACGAATATCACCGTCGTCTCCTTCTCCGGTTTGCTCACGGACTTCGCCCGAGAGAAAGAGGCCGTCGTGCTGGTGCGCGGCATCCGCGCCGTCACAGATTTCTACGCCGAGTTTGACCAGGCCCTGATGTACAAGAAGATGGCGCCGGAGATCGAACAGGTCTTTCTGATGAGCAGCCTGGAGCACCTCTTCATCAGCGCCACCCGCATCCGCGAGGTCTACCAGCTTGGCTATGACGTCAAAGATCTGGTGCCGCCGCCGGTCGTCGCGGCGCTCAAGCGCAAGCTGGCCCGCGCCTGATGCGCGATGGGGGAGGCGACGCCGTAGAAATTCTCGAACTGCTCGATTTGCTGGATGAGGAACTGGCTGCCGGACGCAAGATACCGATCGGCGGCGGCGTGGTCGTGGACCGCAAGCGGTTCTCCGACCTCATCAATGAACTGCGCCTCGCGATCCCGGCGAACGTGCGTCAGGCGCGCGGGATCATTGAGCGCGGCGAGCAGGCGATCGCCGAGTCCCAGACCGAAGCCGCGCGCGTCGTCGCCGCCGCCGAGCAGGACGCCGCCGCCCGCGTCGCCGACTCCGAAGTGCTCCGCCGCGCCCAGGAAGAGGTGCACCGGATCGAGCTTGCCGCCCGCGATGCCGCCGACCGCGTCACCCAGGACGCCAGCGACCACGCCGAGCGCATGGTCGCCGCGGCCGAGGCCGAGGCGAAGCAACAGCGCGACGAGGCCGACGCCTACGCGATCCAGCTCCTCACCCGATTGCAGCAACAGCTCGGCGCCTTCCTCGGCAACGTGCGCGACTCGCTCAAGTCGTTCCCAGACGCCGAGCCGTGAGGACCCCACCCCCGACCCCTC
>Ga0136611_10002237_pt1 | contig 13452 bp, 12 predicted proteins | sample AntDrymUQ2232306_2_FD_106645 | JGI IMG/M metagenome (GOLD analysis project Ga0136611, IMG submission 106645) | Polar desert sand microbial communities from Dry Valleys, Antarctica - metaG UQ223 (23.06) | ecosystem: Environmental > Terrestrial > Soil > Desert | place: Antarctica: Dry Valley... | reverse complement strand
TCAGGGATCAGGGATCAGGAATCGGCGCGAGTGGCCGCGAGTGGGTCGACGCGAATGGCCCGCCACGCGGGAAGGAGACTACCGGCGATCGCCATCAGCAGCGACAACCCAATCGCGACCGAGAACACGCTGGCGTCGGCGGGGTCGATGCCGAACAGCAGCGCCTGCATCGATCGTCCCGCGGCATAGGCGAGCACGCCGCCGATCGACACGCCGATCACGGCGAGCAAGGCGCTGCGGCTCAAGATCATCCAGATGATGTCGCGCGCCGTGGCGCCAAGCGCGATGCGCACGCCGATCTCCCTGGATCGCGATGCGACCGTAAACGCCAGCAGTCCATGGATTCCGATGGCGGCGAGCAATAGAGCGATGGCGGCGAAGCCACCGAGCACGCGCAACTGGACGACGCGCGGCGCGACGTCCTGAAGACCACCGCCTCCAGCGTCTGCACGTCGCTGATCGGCAGTTGCGAATCGGCACCGGCAATGATCTCTCGCACCGCCGGCATCAGCGTCATCGACGGCACCGACGACCGGATCACGAGATCTTTCGGCGTAAAGAACGAGAGCTGTCCATCGCGTAGCTGCGACGCCGGCAGATAGACCTGCGGTTCGCTCTCGCGCTCGAGGCCGCGCACGCGGATGTCGCCGACGACTCCGACGATGGTCCGCGCTGAGAAGGCGACAGCAAACTGGCGGCCGATCGGATCCTGATCGGGAAAGTGCTCGCGCGCGAACGATGGGCTGACGATGGCAACGGCGATCGTGTCGAGGGCATCGCCGGCAGCGACGTCGCGGCCCTGCAGGACCGGTGTGCCGATCGCGTCAAAGAACCCAGGCGTAATGAAGCGCAAGCTCGCGCTTCGCTGATTGAGCGGATCGGGCGCGACGAAACCGCCAGGACTGTTGGCGTCAGGCGTCGTCGTCAGGATCGGCCAGATGCCACCACGCATCGTCATGGGCAGGAAGCTGATGTACGCGGCCTTTGTTACACCCGGCAGTGCTTGGACCTAATCGAGGACCCGCTCGTAGAACTGCATCCGAGTGTTGGTGAGCTGATACTTCGGACTTGGCAGAGCGGTCCGCATCGTCAGCACGTTCGTGGCGTTGAAGCCGGGATCCACTGCCTGCACCCTCAGGAGCGCCTGCATCAGCAACCCGGTTGCGACCAGCAGCACTACGGATGCGACGATCTCGGCGATCACCAGCGTCGAGCGCAGGCGATCGGTGGCGCGGCCGGTGCCGCCGCGCGCGCCTTCCTTCAGGGCCGAACCATCGGTGGTCCGGCAGACGCGCACCGCCGGGATCACGCCGAAGGCGATACCCGAGACCAGCGTGATGAACGAAACCCCGAACAACATTCGCAGATCGAGCGGCGGCACTTCCGCGATTGGCAAAGAGGCCGGGACGATGCGCACGACGAGCGGCGCGGCAACCACGGCCAGCAGCACACCAAGGACGCCGCCGGCGGCGGCCAACAGCAGACTGTCCGTCAGCATCTGACGGATCAGGCGCTCGATGCTGGCGCCAACTGCGGCACGCACCGCAAACTCTCCCCGGCGCGCGAGTGCGCGCGACATCAACAGGTTTGCGAGATTGGTGCAGGCGATCAGCAGCACGCACAGCGACGCGCCCCCTAGCGCCCACAACAACTGGCGCGACTGGCCCCTGACTTCATCGCGCCAGCGGAACGCGCTCGCACTGGTTCCGGCGAGCTCTTTCGTATATTGCGTGAGCAGTTGTCCGGCGATCACTTGCATCTCGGTCCGCGCCTGATCGAACGTCACGCCCGTTTTGAGCCTGGCGATCACGGCGAGGTAGTGATTGGTGCGGTCCTGATCGCCGGTTTGCAGGTTGAACCGGAAAGGACGCCAAAAGTCCGTGTCGCGATCTGGAAAGATGAAGTCCGGCGGTATCACCCCGACGATGACTGACGACACATCGTCCAGCGACATCTTCTGGCCGAGCACATTTGGGTCGGACCCGAACCGCCTGCGCCACAGCCGGTCGCTGATGACGATCGGATTCTGATCGGATTCGATGTCCGACTCGACCAGCGTGCGGCCGATGGCCGGCGAACGGCCGAGCACTGCGAACGCGCCGCCAGTGACTCTCTGACCGGAGACGCGCTCGGGCGAGCCGGAGCCAAGCAGCGTGGCGAAGGTACCGCTGTAGGCATCGACCCGCTCGAAGGATGTGGCCAGCCGTTTCCAATCCTGGTCGTTTGGCGGCGAAGGTTCGAGGCGTGAATAGCCGCGCGATGCTTGCGTCTGCCAGATTTTGACGAGCCGGTCCGGCTCCGGGAACGGCAGCGGCCGCAGCAGCACATGATCGGCGATCGAGAATGTTGCCGTGGTCGCGCCAATGCCAATCGCGGCGACCAGGATGGCAGTGAGTGAAAAGCCCGGCGATCGCCGCAGGGAGCGAAGAGAGTAACGGATGTTCTGCCGAAGGATGTCGAGGTGCACGCGCAATGCGTTGCCCGTGACGTCGGCGATGGTGCTGGCCATCAGCGGCAGCTTCGCCGCGCCAATCGCGTTCGACCACTCGCGCGCGAACACGGCTTCCATCTCGCCGCCGTACTCGCCACGGAACGATCGCGGAAAGAGGTGCAGCAGTGCGCGGTAGAAACGCATGTCAGGCCTTCCTGGTAATGAAACCGCTCGCGCGTGCCAGCCGCACGAGCTCGGTCAAGCGAGTCGCTTCCTCGCGAGCGACGGCCTTACCGAACCTGGTAATGCGGTAATAACGGCGACGTTCATCGTCGAGCTCCGGCGCCGGACGCTCGTGCACTTCGACAATCAGCTGATCGTCGAGCATCCGCTGAATGGAGCGATAGAGCGTGCCCGGGCCGAGGCGAACCTCGCCATTGGTGCGGGAAAGCACCTCCTGGATGATCGCGTAGCCGTGGCGGTCCTCTTCGGCCAATGCCATCAGGATGTGAAACACGGCCGGCTGGAGTGGCAGGAGTGATTCGGGCACAATATCCGGGCTCATCCGGCAATTATATCCATACTGGATATAGCTTCATCGGATATAGACGATGGCAATGGCGCAAAAGTTTAGCGCGACGATCCTCGTCGCCATGGTCTTGATGACCACCGCGGGAACATCGCAAGCGCCGACGCCGTATCAGACGTATCGCGCAGTGGTGGAGGCCTACGTCAAGACCGGTGATGTCTCGCGAGTGGTCCAGCCGCTACAGCAGTGGTCGGGCCGCGAGTTCGACGAGGCGATCAAGGCGGCCGTCGCCGCGAAGATACCCGGTGAACTTAAAGCCGCGGCGATTCTTCACCTCGAGATTGGCGTCGCATTGGTCGGCGTCAACGCGTCGGTTGCCGGCGGCCATGTCAGCTACGGCAATGAGCTGCTCGACCGCTGGACCGCGACTCAACCGCGTTTCAGCCCCTCGGCCGTGAACGATCAGAAACATTTTCGTGGGACCTGGCTGGCGGTGGCCGGCAGCGCGTTCGTCGCCGTCAAGGATTCCGGACGCGCCAAGCCGCTGTTGAACAAGGCGCTCGCGGCGCAGCCGCGCTCGGCGCGAACGCAGACGTTGCTCGGTACGCTCAAGGAGTTCGAGGCGTCTCAGTTCAACCCCGAAGACGCCCCGACCATTTCACAACGCGAACGCTCTCGACGGGAGCGTATGGTTCGTCTCACCTTGGCCGAGCACGACTATCGCGACGCCATCGGCTTCGACGCGAACTACGCGCTGGCGCACATTCGATTGGGCCGGGTGCTGCATCTGACCGGCAAGCCGAACGAGGCGCGCGCGTCGCTCGATCGCGGGCAGACGCTGGCGAGCGAACCGTTGCCGAAGTACTTGAGCGCGCTCTTTATCGGCGCACTTCAGCAGGAAGCGCACGACGTGCCGGCGGCGCGACGCTCGTTCGAGCAGGCCCTCGTGATCGCGCCAAACAGTCAACCCGCAGTGGTGGCGCTCGCACATCTCGAAGTGATGGCGGGACGGCCAGATCGCGCCAACGCGCTGGCGCGCCGCCTGGCCGCCGCGGCAGGTGCGGAACCCTGGTGGGCGTTTCATAACGGCGGCCTCGACATCGCCGGGCTGCGATGGTTGCGCGAGCAGGCCATGCGATGAGGCGCGCGCTGAGTGTGGTCGTCCTGCTCGTCCTTGCCGACGCGATGGCGCTGGCACAGCCGACATTTCGCTCCGCCGTCGACGCAGTGCGCGTTGACGTCTCCGTGATGGACGGCTTGAGCCCGGTTGCGGGACTGACGGCCGAACAGTTCACGGTCACCGATAACGGAGTGACCCAGGAACTTCAGTCGGTGGAGTTGAACACCGTTCCGCTCAGCCTGACGATCGTGCTGGATACCAGCGGCAGCATGGAAGGCGAACGCATCAGGGATTTGATCGACGCGGGTCAGACGCTGGTGAAGAGCTTGCGGGAGGAAGATGCGGCGGCCCTGATCACGTTCTCGGAAGCGGTGAACTTCCCGGTCCCGATGACGCGTGAGCGGCCGCAACTGGTGAAGGCGTTGTCGGGGTTAAAGGCCGCCGGCCTGACCTCGCTCAACGACGCGACCTTCCTGGCGCTGCAGATGCGTCCGATCGAGATCGCCGACTCACGGTCGGTGCTGCTGGTGTTCAGCGATGGCCACGACAACACCAGCTGGTTGACCGCCAACCAGCTGATCGAGGCGACCCGCCGCTCCGGCGTGCTCACGCACGTGGTCGAGCTCACCGGCGGAGGCACGAACACGTTCTTCGGTCCGTCCGAGATCCTTGGGCAACTGGCGGCGGCGGGGGGCGGGCGCCGCTGGGGGGCGCAGAGCTCGCGCGACTTGCGCGAACTGTTTGGCAGGGTCCTCAACGAGCTCCGCTCGCGCTATCTGCTGACCTATACGCCAACGAAAGTCAGCCGCGACGGCTGGCACGATGTGAAGGTGACGCTGAAAGGCGCGCGCGGCGACGTCACGGCGCGGCCAGGATATTTCGTCGCGCCTCAGTAGGTTTAGCGCGACGGTTTGGATTGAACCGTGACCTTGTGGCCGCGAATCTTGGTGCGCCGCAGCGCCTCGATCACCTGTTCCGACAACTCCTCCGGTACTTCGACCAGCGAATAGTCATCGTGGATCTTGATCGCGCCGATCAGGCTCGATGAGATCTGCGCTTCACCCGCGATCGCGCCGACCAGGTCCGCCGGGCGGATGCTCTCTTCCTTGCCGACGCTGATCTTCAGCAGCGTCAGCCGGCCCGACGTCCGCTCGCGCGACTCGTCCGGCTCAGGCTCGGCGGCGGCCCCCGCTCGTTCGGCGCTGTCGTTGGCAATCGCCACCGCGGCCGCGGCGACGTCGAGGATGTCGAACTCCTGGGCGAGCGCCTCGACGAGCTCCTTCATGTCCTCGAGCCCGCCGGCGACGATGCGAGCGCGCAACGCGTCCTTGGCGCTTTCCAGTCGACGCTTGCGCAGGTCGGCCTCGCTCGGCAGCTTGCCGATCTCGATCTTCTGCTTGGTCAGCCGCTCGACGTACTGCAGGAATCGCTGTTCGCGCGGTGCGAGCAACGTGATTGCTACTCCTTCGCGCCCGATGCGGCCGGTGCGGCCGATGCGATGCACGTAGACTTCGGGCGCGGTCGGCAGATCGAAATTGATCACGTGCGAGACATGGTCGATGTCGAGGCCGCGGGCGGCGACGTCGGTCGCGACCAGGATGTCCGCCTTCTCGGTGCGGAACAACTGCATCACGCGATCACGCTGCTTCTGCACCATGCCGCCGTGCAACGCCTGTGCGCCGTAGCCATGCGCGTTGAGCGTGTCGGTCAGCTCGTCGACCTCGATTCGCGTGCGGCAGAAGATGATTGCCGACTTCGGGCTCTCGAAATCCAGGATGCGATCGAGCGATGGGATCTTCTGGCCCTTGCCGACGATGTATGCGACCTGGCGGACCTGTGGGAGTTTTCCAGCGGCGCGCTTCTCCTGCGCGATTTGCACCTTCTTCGGATTCTTCAGGTGCCGCCCGGCGATCGACATGATGCGCGGCGCGAACGTGGCGGCGAACAGGGCGGTCTGACGCGTGTCCGGCGTCTCGGCGACGATCGCATCGATGTCCTCAGAGAAGCCCATGTCGAGCATCTCGTCGGCTTCGTCGAGGACCAGCACTTGCACCGCGCTGAGATCGAGGGTGCGCCGGCGCAGGTGATCGAGGACCCGGCCGGGCGTGCCGACCACGACCTCGGTGCCGCGCCGTAACGCGCGAATCTGGTGGTCCATCGGCGCGCCGCCGTAGACCGGTACCACGTTGAGGTTCGAGCCCTTGGCGTACTTGTGCAGCGCTTCGGCGACCTGCATCGCCAGCTCGCGGGTCGGCACGAGCACTAGCGCGCGCACCTTGCCGCGGTTCTTGGCGTCTTTCGACAGCGCATCGAGCAGCGGCAGCGCGAACGCCGCCGTCTTGCCGGTGCCGGTCGCGGCCTGCCCGAGCATGTCGGCGCCGGAGAGCAGGACCGGGATCGCCTCGCTTTGAATGGGAGTGGGTTCTTCGTAACCGAGAGCGCTGACTGCGCTGACGAGTGGTGCGGACAGTCCGAGCGCTGCAAATCCAGCCGCTTCGGACGCGGGAGTCTTCATCCTTTCTACGTTACCTCGCGCGGCGCCCTTTGACTCGACCTCAATGAAGATGGGGTTGGAGTAGAACCAGAGGTCAATCCACGGGTCCTCGCCCGGCTGGTCGATTTCGGGCTCGAACATCCCGGTATTGGTGCCGCGGATCCGCAAATAAAGGTTCTGGCTCCCGACAGGAATGGTGGTTCTGATCACGTACTTCTCGCCGCGCTTTGACCACCGCGGCGGACCGTGACGGGTGATTCGCGAACAGCACGGGCAGTTGAGGCGGCGACTTCAAGTAGGCGAGGGCTTCGAGGCGTTTGGGCTTCGTTGCGCCGTGCGGGACCGACCGGCCACGTTTCGTTGGCATCGAACCGTCTCTCGATGTCGAACAGTTTTTCCGCCTCGTCGTCGGTACGTGGCACGATCAACGTGTGGTGATCCATGCCCGGCGGGTTTAACTCCAGTCCGTAAAACTGGACCACCCCGGGCACCAGATCCCTGCGTTGGCGGCGTGGTCGTGCGGTCGTAGCCGGGGCTCCAGTGCGAGTGAATGTGGGAGTCGCCAGGCAGCCATTGGCGCGACGGCGGCTGCGCGGCGGCGACGATACCAGCCAGCGACAGCGCCAGCAGCAACAAGTGGCGGCGCGGGCGGGCGATCGAGATGGTGCGGTCCATGCCTCCCCAGCCTAGCGCGCAGGTGTATCCGCAGTGCGACGAGGCCGCCGCCGCTTCACGTGGTGCTACATTTGGTACAGAGATGGCATTGTGCGCATCGTAATTGTCGGCGGCGGGCAGATCGGATCCTCGCTGGCCCGCACTCTCTCGCAGCAACATGAGGTGGTCGTCATTGACCACGATCGGACGGTGGCGGATGCCTTCACCGCGATTGACGCCGAATTCATCGTCGGCAGCGGCACGAGCGAAGAGGTGCTCGGCCGCGCCGGCATCGACGCGGCGGGATTCTTCGTCGCCTGCACCGGGCTGGACGAAGTCAACATCGTGGCGTGCGCGATCGCCAATCGCATCGGCAATCCGCAGACCATTTGCCTGGTGTCGCGCGCCGACTTCGTCCCGGGCTCGCATGGCCACCTCGAGCAATTCGGTATCGATCGCGTGCTGTGGCCCGAGGCGCAACTGGCGGAAGACATCGAGCGCGTGGTGACTGCGCCCGGTGCGATTGACGCGGAAGTGTTTGCCGGCGGCGTGATCCGGCTGCTCGAGTACAAGTTGACCACGGCATCGACACTGACATCGGCGCCGCTGGGCCAGCTGCATTTGCCGCGCGGCGCGTTGGTCGTCGCAGTGAAGCGCGGCGGGCGCCTGTTCGTGCCACGCGGCAAAACCGAGCTCGTCGTCGGCGACAAGGTCATCATCATGGGCACCCCAGACGCGATGCTGCAGGTTGAAGCGCTGGTCAATCGCCCGGGGTCCGGGGGCAGGATGCGCGTGACGATCATCGGCGGCGGTGACGTTGGGCTCCAGGTAGCCGAGCGTCTCGAGAAGCTGCCGTCGATTGAACTCCGCATCATGGAGCGCGATCTGGCGCGTGGGGAAATGCTTGCCGCACGGCTGTCGCGCACACTCGTGCTCAACGGAGACGGCACCGACCTCGAGTTCCTCGAAAGTGAAAACGTCGAGCAGAGCGACGTGCTGGTGTGCGTGATTGACAACGATGAGCGCAACCTGCTGGCATCGCTGCTCGGCCGCCAGCTCGGCGTGCCGAAGATCGTCACCCGCGTCAGCCGTCTGACCAACCTGCGTCTGTTCGAGCGCGTCGGGATCGATGTGGCACTGTCGGCGCGCGGTGCGGCGGTCGCGTCGATCCTTCATCAGATTACCGGTGGCACATCCACCTTGCTGGCGGTGCTCGAGCACGGCGAGGCGCGTGTGCTGGAGCTGACGGTTTCAAAGCAGTTCACCGCCAAACCCCTCAAGGGCATCGGCACTCCAGAGGACGCCATCGTCGGAGCGATCCTGCGCGACGGCGGCGCGGTGGTCCCGAGAGGCGACGATCGCATCGAGCCGGGCGACCGTATCCTGGTGTTCTCGACGCGTGAAGCCGCGGACCGGGTACAGGCGTATTTCAGTGGCCCGGGCAACTGAGGCGGGCGCAGGGTCATGCGGCTCGCCCTAGTCGTCCACGTCGCCGGCATCGTCGTTCGCGTGTTCGGGCTGATGTTCCTCGCCCCGCTCGCGTTCGCGCTGTTCGACGGCGATTTCCACGATGCGCAGGGCTTTGCGGTCTCGCTCGTACTGACGTCGGCGATTGGCCACCTGATGCGGCACGCCGGCGGCAAAGCGGCTGAGGACGCCGTGGAGAGCATGCGTCGTGTTGAAGGCCTCGCCGTGGTCTCGGCTGCCTGGTTGCTGATCGCGGCGTTCGCCGGCCTTCCGTACTTGTGGAATGGCCTTGGTCCAATCGATTCAATGTTCGAATCGATGTCCGGCCTGACCACGACCGGCGCCACCGTCCTTCGCGATTTCTCGCACTATGGCCGGAGCGTGTTCTTCTGGCGCGCCATGACCAACTGGCTTGGCGGCATGGGCGTGATTGCGTTGTTCGTTGCCATCCTGCCGCGGTTGGCGATCGGCGGCCGCGAGATCTTTTTCGCCGAGGCGTCAGGACCGGACGACGAGAAAGTGGCGCCACAGATTCGTCGAACGGCGGCGCTGTTGTGGCGGGTGTATGCGGCGCTGACCGTCCTGCAGATCATCGCGCTGGTGATGACCGGCATGCCGTTGTACGACTCGGTCTGCAACACGTTCGGGACGATAGCCGCCGCCGGCTTTTCGCCGCACCCGCTGTCGATCGGGGGCTACCAGAACCCCGCCGCCGAGTGGGTGATCATCGTGTTCATGTTCCTGGCCGGTGCGAACTTCGCGCTGCAATACCGCGCCCTGGCGAGGCGGGACTGGCGGATCTTCTCGAACGACGAGGAACTGCGCGCTTACGTCGGCGTCGTGGCGATCGCGACCATCGTTCTGGCAGTGACGATTCGGACCACTGTCGGCAGCGACGATCTGTTTCGCACGGCGCTGTTTCAAGTGCTGTCGATCATCACGACCACCGGGTTCGCGAGCGTCGACTTCCAGCTGTGGAACGATCAGGCCAAGGCGGTGCTGCTTGGCTTGATGTTCATCGGCGGCTGCGCGGGTTCTGCGGCGGGCGGGCCCAAAGTGGTGCGGCACCTGCTGTTGGCGCGCTACACCTTGCAGGAGCTGCGCAGGAGTCTGCACCCGCGGGCGATCCTTCCGGTCAAGCTCGGCGGCCGCGTTGTCCCCGCGCCGATCATGCAAGGTGTAATCGTGTTCTTTCTCTTCTACATGCTGACCTTCGGATTGTGTTCGGCGGTCGTCATCCTGCTGGGCGCGGATCTGGTCACCGGGATCTCGGCCACCGCGGCCACCCTCGGAAACGTCGGGCCGGGCTTCAACCAGGTCGGTCCGATGGCCAACTTCGCGGACCTGCATCCCATTAGTCGCATCGTGTTGACGTTCGCGATGTGGATTGGCCGGCTGGAAGTGATCACGGTGCTGGTGATTCTTCGACCCGAAGCGTGGCGGGCGAGCCGATGGTCGGCCAATAGCCCGTCGTCAGCGTAGCGGAAACGGTTCCACTTGCCTGTCAAGTGGACCCTATTTGGCGTCCTGGAAGCGGCGTCAGCAGCGCCGAGAAAGCGGCCAGTCCGATGACGGCCGCGAGCACGTTGAACATGCCGGAGTAGCTGCCGGTCCATTCCACGCACCACGCGAGCAGCAACGGGCCAATCGCGGACGCCAGCACCGTCATCGCCTGCGCGGCGCCCTGAATGCGGCCGAGATGGGCGCGGCCGTAAACCCGCGGCCAGACGCTGAAGAACAACACCATCACCAGTCCGCCGCCGAGGCCCATCGCCACCGCCCACACCATCACCTGCACGATCGTCGTGACGTGCGGCAATGCGGCGAGTCCTGCGGCGAGCACGAGCAGCGAGATCGCGAGGAGATTTGGTAACGAGATTCGCAACGCGAGCCAGCCGCCGCCGAAGTTGCCAATCAGCGCGGTCAGCGCGGTGACGATCAACGTCTGGTAATAAATCCCGGGTCCGAAGCCGCGCTCGGCGAGGATCGATTCGTTGAAGAGGCCGATGCCCGATGCGACCAGACCGTACAGCGCCGCACCGACCGAGAACGTCCAAAACGCCGACGTCGCCACCGCCTCTTGCCACGTGGCACCGTCCCGGCTCGACAAACCTGAAGGTTTGTCGCCACGCGTGTCCGCTTCAGGATGTCGGCGCGCCAACAGCAGGGCAGCGGGCGCGAGAACGATCAGCAACGTGATGCCAATTGCAAACCACGCGGATCGCCATCCCCACGACTGCACCAGCGATCCGACCACCGGGAACGCGATCATGAAGCCGATGCTCATGACGATGCTGTATATCGCCATCGCCTTGTCGATGCCATGGACGAACCACTGACCGACCATCGCGAGGCTGATCACCGATAACGCGCTCTGCCCAAGGCCACGGGTCAGCGTCACGGCGAGCGCCAGCGGCCAGAACGATTGCGCGCGGCTCATCGCGCAGACGACCACCCCAAGGCCGGCGACCACGCCGGTCAGCACGATTCGCGCGCCGAGGCGATCGACGAAGCGCCCGATGCCAATCGCAAACAGCGATCCGATCAGCGTCGCCCAGAGATTCAGCTGCGCATACTCGACGCGGCCGATGTGCAAATCCGCCATCAACGGCTCGGTGACAAGACCCAGTCCCTGGGTCCTGCCGGGCAGGGTACCGACCATGGCCGCGGCCGCCAGGAGCAGCATTACCCACCGGTAATTCACCCGGTCATTGTAGGCTGTGAACAGAGCGTGAAGTCGATCCTGTTGATCGCGTGTGTGTGGTGTGGCGGCGGCGTTGCCGGCGCGCAAGACTGGCCCGACTTCCGCGGTCCCGGCGGCCAGGGCCACTCTACCGAGCGCGGGCTGCCGGTCGAGTGGAGCGAAACGAAGAACATCACGTGGAAGACGGCGGTGCCCGGTCTCGGCTGGTCCTCACCGGTCGTTGCCAACGGCAAGGTCTGGATCACGGCCGCAGTGGAGCAGCGCGGCATTTCGCTGCGCGCGCTGGCCTTCGATGTGGCCACCGGCAGGGAAGTTGTGAACGTCGAGGTCTTCAAGATCCCGGCCGATCGCCGCGACATCAATCCGAAGACAGCTGGGCGTCGCCGACGCCGGTGCTCGACGGCGATCGGGTCTACGTGCACTTCGGAGCGGATGGCACCGCGGCGCTGTCGTCATCGGGCGAGATTATCTGGAAGGCACGCTTCGAGTACCAGTCGCAACACGGCGCCGGCGGATCACCGATCGTCCATGGCGACCTGCTGATCTTGAACTGCGACGGCAGCGATGCCGCGTTCGTGATCGCACTCGACAAGCACACCGGCAAGACGAAGTGGAAGACCAATCGCGGCTTTCCGGCGGATCAGGCATACACCACGCCGATCGTCATCCGTGTCGGCGATCGCGATCAGTTGATAAGCGTCGGCGCGTTTCGCGCGAGGGCCTACGATCCGCTCAACGGCAAGGAAATCTGGCGCGTGCGCTATGACGAGGGTTTCTCGAATGTGCCGCGGCCGGTCTATGCGCACGGGTTGGTGTTCATCACCACCGGCTTCCAGCAGCCCGAGCTGCTCGCGGTCCGTCCCGATGGGACGGGTGACGTGACGAAGACGCACATCACGTGGTCGCTGAAGCGTGGCGCGCCGCTGACGCCTTCACCATTAATCGTCGCGGATGAGTTGTATCTGGTAAACGATGGAGGGATCGCCAGCTGTATTGATGCACGAAGCGGGACTGTGATCTGGCAGCAACGCCTGGGCGGCACCTATTCGGCGTCGCCCGTTTTCGCTGATAGCCGCATATACTTTCTGGCCGAGCAAGGCGTGACCACTGTCATCGCTCCGGGCAGAGACTTTCGAAGGCTCGCTACCAACCCGCTGGATGGTGGCCTGCTGGCTTCAATGGCGATATCCAGCGGATCCTTATTCTTGAGAACCGATTCTCACCTGTACCGAATTACGGAGACACCTCGATGAAGACACGACGTGCAATTCTTTCCCTGGTCGCGCTGACGTTCACTGCGAGCGTCGCGTTCGCGCAGGCCACCACCGGCCAGAAGCCGTTCGAGCCGCAGGTTGGCCAGGCCGGCAAGGACGTGGTGTGGGTGCCGACCCCTCAAGCCGTGGTCGACGCGATGCTCGACATGGCGAAGGTCACCAAGACCGACGTGGTCTATGACCTTGGATCCGGGGACGGCCGGACGGTGATTACCGCTGCCAAGCGCGGAGCGCGTGCCATGGGCATCGAATACAACCCCGACATGGTGGAGCTGTCGAAGAAGAACGCCGAGGCGGCCGGCGTCGCCGAGCGGGCCACCTTCGTCAAGGCCGACCTGTTCGAGACCGACTTCTCGAAGGCGGACGTGATCACGATGTTCCTGCTGCCCTCGATCAACATGAAGCTGCGTCCGAAGCTCCTCGACATGGAGCCGGGCACGCGCATCGCGTCGAACACCTTCACGATGGAAGATTGGCAGGCGGACGAGACCGTGACGATCACCGACGGCTGCTCGAGCAGCTGGTGCACGGCGCTGTTCTGGGTCGTGCCGGCGAAGGTGGCGGGCACGTGGAACACGCCGAGCGGCGCGCTGACGCTCACCCAGAACTTCCAGATGCTCTCGGGCACGCTCGGCAACCAGGCGATCCAGGGCCGGCTGCGCGGCAACGATATCTCTTTCACCGCCGGCACCACGAAATACGCCGGAACGGTGGATGGCAACACCATCAAGATCACCTCGCCGTCGGCCATGACGGCCACCAAGAAGTAGGAAAATCCG
>Ga0136611_10002236_pt1 | contig 13453 bp, 9 predicted proteins | sample AntDrymUQ2232306_2_FD_106645 | JGI IMG/M metagenome (GOLD analysis project Ga0136611, IMG submission 106645) | Polar desert sand microbial communities from Dry Valleys, Antarctica - metaG UQ223 (23.06) | ecosystem: Environmental > Terrestrial > Soil > Desert | place: Antarctica: Dry Valley... | reverse complement strand
CTACGACAGAGTTGCTCTCGGAGGGCAGGGCCACCTGTATCAGCGTCTGTGTCGCGAACGCTTTCCACGCGCCCATTGTGCTGGAGGCGCTTCAGGGTGGGGCGGACGTGCTAGTGGAGAAGCCGATGACTTTAACCACCAAGGAAGCGGCGGAGGTGGCCGCTGCTGTCAAGGAGTCTGGCCGTCTGCTTATGGTGGGAATGACCAACCGCTTCGGCCTGTCCAGCGAGGTGCTCGCACGCTATGCAAAGGCCGGTGCGTTTGGGAACCTGTATTACGCGCGAGCCGCGATGCTCCGGCGGCGGGGCAATCCAGCAGGCTGGTTCACGAATTCGAAGCTCTCCGGGGGCGGCGCAATGATGGACATCGGCGTCCACGCGATTGATCTTGCGTGGTACCTGCTCGGCAGACCACGGCCGGTGCGGGTGAGCGCGGTGATGCGCCGTGAGATCGCACCGTACGAGACCGAGTATGTCAGTAGCTGGCCGACCGCCGACCGCCCGCCGGACGGCATCTTCGATGTCGAGGACTTCATGACCGCCTTCATCCGATTCGAGAACGGCGCGACGCTGGAGGTGGCGGTCGCCTGGGCCGTAAATGGACCAGAAACGCAGCTTACGGTGGACCTGTACGGCAACAAGGGTGGAGCGTCGCTCAATCCCTTGAAGATATACACCGAAACCGCCGGGGTGCTTTCCGATGTGGAGCCAGTGGTTCGGGTCAAGCGCGATCCGTACACAGAGGAATTCGCACAATGGGTGGAGGCCGTTGCGACCCGCGGCGACTCTCCAGTGCCGGTGGAGGATGGCGTGATGGTCGTGAGCATGCTGGAGGCGATCCGCCGCTCCGCCGCAGAAGGGTGCGAGGTGGAGGTGCCACAGGTCGTGTAGAAGGGCCCCGCACCGCGCTGCCAGAACCGACCGGTCGTTTCGCGTGCCGGTAGTTACTTTGGTGTTGAATAGCGAGGGCGTATATACCGTAGCGGGGTGCAAGTCTTCGTGCATTCCTCCTTGGCCGCCTACATACGTAGAGACCAGGGAGTGCCGCCACTCTGCCACAGAAACGACCGAAATGGGATGAGCACCACGTGCCGTCCGTAGTCCTTGATCCTCAGGAGTGTTGACCTGTTTGTTGTAGGCACCGCCGGTCACGTAGATCACGGTAAAAGCACACTCGTCAAGGCGCTGACCGGGATCGATCCCGATCGCCTGGCCGAGGAGAAGGCGCGCGAAATGACGATCGAACTCGGCTTTGCCTGGCTCACGCTGCCCTCTGGCAAAGAGGTGTCCGTCGTCGACGTGCCCGGTCACGAGCGGTTCATCAAGAACATGCTCGCCGGTGTGGGGGGCATAGACGCCGCGCTCCTCGTGATTGCGGCGGATGAAGGCGCGATGCCTCAGACCGAGGAGCACCTCGCGATTCTGGATCTGCTCAACGTTTCTCTTGGGGTGATAGCGCTAACGAAGAGCGACACGGTGGACGACGAGTGGCTCGAACTCATGCGTGAAGAAACGCGCGAGCGCCTGCAGTCCAGTTCGTTGCGAAGCGCGCCGATGATTACCGTCTCCGCCCGCACGGGGGAAGGTCTGCCTGAGCTTCTGGAAGCGCTCGAAAGTGTACTGGCGGGTGCAGAGGATCATCCAGCGGCGGGAGTTCCGCGGCTGCCGGTCGACAGGGTGTTTTCCGTGCAGGGCTTTGGGACAGTCGTTACTGGCACCCTGCTGGACGGTCCTTTACGCATCGGTCAAGAGGTGGAGATCCTGCCTGCCGGAGTACGCAGCCGGGTGCGAGGCTTGCAAACCCACAAGCAGAACGTGGAGCATGCCGGTCCCGGACGCCGCCTTGCCGTGAATCTTGCCGCGTTGCCCGTGCAGGCCGTGCGTCGCGGTGACGTGCTCTTGCCCGTGCGAACGCTTCGAGCGACTCGGCGGTTCGACGCAATGATTCGATTGACGGCGGATGCCGCACATACGCTAGAGCATGGCCAGCGGCTGGACCTGTTCGTCGGCGCCGCCGAGACTGTTGCCACACTGAGCCTCCTGGATCGCGACGCGCTGAGTCCCGGCGACTCCTGCTACGCGCAGGCCCGCGTCACCGATGGCCTTGTGCTCATCCGCGGCGACCGATTCATCCTGCGGCAGCCCTCTCCCAGCATCACGATTGGGGGTGGCCTGGTGCTCGATGCTCACCCGAAACGACATCGGCGCAAGACTCAGGAAACGCTCGACACGATGACGGCCCTGGAACGAGGGACACCCGAAGACCTGGTGCTCGCGGCCCTCGCACGGTCGGGTCTGGCGGACCGTGCGGCGCTGCGAAAAGTGGCGGGAGGCGCCGCGAGCGATATGCTCGATGGGCTGGTGGAGACCGGCGCGGTCGTCACAGTGCTGCTGGACTCGACGCCGAATGCAAGCACCCTGTTCTGTACGCGCGCGCAGTGGGAGTCGCTGTCCGGCAGAATCGTTCAGGCCGTTTCCGACTATCACGCGGCATATCCACTCCGCCCCGGTATGCCGCGCGAGGAGATGAAGAGCAGGCTGCGCCTGGATAGCCGGGAGTTCACCCAGTTGGTTCAGGGTCTGGGTGAGCGAGGCCGGATCATCGAGCACGGCTCCATGATCCGGCGGGCTGACTTTTCAATCAACCTTGAGGGCCCCTTCAAGGCCGAGGCGGATCGCATTATTTTCGCTGTCGCGGCGGGACGCTTCACCCCGCCGGCGCCGATCGAGCTTGGCGCCGCGCCGGACCTGCTTGCTGCGCTGGTCGAAACCGGACGGCTCCGAAAGCTCAACGATTCCGTGTATTACACGTCCGAGACGTATGGCGAGATGGTGTCGGAGATACTTCGGACCATAGATTCCGAGGGCTCGATCACCGTGGCGCACGCCCGCGACAGGTTCGGCATGAGCCGCAAGTACGCGCTCGCGATACTCGAACACCTAGACACAATCCGGGCCACCCGCCGCGAGGGTGACGAACGCGTCCGGGGGTAACGCTGTGGCGGGCTAGTCCTCGGCAAGTGCCCTCGGATGGAACCGAGTCATGTACTCGCGATACTCCTCAACCTCGCGCGTCGCTCGGCGGTCGTCCCAGCCTAAGTGGACGCACGCGATCCGGGCCGCTGCTACGTCGGCTCCGACGCCGGCGGCTGGCCCGATTCCCACCATTGTGCGCCGCAGGAGCACATCGGCGAGGGTCTGCGCCATCTCACGTTCAAACGCAAGGAGTACCTCCGCGCCGATCGCGCCCGTCTCCGGGCTAAATACCTCCCGCAGCGTCGGGTCATCGCCCGCGAGGTCGAGGACGTCGAGCGCGCGGCTGCCATACACGCGCGCCAGATGATCTGCAGAGCGGTGGGTCAATCCGCCTTCGGCGTGGAGCCGTTCGAGGAGCGCTGCATAACTGACCGCCGCACCTGGGAGTGGCTCGCGTCCCGTTTGAGAGGGCGGCGCCGTCCGGCGCAACTTTCGGTATACAGCATCTACCGCCTGTTCGGAGAGGTTGCGGTAGGTGGTTAGCTTGCCACCCACGACGGAAAAGAAATTTTCGAGCGCGGGCGCGTGGTCTTTGATGAAGTGACGGCGGCTGATGGCCCCTTCAACGCCATCTTTCTGGTATGGCAGTGGCCGAATGCCGGAGTACGTGTACAACACCTGGCCTCGGCTAAGGTTCGCCTTGGGAATGATGTGGTTTGTTTCAGCGATTAGATACTCGATCTCGGATTCATCCGCCATCACGCGGTCCAGGCTTCCCTGGTATCGCACGTCTGTTGTGCCGATCAGATACAACTTGTTCCACGGCACGATGAAGTATGGCCGCTGATCCTCGCGCGCCTCGACGTACAACGCGTCTTTCGGCGCGCCGGGAAAATCGTTGACGACGATGTGACTGCCCTTTGTTCCGCCGATCATGCGCTCGCCGGTCCACGACACCCCGGCGAGTATCTCGTCGACCCACGGCCCCGCGACATTGATGGTGACGGTAGCCCGTGCCGTGTAGGAGCCGCCACTTTGCAAGTCTGAAAACTCGATGCCCCGTACGCTGCCCTCTTCACGCACGAGCCGGTCAACGCGGGTGTGTGTCAGTATCCTTGCGCCGTGGTTGCGCGCCGAGAGTGCGTTCTCTACAGCAAGGCGTTCGGCATACTCCACCTGCCCATCGTAATATATGGCCGCACCCTTCAGCCCTTCGGGCTTCAGCCCCGGCACGAGTTCCAGCGCGTCCTGCCGTGAGAGCATGCGGTGGCCGTCGAGTGACTTGTCAAACGAGAGCACGTCGTAGGCGACCATGCCGAGTTTGACCAGCGACCTGCCGCGCTTGTCGCCCTTATAGACAGGAATGACGAGTGGTAACGGCTTGACAAGATGGGGCGCGATGAAAAGCAGCTTCTCGCGCTCGCGGAGGCTCTCGCGCACCAGCCCGATCTCGCGGTGCTCCAAATAGCGCAGTCCGCCGTGGATCAGTCGGGTAGACCAGCTCGTGGTGCCGCTGGCGATGTCCGACTTCTCGACCAGCAAAACCCGGAGGCCGCGCATCGCCGCGTCTCGTGCGATGCCGGTGCCATTGATGCCCGCGCCAATGATCGCGAGATCGAACTGCGTGGTCTCGATATGCTTAGGAATCCGACTGGCCATTCGTCCACCTTCAAGTGCGCCGTAACCTCTTGTACTACGTATCCGGAGCGTCGAAGTCGACGGCCAATCCTGAGACAGTGCGCCTGATCGCGCTCTCGTTGCGATACCCCGCTCTAATCGAGAGCCCATCCCTTTGCATGTTCCACGGCACGCAGCCAGCGCGCGTGCAAGCGCTCGCGATGCTCCTCGTCCGCCTGAGGTTCGTAGCGAGCGCCGAGTTGCCATCGCTCGCGTAGCTCCTCCCGGCTCACCCAGAAGCCGATTGCAAGGCCCGCCATAAACGCCGCGCCGACAGCTGTTGTCTCGGTAATCTGCGGGACCTCTACGGGCGTGCCGAGCATGTCAGCCTGGAACTGCATTAGAAATGCGTTTCCAACTGCTCCACCGTCCGCCCGCAACTCCGGAAGCGTGAGCCCGGAATCCCGCTGCATCGCCTCCACGATATCCCGCGTCTGATACGCGATGCTTTCCAGCGTGGCGCGCGCGAGGTGGGCGCGCGTTGTGCCACGTGTCAGGCCCAGAAGCGCGCCACGAGCGTGAGGATCCCAGTGCGGCGCACCCAGTCCCGCAAGGGCCGGCACGAAGTAAACTCCGTCATTGCCCTCGATGGACCGGGCCAGCGCCTCGGTCTCCGCCGCTTGCTCGATTATTGCCAGCCCGTCGCGCAGCCACTGCACCGCTGCTCCGGTGACGAAGATCGCGCCCTCCAGGGCGTACTCAACTGGCTCGTCACCGATGCCCCACGCGATCGTTGTCAAGAGTCCCGCCTCGCTGCGGACCGCATCCCGTCCGGTGTTCATCAGCACGAACGAGCCGGTGCCGTACGTGCTCTTCACCAGACCCCGTTCGAAACAGGCCTGCCCGAACAGTGCCGCATGTTGGTCGCCCGCTGCGCTGCCGATTGGCACACTCTGCCCGAAGAACGCCTCGGGGTTCGTCTCACCGAAAACATGCGAAGACGGCCGGACCTCCGGCAGCAGGACAGCGGGAACGCCGAAGAGGTCGAGGAGTTCTTCATCCCAGCAGAGATCGTGGATGTTGTAGAGCAGCGTGCGGCAGGCGTTCGTGTAGTCCGTTACGTGGTACCGGCCGCCGGTGAGCTGCCAGATTAGCCAGGAGTCCATCGTCCCAAAGGCGATTTCTCCGCGTTCTACCCGTTCGCGCAGGCCGTCCGTATGCTCCAGCAGCCAGCGGATCTTCGTGCCGGAGAAGTATGGATCAAGCACGAGGCCCGTCTTGCGTCGCACCAGGTCCTCGTGCCCGGCTTCGCGTAGCTCCTCAGTGAACGAGGCAGTACGCCGGTCCTGCCACACGATCGCGGGCGCCACCGGCTCCCCACTCGCCCGATCCCACAAAAGCGTCGTCTCTCGCTGGTTCGTGATCCCGACCGCGGCGAGGTCCGAGGCTTGGACCCCTGCGTCGGCAAGCGCTCGCGCCATCCCCCGGTGACTCACGTCCCAGATTTCCAACGCATCATGCTCGACCCACCCAGGGCGTGGGTACGATTGACGGAACTCCGAATATGCTCGACCGCGAACCGCGCAATCGTGGTCGAGCACGAGTACCGTGGTGCCGGTCGTGCCCTGATCGACGGCCAGGATGTGGCGTGCTGTCATTTGTGTCCCCTTGTACTACGCCGGTGACTTCCCTCGTTATGCTGGCTAAAGTCTTGCCGTTCATTATCGACAAGAAGCACTCGATAAAGTGCTTTGACGGCGACCCCTGTGGACCGCGGCGCCAGCTTGAGTTGTTTGGCGCGACGCTCCAAGTATTGCACATCTATCTGCTCGAAAGGTTGGTTGAACGGGTGGTGCGAGAGCCGGAGCCGCGGCGTGAGGATACTTCTGAACTGCGAGCTTGTGTGCAGGCTACCCACCATCTGCACTTGACAGGGACCCGGAGGTTACTGGAGGGAGCACTCGATGACAGCGTAATGATTTTCTCGAATCCCAACGCCTCGGCATCGGCGGCCGCCTGTGCTCTTTACCCGCTCCTAGTACGGGTCAAAATTGTATGCTAGGATAACGCAAAGAATTGTTTTTCGGCCCGCGCGTACGCGTGCGGTACTTGATTGGGGGCGAACGGTGGCTCAGAATCGGAAAAGTATTGAGAAAGCACTGCTCGTCGGCGCTGCACTCGGCGCTGTGTATGTTGCGACTAGGCCCAAGACGGAACGGCGCGAGGGCACGTCCAAGCTCGTGGACTGGCCGCGAGTCGAGGAAACGGCGATCGGGATGGTTCGTGGTATGGCGGGTGGCGAAGTCGCGAACCGTCAGGAAGCGAACCGTCGGTACCGCGCGATGGTGGCGGAGAGCACCACCGTGATTGCCCGCTACACCAGTATGCATTTGGATCAGCCTCTCTCCTCAGTGTACGTCTTCGACCGGCAGGACTGGATCCGCGCGAACCTCGAAGGCTTTCGCCGCCTGTTTGGCCGCATCGAGGAGATACAAAGCCAAGTGCGCTCCAATACGAGTCTCGCCTCCATACTCTTAGGCGAGGCGAACCGGGCGGTGCTGAGCGTACAACTCGGCGTGCTCGTTGGCTACCTCGCCCGCAGAGTACTGGGGCAGTACGATCTCGCACTCCTCGGCAAGGAGGCGGTGACCACAGGTAGTTTGTATTTTGTGGAGCCGAACATCGCACGCATAGAGCAGCAACTGGGATTGCCCGCCGAAGATCTTCGCATGTGGATCGCGCTGCACGAGACCACGCACGCGTATGAGTTTGAGGGCAACCCATGGCTGCGGGAGCACTTCAACAGTCTGCTTGAAGGGTACTTCGAAGGTTTGAACACTCAGATACGCGGTTTCCGCGCGCTGGGCGCTATCGGCAAGCTTCGCGAGCGCCTCCGCCGCGACGAACAGCGCGAGGGTTGGGTGGAATTGCTCATGTCGTCGGAGCAGCGCCAGCTCTTCCGGCAAATCCAGGGCATCATGAGTCTGCTCGAAGGATACTCGAACCATATCATGAACACCGTGGGGAAAGAGATCCTCCCGAACTTCGAGCAGATCAAGGAGCGGTTCGAGCAGCGACACCGGCGGTCGAGCAGGGCGGATCGCCTCTTTGCGCGACTTACCGGCCTTGACCTGAAGCTGGAGCAATATCGACTTGGCGAGCTGTTTGTGAATGAGGTCGTGGCGCGACGAGACATCGACTTTATGAATCGCGTCTGGACCGGACCGCGCGCCCTTCCGAGTATGGAGGAGATTCGCGAGCCCGAGCGCTGGGTGCGCCGTATGGAGGATCAGAATGACTGAGAGCGAACCCGTCGCCGCGGTTAAGACGAGTTTTGTGCAGATGCCTCTAGCGGACGCGTATAGCTTTCTTCGTGCGCGGCTGGACTCCGATGATGCCGAGATGGCTACGAGGGAGGTCCAGCGCGTGCTTGCTGCGTACTCAAACGACCTCCATGCCCATCTCCTCGCTGGTGAGGCGCTGTATCGCCTCGGGCACTCGGACGGCGCCATGACACACTTCAAACGAGCGGTCGACGCGGACCCGGAGGAGCCAGCGGCGCACGTTGGTTTGGGTGTCCTTGCGGAGGAAGCCGGTGATATGGAGCGAGTTGCGAGGGAGTACCTTGCCGCAAGTCGACTTCAGCCGGCGCTGGAAGGTGTGCGCGAGCAGATAGTGTCCGCCACCGGCGAGCGGCCCGCATATTTCGACGAGGTGACGCTGATGCGCCTGCACCTCGCCTCCAGGGACGGGACTGCGGCGCTCGCGGAGTGGCGCGGTATGGGCGAAGAAGTGCGCTCCGAGCCATGGGCTCGCCTGGGGTTGCTGCAGGCACTCTGGCTCATTGGGCGTGACGTCGAGGCGGATGCGTTGGCGCGCGAACTGCTGGTTGAAGTACCGGGAAGTCTCAAACCGGCCCTGATTATCTCCTTCATTGAAGCGCGTCGCGGTAATCAGGACGCGGCGCTTGCCGCTCTCGCCGAGCTTCGGGAGGAGGATCCATCTGGAAAGTGGATCGCCAATCACGCCGACTCCGCCCCACCAACCTGGCGGGCGCCGGACTGGTTGGCCACTGTGGAGATCGCGGTACCCATCGAGCTGGCTGAGGCCGACAATCCGGTGTTCGAGAAGCTGGAGGATGTGGTGCTGAATGTGGCCGAAGGTGAATATCAGGCCACCGATCAAGGAGTGTCTGGTCTGCCGCTGGGACTGGAACCCCTGCAGGACGAGGTCGTGTACAACGTTCCCGATTACCTGGCAGAACTCGAAGCGCGTTACGGAATTATCGGAGCCCACCAGTTCCCGGAGACGCCTGAGGCTGCCGCTGTCTCAGAGACGCCCGAAGCACCGTCGGACGACCCCAATGATTCGAATGCGCAGCTCTACACCGTAGAACGCGACTTGAGCTACTACTATAACGATGCCGTCAACATGGCGCCGGCGGAGGAACCAATACAGGTTCCCATCACGTTGCCGGCAGAGCCGGATCCTGCCGTTCCGGACTCCCCGGAGGCGCCGACGTTTCCTGAGCCCGTGCCAGACTCCCCAAAAATACCGGAGTCGCCGGCCACACAGCCCGGGATTCCCGAACTGCCGATCGAGCCGGAGATCGACCCAGTTGCCCCGACCCCCGAGATACAGCCAGGCTATACCCCGACACCGGAGATCACAGACATTCCGCCCACAACGCTACCCGAGATACCACAGGCGCCTTCCACATCGCCCGGCTCACCAATGGGCTGGGCCGATGCCAAGGAACGCCGGTACAAGAGCGACGACGACCCGCAACCTGCTGCGACTGATTGGGACGCAGATGCGGGGCGGAGCGGCGCGTTTGGGCAGTCAGCCACCGTCATGACGCGAGCGGAGGAAATGCGCGGCGCGGGGTACTACGCTGATGCCCTGGACCTCTACACACAGGCGTTGCGACAGGGAGAGGCGGAGGTGAGTGAGGTGCTGCAGCGCGTCACTGCAATGGAGCCGCACCTGACCGGTCACGCGGCATGGCATCAGGTGCGCGGCGATCTCTACCGGCGAACTGGCCTGAGTCGCCGAGCGATGCGAGAATATCAGTTGGCGCTTCAAGCGCGCAGAAGGAGCAGTTAGCATCTTGGATAGAACCTTGGTGATTATTAAGCCCGACGCGGTCCAACGAGGCCTTATTGGGGAGTTGATCGGTCGCCTGGAGCAGCGGGGGCTGAAAATCGCGGCACTGAAACTCATGCATATCGACGATGAGACGGCGCACACACACTATGGCGAGCACATTGGAAAGCCTTTTTTCGCCGGGCTGGTGCACTTCATCACATCCGCGCCTGTTGTCGTCGCCGTCTTTGAGGGTCCGAATGCACAGCCAATTGTGCGCAAGACCATTGGAGTGACTAATCCCATGGACGCGGATCCCGGTACGATCCGCGGTGATCTCGCGGTTGACCTCGGCCGCAACGTGATCCACGGCTCCGACAGCCCGGAGTCTGCAGAGCGCGAGATCAACATATTCTTCAAGCCGGAGGAGATCCTCACCTACTCCCGCGACGTGCAGACCTGGATTGTCGAGTAGGTGCGTTCGGTTGAACGCCCGCGCTCATTAGACCGAGCGTGGTAAGCTCGCAACCTCATTGGAGTAAACGGTTACCGGCCCGAATCCAGTTGCTGGGCGGCTTGGCGTTGAAGGGTATAGAGTTGCGTCAGAGCTTCTACGGGCGTCATTGACTCCACGTCCATCGCTGCGAGGGCATGGAGCGGGCCATCATCGGGATTGAGAAAGGTAAGTTGTGGTTCGTTCGGCGCACTAGAACCGCGCTTGCCTGCGTCTGGCTCTAGCCCACGCAGAAGTTCTTGCGCTCGGCGAACAATTGCCCGAGGCATGCCAGCAAGCCGCGCGACATGGACGCCGTAGGACCGATCTGCCCCGCCGGGTACGACCTTGCGCAGGAAGATCACGTCGTCCCCTTCTTCGAGCACGTCCATCCGGTAGTTCACGACACGCGGTAACACGTCCGCGAGCGCGTTCAGCTCGTGATAGTGGGTGGCGAAGAGCGTCTTTGCGGCGGCGCGGGGGCTGTTGTGGATGTACTCCACAACAGCCTGCGCGATAGCGATGCCATCGTATGTGCTCGTGCCCCGGCCGATCTCGTCGAGCACCACGAGGGAGCGTGCGGTACAGTGCCCCAGAATGTACGCCGTTTCGGTCATCTCGACCATGAATGTGCTCTGCCCGCTCGCAATGTCGTCTTGTGCGCCCACACGGGTGAAAATGCGGTCTACCATCCCGATGCGCGCACTCTCGGCGGGCACGTAGCAGCCGATCTGCGCCAGGAGCGTGATCAGCGCCACCTGGCGCAGAAAGGTGCTCTTGCCCGCCATGTTCGGGCCCGTGATCAGCAGAACCTGCTGGCTCGTGGTGTCGAGGCACGTGTCGTTCGCGACGAAGCCGTCCGAGCTTTGGTTCTCTACGACTGGATGTCTCCCTCCCCTAATGGTCAGCTCGGTCCCGTCGGTCAGTTCCGGCCGGGCGTAGTGTTGTCGGGCGGACGCCTCTGCGAGCGAGACGACGCAGTCGAGCTCTCCGAGCGCCCGCGCGCACCCACTCAACGGTTGGGCGGATGCGGCAACCTGCATGGTGATCTGCCGGTACAGGCTGAGTTCCAACTCCTCGGCCTGCGTCTGTGAGTTGAGAATGAGCCCTTCGTATTCCTTGAGTTGTGGTGTGATGTACCGCTCCGCGCCGACAAGCGTCTGCTTGCGAATGTATTCAGCGGGCACGGCGTCCTTGTCCGCGTTGCTGATCTCCAGATAATACCCGAACACCTTGTTGTATCCGACCTTGAGTCCCCGGATGCTGCTTCGCTCGCGCTCCGTGCGCTCAAGCGCGGCGATCCACTTGCGTGCCTCGCTGGACGTGCCGCGCAGCCGGTCCAACTCCTCGGAATAGCCGTCGCGAACGATGGCGCCACCCCCTTTCGCACCGGGCGGGTCATCCACGAGTGCGGTAAGCAGCAGGTCCACGAGGTCGGGCATCGTCCGTATCGGCCCGGCCGGATAGCCGGGTGTTTCGTCTAGAAGTTGCCGCACGTGCGGGAGGTGGCTTAGTGCCTCGCCCACCGCGCGCAACTCGCGGGGGGTGATGGTGCGCTGCACCGCGCGGTTTACGAGGCGTTCCAGGTCGGCGATGCGCGAGAGCTCCTCCTGAAGGGCCGCACGGGTGGTTGTACGGGCAACCCAGGTGCCGACACGATCCAGCCGTTCCTCCAGTCGCTGGCGGTTGAGCAGGGGTTGGTTGATCCAGGTTCGCAACGTCCGCCCGCCCATCGCGGTGGAAGTATGGTCGAGTACGCCAAGCAGCGACAAAGCGCGCTCGCCGCGGGAACCTTCCGTCAGCTCCAAGTTCGCGCGGGTCCGTTCATCGAGTAGCATAAAGTCGGAGAGGCCGTACGTACGGATGGTCGAGAGTATCGCCAGACTGTCTGGGTTCGTAGTCTCAACGTACTGCAGTAATCCGCCAACGGCGCGGGTGGCGAGCGGAGACGACTCCAGCCCAAAACCCTCAAGGGTCGCGGCGCCCGTGTGGTTGAGCACCGATTCTGTCGCCCGGTCCGCCTTCCAGCGCCAGCCATCTGTGGCGGAGATGTGCGCTTCGGCGGGGTCCGGCTCGTGTAGCAGCCTCCACTCGGGGGACGGCTCCGCTCTGGAGGGTCCCTCGCTCACCACAATTTCCGCAGGCGCAAGCCGCCGAAGTTCCTCTCGTGCTCGGGCGGAGAAACCGCCTCCCCCGATCTGCGTTGCGGCGAGATCGCCGGTCGTTATGTCAGCGTAGGCAACGCCCGCCCCGGAAGGCCCAAGCACCAGGGCAGCTATGTAGTTGTTACGCTTCGAGTCGAGCATCGCGGGTTCGTCGATTGTACCGGGGGTCAGGACCCGTACCACTTTGCGCTCGACTACATCCTTCCCTGTCGGCTCGCCTATCTGCTCGCATACCGCGACCTTGTGTCCGGCAGCAACGAGCCGCGCGAGATAGCTATCTGCGGCGTGGTGAGGAACGCCGGCCATTGGGATCCTCACCCCCCGGATCTCACGGCTCGTTAGCACAATGTCCAACTCGGACGCGATAACGCGGGCGTCATCATCGAACGTTTCGTAGAAATCGCCCATCCTAAAGAAAAGTATCGCGTCGGGATACTGGTGCTTGATCTGCTGGTATTGCCGCCGAACGGGAGTGCTCATTGTTGTTCAGACTGTATCACGGCCAGCGTGCCCGAGGGAAGCGGACGAAGCAGCCTCAGTGACTATCGGGAGATCGTGGCGCCGAGGCCGTAGCCCTCTAGTCGATCTCGATACAGTTCGGCGATTTCCTTGGCGCCGGACCAGGCGACGGTCTTGCCGTGGCTGTGCGCGTTGAGCATAATCGAGTCGGCCTGTTCGGCGTCGACCGGTAATGTGCGCACGAGCGCGAGCACAACGTAATCCATACTGTGATGGTCATCGTTCCACAGTAGCACGTTCCAACCGGTCAAGGTTGTGCTCTCGGTTGTTTCGAGGCGTTCTAGCAATTGTTCCATCGTCATAAAAATTGCGACTCCTTATGTGTCCTGGTCCACACTCAAAAAATGCATTCATTGCTCACAAGCGACAGCGATGATGGCGCAGCACGCATTGTAGCATGGCGTGGTTTCGGTGTCAGCCCTTGCGGCCTGCGCGATGGCTAGGGTAAGCTTGCGCGCTGGGGAAGGTGGATGCGGTGTACTCGTCGGATACGGTGATGGAACTCTATGAGCTAGAGCACCAGGGTTTCATCGATGACCTGCACCTCTACCGTTCGTACGCGATGTTATCCGGTGGTCCAGTGCTGGAGTTGGGGTGCG
>Ga0136611_10002235_pt1 | contig 13457 bp, 14 predicted proteins | sample AntDrymUQ2232306_2_FD_106645 | JGI IMG/M metagenome (GOLD analysis project Ga0136611, IMG submission 106645) | Polar desert sand microbial communities from Dry Valleys, Antarctica - metaG UQ223 (23.06) | ecosystem: Environmental > Terrestrial > Soil > Desert | place: Antarctica: Dry Valley... | reverse complement strand
GAAGCCACAAGACCGGACAAGCACGGAACGCGGTGCCAGTACTGGCGAGAGTCATCCTGCTCGTGGAAGAAACGTGCCTGTCGTAACGTGGCCCGGTGCGCCTATTGTCGGTCGCTCTAAGGCTGCGTCGCTCGCGTGACGCGGTGATGGCGAGGATCCGGCGCGCGGCCGAGTTGACGTGGTGCTCGTCATTAGGAGTGTGGCTCGAAGGAGAGCTCGGATACTCCACCAAGGCGACCACCTACTTCTCGCAAGGTCTATCATGACGGCGTCCGGAGCGGCGCTGCTCCTGGACACGCCGGCGCGGCCAACGGCGACCGCGCACGACTCCAATGATGGAGGGGCACAACGTGGTGCTGGATACGTTCGCTGTCGCACTGCTCTTCGGGGCGCCCGGGGCCGGCAAGGGCACCCAGGCGGCCTACCTCGCCGAGACGCTCCGCATTCCGCACATCGCCAGTGGTGATCTGCTGCGCTACCACCGCGCCGCCGGCACCCTGCTCGGGCGTACGGCGCAGTCGTTCATGGACCGCGGGAGCCTGGTGCCCGACGCACTGGTGGTCGAGATGATCGTGCAGCGCCTGGATCAACCGGACGCTCGGCGCGGCGGGCTGCTGGATGGCTTCCCCCGCACGTACGGTCAGGCGATCGAGTTGGACGAACGGCTGGGCGAGCGCGGCGGCGAGGTGCGCATCGCGCTCCACCTCGACGTCCCGCCCCGCGCGCTCGTCGAGCGACTGGCGGGCCGCTGGACGTGCCAGCGTTGCCAGTCCGTCTACCACGAGCGGTTCAATCCGCCGCGACCGGATTTCACCTGCGCCGTGTGTCGCGGGGTCTTGATCCAGCGCGCGGACGACCGCCGCGAGATCGTGGAGCGCCGGGTGCGGATCTTCCAGCGCGAGACCGTGCCGGCGATCCGACACTACGAGACGCAGGGCATCCTGCGCCGGATCGACGGCGATCGGCCGATCGACGGCGTCCGAGCCTCGCTGCTGGCCACCCTCGCCGACGTCGAGTCGTTCGAGCTCGCGTCCTGAGCGCGCGGGTGGGCAGAGTCGGCAGCGCCACGAACGGCGTCAACCGGACTCAGAAGCTCGGCGTGCCCATTGTGTGCTGCGACGCATCGCGCGACGGTAAGCGAGGTCAGGCCCGCCCGGGCAGCCCGTACCGCTCCCGGTGGACGATCTCGTCGAGCGGCTTGCGCACCTGCTCGCGCCTGGGTCGGGCCGCGCGAGCCGCCGCGTCGGGGTAGCCCAGCGAGATGACGGTCCGCACGAGCCGCTCGTCGGGCAGGCCGAGCAGCCGCTTGGCCGTCATCGGCCCACCGCCCTTGAACCAGCCGATGCACCCACCAACCCCGTGCGCCGCCGCCGCCAGCATGATCCGCTCCGCGAGGCGGCCCTCGTCGTACGTCTCCTGATCCGCCAAGCTCGGATCCCCGGTCATCGCCAGCACGATGCCGAGCGGCGCGCCGGCCAGGTGCTTGGCGTAGCCCTCCACATCCGCGAGCGCGTCGAGCGTGGCGCGGTCCTTCACCACGACCAGCTCCCACGGCTGGAGGTTGCGGGCGCTACCGGTCCAGCGGGCCACGTCGAGCAGGTCACGGACGACCGCGTCCGGCACGGGATCGGGGAGGAAGTCGCGGACGGCCCGCAGGCCGCGCAGCAGGGCGATGGCGTCGCTGGAACTGGTGGTGTCGGTCATGGCGGGCCTCCGTCGTGCTCGGATGGTGTCGAGAATGTCAGGCGGACGTGGCGCCCATTTCGCGTTCAGCGATTTGCTGGCGGATGAATGCCGCGTTCTCGCGCACCACCTCTGCGGGGTGCGCCTCCGCGAGAGCGAGTAAGCGCTGCACCTCGGCATCCTCGTCATCGACCGCCACGCGGTAGAGGAGCTGGTCGAGGAGGTCCATGCCGAGCAACGCCACGGGATCATCTTTCAGAAACGTCTCGACCCAGGCCAGCGCCTTCGGGTGCGCGATCTCCTTGATGAGAACGACGGCCTGGACCGCGCGCTCGCCTCGCGCTGCGCCATACGCCGCGTGGGCGAGGTCGGTGGCCTGCTCGGAGCGGAGCATGCGGAGGACGCCCTCGGCGAGGTGCCAGCCGGGGCCGAGCCCGAGGCGCGTCTCGACGGCGCTCCGGACGTTCTCCTCGCCCAGGATCTCCTCGAGCGCGCGGCGGGTATGGTCGTCGTTCGTCGATCCGCCGTCGGGGTCCAGGCCGAGCCCGATCGCCAGCGCCATCCAGTCGATCTTGGCCGGGCGGGTGCGCGTCTCGAAGCGCTCGCGGCGGGCGGCCCGCTTCGCCTCGCGGCGGGCGCGCGGGTCGGCCATCGTCTCGAGGTGCGCGCGGTGCCGCTCGGCCGTCGCGGACCGGACGAGGCGCACGCCGCTGCCCTGCTCCACCACCGCGTAGCCGGCCGGCAGCGCGTCGAGCGCCTCGTCCGGGTTCAGCTCGGGCGCGAAGTAGTGGACCTGCTCGATCCGGTCGTCCGCCCGCGCCTCGTGCCGGGCATGCAAATAGAACGTCTCGCCCTGTTGGCTCGTGTACGTGAAGGCCATCGCCCGCATTGTAGCGGCGACCGCGCGCGGGAACCGACCGAGCTCGAGCGAGCGAGAGCCCGAACCATTTCCTTCGGCCTGAGCGTCATAAGCCAAGGGCGAGGCGTAGCCGAGCTTCGATGGCGCTCAGATCGCGCTCGGAGAGCGCCCCGATCTCAAAGATGACTCGAGTGGGATCGAGCGTGAGCACCACCGGCCTGAAGGCCGAAGGAAACCGAAGATTCGCGCCCTGCCAGTCGGCAAGCACATAGTCGAGTGGACCAGTCGCGGCGCTGATTCTCGACGTCAGCGCCACCAAGATGAGGTCGGGTTCCTGCGCGTGATACCGATCGGTGCTGACAACTGCCGCCGGTCGGACCTTGGATGTGCTCAGGTCGCTGAAGGGGAACGGAACGAGGACGACGTCACCTCTGCGAAGTGCCATACAGATCCTGCCAGGAGTCGTAGCGGGCATCGTCGTCGTTGTCCCACACTCGCGCGGCCGCGGCCGCCGAAAGTGCCGACCACCCGCTCCGCTCCTCGTCAGCCTCCCCGTCCTCACCAAGGTCGAACAGAATATCCAGGGCACGCTCCACGAGTTGATCCTCGGTAAGGTGCCTGGCGTTCGCCAGCTCGCGAAGTCGCCGAATATGTCCTTCGGGCAGCGTGACGCGCGTTTCGATCCTGGCCGGCATCGCGGGCTCCCTTGTGCGGTCGTGAGGTTTTGAAAGTTATAGCGACTGGCGCCGGCAGTGGATCTGTTCGCTCCGTCTACGTGCGCGGGTCTCCCGGCGGGCGTGCAGGTAGACAGTCTCGCCCTGTTGGCTCGTGTACGTGAAGGCCATCGCCCGCATTGTAGCGGCGACCGCGCGACGCGGCGCTACGCCTCGATGAGCTTCGACTCGCCGTTCTTGACGCGGAACCGCTTGGCGACGCGGATCGGCGGTAGCGGGTTCCGCACCTTGATGCCCTGGGTCCCGCCGACCACCGCCTTCATCGTGCAGATGATCTCGGTCGGCGTGACGTCCATCACGTTGTAGCCGTGCTCCTGCGAGTTGAAGTACTTGATGTGCGGGTTGCTCTGCTGGATCACGTAGGTCGTCGTGCCGATGTCCGGGAGCGGCGTCCCGTTGCCGAACGTGCCAATCTCGGCGAGGTTCGCGGACGTGACCGAGCTGACCACGAAGCACACGCCCACCGTCGGCTCGGCCGGCGCCGGCTGGATCACCGGCGGGGCCGGCGGCGGCGGCACGCTGGCGATGGTCGGCGGCGTGAAATTGACCGTCAGCTCGCCGGCGATGAACGTGTGGATGTCGCCAGTCAGCAGCACCACGTTCTTGACGTTCGCATCGCGCACGCGCTTCAGGATCTCCGTGCGCTCGGCGACGTACCCGTCCCAGGCATCGAGCGTCACGAACAGCTCGAGGTTGTTCGGGAGCGGCTGGGGCGGGGAGAGCAGGCCGTTGGCGAAGACGCCGAGCACCCGCAACGGCATTACCATGACCTCGTTGCCCCACATCTTCCAGGTCCGCGTCGAGCCGGTCAGCTTGTTCAGGAACCACGCTTTCTGCTCGCGCCCGAGCATCGTGCGCCCCGGCGCGCGCACCTCCGGGCAGCCGGGCGTCACGTACCGCTGCACCTCGGTGAGGCCGCACGGCGGGCCGTCGCGGTACAAACGCTCGTCGGTCATCACCAGCTCCAGCAGGTCGCCGAACGCGAATGAGCGGTAGATCTGGAGCGATTCGAGCGGCCCCTGGTTCGGGCGGAACGGCACGCCGATCGGCGTGTACTCGGCCCAGGCCTGGTTGGCCGCCTGGCGCCGCTGGGGATCGCGGTTGGCCGCTTCGTTCTCGGAGTCGGTGTCGTACTCGCGATACGAGTCGTTGGCGAACTCGTGATCGTCCCAGATGGTGATGAAGGCGTACAGCTCGTGGACGCGCTGGAGGTCGGCGTCCGAGCGGTAGGTCTGGTACAGAAAACGGTAATCCTCGAGCGTCTCCGCTCGCTCGCGGCCGCTCGGCAGCCGGATCGGGCGGACCTGGTTGTTCTGGAAGGTCGGGTCGTCGACCGTCTCGTAGATGTAGTCTCCGAGGTGCGCGACGAAGTCAAGGTCAGTGGCGGGCGTGCTCGCCTCGTTCGCCAGGTGGGCCAGCGCGGTGTAATACCCGACCGCGTAGTCCTGGCACGAGATGTAGCCGAAGCGGAGTTTCTGGACGCGCTGATTCGGGGCCGGCAGGGTCTTGAATCGCCCGACCTTGCTGCGCGTGCCCCGGAACACGAAGCGGTAGTAGTACGTGGTGAACGGCCGCAGCTGCTGGGCGTTGTCGAGCTGGGTCTTGACGGCGAAGTCGCGGTCGTCTTCCGCGTCCACCACGCCGCGCAACACGACCTGGGTCATGGCCGCGTTGGTCGCGACTTCGAAGGCGACCTTGCGTCGCCGGCGACGTCGACCGCGATCCTGGCCATCAGCCGTCGCGCGCCTCGCGTCCTCGGCCGCGTCGTCGTCGTCCCGCTCGTCCGGGTCGTCGCGCTCGACCTCGCCCCGACCGCGCGCGGCGCTCGGGACGATGCGGGTCCAGAGCGTGATCCCGCGCGCCTGCGGGTCGCCGGATGCGACGCTTTGCGGGAACACGTCGTCGGTGCGCCCGTCGGCGTTCGCCTTGAAGAGCTCGGCCGCCTCCGCGACAGAGATCCCGAGCGAGCGCGGGACGTCCCAGCCGCTCCAGACGATGCTGGTCGCGATGGAGTACTTGAGGAACGTCCGCCGGTCGAAGCGTCGAATCATCGCGTCCTACCCTTTCGCCCGGTGCCGCGCGCTCGCGGTGCAACGGGTCGCGCCCTGGCCCGACCACGGTAGGGGTTAAGTATCAATGGGCCGTTAACGGCAGGGGTGCGCTGAGTTAAGCGCAGATGAAATCTTCTGTTCAGCCGCGCGCGTAGGTCCGCTGCTATGATCCGGCCCACTAGCGAGCAGGAGTGCCGCCATGGTCACGGCGAGGCAGCGGCTGACCCTCGAAGAGTTCCTCCGCCTGCCGGAGGAGAAGCCGGCCCTCGAATACTTCGACGGGAGGGTCACGCAGAAAGTCTCCCCGAAAGGCCGGCACAGCACCCTCCAATACACGGCGGCCGAGTTCGTCAATCTGCGGTCTCGGCCTGCCAGACTGGCCTTTGCATTCACGGAATTGCGCACGAGCTGGTCGGGAACCTCGCTCGTGCCCGACGTGTCGGTGTACCGCTGGGACCGCATCCCGCGCGATGGCGACGGTGACGTGGCCGACGACTTCGTCGAGCCGCCCGACGTGGCCATCGAGATCCTGTCGCCTGGCCAGAGTCTCCGCGCGATGGACGAGCGCTGCCGCTGGTTCGTCGCCAACGGCGTCGCGGTGGCCCTTGCGGTCCACCCACGCCGGCGCACCGTCAAGGTATTTCGGCAAGACCTGACCGAAGTGACGCTCCAGGCTGGCGACGTCGTGGACCTGGAGGATGTGATTCCAGGTTTGCGCCTCGCACTCAACGACCTGTTCGGCGCGCTCCGCTTCGTCTGACCTGGACCGAGTGACCTGGACCGAGCGTAAGGGCGCCGAGAAATCGTCGGTGCGGCCTCCCGTTCCGCTTGCCCGGATGGCACGTCCATTCCAGCGTCGAGCGGCATCGGAAAGCTCGCCTCAGTCTGCGCCGAGCAGCCCGTAGATCAGCAGGCCTCCCACCTCGCGGAGCGTCTGGTACGCCCGCCAGTACGGTTCCGCCGGCCACGCGGCGCACGCCACCTGGACGTCGAGCCCCTGATCGCGGAACATCCAGCCCGCGCGCAGCAGGTGGTACGGCTCCGACACGACGACCACGCTCCGCCAGCCGCGCTCGCGCGCGATCTCCCCGACGTACCGGGCGCTCGTGAGCGTGCTGGTGGCGGCCGATTCGAGCACCATGGCGCCGGCCGGGACGCCGCGCGCGCGGGCGAATCGCGCCATCACCTCGGCCTCCGACGGCGGGAAGCGCCCCAGGCCGCCGGTCGGCACCAGCGTCGGGGCCACCCCGGCAAGCCACAACTCGGTGCCGCGCCCGATCCTTCGCTCCAGCGCCGGCGACGGGCGCTCGCCGGGCCACACGGCCGCGCCGAGCACGACGATGGCGTCGGCCGGCCGCGCGTCGCCACAGCTCGGGCTGGCGACCACCACCGCCGCGCCGACGTACGCAATCACCAATGCCGAGACCACCCAGCGCAGACGCCCTACCCACGCCGGAATGCGCGGGCCGATCGGTCGCGGCCCGCCCGGCCGCGGCTGAGGGGCCGTCATCACGTCGATTCGTGCTCCCTGCAACGGCGTTCGCTCGCCGCGCGGCCCGTCCTGCGCCTGCTGCTCGCCGGGCGGCCCATCCTCCGCATCGGGCTCGCGGCGGCGGCCGGGGACCGTCGGAGTATGCGTCGTCGCGACCGCCGTCGGGCAGGATTTCCCGCCGGACGGAGGCGCGCGCCCGCCCGCACGACCGCGAGAACATGCCCCCGACTGCTGAGATGCGATTACACATCGTTAACACCTCACCCACCACCCGTTTACGGGCGCTTAAGGGTGGCGCTTCATACTCCGCCCGCTCGTGGCTGGGCGCGGGCACATTGCTCGATGTGTCGGCGCCCAGTATCTCGCGATGTCGCGACGGCCGGCGCGTCGCGATCGTCACCAGGGCGCCCACACCAGCCCGGCACGCGGGCGTCCCTGAAACACTCGGAGGGTTCCGTGCTTCAGCCTCTCTCTCCCCGTTCCGGCTCGGTGAGCCGCCGTCGCTTCATCGCCGCCAGCCTGGCCGCCGCCGGCCTCGCCGCGACGATCGACCCGCTCGCGGCACTCGCCCAGGGCCGCGGGAACGGCCGGGGCAGCGCTGCCGGCTACGGCCCGCTTGTCACCGACCCGAACGGCCTGCTCGACCTGCCGGCCGGGTTCAAGTACAAGCTGCTCCTGAAGCAGGGTGACCTCCTCAGCGATGGAAGGACGCCACGCCCCGGCAATGCCGACGGCATGGGCGCGTTCCCGGGCCCGCGCAACACGACCGTCCTCTGCCTGAACCACGAGCTGCGCTACGAGGGCGGCAGCGCCTTCCCCGTCCCGCCCGTCGCCGGCGACTACGATCCGCAGGCCATCGGCGGCACGTCGGTCGTCCACGTCGGGCCGAACCGCGAGGTGCTCGGCTCCTGGATCAGCAGCTCCGGCACGGTCCGCAACTGCGCCGGCGGCCAGACCCCTTGGAACACCTGGATCACCTGTGAGGAGAACGAGGACGTCCCGCCCACCAATGGGGCGACCAAGCCGCACGGCTGGTGCTTCGAGGTCGATCCGTTCGCCGCGTTGAACAGTGGGACGCCGCGCCAGGTGCGCCTCGACAAGCTCGGGCGCACGTACCCCGAGGCCGTCGTCGTCGATCCGAACACGCGCGTCGCGTACGTCACCGAGGACCGAAGCGATGGCCTGCTGTACCGGTTCCTGCCGGCGTCCGGCACCCGCCCGAACGGCTTCGGCGCCTACGCCACCGCCGGCGGCGAGCTCCAGGCGATGAGCGTCCCCGGCCTCCCGCTCGCGAATGCCGCCGTCGTCGGCCAGTCCTACACGCCGACCTGGCTGACGGTGCCGGACCCCGATGGCGAGCCGATTCGAGTCCGCAATCAGGTCTATGCCGGTACGCCGACTCGCTTCGACCGGGGCGAGGGCGGCTGGTGGAGCGAGGTCGAGCAGGCCGTCTACTTCGACTGCACCGGCGGCGGCGCGAGCGGGCACTTCGGCCAGGTCTGGCGGTACGTGCCGCGCACCAACACGCTCACCCTCGTCTACAAGAGTACCAACCCGGCCATCCTCGACATGCCCGACAACCTGCTCGTCCTCCCCTGGGGCGACATCGTGCTCTGCGAGGACGGCACCGGCGACGACTACCTGCGCGTCCTGACTCGCGACGGCGCGGTCTACGACCTCGCCCACAACTCGCGGTCGGAATTTGCCGGCGCGTGCTTCTCCACGAGCCCGAACACGCTCTACGTCAACATTCAGGGCGTCAGCGAGACGTTCGCCATCTGGGGCCCCTGGAACAGCGAGCGCGGCTAGATCGAGCGGCTCGACCCATCCCGATCGGCTCGTCACGGGCAATCGCTCTGCCCGTGACGAGCCGGCAAGCAGGGAGGCGGGGTGCGTGCCACGTGGCGCACACCCCGCCTTCCTCGCCACGTACACGCGTCCAGGAACACCGAGTGCGCCCCTCGCTTCGGGGCGTGGAGGCTAGGCCGGCTCGCGCAGGCGGGCGCGGGCGCGCGACAGCTCCTCGTCGGTGAGGCCACCCGATTTCAGATACGGGACCGCGCCGCCGAACGAGTCGCGCAGCATCGCCAGGACCGCCCGCATCGTCTCCGGGCGGCAGGTCGGGATGCGGGCGGCGCGCGCCTCGGCCGACTCGCCGGCCGTGTGCCCCAGCATCTGCGCCTCGTAGTACGGCCGCAGCAGCGTGTTGGTGAAGACGTAGTCCTCGACGATGACGTCGTCGGGGACGCCGGCGAGCGCCAAAAACACGGCCACCAGCATGCCGGTGCGGTCCTTGCCGGCCGCGCAGTGGACCAGCACCCCGCCCGCGCGGGCATCCGCGAAGGCGCGCACGATCCGCGCGAACGACGCGGCGCCCCGCCCGACGAGCTGGGTGTACGCCTCGATCTCGGACCGCGACTCGTTGAGGGCGCGGACCAGCTCGGCGTCGTCGGGGTCGCGGATGGTCAGGTTGAGGTACGTCGGCGCGTCAAGATCTTCCCGCGCGTTCGCGGCTGGCCGGAACGGGTGCGCCGCATCGAGCTCCCACCCGCTCCGAAGGTCGATCACCGTGCGCACGCCGTGCTCAACCAACGCCCGCTGACCGTCGAGGGTGAGGCGGCACAGATCGTCGCTCCGAATCAGTGCCCCCCGCCGAACCCGATGGCCATCCGTCGTCGGATAGCCGCCGAGGTCGCGGACGTTGAAGCTCCCGTCCCAACGGAGGTGGCGCTCCGACTCGGCCCCGTCGCGGTACACGATCTCTTGCAAGACGCTACTCGTAGGTCGCCGTGGTGTACGGCGGCTCTAGCTGCGGGTGCTGGCGCGCGTAGCCGAGCAGGTTGCAGGCCAGATCCTCCTGGAGCTGGATCGTCAGCCCGCCATCGACCACCAGCGCGTGGCCGGTGATGAACGACGACTCCTCCGAGCAGAGGAACACGATCGCGTTCCCGATGTCGATCGGCTGCCCGGCCCGCCGCACGGGATACTGCGCCTCAAAGAACGCCAACCCCTCCGGGTTGTCCTTCCAGCGCTCCATGATCCGCTCGGTCAGGATGTGGCCGGGGCAGACCGCATTCACCCGCACGCCGAGCGGCCCGAAGTCGCAGGCCATCTGCTTCGTCAGGCCGATCACGGCCGACTTGCCGGCCTCGTACACGAGCTTCTTCGGCGCCGTGAGCAGGCCGTGGACCGACGACAGATTCACGATCGCGCCGCCGCCGGAGCGCTCCATGAGCGGGACGGCGTACTTCGCGGCGAGGAACATCGACTTGACCAGCACGGACATGCCCCAGTCCCAGCCCTCCTCGGTCACCTCCAGCGCGCTGCCCGAGACGCCGCCGTTGCCGTCGGTCGGGCTGTAGGCGTTGTTGACCAAAATGTGGAGACCGCCCCACAGTTCCTCGGCTCGCCGCACCATCGCGCGGATGTCGTCGTGCGAGCCTGTGTCCGTCCGGATCGTCTCGACGGTGCCGCCGGCCGAGAGGATCTCGTCGGCCTTGCGCCCGGCGGCGTCAGTGTCGATGTCCGCGATCAAGACCTTGGCGCCCTCCTCCGCGAGCCTGACGGCCGTCGCGCCGCCGATGCCCATCGCCCCGCCGGTCACTATCGCTACCTTGTCTGCAAGCCGCATGTTCCTCCTCACCCAACCCTCTCCCTCCAGGGGAGAGGGCTTCGCCTCTCCCCTGAAATACCGTCCGCTCGCCACCCGGCCGGTAGCTCCGGAGCTATGTACGAATGTCCCGCGCTTCCGATTCTCCATGTGCGTGAGAGCGGCGGCCGGAGGCGAGGGCGTACCCCCCACTACGCGGCCGCTGCTCTAATCCGCGCCAGGCACCCCGTCACATCGCGCTCGACTTCGGTAGCCGAGAGGCGCAACACGCGGTAGCCACATGCCTCCAGCTCGCCCTGGCGCTCTGTGTCGTACTCCCGCTGGCCGGCGTGGACCGCCCCGTCCACCTCGACAATCAGCCGCCGCTCGGCGCAGAAGAAGTCCGCGACATACGGCCCGATCGACTGCTGTCGCCGAAATCGCAGCCCGTCAAGTTGACGCCCACGCAGCACGTCCCACAGGAGTTGCTCGGACCGAGTAGGCGCCCGCCGATTCGCCCGCGCCGCCTCGGCGGTCCATCCTCGGTGCCGAGTAGAGACCTCGAACCGCTCACACCCATCCTGCTCGTCCACGCCCCGCATGGTAGCGCACTCAGGGGAGGGCCGAAAGCCCTCTCCCCTGGAGGGAGAGGGTTGGGTGAGGGGGAACGCACTGCATCCGCGCTACCATGCCCGCACGAGGGGGAAGCCATGAAGATCGTCGCCATCGAGAACCAGCTCATGCACGCCGAGCGCCAGAACTGGCACTTCGTCAAAATTACCACCGACGACGGCATCGTCGGCGTCGGCGAGGCGTCGCTCGAAGGCCGCGAGAAGACCGTCGCCGCCGCCGTCGACGAGTTCTCGCGCTACCTCATCGGCGAGGATCCCGGCCCGATCGAGCACCACTGGCAGCGCCTCCACCGCCACGGCTTCTGGCGCGGCGGCGTCGTCCTGAACTCGGCCATCGCCGGCATCGAGCAGGCCCTCTGGGACATCAAGGGCAAGAAGCTCGGCGTCCCCGTCTACGAGCTGCTCGGCGGCCCCACTCGCAAGAAGGTCCGCGTCTACACCCACGCCGGCGGCCCCACCACCGAGGCCACCGTCGAGCGCGTCCACGAGCTGATGGCGCTCGGCTACCGCGCCTTCAAGCTCGGCACCGCCCTCCCAATCCAGGCCGGCGGCTCGCCCGGCGCCATGGATGAGCGAGCCATCATCCGCCGCACCGAGGAGAAGATCCGCAAGGTCCGCGAGGCCGTCGGCCCGGACGTGGACCTCATGCTCGACAACCACGGGCGCTTCATGCCCGCCTTCGCCATCGAGCTGATGCACGCCCTCCAGCCGTTCAACATACTCTTCCTCGAGGAGCTGGTGCCGCCGGAGAACCTTGCTGCGCTGGAAAAGGTCGCGCTCGTCAAGGCCAACGTGCCCCTCGCGACCGGCGAGCGCCTGTTCAGCAAGTGGGAGTTCCGCGAGTTGATCGAGAAGCAGCTCGTGGACGTCGTGCAGCCGGATATCTGCCACGCCGGCGGCATCCTCGAGTTGAAGAAGATCGCCGCGATGGCCGAGGCGTATTACATCAAGGTCGCCCCGCACAATCCGAACGGCCCCGTCGCCACCGCCGCCTCGCTCCACCTGGCCGCGTCGATCCCGAACTTCCTGATCCTCGAAACCGCCTACGCCGAGCCGTACCGCTCCCAGGTCCAAAAGTACGGACTGACCATCAAGGACGGCTGGATCGACCTACCCACCGCGCCCGGCCTGGGCGTCGAGCTCGACGAAGACGTCATCCGCGCCCACCCCTACGCCGTCCGCGACTACGCCCCCATGTACTACCCGGACGGCTCGGTCGCGGACATCTAACGAGGTACGAACCTTAACGAATCTCCATGCGGCGGTAGCGGGCCTCCGCCAGCATGAACACGCCGTAGCACGCCAGGCCGATTGCCACAATCCCGAGCAGCCACTGGCCGTACGGCTGGCTGGCGATCGTGGTCAGGGCGCCGCCCAGGCCGACCGCCTCCTCCGCGTTGGCGCGCAGCGCCGCCACCATCAGGAAGCCGCCGATAATGCAGAAGGACACGCCACGAGCGGAGAACCCGAGGCGCCCGAGCCGCACGAGCCACGCCTTCTGATCGGGGGTCATCTCGTCGTTGCGCTGCTTATCGTCGAACGTCGCCTTGTAAGCCACGTAGAACTGCGCCAGCCCCGTCGCGAACAGCGCCGCCCCGATCGCGCCGATGATCCAGCGGCCGAACGGCAGGGCCATCACCATGGCGGTCGAATCGCGGGTCGAGGCGTCGCCATCCGACCCGCTACCGCTCATCAAGAGCGCGAACGCCGAGACGGCGAGCGTCGAATAGGCGAAGGCACTGACCACATAGGCACCACGCCCCTGGATCCCCTTGGCGTCGGTCCCCTTGTTCTCGGTATCCACGATCGCCTGCACGAGCCGCCAGACGACGTACCCGATCAAGCCGACGATCAGCACGCCCAGCAACGGCCGACCGAACGGCTGCCCGTACAGCCACGAGAACACCGCGCGCTGGTCGGTGGTCCCGCCGCCCGCGCCGAACGCCGCCATCGCGGATAGGACGCCAATGATGATGTACACGACGCCCTTGGTGGCGTAGCCGAAGCGGCCGAGCTTCTCGATCCAGGGCGACGCATCCCGCGCCGTGTCCTTGACCTGCTCCGTCACCGGATGGTCGGCGATCTTCTCCACGATCGAGTCGTCATGCGCGCGGCCGTCCGTGCGCGATGGCCGCGGCGATGCGCTGATGCCCACGATGGCCTCCCCATGACCGCGCTGCTGTCGCACAAGAGCGTTCAGGTGCCCATCGCAGTCGCTAGAGGGGAGCCAATGCAGCGCGCGTGCCACGCTGCGGGGTACACCACCGACGGTGAACGGTGCCGCCGTCAATTGCTGTGTCATCCTGACTTGAGATTGGACAACGCGTTTCACAGGCCGTTTCACGGTGCCGACTGCTGTCTTCGTGGGACCAATCCTCGACAATCGGGACCGTGAAACACATCGTGAAACCGGTTGT
>Ga0136611_10002234_pt1 | contig 13460 bp, 11 predicted proteins | sample AntDrymUQ2232306_2_FD_106645 | JGI IMG/M metagenome (GOLD analysis project Ga0136611, IMG submission 106645) | Polar desert sand microbial communities from Dry Valleys, Antarctica - metaG UQ223 (23.06) | ecosystem: Environmental > Terrestrial > Soil > Desert | place: Antarctica: Dry Valley... | reverse complement strand
GTCGTCGAGCAGGCGACGGAGGAAGGCCATGCGGCAGCCGGCGATGGGGGACTATGCCCGCACCGCCGGCTGCCGCATGGCCTTCCTCCGTCGCCTGCTCGACGACCCCGAGGTGGCCGACTGCGGCCGGTGTGACAACTGCCGCGGCGAGCCGCTTTCGGCCGTCCTCGACCGCGACCTCGTGGTCGCCGCCCAGCAGCACCTGCGGGCGGGGGCGGTGGTCATTGAGCCCCGCAAACGGTGGCCGTACGGGCTCGAGGAGCCGCGAGGCAACCTCAAGAAGGACCGACAGGTACAGCCGGGGCGAGCGTTGGCCATCTTGGGTGACGGCGGGTGGGGATCGGTGGTGCGGGAGGTGCTGGGCGGCCGGCGCCAGATCGACGACGACCTCATCGCCGCCTGCGTCCGTCTGATCGAGGCCTGGCGGCCCGACCCTCGTCCGGCCTGGGTCACCGTCGTGCCCTCGGTATCTCGTGGCGAGATGATCTGCGAGCTCGGGGCCCGCCTGGCCGCCGCGCTGTCGCTGCCGTTCGAGCAAGTGCTCGGTCGCGACCGCCAAGGCCGGCAGCAGCGGGAGATGGAGAACTCGGCGCAGCAGGCCGGCAACACCTACGGCGCCTTCGTGGTCGAACGGGCCTTGCCGTCGGGGCCGGTGCTCCTCGTCGACGACACGGCCAGCTCGCGGTGGACGCTCACCAGCGCCGGGTTCGCCCTCCTCCAGGCCGGGAGCGGCCAGGTGCTCCCGTTCGTGCTGGCCAAGGATCCCGGCGACTGACCGGTCAGGGCCTGGCCTGCTCCCGAACCCACATCTCGGAGTAGTAGTGGTGGTAGTTCTTTCCGTCGACGCTGTTGGTGATCTTGCCGTGAAAGAAGGCTTCGGCCAGCGCGTTCTCGCCCCGCCGGGCGCAGATGACGATCTTCTCGGCCTCGGGCATGGCGCTTCCCCTGAGGCCATGGGCCTGGGCGATAAAGGCGTCGACGTAGATCTGCTCCGTCGGGGCTGCGACCACCCGCTTGTTGAGCAGCGTCTGCAGGGCGAACTTGTTCCGGATGGTCGACGCCTCGGCCGCCGCCTCTTCGCGGCACATGCGCTGCACGAACTCGTCCTGTGTCATCGTCTTCACGTTGCCGGCCAGGGCCGACTTGCCCGTCACCATCCAGTCCGCGTGCTCGACCTCGTGCACCAGCGCGTTCATGGCGTCTTCGGCCGAGCTCGCTTCCGAGATGAAGACCGACTTCAGCTTGTGGTTGTAGTAGGTGGCCGAGTTGGGGGAGTACACGATGGTCAGACCGTGCTGGTCGACCAGGGTCAGCACCCTCTGGCCGCTGCTCGTCTTCTGCAGCATGTTGCGCACCGCCGCGAACGTCCACTTGCCGGAGCCGGCCGATGCCACCACGGCGGGCATGGCCGTGGTCGGATCGAGGGCACCGGCCACTCGCGCCTGGGCCGGTTGGGGCAGGCCGCTGAGGGCCGGCTTCAGCTCGTGCTCGAAGACCTGCGTGATCTTGGCCGCTTCGGCCTCCGAGAGCTTGGCGCCGCCGACGGCCGCGGCGCGCAGGCTCACCAGCTTGCGCACCGGGCCGGCGATGGAACGGAAGAGGGCGCCGGCTGCGACCACGTCGGTGACGAACATGGCGATGTCGAGCGCCAGCCAGAACAGCGAAGGGTCGGACTGGCTTATGGCCCTTGCCCGGTCGAGGTCCGTGTTGCCGGCCGAAGCGGCCACACCGAACTGATCGATCTTCTCGAGCAGCTGCGCGGCCCCGATGCCGATGCCTACCCCCGTGGCCGTTCCGGCCACGATGGCCGCTCCCCCGGCGGTGGCCACCGTCGCCGCCACCATCGCCGCGGTAGCGATGGCGCCGAGAGCCAGGTCGACGGTGGCCTTGTCCGACTTGACCTGGGCCACTCGGTCGTCGATGAAGCGCTCCTTCAACGAACCGGGGGGCGCGGCGAGCTGGCCCTTGGCCACCGTCACGATGCTCGGGAGGCCGTAGACGGACAGCTTGCCGCTGGCGATGTTGCCTCGTGTGGCGTCGATGTCGCGCCGCTTGTCGAGCAGGGGCTGGGCGGCGATGGCCGCCGCCGCGGGTGACTTCTGGGCCTGGGCCAGCGCGTTCAGGTCGAAGCCCTTGCCCCGGTAGGCGGCCAGCATGGGAAACGTCGAGAGGTGCTTGGCGAACAGCTTCTCGTAGGTCTGCACGGCCTCGACGAACGATGGGTCGCTGTTGATGTCGCGGGTGACCGCGTCGCGGTTCACCTGAGCCTCCATCGGTCCACCCGGGTGGGCCGCTGCGTACTTCTGCCCGAGCCGGATCTGGAGGTTGGCGACCACGGAGTCCGCCGCCACCAGCTCTTGGGCGGCGGCCGCCATCTTGGCCATGTCCGCGGTGGGCGACAGGCTGGCCTTGCCGCTGCCGGGCGAGCCGCCCGGCTGCACGGTCTCGGAGAACCCGTACCTGCGCATCTCGTCCTCGAGCTTCTTGGCGCTGGTGTCGAGGATGGCTTCCAACGTGGAGCGAGACTTGGCCTCGAACTCGGCGACCGCCTGCCTCTCCTCCCCGACGAGCTTGTCGAGCTCGGCCGTGAAGGTGGTGCCGACCTGGCGCTGGGGGTCGGGGCCGGCGGCGGCGATCTCGTCCACGACGGACTTGCTCAGCCGCGTGGCCATCTCGTGCCCGCCCTTCGTCCAGGTGGCGCGGAGCTGGAAAGAGGCATACGCCGGATCGGTCAGCTGGCTGATGCGGTTCCGGAGGTCCGGTGGTGGCTGCGGGGTGTTGGGCGGGCGGTCCATTCCCCACAGGCCTCGCTGCACGACGGGCGTGGACAGGCGCGGGGCCACCGCGCCAGTGGCGTCACCTCGGCGAGAGCGCGCCAGCAGCTGCTGGGCGGCGGCGTTGCCGGCTTGGCGCTGCACGGCCAGCACCGTGCGCATCCGCGCCAGAGCCGATCCGGTGCCGGGCGGCAGGGCGGGCGTGACGCCGCGGCCGCTCACCAACCCGGACGTCATGCCGAGACCGAGGTCGGGCTCGCTGGAGGCCTGCTGCTCCTTCGCGCCCGAGCGGTCCCGCGCCTCGCCGGTTCGCTCGGGCGCTTTCGCCGTCGGCTCCGGCATCGACCCTGATGTTGGTACAGCCAGGCCCTTCGAACACCGGCGTTCGGCCGGCCGAAGAAGCAGCTCCGGCTGCCCCTTTGGGCAACTTCAGCGACTTCCCCAGCGACCGAGATCAGGCGCGGGTGATGCGCGCCGCCGCCTCGGCGGCTCGTTCGGCCATCACGAGCGGGCGGCGCTTCAGGAAGTCGAGGTCGGCGCCGTCCTGACCCATCGATCCACCCGCGTACCGGGTGTAGACCCCGTCGGCCACACAGGCCAGCTTCCAGTGACCGAAGGCGGCGTAGTAGTCCATGTGCGAGAGGTCGCGGCCACTGACCTGCGCGTACCGCTCGAGCAGCTCGGCCCGCCGGGGAAAGCCCTCCGCCAGCGCCGGTGACGAGTGAGAGGTGCCCGGCTCACCGGGGTCGGGCCAGTAGACCGACAGGATGCCGAGGTCGGCCAGAGGGTCACCGAGGGTGCACAGCTCCCAGTCGAGCACGCCCACGACCCGCCCGTTGTCGTCGAGGATGCAGTTCTCCAGCTTGTAGTCCCCGTGGACGACCGTGGCCGGGCCTTGCTCGGGGATGCCGGCCAGCAGCACGGCGTGCACCTCGTCCACCAGGGGGATCTCCCGGGTCTTGGCGCTCAGGAACTGGCGGTACCAGCGCTTCAGCTGTCGTTCGATGTAGCCCTCCTTGCGGCTGAGCTCACCCAGCCCGACCGCGTCCGGGTCGACGGCGTGGATCGCCGTCAGCACCTCGACCATCGACTCGGCGGCGGCGCGACGGGCCTCGATGGTCAGAGCGGCCTCGGCGCCGGCAACGTCCCACAGCACGTGCCCGTCGACGAAGTCCATGACGTAGAAGGGCGCCCCGTTGACCGCCGGGTCGTCGCAGTACCCCAGGGCCGCCGGCACCGGCACCGCGGTGGCACCGAGGGCGGAGATGATGCGGTGTTCGCGGCCCATGTCGTGCGCCGTGGCCAGCACCTGCCCCAGCGGCGGTCGCCGCAGCACGTACGCGTGCCCCGACGAGTCGTCGACCCGAAAGGTCAGGTTCGACCGCCCGCCCACCAGCGCGGTGAACATCAGCGGTGGGCGACAGCCGGCGACGTTGGCCGCCAACCATCTCTCCAACCGCTCGTGGTCGATGCCGGCCGGGGGCGGGCTCACGAGCCGTGATTCTTGCCGGTCGCGGCCTACCATGCGGCCGACATGGACGGCGACCACGTGCCCGACGACCATCTGCCCCTCGATGACGTGCGGGTGCTGGACCTGACCGTCGCCCGAGCCGGCCCAACCTGCGTGCGCCAACTGGCCGACTGGGGCGCCGACGTCATCCGTGTCGACGCGCCCGGTGAAGGTGGTCAGGGGGTCGCCGGCGGCCTTCGGCACGGCTCGGACTTCCAGAACCTGCACCGCAACAAGCGCTCGCTCACGGTCGACCTCAAGTCACAGGAGGGCAAGGAGCTGGTGTGGCGGCTGGCCGACCGCGCCGACGTGGTGGTCGAGAACATGCGGCCGCCAGTGAAGGAGCGCCTCGGCGTCGACTACGAAACCCTGCGGGCCCGCAATCCCCGCATCGTCTACGGCTCCATCTCCGGCTTCGGCCAGACCGGCCCGTACGCCACTCGCGGCGGCGTCGACCAGATCGCGCAGGGCATGGGCGGCTTGATGAGCGTCACCGGCCGTCCCGAGGGCGAGCCCACGCGTGTCGGCATCCCCGTGTCCGACCTGTCCGCCGGCCTGTACCTGGCCATCGGCATCCTGGTGGCGCTACACGACCGGGAGCGCACCGGCGAGGGTCGGTGGGTGCAGACGTCGCTGCTCGAAGCGATGATCGCCATGATGGACTTCCAGGCCTCCCGATGGACGATGGACGGTGAGGTTCCCGGCCGCCAGGGCAACGACCACCCCACGCTGGTGCCCATGGGGTGCTTCGCCACCGCCGACGGGTTCGTCAACATCGCCGGTTCGGGCGGCCGTCTGCTGCGCAACTTCTGCCGGGCCATCGGCCTGCCCGACCTCCCGGCCGACCCCCGGTTCGACTCGACGGCCAAGCGCTCGATGAACCGCCTCGAGCTGAACGCCCTGATCACCGAGCAGATGGCCAAGCGCACGAGCGACGAGTGGGTCGAGGTGCTCAACGGCGAGGGGGTGCCCTGCGGCCCTGTCTACGGGGTCGACCAGGTCTTCGCCGACCCGCAGGTGGAACACCTGGGCATGGCGTCTCCGGTCGATCACGCTGCGCTCGGCCGGCTCGATCTCGTCCGCAACGCCATCACCATGACCGGCGTGTCCTCGACGCTTCGGCGGCCGGCACCTGACGCGGGTGAGCATGCCGACGAGATCCTCACCGACCTCGGGCTGAGCCCCGCCGAGATCGACGACCTGCGCCGCCGTCACGTGATCTGACGCGCGAGAGTGACGGCATGACGACGGCACCGCCTATCACGCATGACTCCGGCACCGACAAGCTCCTCGTGCAGGTGGACGACGGTGTCGGTCGTGTCACCTTCAACAACCCGGAGAAGCGCAACGCGCTGTCCGTCGAGGTGCGCACCGCGCTTCCCGGCGTGCTACGCAACCTCGAGGCCGACGCCGACGTGCGAGTGGTCGTCCTCACCGGGGCCGGCGGCAAGGCCTTCGTGTCCGGCGCCGACATCTCCGAGTTCGGCGCCAGCCGCACGACGCCCGAGGCGCGGGCCGAGTACGACCGCGCCGGGGCGGAGAGCGGTGCGGCCTGGACGGCGGTGACCAAGCCGATCATCGCCATGATCCAGGGCTTCTGCATCGGCGGAGGGTTGCTGACGGCGATGCAGGCCGACTTCCGCATCTGCTCCGAGGACAGCCAGTTCGGCGTACCTGCGGCGAAGCTCGGCCTGGGCTACGGGTACGGCGGTGTGCAGTCGCTCGTCAACCTGGTCGGTCCGTCATGGGCGTCGGAGATCTTGTTCTCGGCCCGACGGCTCTCGGCCGCAGAGGCGCTGCACATCGGCCTGGTGAACCGGGTCGTGCTGGTCGACCAGCTCGAGGCGACGGTCGGCGAGCTGGCCACGATGATCAAGGGCAACGCTCCGCTCACCATCGCCGCCTGCAAGGCGGCCATCAGGGAGACCCAGCGCGATGCGGCCAAGCGCAACCTCGACCGGGTGTCGGAGATGACCGAGGCCTGCTTCCGGTCCGAGGACTACCTCGAGGGCCAGAAGGCCTTCACCGAGAAGCGCGCGCCCAACTTCGTCGGCCGCTGAACGCCGCCGGCCGCCGCTGTTCGTCCGCTCAGGCGTCGCGGGGGAAGCCGAACAGCTGGCGTGAGATGACGACCCGCTGCACCTGCGACGTGCCCTCGCCGATGTCGAGGATCTTGACGTCGCGGTAGAGCTTCTCGAGGTGGCGGTCATTGCGCACCCCCGCCTCCCCGGCGATGTCGAGCGCCGTAGCCACGGCTCGGAAGACGACGGGCGGGGCGTAGAGCTTGGAGTAGGAGGCCTCGAGCGAGTTGGCCTGGCCCTGGCTGGCCAGCCACACCGCGTGCATGCAGACGAGCCGGGCCGCGTGCAGGCCTCGACGGATCTCGGCCAGGCGCTCGAGCGCCCGCTGCCGGCGCCGTCCCTGTGCCGGAAAGTCGTCCCGCACGATGTCGAGGGCGAAGTCGTGGGCGGCGCGACCCATGCCCACGCCTTGGGCGGCGTGGATCGGGCGGGTGGTGTTGAACGTGGCCATGGCGCCCTTGAACCCCTGCCGGGACTCGTAGAACGCCTCGCCGCCGAGCAGGTTGTCAGCAGGCACGCGCACCTCGTCGAGCGAGAAGCTGCACGTCTCGTAGCCGCGCGAACCCATCTTGTGCTCGATCTTGATGACGTCGAAGCCGGGCGTGCCTTGCTCGACCACAAAGGCGCGGTGCCCCTCCCGACCGAGTGACGGATCGATGGTTGCCCACACGACGACCCAGTCGGCCCGGGCGCCGTTGGAGCAGAACATCTTCGAGCCGGTGAGGACCCACTCGTCACCGTCCTTGCGGCACCGCGTCTGGATGCGGGCCACGTCGCTCCCGGCGCCGGGCTCGGTGAGCGACATCGCACCCCAGTGGGCGCGTGAATGGTCGGTGAAGCCCTGGAGGAAGCGCTGGCGCTGCTCGGGTGTGGCCGTGCTGCGGAGGGCGGCGCCACCGAGGCCGGGACCGGGCAGCGAGAGCGAGACACCCCGGTCCCAGTACGCGCTCTCCTCAGAGGTGATCAGCACCCGCATCGGCTTCCAGGCCAGCGCTTCTGGCCCCTCCTCACCCTCACCGATGATGCGGCTGACCAGCCCACCTTTTCGGGCACAGATGAGGTAGAAGGGATGGTCGGCCGGAGGGGGCAGGGCCGTGCGGTCGCTCTCGAGACCCATCGGCCGCATGTGCTCCCGGCCGAGCTCGCGAACCTCGTCGACCATGTCGCGGGTGCGGCGGTCGAGGTCGATCACGACTGTCCCACCGACGTGAGGTCCATGCGATCGGGGACGTCGAGCACCTGGGCGGCGACGTCGTCCTGGGCCAGATCGTGCCCACCGGCCAGCATCCCGAGCATGCGGGCTTCCCGGAACCGCTTCTCGGCCAGGTGGTCGACGAGGAACCCGTGCCCGCCGAGAAGCTGGATGCCGAGGTCGGTGACCACCACGGCCGCAGGCACGGCTTCGAGCCAGGCTTGGGTGGCCCAGAACCCGGCGTGGGGATCGCCCTCGTCGAAGCGCGCCGCTGCATCTCTCACTGCCAGCCGGGCGGCGTGGAGGTTGCAGGCCGCCCCGGCCAGCTCGAAGGCGTTGCCCTGGTGATGGGCCACCGGCTTGCCGAAGACGATGCGCTCGGTGGTGTAGGCCACCGTCGCCTCGAACGCGGTCTGGGCCACCCCCACCGCCACTGCGGCCAGCCACAGCCGGGCCCGACCTCGCACCGTGAACCCGTCACCGGCTTCGAGCGGCCAGGTGCCGACGAGGTCGGCGGGATCGAGGTCGGCGCTCGTGCCGCCGGACGCCTGGAAGGCCAGCGCGACCGTGTCTTCGTGCCCTGCACCGGACCGGACCTCGTAGAGGCTGAGGGCGTCGCCTTCAGTCACGAAGACCCATCGCCGCGGCGGCCAGCTGGGCGCCCACTCGATGCGGTGTGCGGTCGACGACTCAGGGTCGTGGACCACCAACGCACACTGCGCCTCACCGTCGGCGCAGGCGTCGGAGATCTCGGCTACCAGCCGGTGATCGGGGCAGGCGAGCAGGGCGCCGGCGGCCATGCCGGGTTGGTCGGCGGCCGGGAGTCCCGCCGAGTCCGCCGCCGCGAGCGTTTCGAGCAGCGCCACCTTGGCCAGCAGACCCATGCCCTCACCGTGAAGGCGCTCCGGGAGGTCGAGGCGGCCCAGCGAGAAGTCACGGAGGACGGCGCGAACGCCGTCGCCCCACCGGCCGGCCGCCTCGGCGGCGCGCTCGGAGCCGACCAGCTCACGCTGGGCGAATCGCTCGGCCGCATGGCACAGCTCTTGCACGTCCGGGCTCAACCCGAAGTGGCCCTCGTTCTGTTCGGATGGATCGCTCACGGCACCCTTCGTGGAGTGGTTCGCCACACCGTATCCAGGCGCGAGGACACACGGATGATACCGACCTTCTACTTGTTGATCGAACGTTTGTTCGCTAACCTGTTGCCAGGCGTTCGGGACCGGCTTACGGGTTCCCTTGGATTCGTTCGCCGCTACGGCGGTGTTGCTTGAGGAGGTGTCGGCATGCCCGACGACGTTGGGATCGATGTCCACTTGTCGCGGTTGGCTGTGGTGCAGGCGGCGCTGGAGCTGCGGCAGCTCCTGACCGAGGTGGAGCCGGAGATGCTCTCAGGTGCCGAATGCTTGGAGGTGGCCGAGATGCTGGCCCGCACCGAGAGGGCATGCGCCGCGGCCCGGCTCGCCGCTCGGCCCGAGTAGCCGACCCCGTGCCCCATGGCGCCCTGGTCCACCAGTGCCGAGGACTGCGGCGGCTGTGACCGGCGGCCCACCCCCCGTCCCGAGCCAGGAGCCTGGAGCGGCGCCAGAGCGAGACGCCGAGGCGCGGCGACTAGAAACTGTCGTTCATCGACTTCTCGAGTGTGGGGGTAGTTCGGAGTGAGCACGCCGCAGCAGCCGCCCGCCGGTGCGGACGAGACACCTGCACGGCCCCGGCTACCACCGCTGCCGCCGCTTCCCTCAGCGTCTGGGCCAAACCTGCCCGCTCCGCCGGTTGCCCCAACGAACGACACCGACCGAACCGAGCTGAGCATTCCGCCGGTCCCGCCCGGCCCTGGCCCGAGTGGGCCGAGCTTCGCCGACCGTTGGCGCAACTCGATCATCCTGGCCGGCGTCGTGCTCCTCGGCGTGTTGGTGGCCGCATGGTTCGTGCTGCGCGACGAGCCGGTGGTGCTCGAGGCCAACGGCGCGCCCATCGCCAACGGCGATGCGGTCGTCGGGCAGGCCGAGGGCATCTTCCGACAGCTGGTCGAGGCCGACGGCGCGCACCCGCCGAAGGGGGCCGGGTGCTGGTTCGCCCCACCGGCGGAGAGCACCGCACGCGCCACCGGCCCGCCCCGCATGGCGTGTGGGCCGGTCCGTCTCGGGGTGACCACCGCCGACGACAAGGTCTGGGTCACCGGGCCCGTCTCCTACGCCAGCTCGGCGGGCACGCCGCCCGACGCCATCGGCACGTTCTCGAAGCTGACTGCGATCGAAGCGCTGGACGCCGGCAAGCTGACACGCCCCGGTGGCAAGAAGCCGCCCGGCACCACCGATCTCCGCAAGCCCGATGACGTCCTGCGAACGGCAGAGGGCAAACGCCTCATCGGCGCGCCGGAGGCCCTGGCCAACACGGAGCGCACCTTCGTTCGCGCCCTTGAGAGGGTGGAGGCTTCGACGACCCAGCAGCCCGGGTGCTGGTTCGGCGTCACCGTCGGTGCCGCAAGCCCGCGGGCAAGCGACGGTTCTTGGTACTGCGGGCCGATCGTTCTGGCGTCGTCCGCGCCGGGTGCTGTGTGGCAGACGTACACGTTCAGCACGCGAACGGGTGACTTCTTCTCGACGGCCGAGACCGGAACCCTGTCCAGCTCGTCGGTCACCAGCACCCAGAAGCTGCCGCCCGGCACCGAGCTCTACCGCCCCGACGGGCGCCCGGCGCCAGACGGCAGTGGTCTGGCTCCGCCGGACGCCAAGGCGCAGGCCGCCGGCTACCTCGACGTCGTCGCCGACATCCCGGAAAGCGTCGTCCTGGCCAAGCCCAGGGGCGACGGAAGGCTCAACATCCCGTCGCGCGCTGTGGTGATCGACGGCGTGGCTCGCGTCCCCAAGGTCGGCAGCGGCAAGACGGCGGTTGTGGCCGCCGCCGGCGAGGAGCTGGCCGTCGCCAAGTTCAGCCGCACCGCACGCGCCGGCTCGGCATCGGCCGGCAGCGCGCAGATCGTGGCCGGCAGCACCCGCAAGCCCTTCACCGACTGGGCCAGCCTGCCCGAGAAGGGCTTGATCATCGCCTCCGTGCCGCGGGGCACGTCCGACGTCGCCCTCGAGGTGATCTTCGAAGGCGTGCCGCAGACCCTGTCGCTGGTGACGGGCGAGCGCGGAGCTGACGCCCGCGCCGCCCTTTATCGCACGACCTCCACGATCGGGCTGGGCACCCCGATCTCAGTGCAAGCCGCGCTACCGGCCGGCCCCCCGGCCGGAGTAAGCGGTGTGGTCACCGAGGCGAAGCTGGAGGCGTGGCGCGACCGGGTCGGGTGGGCCCCGGCCGGCCGGGGCGTTGCTCACCTTGACCCTCGACGGCTGGAAGGTCGATCGTCCGTGTTGCGCGCTCTCCAAGGTCGAGGTGAGCTCGCTCTGGACGTTGGTGCTGCCGGATGGAACGGTGGTCGAGGCCCGCCCGGCGGCGGCGGGAACCACGAACGCCGTCACCTTCGACGTCCCCGACTCGATCACTGCGGCCACCGCCCAGCTGGCCATCGCCGTGTCCTTCGAGCAGGGCGGGGCCTCCGGCCAGGTTGCCGGTGGGCCTGCGGCCGTCCCGTTGACGATGCCGAGTTGAGCCGGCCGACGCACCGGTGACCACCAAGATGGGGCTCGACCAGGGGCCGCCCGACGGCGGTGATGCTCGTCCACCGGGTGGCGGCTCGGGCGACCCGCGCACCGCCCTGATCGGTGGTGCCGTGTTCTTGGTCAGCGGGGCCAGCCTGGTGCTGCACATCCTCACCGGCGCCCCTCTGTGGGCCTTGCTGGCCGGCCTGGTGGCAGGCGGTTGCCTGCTGGCGGCCCGAATCGTGTGGTTCCCAGCCGCCGGCCGGGCCGAGTGGCTGGCGAACGTCCGAGTCGGAGCCGGCGTCGGGCTCGTGGCCACCGGGTCCTACGACCTGTCCCGTTGGCTGCTGGTCGAGCTCACCGGCATCCACCTGTCGCCCTTCAAGGCGCTGCCGTTCTTCGGCGACGCGCTGCTCGGCGGCTTGGGTAGCGAGCCGATGCGAACGATGGTCGGCATCGGTTTCCACCTGCTCAACGGGGTGACGTTCGGCATTGCCTACACCGTCTGGTTCGGCCGGCGCAGCCCGTGGTGGGGTGTCCCGTTCGCCTTCGGGCTGGAGGCCTTCATGCTGGCGCTGTACCCGGGCTGGCTCGACGTCCGCTCGATCCAAGAGCTGACCCAGGTGTCCGTGTTCGGCCACGTCGTCTACGGCCTCACCCTCGGGTGGGGAAGCGCGCTGCTCCTGCGGCGCCGAGCTCTCATCCGCCGCGAACCCACGGAGGCACCGTCATGACGACAACCGCCGGTCGCCACGTCGACCCGGTCGAAACCCTGGCCGTGCGGTTCTGGATCCGCTGGCCCCGGGCCGTCATCCGCCGCTTCCCGTCCGCCTATGGGGTTGCCGGTGACGGTCACGTGCTCACCGCGCTGCCCCCGCTGGCCGTCCTCGCCCCCATCGCCGTCCTGCTGGCATCGTTCGTCATCGGCGCCGGGCGTCTCGGCTACGAGGAGATCTACACCGAGTCGCTGTTGTTGATGACGGTCTTCGTCGTGGTTGGTGTGCTGTCGTCGCAGCTCGGCGTGCTGGCCGTCGCCGGGTTCGCGCTGGGCGACTTCCTCATCGGAAGCCGGTCGGGCTCGCTGACGTTGGCGAGGATGTCGGGGAGCGGGAAGGTCTTCTCCGAAGGACCGCTCGGGGATCTCGCCCGGATCCGCATCCCATTGCTCATCACCTACCTGCTGCTGGCCGTGGCGGTCGTGGTGTTGCCCCGCACCGCCCGGATGCTGTTGCTGGCCGTGGGCCGGTGGCGGCGGATACCGACCGAGCTGGCCTGGCCGCTGGCCAGCGGGTTGTTCGTCGTCATCATCTGGATCGGCATGAACACGTGGGTGGCCTCAGGGCCCATCCTGGTGCGTCCCCGCTTCACGTGGCTCGGTGGGGTGCCGACCCGCACGGCGATCCAACCGCTTCAGGCCGAGGGGAACCAGCTGGTGGCCATGGCCGTGGTGGCCGCCATCGCGCGCCAGCTGATGTATGCGGCGGCCCTTTGGTGGGCGCCGGTTCGCGACCGGGTTCGCCGGGCCGAAGCAGACCCGGTGGTGCAGCGGCCGGGCCGCGGCGAGCGTGACGTCGCGCCCGCCGGCCCCGCAACCTTGGGAGTCGGACGGCGCCTGCTCGGTGACATCGGCGCATCGACTCTGGCCACGCTGGTGCTGGCCGGGGTGCTGGAGCGACTGTGGCTCTGGATCCTGGCCTTCGGGGTCTTCCTCACTGTGCGCCTGCTGCGATCCGGCGTCCTGGCCGTCGGCCCGCTGAACGTCTGGAAGACCGTGGTGGCCCGTGTGCCGGCGGTGGTGCGGGTGGTGCTGCTGTGGATCATCGCCCGGGTGACCACCGATGCCCTGGCCGGGCAGTTCATCGACAGCTACACGGGCGTGGCGCTGGTGGTCATCGCCGGTGCGGTGGTCGTCTTCCTCATCTTCCCGGGCACACCTCGTCCGGTCCCGGGGGAGCCTTCCGTCGCCCCGCCACCCCCGAGCCCGACACCGGCCGTCACCTCGTGAGCGACCATCGGGCCGCGGCGCGGATGGCCGGGCCCTCATCGCGAGTGCGAACGCTGAGACGGCTCGCCCGGGTCGCCCAGCTGTTGACCTTGGCTTGGCTGGCCGTGATGGCAATCTCGTTGCTCACCGCGTCGCCTGCTGCGGCGGACAACTGCAGCGTCTTCACCGACTGCTTCGGCGTGAGCAACTCGGCGGCCGAGGCCACCTTCGGGTTGTCGCTCCTGGCCGGATTGTCGCTCGTCCTCGACTTCGTGCCGATCGTGGGGGACGTCAAGGGCCTCGTCGAGGCCGGCACGGGACGGGATCTGCTGACC
>Ga0136611_10002233_pt1 | contig 13461 bp, 12 predicted proteins | sample AntDrymUQ2232306_2_FD_106645 | JGI IMG/M metagenome (GOLD analysis project Ga0136611, IMG submission 106645) | Polar desert sand microbial communities from Dry Valleys, Antarctica - metaG UQ223 (23.06) | ecosystem: Environmental > Terrestrial > Soil > Desert | place: Antarctica: Dry Valley... | reverse complement strand
TCTTCCTGGCCGCCGCGCTCGTCGTCATCCGCCGACTCATACAGTGCGCTCGCTCTCGCTACCGCTGGCCCACACGCCCCACCACCACCCGCCTCAAGTGATGCCTATTGCCGTGCGCTCTTAAGGCTGTCTCGCGAGGACCCGCGCATAGGTGGAGGTGTCGGACACGGCCATGTCCGACCTGGTGAGAGGGGCGTGCATCTCGATGACCCGCGAGGACGACGGTCGATGCGTGCCCGGCCGATCAGATGGAGCGCTCGACATCCAATGCAAAGCCGATCGGCGTCAGCTGGGTCTCGACGCGAACGACCCGCTGGAACTTCGCGAGGTGCTGCGCGGCCGCGTCGAGGGCAGCCAGCGCCGTGCGCACGCTTGACAGCACGTCCGGTGGCAGCGGGGGATCTTCCCGCAGGAGCAAGAGCGGCCCAAGAGGGGGCCGTCTTGGTTCATCCAGGATGACTCTGCCGCTTCAAGTTCGCTACGTGAGGGGCATACCGGCGGCGGTCACGAAGGGACCCGCCCGCCGGTGGGCGAGAGCGCCTGCACCGCGTACGCCGTCACGGGGTGCTCGATCCCCTTCAGCTGCAGCATGCGCGGCCCATCCGAGCCGAGGCCCGTCCCGAGCTGGTCGTACGCGTCTGCGGAGACCAACACCTCGCCGGGGCGGGCCGCGCCCTGCAGCCGCGCGGCCAGGTTGATGACCGGACTGATCGCCGTGAAGTCGCGGCAGAACTGGCCCACCTCCCCGATGGCAATCTCCCCCGTGTGGATGCCGACGCCGACGCCCCACGCGTCCGACGCCGCGTGCCCGCTCGCCGCCTGGACGTCATGGCAGCGCCGCTGGAGCTCCAGGCCGGCCTCGACGGCGCGTCGGAGGTGGTCATCGTGGCGGATCGGGAAGTTGAAGAATGCGAAGACGGCGTCCCCGATCAGCTTGTTCACGATCCCGTCGCGTTCCCAGATGGCGGCGGCGCAGTGCTCGTAGAACGTGCTCAGCAGGCCGGCCATCCGCGAGGCATCCAGCCGCTCGGACAGGTCGGTGTAGCCCCGGACATCGGCGAACAGGACGGTGGCGGGCACCAGCAGCTGCTTCGCGCCCTTCACGCGCTCGAACTGGGTCTCGCAGATCGTGCAGAGGTTCGGGTGCATCCGGCTCACGCGGATGCCGGCCAGGCGCAGGGGGAACGCGAGCGGGCCGCGGATCGGGACCGGGACGCGCATCTGGTCCCAGCAGCCCCGGCACAGGGACGCCTCGGCGAGGGGCATGCGTTCCCAACCTTCCGTCATCATGGCGGGCGCGCACGGGCGAACCCGGCAAGTCGAGTGAGACTTCTGCCGCCGACGATACCATCTCCGCTAAGGCGAGCGGAGACGATCCCCATCAGGGACTCTCTCCCACTCAGCGAAAGAGTCGGTACGCTCTGGCCAAGCCGGAGTGGCGCAGGTATCAACCAATAGCTGAGGCACTCGGAGGGCGCGCGGTCCATGTTGGGGTGAGTCGGGCGGTCGAAGGCGCCGGAGGGTGCCCGGACGTGCGACAAAGCGATTCAATGCTCGGCAGGCTTGCGACGTAGGGCGGGCGGGCATCTCGGAGGAAGGTGCCGCTCCTCACTCGTTCACGTACACCAGGACATGATCTCTCGCCCGTGAGCCGGCGAGCAGCGCCTGCCATTGTGATGCCGAGTAGCGACCGGCGTCGTTGAGTCCCACCTCCCACCATGATGACTCGACCGCCAGCGCGTGCAGGATGAGCAGATCCTGGGGCGACCGCACCATGTCGGCGGGGACCATGACCAAGCATTCCCACCGGGATTCTGCTGTCGGGAACGTCGCCATCAGACGGAAGACATGGCCGCCTTCGAGCACCAGCCACAGGTTGGTGCCGCGCGGCATGGTGGACGCCGACCCGCGTACCGCGATGCTGGTGGGGCCGGAGCGGACCCTGCGGATGTACGACTCGCCCGGGGGTGCTTCGATCAGGACGCGGGGCGCGACGGCAGTCGAGGATGTGGCGAGCGCGCCCCGCGTCCTGCCATCGCCGGTGGCCAGGGTGGGTGCGCCCCGGACCGTCGGCTCGTCAGACGCCGCCAGCTCGCCCGCGGCGGGCGGCGTGCATGCACCAGCCATGTACGCCAAGGTGGCGCAGGCGAGGAAGGTGGCAGCACGCTCGCGTGCCCGAACTCGATGTGGCCTGACGTCCACGTGCAGACGAGTTGGCTGCTTGACCATCACCCCTACCCCCCGGCGGTTGTGGCGTCAGTCTGAGCCCTTTGCAACGTTTCGTCAATGCATCCAAAGATTGATCTGTGTGGTTACCGCCCTCACGCCGCGCCGGCGTCGCCGTAGCCCCTGGCCCTGGCCACCACCTCGTCCCAGCGACTGAAGTTCCACTCCCGCCACCAGCACGCGAGCGCGGTCGCAAGCATCAAGTCGTCGTGGACGCGCTCGCGCCAGGAGGCCATCAACTCGTGGCCGGCCAGTGTCACCCGCCCCTTGAGCTCTTGGAGCTCCTGGACCGGCGTCTGTGCCCCCGGAGTGCCTCCGCGGTTGCACGCGCGCGCGGCACCGTTGCCCGTGCTGTACTATCCCGCCATCGCGGAAAGCGCGGCGGGGAGGCCACCATGGGCGGGCGAGCGGGCATCAGAGTGGGCGTGCTGAAGCGGCGGGGGCTGCTAGCCGGGGCGGCGGCGCTGCTTGCGGGCGGGCTGGCGAAGCTGGGGGCGGCTCAGCGCGTTCAAGCGGCGCACGACGGGAGTCCCGACCAGACCGTCCTGCACGCCGACACGCAGAACACCACCAGCGGAACGACGACGATTTTTCGGTCGGGCGGCGCCGGCGTCACGACGTTGCAGGTCTATAACACCGCGAGTGGCGGCGTCGCCGTCGTGGCTCAATCGACCGGGACCGGCATTGGCGGGGCCGGGCTGTACGGGGTGAACAACACGCCGGCCTTCGGCGACCTCGTCGTCGTCGGCGGTGTCGGGGTGTTCGGGTTCAACAACAGCACCGAGCCCACCGCCCGCGGCATCGGGGTGTGGGGGCAGGTCCTCAGCGCGACGGGCGTGGGCGTCCGCGGGGAGAACCGGGCCGACGACGCCAGGGCCATCGGGGTGCAGGGCGTGAGCCAGAACACCGACAGCGGGGCGCTGCTGCGGGGCATCGGGGTGCAGGGCCTGAGCGGCGCCGGCACCGGCGTGCGCGGCGCCTCGACTAGCGGCTTCGGCGTCCACGGCTCGAGCCAGTCCGGGGTCGGCGTGTTCGGCGGGTCGAGCAGCAACGTCGGCGTCTTCGCCGAGTCCGTCTACAGCACGGGCGCCTTCGCCGCGGGCGCGCGCGGGGTGTGGGGGCGCACGACCAACGGCATCGGCGTGCTGGCCCAGGCGACGGCCGGCGGGACGGTGCAGAACCGCAGCTACGGCCTCTACGCCGCGGCCCCGGCGCCGGGTTGGGCCGGCTACTTCGAGGGCAACGTCTACGTCACCGGCCAGGTCATCCAGGCCGGGGCGGCGGCCTCCACGGCGACGGCGGCGGACGGGAGCACGCGGATCCTCTACAGCCAGGACAGCACCGAGCCGCTCGTCGAGGACGTCGGCGAGGGGAAGCTCGTCGGCGGGCGGGCCGAGGTGCGGATCGGCCCGGACTTCGCGGCCGTCGCGGACGGCGGGGCGTACCAGGTGTTCCTGACGCCCGAGGGCGACTCAAAGGGTCTGTACGTCACCGAGAAAGGTCCCGGAGGCTTCGTGGTCCGGGAGCAGCAGAACGGGACCGCAAGCCTGGCATTCGCCTATCGCGTCGTGGCGAAGCGCAAGGGCGCGATCGGGAAGCGCCTGGAGAGGATCGAGCGGCCGAGAGGGCTGTCCGCGAAGGAGCTGGAGCCGCCGAAGCTGCCGGAGGCGCCGACGCAACCGGAGAAGCCGCCGACGGAGCCCAGGCCCGAGCCGCCGAGGCCGGGGCGGCAGGACGCGCGCTGAGGGGCGCGTCAGGGCGTTGCCGGTTGGCCGCGTTGAATACGGGTAGCCCGGCAGACTCGGGCGCTTGCCGACCGGCGCGTCGCCGGACGCCACGCCGAACTGCTTTGCGATCGCCGCGCCGCCGGACGACGGGCGGGCGATGATCTGGCCCGAGGGCGGGTCGTAGAACGCGATGTCGGCGCGCCCGTCGCCGTCGTGGTCGGCCGCCAGCGGGATGCTCCCGTTCGTGCCGTACGTCACGCCGGTGAGCGCGATCGTCCCAGTGGTCCGCGGCCCGAACCACAGGCCAGATGACGGGCGGTAGTACGCCGCGTCCGCAGCTCGGCCTCTGTTGCGGCACGCCTCACGTCTGTGCCTCCCTCATGACTTCGCAGTCCACGCATCGCTGCATCTGAACGGCTGGACGTCACACGCGGACGGTCAGCGCACCGTCCTCGTGCTCACCGGAAAGGGTGCCGTTCACGAGCCGCTGGATCGATCGCAAACACCGAGCGGAGGCTCGCCGTCAGGTGCCCTGAGCGCGCAAGAACTGGACGACCAGCCCGCTCACCGCCTCGGGCTGCTCCTGCTGGACCCAATGGCCGGCGCCGCCCACCAGGTGGACGCCCCGCGGGTCCGTACAGGCTCGCTGCGTCATGGCCTCGAGGCGGCCCGCACGCTGGTGGACGCCCCAGTCGCTCGCGCCCGCGACGAACAGGGACGGCACGTCGATCGTGCGGCCGGCGAAGAGCGCCAGTTCGGCCGAGTACGCGGGGTCCGTCCCGACCCGGTACGACTGCAATCCGCCCTGGAAGCCGTTGCGCGCGTACTCCGCGCTATAGATTCGCAGCTCCTCGTCCGGAAGCCACGCGCACGCCGCGACATCGGATGCGGACGGCATCTCCGGCGCGACGGTCTCGGCCATGTCCTCGTCCAGGTCCATCACGTAGTAGCGCGGCAGCTTCGCGAGCTCCGCGGCGCTCCACGCCGCGAGCGGAAACGGGACATTCCCGCTCCAGTCCGCGCTCTTTATGTGGTAGTACGCGCGCAAGAAGTCGTGGACACCTTGCCGGCACTGCCGCATGTCCGCGTCGGCCTCGCGCGTCGCGTAATACCACTGGTAGTGCTTGCGCGGCTGGCGCAGCGCCGCGAGGTCATCGTGGACGCTCGGCGCGGCCGGCGGTTCGTTCATCGGCGCGTCGTCGGCCGATGCGAACCGCAGCGACGGCGCACCCTCGAACGGGGCGCTCATCAGCACGACCGAGCGGAACACGTCCGGCCGCGCGAGTGCGCACCAGGCGGCGACGGGCGAGCCGTAGTCGTGGCCCACCACGGCCGCCACCGTGCGGTGCCCGAGCGCGGACACGAGCCCGAGCGCGTCCCTGACGTGGTTGAGCAGTGTGTACGGCCACAGGTCGTCGTCGAAGCCGACGTCAGTGCCATCGCTGCGCCCGTAGCCGCGCTGGTCGGGGGCCACGACGTGGTAGCCGACATCCGCGAGCGGCAGCATGACCTTGCGCCAGCTGTAGGCCAGCTCGGGGAAGCCGTGCAGGAGCAGCACGCACGGCCGCCCCTGATCCTCGAAACCGGCTTCCAGCACGTGCATCGTGATGCCGTTCACTCCCTGCACGAAGCGGGAGCGTATGCCGACCGGAAGCGTCGTCTCGCCGTAGGCCACGTCAAGGTTCGTCATCGTTCGCTGCCCCGCGCCGGTGTCTTCGTCGCGTCCGTCAACACGTCCGTCCCTTCCATCTACTCACCTGCTCAACGCGGGCGCACGACCACGGAGAGCACCCAGCCTTCGCGGTCTCCGCTGCGGACCTTGCGCCAGGTACGGCCATCCTGCGCCGTTTGCTCCTCCAGCGGTTGCACCGGTGTACCCTCGGTGAGTGTGGTGATGACCGGTGCCGTGGTTGATGGCCCGGTGCGCAGGTTCGCGCCCCGTCCGTCCGTGGCCCCGATCGCGTGGGTGGCCGCGCCCGGCGATGGGGAAGGCGACGCACCGGGCGACGGCCCCGGGCTGCCGCTCGGCGACGGCGATGGGCTCGCCGACTCACCCGCCTGCGTGCCGCCGCCGGCGCCCGCGACCGTCGGCGGCGGCACGAGCGTCGGCACAGGCTCCGCTTGCACCCGCACCGGCGTCCCGCCAACTACCACGGGGGCGCCATCTCGCGGTCGCTCAATCGTCGGCGATGCGCAGGCGGAGAGCACGAGCGCGCCCAGGCACACCGCTATCGCGCGAAAGGGAAGCAAGGCGCCTCCGATACTGCCGTGGGCATCAAGTGAGGATCGAGCGGTGGCCACGCGGCGCGGATGCTCGGCAGGAGTCCGGTGGGTGGCCGGCAGGAAATAGTACCCGCCTCCGCCGCCCGTGGGGACGCTTTCCGAGCCCGCCCCGCGCGATCGCCGGGCCGCGAGCGTCGGCTTCCGGCGAAACCCTCGACCGTCCCCACCACATGCATGCCCCAACTGCCGCGCGAAGCTGCTATACCTGATGCGCCCATGCTGCCCACTCGCGTTCGACGAATTGTTGCCAACGAGCTAGACGCGGTGCGTCCCCGACTCTGGCTGATGAAGTCGCTAGCCGTCCTGCTGCCGGACGGAGTCGCGCCCCGCGGACGCGCACTGCTCTACCGCCTCTTCGGCGTGCCGATCGGCGCGGGCACCGTGATCAGCGGTCCGCTGGGCTTCGGCTGGCATGGCGATGTCTTCTCCAACCTCACAATCGGCCGACGCTGCTTCTTCAATCGCGACGTATTCATCGACACGATGGCCAGGGTGACCATCGGCGACAACGTGACGTTCGGCCACGACGTGGCCCTCATCACCGCCACGCATGACATGTCAATCCCGACTCACCGGGCCGGGCCGCTCATGCCCCTGCCCATCGCGATCCAAGACGGAGCTTGGATCGCGGCGCGGACGACGATCCTGCCCGGCGTCACCGTCTACACGGGGGCGGTCGTCGCCGCCGGCGCGGTCGTCGCCCGCGACGTGCCCGCGCACACGCTCGTCGGCGGCGTCCCGGCACGACCGATTCGCGATCTGCCGTCCACTCCGCCTGCCCCATCGCGCGGCGCCCCGAGCGGCGGGCGCGAACAGCGCTAGCGACAGCGCGGACTGGACGCCGAGTTGGGCTTGGCACTCCCCGTCCCGTGACCGTGTCTCGCTCACGACCGAGACGCGCACCGTTCGCGCCCACGCCTGCCTCTCATCGCACGTTTCGGCCACTCGTCATCGCACGCTCGCGCCGGGCGGGGAGTATGTGGGGCATGAGTGGATGACGCCCGCGCGCGGCCACGATTTTCGGTGATGTGACTCTCTTCGAGCGAAAATAGCCCGAGTGAGCCATAGGTCGCGGGCCTACTTCGTGCTTGCGCGCGAGCACTGCTTCGCTCGTATCATTGCGCAGTGCGGCTCGCGGGCCGGCGCGGAGGACCATGATGCACGATCTCGAGGCCACGGACGACGCCAATTCCGGCGACCGGCTCCTCCGGTGCCTGGAGGCCATGACGGTCCGCCTCGAGCAGCAGGAGTTGGCCATCGCCCGTCTTCAGGCGGTGACGCCCGCAAAAGCAGACCATCAGCGGGCGGCCGACGCGTCGAGGTACGCCCGTCGCTCCGCGCTCGCGCGAATGTTTGGTGCGACCGCGGCATTTGGAGCATTGGCGCTCGCGCAGCAGCCCCGCGCCGCGCACGCCGACGTCCGCGCCACCTTGCTCCTTGGGCTCGGGACCTCGCTGAATTATGGAATCGCGGCCACGGACGGCATCGGCGACGATCCCCTGACGTACCTCCCGAACCTCACTGGTCTGGCGTTCGGGGTCGTCGGGACGCGCGGCGCCCCGTCGTTCAGCGCGGCCCGGAGCGCGGGCGTGCTGGGGTCCGGCTACGACAGCGGCGGCGTGGTGGGCATCAGCCAGGTAGATGTGGGCACCTCGGGCGCGTCGGGGAGCGGCCTCGGCGTCTTGGGTACGTCCAATTCGAATGCGGGCGTGTACGGGCTTTCGAGCTCTGGAGTCGGTGCGTTCGGCACATCCACGAATAACGTGGGCGTCTACGGCGAGGCCACGCGGAACGCGGGCGTGTACGGGACGTCGCCGGTGTACGGCGTGTGGGGAAGATCGACGACCGGCATCGGTGTGTTCGGACAGGCCACGGGGCGAGGCGTCGGCGTCTACGGCGCCGCCAACACCCAGGGGTGGGCGGGTTTTTTCGAGGGGAACGTCTACGTTACCGGGCAAGTGCTGGAAGGTGCGTCCGGGGACCGGGCGGTGGCTTCGGACGGTCCCGCGGACGACGTTGGGCGGGCGCAGCTCGTCGGCGGCCAGGCATCCGTCAAGGTTGACCCGAGCAGCGCGGCCGGCGACTACCATGTATTCCTTAGTGAGTACGGCGACTCGAATGGCCTTTATGTGAGCGACACGCGACCGGACGGATTCGACGTGCGCGAGCGCAAGGACGGGAAGAGTACGGTGGCGTTCAGTTACCGCGTCGTCGCCGGCCGCAAACGCGGCGCCGGGCGCCAGGATGAGTCGGCCAATCGAGCGGCGCGGCCGACGGTCGCCGACCGGCGGGACATCGCGGCACCGTCGCCGCCGGAGGCTCCGGCGCGCCATGCGGTACCGCTACCGAAGCGCTCGGCGAAGCGCGAGTAGCCTTCTCCGACCGGCTTGCACGCGCCTCCCGACGTTCGGCGCATGCCGCGAGTGCGTCGCACGCGGCGTCGATCATAATGCTGCGAGTGGCACCCGAGCATCCCGATTCATCGCCCGGGCCACGCCGCATGGGGCAGGGCGACGGGCCGACGATGGCGAGCCGCTCGTATGGAGGCATCCGCATGACCATCGACCGCGACGCCTGGATGGTGCGCATCCGCTCCGCCGTGGAGGAATTGCGGGAGCGCCTGCTGGCCGCCAGCCACGACATCCACGTCAACCCGGAGCTCGCGTTTAATGAGCACCGCGCCAGCGCCCGCCTCGTTGACGAGCTGGAGCGAGACGGTTATGCGGTCGAGCGCGGGGTCGGGGGCCTGCCGACCGCGTTCCGCGCGACCCTGCACGGCGGCTCGCCCGGCCCGACGCTCGCCATCCTGGCCGAGTACGACGCCTTGCCCGAGATCGGGCATGCGTGCGGCCACAACATCATCGCCGCCACGGCACTTGGAGCCGGGCTGGCGCTGGCGCGGGCGGGCACGCCGTTCCCCGGCACCATCTCGATCGTCGGCACGCCGGCCGAAGAGGGCGGCGGCGGGAAGATCCTGCTTGCCGAGGCCGGGGTCTTCGAGGGCGTCGATGCGTCGTTCATGCTCCACCCGTCGCGGACCAACATGGTTCGGCGCGGATCGCTCGCCAACAGCCGCGTCGACATCGTGTTCCACGGCAAGGCGTCCCACGCGGCCGGGGCACCGGACATGGGCATCAACGCGCTCGAAGCGGTCATCCAAACCTTCGTCAATGTAAACGCACGTCGCCTGCAAATGCGCGCCGACGCCCGCGTCCACGGCATCGTCACCGACGGCGGACAAGCGGTCAACATCATCCCGGCCCGCGCCGCCGCGAAATTCAGCGTCAGGGCGAAGGATCGGGCGTACCAGCGGCGGCTCATCCAGATGCTGCGCCAGGCGGCCGAGGCCGGCGCCCTGAGCACCGGCGCGCGCCTCGAATGGACCGAGACGCGCGGGTACGACAACATGGTCACGAACCCCACGATCGCGGACATCTTCGCCGAGCACATGCAGTCGACCGGCCGCGACGTGCTCGAACCTGAACCGGGCGAGCGGATGGGCTCGACCGACATGGGCGACGTCAGCCAGATCATGCCGGCCGTCCACGCCTACTTCGGGATCGCGCCGGACGGCGTGGCGAACCACACGATCGAGTTCACTGCGGCGGCCGGCTCGCCGGAGGGGGACCGGGCCGTGATCGACGGAGCGGTCTCGATGGCGCTGACTGCCGCCGACTTGTTCGCGCAGCCGGACCTAGTCGCGCGGGCGAAGTCGGAGTTCCGCGCGCAAGTGGAGCGCGGCGAGGTGGCCGGTTTCGACGCATGGCGCGAGGCCGGCTCGCACTACGCGCCGGCGCCGCGACCGGCCTAAGCCAAGCCACAGTGAAACCCGCACACGTCCCTGCTCACGACCATGTAGATTCCATCGTGGCTTTGGTTCAGGTCGCCTGCGACCCCCAAGTGTCGGGCGCCGGCGATCCGGTCATGCGCGGCGAGATTGAAGGGCCGAGCAGCGTGAGCCTCATCGTGAAGTTGAGCGTGTACGTACGGAGGGACGGCGGGTAGGGGCAGCCCCCGTGCCTCCCTTGTCGGGCCAGGCCGAGGGCAGGCACGGGGGCTGCCCCTACTTCTCGGCATCCGCCTTCTGCTCGTGGTACTCGGCTATGTCCTCGTAGACGCCGTCCGGGAAGCGCAGGTCGCGGTAGACGTTGCCGGCGTCCGGGTCGTCGGCGTTCGGCAGGATCTGGAAGTCCTGCTGCGCCTGCCATTCGAGGATCTTCTCGCGGCGCGGCGGGTTGTAGTCGCGGCCCTGGACCTGCTGGTAGAGCGCCCGCGCCTGTGCTTCGCTGAAGTCCTTGTCCTTCGACAAGTATGCGACCAGATCGTCCTCGTCGAGGAAGTGGCGCGCCACCATCGCGAACACCAGCCTGCCGTAGTGCCCGATATCCTTGCCGGCGTCGAGGGCGTCGAGCAAGTGGGCCATCATCTCGTCGTTGCGCAGCTCGTTGATGCCGGTCGTGGTGCTCTTTGCTGTCGCCACGCGTGCCTCCGCTAGTCTGTCGTGCGGCGCACCGAGCCGCCGTTCGGATGCAACACCTGTCCGGTGATATACGAGGCATCCTGCGACGCCAGGAAGACGTAGCTTGTCGCGACTTCCTCCGGTTGGCCGGGCCGTCCCAGGGGCACGTCGGCCCCGAACGACTTCACTTTGTCTTCGTCGAAGGTGGATGGGATGAGGGGCGTCCAGATCGGACCGGGCGCCACGGCGTTCACGCGGATGCCCTTCTCGGCCAGCCCCTGCGACAGCGACCGTGTGAATGCCACTATCGCGCCCTTGGTCGCCGAGTAGTCCAGGAGCTGCGGGCTGCCCTTGTACGCCGTGACCGATGTCGTGTTGACGATGGCACTGCCGGACGGGAGGTGCGGCAGCGCCGCCTTCGTCAGGTAGAACATCGAGAAGATGTTCGTGCGGAACGTGCGCTCGAGCTGTTCCGAGCTAATCCCTTCGATGCTCTCCTGGGGGTGCTGCTCTGCGGCGTTGTTCACCAAGACGTCGAGCTTCCCGAGCTGCGCCACAGTCTGCTCGACCGCCTGGCGGCAGAACTCCTCGCTGCCAACATCCCCGGCGATGGTGAGGCACCGCCGCCCTTCGCGCTCCACGTGTTGCTTCGACTCCTCGGCGTCCTGATGCTCGTTCAGGTAGACGATCGCGACGTCGGCGCCTTCGCGGGCGTAGTGGATGGCGACGGCCCGCCCGATGCCGCTGTCCCCGCCGGTGATCAGCGCGACCTTTCCGTCGAGCTTCCCGCTCCCTCGGTAGGAAGGGGCGTCCGCCTTGGGTCGGGGCGTCATCTCGGCCTCGATGCCGGGCTGGTGGTCCTGGTGCTGCGGCGGCATCGTCTGCGGCTGCTGCCCTTCTGCCATGGTCCTTCTCTCCTACTCGGGTCGCGCTGCACGGTCCCGCGTGCCTGGCCCATCGACATGGCCTGCGCACGGTGCGGCAGAACTCGACAGCACGCGCCGTACCATCGCGCCGGCGACAGTGTGGGCCTATGAGCGCGGGTCAACGCGGCGGCGGGAGCTCGACGTCGGCGAATACCGGCAGGTGGTCGGAGCCCGCGATGCGCGGGACCGTGGCGTAGCGCGGCGTCAGATCGTGACTGGTGAGCACGTAGTCGATGCGGATGAGCGGGAACGTCACGTTCAGCCGTCCGCGCGCGAGGCCAATGCCGGAGGGGAACGTGTGACCGAATCCTTCCCCGGCCTCGCGGTAGGCGTCCCGCCAGGTGGCCGGGAACACGCGATTGGGGCGACTGCCGGCCGCCGAGTTGAAGTCACCGGCGAGGATGAACGGCCCGTCGAGCGCCTCGACCTCCGCCACGAGCCGGGCCAGATCGTCGTCGCGCCCATCCTCGTGGAAATCGAGCGGGATCGGCAGCCCCCCGCGAATCCGGCGCGCTTCGAGGCGCGGGCTCACGAGATGCACGTTGACGAGCCAGACGTCGCCCGCGTCGGTGCGCAGCCTAGCGCGCTGGAAGACGTTGCCCTCGTCGGTGAAGCGGAACGCCGCGTGGTCAAGGATCGGCACGCGGCTGAAGATGCCGCCGCCGTCGTTTGCGGATTCGATGCCCGCGACCACGAACGACGGGTAGGCGTCGCCGATCTGGGCGGTGAGCCGCTCGGCGTAGCGCGTCGTCAGCTCTTGCAGCACGATGACGTCGGGCTGCCGCTCGCGGACGAGCTGCACCAGCGGGTCGGGGTTGCCGTTCGGCGAGCGCAGGTTATAGGTCAGCACCGTCAGGTGCGGCCCGCTCGCGCGCGCCGGCTCCGGGCGCGGCAGCAGCGCGCGCCCGAACTGGGTCACGAAGAGCAGCCCCGCCAGCGCCGCGAGGACCGCGAGTGCCCGCGAGCGGAGCAGCGCCGCCACGAGCAGCACCCCGACAAACGGGGCGAACCCGTACAGCGCGAACGTGTCGATGAGGTCGAGCCACCAGAGGCGCGGCGCATCCGCGACGCGAGCGAACGCGAGTAACACTAGCCAGAGCACGCCTGGCAGGAGGACCAGCCCGAATAACAGGTCGCGCAGTACGCGCAGCATGGCACAACAGCCCTGGCTTGTGATGGTGGCGGATCACAAGCTTAACGGCGCACGGAGAGCGGAGTGTTAGGTCCCCTGGGCGGCGCGTTGCGCTCAATCGTTATGTCGGCGTGACGATAGTGAGACGCTTGGGTGTCAGAAATTCATCTCAGCGGCACGGGCTGTGCGTTAAGGTGTGAGAGCCCATTGGCTCACCCAGTCGTCCATCTTTGGAGAAATCCCGTGGCTACCGCAACATTGACTCCGATCCAGAACCGACCGGCCGAGAGCCTCGACGTAGTCTCCGACCTGGAGCAGTTCGCCGCCGCGCTCGACGAGCGCCTGCGCTTTCAGTTGACGCCCGATCAGTATCGGATGGTCCGTGACCTCCAGATCGCCACTCGCGTGATCGCCATTGCACGCGAATCGGTTGAAGACTGCGCGTGCGCGGCGTAGGTTATGGCTACCGCTTGATTGCGACCGAGAGCCCGTCCGGCGTCGGCAACACCACGCCCTCGCACTCGCGGGCGAGGAATTCGTGGAACTCGCGCATTGCCCGAATCTCGTCGGCATCCGTGCGATCGTCGGCGTCTCGCCCGGCCAGGTAGCCGAACAGGTAGACGTTGTCGCCAATGACCAGCCCGCCCGATCTGAGGTGCTCCAGCGCCCAGCGGGCGTAGTGCGCATAGCCGCCCTTGTCGGCGTCGA
>Ga0136611_10002232_pt1 | contig 13462 bp, 7 predicted proteins | sample AntDrymUQ2232306_2_FD_106645 | JGI IMG/M metagenome (GOLD analysis project Ga0136611, IMG submission 106645) | Polar desert sand microbial communities from Dry Valleys, Antarctica - metaG UQ223 (23.06) | ecosystem: Environmental > Terrestrial > Soil > Desert | place: Antarctica: Dry Valley... | reverse complement strand
CTGCCGTTGTTAATACTATATTGAAAATTTCCAGATCCCCCTGAAACGCTGGTAAAAGTTATTGAGCCGTTGGCGCTGCCAAAACAGCTTACGTTAATCGAACTCGCTGTAGCAGTTAAAGGAGCGGATGGCTGAGTAATGGTTGCACTGCCAGAACCACTATTAAAACATATAGCGTCACTAACTGATACAATCGTATAAGTTTTTGTCGAAGTAGAACTGACAGTGAAACTATATGAATTAGTAGTGATGCCCGTTTTCGTAAAAGAACTAGTCCCGTCAGAATAGGTAATGTTCCATGGAGCAGTTCCCGTCAATGCAACATTCAGAACCGCATCCGCACCATAACAAACCAGTGCATCACCGCTTATTGTCGCAGTTGGCAATGGATTCACAGTGATGGTATATGTACTAACAGGCCCTGAACATCCATTTGACACCGGGACGATGGTATACGTTACAGTCTGAGGAGTAGTGCCAGAATTGAAAAGGATTTGTGAGGGAAGTTGCGTTTGCCCTGATCCGACCGCTAGAAATCCGGTGACCGATCCAGAGGAAGCAATAGCTGTCCAGTTAAATAGCGTTCCGGTGACTTCCGAACTAAGGTTAACTACGGTACTCGGACTTCCAGAACATACCGTCTGGCGTAAGACTATTGAGCTAAGAAGTTTTGGCAAGGGATCAACACGGGTGACATACGAGGTCGCCGGGCCAGTACATCCATTTGCTGTAGCGAAGATTGTATAGGTCACTGTTCCCTGAACCGTTCCGCTATTATTAATCAATTCTTCAGGAATATTGCCCGTTCCTATAGCGGTAAACCCTGTAATATCGTTGGACGAGGAAACTGCTGTCCAGGAAAAGTTTGCCCCGGCAACATCAGAAGTCAGAACAACCGCATTCGCACGGGTACCTGCGCAGGTAGTTTGATTGAGTGGCGCGTTGGTTAGCCGTGGCCGGGGGTTCATGGTTATCGTGTAAACTTTGGAGGATCCGGTGCATCCGTTAACGTTGGCGGTAACTGTTACTGTTCCCACTATTGGACTTATTCCGTTATTCACGGCCGTGAATGAGGGAATTGATCCGCTTCCACTATAGGTACCGCCTATGCCTGCTACTGTCCATGAAAAAGTGGTGCCGGTAATGTTACTTGTAAAACCTTGTTGAGGAATTGTCGCCCCGTGGCAGGCTATTATATCTGCAACAGGATCGATAACCGGTAGAGGATCTATAGTAATCTTGAAAACAACTGGATCACCATCGCAGTTATTTAAGCGGGGCGTCACCGTGATGGTTGCTTCGATTGGGCTGTTGGTATTATTGATCGCAGTAAAGGGAGATATCTGTCCGCTACCTGCGGCTGACAGTCCAATACTGGTTTTAGAATTTGTCCATGTATAGGTAGCCCCAGCTGGTGTGGTGATAAACGAACTTACCGGAACAGATGCACCCGCACAAAATGTTAGATCAGGGGGTTGGTTGACTACCGGACGTTTGTTAACTACGATTGAAAAAGGCTCAGCATCACTAACACATCCTCCAACAGACACCGTGACTACATAATTACCGGACATAGCAGTAGTGGCGTTCAGTCTTGTAATTGTACCGGTTAGTTCAGAAAGAAAGTACCCTCCGGGTCCTGTCCAGGTATATGTCGCTCCGGGAATTGGGGTCTGCTGAACTGAAACAACTATCGTTTGGCCTTCGCAAACAGGGCTGTTAGAAGTGTCTATATTAGGTTTTGCAGGAGCACCCGGACTGGAGACCGTGAGAATCGGACCCGCCGTTACGCATCCGCTTGAACTTTTTACCATTACAGCGTAGCTTCCCGGAGAAAGAGCTGTAAAGTTTCCGTTTGCGAAATAAGTCGTGCCGCCATTTATGGAGTATTCCAGAGGAGCAGTTCCGGAAGCAGTAATTGTAATTGTTCCATTATTGGCACTGCAACTTGTCTCGTCAGTTGCGCTTGCCGATACTACAGGCAGCGGATTCACCGTAATTACATACGAAGAAGGGGTACCAGCACAACCGTTAACATAAGGGGTTACCGTTATCGTGGTTGTGCCACTACTTGCTGCGGTAAAACTGGGCACATTGCCGGACCCACTTCCGTCCGCAAGTCCGATAGCAGTATTCGAATTCGTCCAGGTATAGGTGGCCCCGAGCGGAGTGCTGGAAAAATTAGTCGCTGAAATGGTAGCGCCCCCACAAACGGAAAAACTTGTGGGAACGGTGACCACAGCCGTTGGGTTAACCGTTATCGTGTAACTTGATGCTGGACCGGCACAACCGTTAAGAACAGGCGTTACAGTTATTGTAGCCGTGATCGCGCTTGTTGTTCCATTGACTGCAGTAAAAGACGGCAGGCTGCCAGACCCGCTGGCGGCGAGCCCTATCGCCGTATTAGAGTTAGTCCAGGTGAAGGTCGCACCGCTTGGCGAGCTGCTGTATGTGGTGAGCGGAATAACCGCTCCTGGGCATACCACCGAATTTGCGGGTACCGTTGCAATGGGTAGCGGATTTACCGTTACTACCGCAGCACTTGAAGTAATTGGCCCGCAGGTATTGGTCATCACGACATCGTATGAACCCGCATCTGAATTAACAGCGGAGACTATGCCGAACGAAGCAGCGTTTGCGCCGTTTATATTAAAACCATTCTTTCGCCATTGATAGGAAATTGTTGTTGCACTGGTAGCAGTTACACTAAGGGAAATGCCAGATCCAAGACAAACGCCCTGACTTAGAGGCTGCACATTTATTACAGGGATTGAATTAATGGTCACGCAGGCCGTCGCGGAGTATTTGTCGGCAGCGTCGATAACTCCGGCGGTGGCATTGGCACCACAAATATTATCAATTAATGCCCGGTAACAGGTTCCTGACGTTAGCCCTGAATAGGAATAGGTGTTAGTTACATTCGTTATAGGCGTCCAGCTTATCCCTCCATCTACGGACGACTCCCATCGCAAAACCGGGCCGGTATTTCCCGAGACAGTGAGCGTTCCGCTTCCGGGTGAACAGGCTACCAGGTTACCAGAAATAGTACCTCCACTGGTAGTTGAAGCGTTCTGAGCATAATAGAGGAAGACGGGCTGCGAAATATTAGAACAACCTGCGCCGCTATTGGTTACAATCCGCCGGATGCGGTAGTCGCCCGAGGCATTGCCTGCAGGAACTAATACGTAATTGGTAATATCGCTTTTTGGAATATCCTGCGAATTCAAGGGATTTCCGCCTCCATCAACAATTGTGGTGTAAGTACCCCCGCTGAATGAAACCTCCCATCGAAAAGTATTACCAGTTCCTGTAGGTGTTGAACCACTAATTACCTGATATGAATTATTTCCACATGCTGTATTATAAATAGGCTGTCCACCGTTGAATAGTATTGTATTAGGGCTGCATTGGGCAAATAGCTCAGAAATGCCAGCCAGGAAGACCAAAAAAACATAAAATATGATTCTGAATATTGATCTCATGCTCCAATGACAAATCCTCTTCGAGTACACTCGAAGAGGATTTTCTAAGTTTTACGAAAATGCTTACATTTTGTTACACAGAATTTTAAAGGCCATGAACGACCACTGAATGGAACGTATAGCGGCATCTGGGTACCGACAGGAACCTACAACAACGAAAAAATGGAAGAAAATTTTCCGCGTATGTAAAGTTATTCAGTTACCCGCTTAAATGTAGATTTAACCTCACCACCGCCGAGGTTTGACGTGATTACGATCGAATCGCCCATAAAAACTCCTTTTGCCTCCATTGGACCATTACCAATGTCTATCTTATAGGAAAAATCAGTTCCCGCGACCTTTCCGTCGAGAAGAGGCAATTCGCCATATTCCGAAGTAATGGAGCCGGTTAATTTTTCTCCTTCCGCTTTAATCTTGTAGGTCAGGTCAATTTTATTGTCCTGAAATGTTACTGATCCTTTGTAGGTGCCCGTCAGATCCGCCGCAAGGCAGGCCAGCACGAAAAGAAATACAAGTGCAAGGGAGATAGATGTTTTTTTCATAAATTTTTGTTTGATTCAGGGTTTAAATTATTCTGAGTTTTTGTTCTACCAGTAAATACTATATAATGCAACTATGATTCCTATTACGATCATCGCCCCGACAGTAAACGATGCCGATGGCTTAAACATACTGCTATCTACTTCAAGTCCATTCGGTTTAACGCCATTCCGGGTTTCGTATATACTGATGAAATACATGACGATCACACAAATCAGGAATACAAAGCCCATGCGGTCTATAAAAGGTATTTCATACACACCATCGGCGTTTATCACAGCGAAACCTGAAGAGTGGAGGAATTCAAGATTAACGTAATCTGGTGAAACTTTAAACAGGCATGATAGGATAAATCCACCTATTGTAGCAAATAAAGCTGCGTTTGAGGTAGTCTTTTTCCAAAAGAAACCCAGGAGAAACATGGCGAAGATTCCCGGCGATACAAATCCGGTGTATTCCTGGATGTATTGAAAACCGCCTTTTTTATCAATTCCTAAATATGGAGCAATTGCAACTGCTAGAATCATCGAAATAATGATAACCCATCTGCCAACCTGAACTTGTTTTTTCTCATCCGCCGCTGGATTCAGTTTCTTTTTATAAATATCGAGGGTGAAGATGGTGGCAATGCTATTAGCCTTTCCGGCGAGTGAAGCCACCACAGCGGCAGTTAATGCCGCAAATGATAATCCTTTTAATCCTACCGGCAACAAATTGAGCAGCACGGGGTAGGCACGGTCAGCTACCACTTCCCCATTCAGCATCATTTCCGTTTCAAACACTCCCTCTTTATATAAAACAAATGCAGCGATTCCTGGCAGAACGACAATTACCGGCATAAGCAACTTCAGAAAGGCGGCAAAAAGAATCCCGCTACGGGCGGTCTTTAAATCTGCACCCAGCGCCCGTTGAGTGATGTACTGATTACATCCCCAATAGTTTAGGTTGACAATCCACATTCCGCCCACCAATATGGCCAGACCCGGAAGGTCAATAAAATGGGGATCTTCTTTTTTAAAGATCATCTTAAAATGATCCGCTGAATTCTCTGTCATCAGGTTAAAACCATTCAGCGGGCCGCTTGAACCGTAGTGCTGCGCTACCAAATCCAGCGCCAGGTAGGTGGTCACCAAACCGCCAAGTATTAAAAAAACTACCTGTATAACATCTGTGTATCCGATCACGTTCATCCCCCCAAGGGTAATAACGATGGCAAATACTGCCAGGGCAACCATACACAAGCCAAGGTCAAGCCCGGAGATACTGCTAATTGCCAGTGCACCCAAATACAGGATAGATGTCAGGTTAACAACTACATAAAGAAGCAACCAGAAAACAGCCATGATCATTGCAACAGTATCATTGTACCTCGTTTTCAAAAACTGAGGCATCGTGTAAATCTTATTTTTTAAGTATATGGGAATAAAAAAGACAGCGACTATAATTAAGGTTGCCGCCGCGAGCCATTCGTAAGCAGCAATGGCAAGACCCATGGTAAACCCCGAACCGCTCATGCCTATAAACTGCTCAGCAGAAATGTTCGATGCTATCAGCGATGCACCAATAGCCCACCAGGTTAAGGAGTCTTTGGCAAGGAAGTAATCCTTTGAATCTTCATGCTTCTTCCGATTGTAAACGTATAGGCCGTAGGCGCTCACGATTATAAAGTAGATAAAGAATACAATGTAATCTGGTGTTTGCATTTTTTAAATAGATTGGTTAGATAAACCTATTAAAAAAAATGGAATATACTGGAGCAAAGAATGAAGAGAAAAGATTTTGGGGTGATTCGGGAAGCCGCCTATTAATTAGCAATTCTTAGAGATGAAGACGATTCTTTTTAAAACCAATCCTGATTTTTTGGAAATCAAAGCCGATGCTTCTGGGTTCGGATAGCCGCGCTTTCCGCTATAGCTTTTGCGATGGCCTTGCATATTAAATAATAGATTCCGTTTTGCAAAAGGCTGCTGCTACAATCGCGTTTATATGGCCAGTGCAATGCAGGAAACTAGGGCAGCAGGAATACAAAATTAGTTCAAAATCATTGCCTGCTCTTATTTCCACCTCGCAATGAACGCCATGCTGATCTTGGCTCTTGATTCTTGGCTCCTGGCTCTTACTATGACAATGTCATTTCCCCTCTTAAATTCGTCTCCAACAGTTCCGCAATCTTCTTTTTACTCTTAACATTTCCCAAAAGGTACATCAGTTTGGTTACAGCAGCCTCAAAGGTCATATCATACCCACTCACTACACCCATTTCCCTGAGTTGCCGGCTGGTTTCGTAGCGTCCTAATTCCACGGTGCCGACTTTACATTGCGAGATATTGAGTATAAGCTTTCCGTCTTTTATCGCTTCGCGAAGCAGTTCGAGAAACCATTTTTGGGTGGAGGTGTTGCCTGATCCAAATGTTTCCATAACAATGGCTTTACAATCTGAAGATAAAGCAGCTTTCACAATATGCGGGTTTATTCCAGGATATAATTTTAGTACACCTATCGCACTATCAAGCTTCTTGTGAAATTTTATGGGTCCTTCACGGGGTTTGAGAATATCATGCTTGTTAAACTCCAGGTAAACACCAGCTTCGGCAAGCACTGGGCAGTTGGGCGATCTAAAGGCTTCGAACTTATCTGAATTATATTTAAATGAACGGTTGCCGCGGAACAGCTTGTAATCGAAATAAATACAAACTTCAGGCACCATCGCTTTTCCCCTCTTTTTGGCCGCTGCAATTTCGAGAGCGGTGATCAGATTTTCCTTCGCGTCAGTCCGGATCCCATTAACCGGTAGCTGCGAACCAGTTAAGATGACAGGCTTGTCCAGGCCTTCAATCATAAAACTTAATGCCGAGGCGGTAAAGGACATAGTGTCAGATCCATGAAGAATTACAAAACCGTCATATGTGCTATAATTAATTTCAATTAATGACACCAGCTCCTTATAGATTTCCGGGCTCATATTCGACGAATCTATTAGCGGGTCAAAAGAATGTACTTTAAAGTTATAATCCAGCCGTTTAAGCTCTGGAACATTGTCGGTAATCTGGTCAAAATTGAATGGGACGAGCACGCCGGTTTTAGGGTCGGTGACCATGCCGATAGTTCCACCGGTATATATAATCAGTACATTAGTCATTTAATAATCGGTTGTGGGAATGTAAATATAGGAGATAATTGAGAATTGAGAGCGGAGAATTGAGAATTTCAGGCGCAGCGAGATGCCGTTCTATTATAACTAAATTCCAAAGATCGTTTGGGAATTCAGGGTGGTTATCCGCGCTACTTCTTCTATTGACACTTCCTTTAAATCTGCCAGCTTCTGAGCTACATATATAAGGTAACTGCTTTCATTAGGCTTGCCGCGAAAAGGTACCGGCGCGAGGTATGGTGAATCAGTTTCGAGCACAATATGATCAAGACTTACCCCTATTATGGCTTTATCAAGACCTGAATTTTTATAGGTTAAAACGCCGCCAATACCCAGGTAAAAGTCCAGTTCAATTACTTTAACGGCTTGTTCAGCGGTTCCTGTAAAACAATGGAAAATCCCTCGTAATTTATCGTCTTTTAATTCAGTCAGGATCTCGAATATCTCATCAAAAGCTTCCCTGCAGTGGATAACGATTGGAAGATTGAGTTCCTTAGCCCAGCCGATCTGCTGCCTGAACGCCTCCTGCTGAAAACGCAGTTTGGATTTATCCCAATAAAGATCAATACCAATTTCCCCGATAGCGTAAATTTTTGACTTATCTTTTGTTCGACGAATAAGGTCTAACTCGTCTTGAAAACCCTCGTTTACCTCACAGGGATGCAATCCAAGCATCGGAAAGCAATTCTCAGGATAAAGATTTACTAGATCAAATAATTGCCCGACGGAAGATGAATTTACATTCGGCAGAAATAAACGGCTAACGCCATTATCGAAGCATCGCTGCATCAGTTGAGCAAGTTTCTCAGGATCAGTTTCGTAATATATATGGGTGTGGGTATCGGTAAGAATCATGAGGCAAATTAATAAAGAATCAAGAACCAGGAACCAGGAATTAAGAACTAAAAAGTATCAAGAATCAAGTATCAAGACGCCGAGGTGGAAAAAGATAAAGGAACAAAGAGCAAAGAACAAGGATTTGGGAATTAGTTACAACCAAACTGCTCTGTTTATACTGTTCCTTTATTTCACAGTCCAGCACAATACCCTCTATCTAAGAACCAAAGCTAATTATCAAGAAAATCTGTTCTGGTTCTTGATACCTGATACTTGATTCCTGGCTCAAAAAGGCCTACTTTATCAAATGTTTCAACTGAATAATCTCCTTTTCTTCAAGATATCTCCAGCGACCGCGTGGCAGATCTTTTTTGGTAAGATTGGAATACACTACCCGATCAAGCTTTACCACTTCATAGCCGAGGCTTTCAAAAATTCTCCTGACAATCCGATTCTTCCCGCTATGTATCTGAATTCCAACTTCCTTTTTGCTGCCACCAGCAACATAGCTCACCTGATCAGGTTTAATTAAGCCATCTTCAAGTTCAAGTCCGAAAGATATTTTATTCATATCCCCTTGTGACAGGCTCTTGTTGAGTTCAACGTTGTAAAGTTTTGTGATATTATTTTTTGGGTGGGATAGTTTGTCAGCAAGATCACCGTCATTGGTCATTAGTAATAAGCCAGTTGTATTCCGGTCTAAACGACCTACCGGGTAAATACGTTCCCGGGATGCTTTTTCTACCAAACTCATCACCGTTTTACGCTCCTGCGGATCGTCCGTAGTTGTTATATAGTCTTTTGGCTTATTAAGGAGCACATAAACATTCTTTTCGCGCTTTAAGCTTTCTCCATTGTAACGTACCAGGTCTTTGGCGGGATCAACCTTAAAACCCAATTCAGTAACAGGTTCGCCATTTACAGAAACAACGCCGGCAGCAATGAGTTCATCTGCTTTACGACGAGAGCAAATTCCCGCATTCGCGATGAATCTGTTCAAACGGATCAGCCCGTCGTCTTTTACTTCAGCAGGCTTTTTGCTTCTCTTATTAACGAATCGTTCCTCTGAACTCCACTTCTTATCATCTGCCCTAAACTTAGGCCGATCAGTCGGATTCGAAGGCTCTGTGGAACGAGATCTAAACGGTTTATCATTGAACCTCTTTACAGGTGCATTTTTATCGCCAAACTTATTATCGCGCCCGGCAAATGGTTTTCCAGAAGGAGCATTGCGATCAGAAAAGGGTTTCCGTTCACCCTGTGACTTGTCGCCAAAGGCCTTCCTGTCACTGAAAGATCTATCGCCATAAGGTTTTCTGTCACTTCCAGGCCTATCCCCAAAAGATTTCCGATCACTTTCTTTACGATCTGAAAAGGACTTTTTATCGGTCTGAGCACGGTCTGAAAAGGTTTTTCTTTCCGGACGATCAGTGCTTCCTGCCGATTTACTGAAACTTTTCGGACTTCTTTTCTCTGAAGAAAATCCTGATGCCGATTTATCGTCTGATTTTTTGAAACCAGTTGTTAACGGCTTTTTAAAATCATCACCAAACAATTTCTTCTTAGTGGTGTTACTACCTTCGGTTCTATCTGATTTGTAAGAATTACTTTTTGGATTGGATCCCGAAGAAGGTTTAAACGACCGGTTAGATTTTTCGGACTTGTCGTCACGACTGTTCCGTTTATTTTTAAATGGCATGGTTGGCTTTTTATCTCTTAAAAGAGGATAACAAAGATAGGCAAAAATACGGGATTAGAGCTGCAGGATTCAAATATTACCATAGGAATTAAACCTAGAAATATAGTATTAAAAGATGTGTTCTGCAAGCGTAAAATTATAACTATTTGATAATTAGATATATATTTGTATCTTTGCCAAAATTATTAGAATTTGAAATTAAAAAGAGAGGTAAAAATGATAAAGAAACACTTGATAATGTGTTCAGTGATTTTTAGTATATTTCTGACCGCCAAGATGTTTATTTACAGTGCTCCATCATCATTCGTTAAACTTATCAAAGTTAGCGAAGAGCCAAAAAAAGTTGAAATTCCTGTTGATTCTTACTATAACTCCTTAAGTTTTGCTGAAGAAAGTATCCCACTGGGAGACTCGCGTATTTCGTCGAAAATGAAGAAAGCGCTTAATGCACATTCTCATAGCAAACTTCAAACATCAAGGCTACATAGCCAGGCTACTAAATGGTTTCCTGTTATTGAACCCATTCTTGCTAAATATGGCATTCCTGAGGATTTTAAATATATGCCACTTGTAGAAAGTGGTTTAAAGGCTGGGATCTCTCCAAAAGTGCTGCGGGTTTCTGGCAGTTTATGCCGCAAACGGCCCGCGGTTTTGGGTTGATTGTCAATTCTGAAGTTGATGATCGCAACAACATTCAAAAGTCTACCGTGGCTGCGGCAAAATACATCAGATCTTTGTACCGGGAATTCAACAGTTGGACGCTTGCTGCTGCAGCATATAACGTTGGCGAAGGCCGATTAAAACGACAAATCAATAGCCAAAATCAGGACAACTATTTTAAGATGAAACTGAATAGGGAGACTGCATCCTATGTATACAAACTTATTTCAATGAAGGAGATTATTGAAAATCCAAGGCGCTATGGATATACCAGCAGAGCAAGCAGACTGCTGGCAAAAGCAAATACTCCTAAAGCGCCCAACTTCCCTTACCCTGTTGCAAAGGGAAAGTTGTTAGGGAATAGCGAAATACTTATAAACTAACCATTTATAGTCCAAACAGGAAGGATCGGAGCAATTCGGTCCTTTTCTGTTTTGTACTTAATTTGACCAGGAATCTCTTGTTGGCTTCTAATGTTTTCTGACCTTCAGTAAATAATTGATGGGAGAAAAAATCGCATCTTTGCATAAATTTTGAGCGAGTATTCTATTTATGGATAAATCTAATCCCGACCTTGGCGAGCAAAGTGAAGTTGAAGTTTTTGGTGCCCGGGTTCATAATTTAAAAAATATTGATGTTTCCTTTCCACGCAATAAGCTGGTGGTGATAACCGGCCTGAGTGGCAGCGGAAAATCGTCGCTGGCATTCGATACTATTTATGCAGAAGGCCAACGCCGTTATATGGAAACTTTCAGCGCTTATTCACGTCAGTTCCTTGGCGGAATGGAAAGGCCGGACGTTGATAAAATTTCAGGTCTAAGCCCGGTAATAGCAATCGAACAAAAGACCACCAGCAAGAATCCACGATCTACTGTCGGCACGATAACCGAGATTTACGACTTCATGCGATTACTTTTTGCCCGTACGGGCGAGGCATATTCTTACGTTAGCGGGGAGAAAATGGAGCGCATGACCGAAGATCAAATCCTCAAAAGTATACAGGCGAAGTTTGACGGACAAGCTATAAACATACTCGCCCCCGTTGTGAAGGGACGTAAAGGTCATTATCGGGAGTTATTTGAGCAAATCCGTAAACAAGGTTATCTAAAAGTGCGGGTCGATGGAGAAATTCTGGACATAACTCCTAAAATGCAGCTCGACCGTTATAAGATTCACGACATAGAAATGGTAATTGATCGGCTGCTGGTTAGCCAGGACGACAAAAAGCGCGTGTACGACTCTATCCAGTCAGCCCTGAAAGTTTCTAAAGGCATTATAAAGATCAGCGACAAGGAAAACAAAGAATACTTTTACAGCAAGTATCTGATGGATCCCATTTCCGGCATCTCTTACGATGAACCTCAGCCCAACACATTTTCATTTAATTCGCCTTACGGAGCCTGTGAGCGCTGCAGCGGATTAGGTTATATTTTCGAGGTAGACCGAAACTCGGTTATCCCCAACCCAAAACTTAGTATTATGCTGGGCGGTCTGGCACCGATAGGTGAATACCGGGAAACATTTGTGTTCCAGATCTTAAAAGCACTGGCGAAAAAATACAATTTCTCACTGTCGACGCCGATCGAGAAAATACCAGAGGAAATCATAGAAATTATCCTGAATGGTTCGCCGGATATTGTAACCGTTCCTGTTGAATACAATAAGTGGAATGTTCAAAATTACCAGATTTCTTTTGATGGAATCATCAAAATGCTTGAAGAACAAACAGAGCGTCGGGGTGATGACGTAGGTGAAGACTTGGAAAATTACCGTGCACTGAAAAAATGCCCTGAGTGCAGCGGTGCCAGGCTTAAGAAAGAATCCCTTCATATTAAAGTTGACGAGAAGAATATTTATGAGCTCGCCTGTATGGACATCGCAAATCTATACATCTGGTTTGAACATCTGGAATCGAGATTGAGTGAGCGGCAAAATACAATCGCCAAAGAAATTCTTAAAGAGATTCGCTCGCGGATCGGTTTTCTTTTAGATGTTGGGTTAAATTACCTGACCTTAGACCGAACAGCTAAAACCCTCTCAGGAGGAGAAGCTCAGCGAATCCGGCTGGCTACGCAAATCGGCTCACAACTTGTGAATGTACTATACATTCTCGATGAGCCCAGTGTTGGCTTGCATCAGCGTGATAATGCCAGACTGATATCAGCCTTAAAAAACCTGCGTGATATCGGAAATACTGTTCTTGTGGTTGAGCATGATAAAGATATGATTATGGAGGCCGATCATGTAATTGACATGGGTCCGGCGGCAGGTGAACATGGTGGTGAAGTTGTTGGTGAAGGCACTCCCCTTCAGTTCTCAAAAGCCAGGACGCTTACAAACGATTACATCAGCGGAAAAAAAGAGATTGCCATTCCGAAGGAAAGAAGAAAAGGTAATGGAAAATCACTGATCCTTAAAAATGTAAGCGGAAACAACCTAAAAAATGTGACCGTAGAATTCCCTTTAGCAACTTTCATTTGCGTAAGTGGTGTTTCCGGAAGCGGGAAATCAACGCTGATCGCTGAAACATTGTACCCCATCTTAAATCATCATTTTTTCCGGGCAAAGAAAAAACCAATGCCCTATAAAAAGATCGAGGGACTTGAACATATCGATAAGGTTATCGAGATCGACCAAACCCCAATCGGAAGGACGCCGAGATCCAATCCATCCACGTATACCGGTGTATTTTCGGATATCCGGAATTTGTATGTGATGTTGCCGGAAGCAAAAATCAGAGGCTATAAACCTGGCCGATTTTCATTCAATGTAAAAGGCGGACGTTGTGAAACATGCCAGGGTGCAGGGATGAAACTGATAGAAATGAATTTCCTACCTGACGTACAGGTTCCCTGCGAAGAATGCGCTGGAAAACGATACAACCGGGAAACACTTGAAGTACGCTATCGCGGAAAATCAATCAGCGATGTGCTGGATATGAGTATTGAAGATGCTGTGGCATTCTTTGAGCCTATTCCTTCAATCTACCGTAAGATCAAAACCCTCGCGGAAGTTGGTTTGGGATATATCCGGCTAGGGCAATCGTCAACAACATTATCAGGAGGCGAAGCTCAACGGGTCAAGCTGGCTACT
>Ga0136611_10002231_pt1 | contig 13467 bp, 8 predicted proteins | sample AntDrymUQ2232306_2_FD_106645 | JGI IMG/M metagenome (GOLD analysis project Ga0136611, IMG submission 106645) | Polar desert sand microbial communities from Dry Valleys, Antarctica - metaG UQ223 (23.06) | ecosystem: Environmental > Terrestrial > Soil > Desert | place: Antarctica: Dry Valley... | reverse complement strand
GTTCCATTTGAAGGACGAAAAACGGCGATGTCGGATTTGCCGTCGCCGTCGAAATCGGCAATCGTGCCGCGCGGCAGATTGGTGCTGTCATTGATGCTTTTCGCGCTGGTATAAATATAATCGCCCGAAGTTCCGCCGTCGCTGTTAGCGGCATTACCGGCAACGAAAAATCGAACGGTTCCGGCACCCTGCGCGGGCGCAGTCCAGGTAAACGTCCAGGATTTAGAGCCAAAAACCGTCGGGATAATACCGGCGACCGTATGTTGAACGTAGGAACGCTGACCGCCTTCCACGATGCCGGTGTCAATCTGTATCTGCGGCGGATTTTGCGTCGGCAGCGTAAACGCGCCGACCCGTCTTCCCTGACTGTCGAGGGCGGTCAATTGAAAACCGTAAATTACGGCATCCGCCTGGCTGGTCGTCACGGTAATGGGAATCTGCTGATTTGGAGCGTAAGTGGCGGGCAGGGCGGAAATCGTAACGCTGCCCGTGCCGCTGTTGACCGGAAAATCACCGTGACACGCCGTGCAATTCCCCTCGCCCGGCGCGCCCGTGTGCGAAGGTGTCGGACCGGAAGCCGACGCGCTGACCTTATCGTATCTGGCGGCAAACTTTTGAAAACAGAAAATGGCGAAAACTGCAGCGATGGTGATGACGGTCAACTTGATAAACCTAATTTTGCGCGAAACGGCTGGCATATTTTTACACTCCTTAATTTCAGGTGGTTAATTTTTAACCTTTTTTTTGACGTTTGGAACGGATTGAAAGTTTGAGAAAAACTCCTATTTTGAAAATAGGCTTTGTCGGCGCGAAAGTCAAAAAACCCGGAGCGCGGGCGGGTCATCCGCGCTGCGACAAAAAGCTGTGCTAAAATGTTTTTTCTCTTCAGATTGAAAACGATGCTTATTTTGCAGGTAATCATTTACGCTGTCGGCGCGATAGCGATAATTTTAACAGTTTTGCCTTTTTTAAGATTTGGGATGTGGTGGATTCGCATCGGCGAATTTCCGCGCCTCCAAATAGCGTTTTCGTGTTTGGCAGCGGCGATTTTGTTCGTGATTTTTGCAGTCTTTCCGCTGCATCCGGTTGAAATCGTTTTTCTAACGGCACTCGTCGCCTGCGCTCTTTATCAACTTTATTGTGTCCTGCCGTATTTGCCCGGCTATCCGAAGCAAGTCGAAAAGATCCGCTCACCGCTCGCTGAAGATACGATACAACTTTTGATATTCAATGTCTTTATTGAAAACCGTGAATCGGCGAAATTATTGCAGCTCGTCGAACAAGTTAATCCCGATTTGATTTTGCTGGCGGAGCCGGATGAGCGTTGGGTGCGGGAAGTTTCCGCGCTCGAAAAAAGTTATCCTTACACAGTTCTTCACCCGCTCGATAACGCTTACGGAATGGCTCTTTATTCACGGCTGGAACTCGAAAATCCACGGCTGAATTTTTTCATCGAAGACGATATTCCTTCGATTATCACCGACGTAAAATTAAAATCCGGCGCCTCCATTCACCTTTATTGTCTACACCCGCGCCCGCCTATGCCGACCGAAAGCCTCCGCTCGAACGAGCGCGACACCGAGCTTTTATTCGTCGGGCGAATGATTAAAGAACAGGACGCGCCGACGATTGTCGCGGGCGATTTAAACGATGTCGCGTGGTCGCGGACGACGAAACTTTTTCAAAAAATCAGCGGCTTGCTCGACCCGCGGCGTGGCAGAGGTCTTTACACATCTTTTCACGCCAATTATCCGCTGATTAGATTTCCGCTCGACCACGTTTTTCACTCGAACCATTTTCGCCTCGCCGAACTGCGCCGCCTGCCGAGCATCGGCAGCGACCATTTCCCGATTTTCATCGCTTTAAGTTACGAAAAAACGGCGGAACTCACACAAGAAGAACCCGTCGCCACGCCCGAAGAAGAACGCGAAGCCGTCGAGACGATTGTCGAAACGCTGGAAATGATTGGGGAGGAAAAGGCGGAAGGTAAGCAATGAGAAGTAAAAAAATTATTAAGATAAATATCCGTGTGTAACTTAACGACTTTTCTGCTTCTCACTTCTCATCTCTTATCTCTTCTTAAACTGTTTCGGTCCATACCACAGCCAAAAACCTGAAATCGTGAAAAGCAGTAACGCGCCGCCCATAATCGTCGTATAAACGAGTTTGAATTGTTCGCCGTCGGTGCCGGTCAGATAATCGAGAATCGAGCCATCGTGGATATTTTCTATAAAGTCCGAACGGCGGCGTTCGATATGGAGCAGCTCGCCGGTCGCGCAGTCGAGTTGTACGCCCCAATAATCCTCGACAAATACAAACTTGACCATTCCCTTGTCAAGTCGAAAATCAATCCGTTCGAGTTCCGGCGACATATCGGGAGAAATACGGTCGCGGGCAACGGTCAGGGCTTTTTGATGCAGAATATCAACCGGCAGCCAATCTTTCATATCGGTTGAGACGCCTTGATAAGATTTCGGCAAAATAACGCCGCCCGTGTGTTTTTTCCAACCGAGCAGAAGTCCCGTGCAGGCGAGGATGAAAAAGAATATAAATAACAACGCGCCGGTCGAGCGATGAAGTTTGCGGGCGATTTTAAGAATTTTCGCCTGTCGTTTTCTTTGGGTGATGTCCATCGGTAAAATTTTACTTTAATTAAAAGCAATTTCAAAAAATTCGATTGCGTGATACTTTTTTCCCTTGTCTTTGCGCGTCATAAGTCGGAAATCTGCGAAAATGAAATTTACGCATTAAACACAAATTTTCCAGTCTCGAAAATGATTTCCAATCGCTGCTGGTCGGCAGATTCACCGAGCGGAAAATTAACAAGCAATTCGTTTTCGTATTATCTGATTCGTTTTCAAATAAAAAGACGACTTCTTCGAGTCGTCTTTTTATTTGAAAATATTTGTTTTTATCCGTTATAAATCTTTTCCGACAAAATACATTTGCGAATCGAACGCTTTTTTCTTCGAGTCGGGAGTGATTTTTTGGTAAGTTCCGTCAGCGTTTAAAAATTGAGAATTGACCGTGTCTTTTGCGTAGGTTTCCAAAATTTCTTCCTTGATATACTTTCGCAGCCGCGCGTCGTTGATCGGCACGATTGCTTCGACTCGCCGGTCGAGATTGCGGTGCATCCAGTCCGCGCTGCCGATATAGATTTCTTCGTCGCCGCCGTTTCCGAAATAGAAAATGCGGCTGTGTTCGAGAAATCTGCCGACGACGGACACGACGCGAATGTTTTCCGAAAGTCCTTCGATGCCCGGACGCAGAACGCAGATTCCGCGCACGATTAAATCAATTTTCACGCCCGCCTGTGAAGCGCGGTAAAGAGCGCGGATAATCGTGTCGTCGGTCAGACTGTTGATTTTGGCAATGATGCGCCCGGCTTTTTTGCCGCCGGTTTGATGCCTGATTTCGCGTTCAATCATTTCGACCATTCGCTCGCGCATATTTATCGGCGCGACGAGCAGGCAACTGTAATCGTTTTTGTAAGAATAGCCGGTCAGAAAATTAAACAAATCGCTCGCGTCTTTGCCGATTTCCTCGTCGGCGGTGAGCAGCCCTAAATCAGTATAAATCCGCGAAGTCGTCGGGTTGTAATTGCCGGTGGCGAGATGGACGTAGCGACGCAGCTTGTCTTTTTCGTAACGCACGACGAGCGTCACTTTCGAGTGCGTTTTCAAACCGCGCATTCCGTAAATAACGTGAACGCCTTCGTTTTCCAAACGCCGCGCCCATTCGATATTATTTCCCTCGTCGAATCTGGCTTTTAATTCGACGAGCGCGGCGACCTGTTTGCCGTTTTGACTCGCCTTCATCAGGGAATCAACAATCGGCGAATCTTTTCCCGTGCGATAAAGACAAATTTTGATGGCGCGGACGTTTTCATCTTCCGCCGCCTGATTGATAAAATCCGTCACCGTGCTGTAAGCCGTGAACGGATGATGCAGCAGAACGTCCTGCTTTTTTAATACTTCAAAAACGTTTTCCGTTTGTTTGATCGCCGACGGAATCGAATAAACAATCGGCGCGTCTTTCAAATCGGGACGCTCCAGCGAATAAAGCGACATCAAATCGGGGACGTTTAAAAAGCCGTCAATTTTATAAACGTCACGTTCGGTCACGCCGATTGATTCGGTCAGATAATTGAGCATTTTGTCGGGCATCGAAGGTGTAATTTCCAGACGGACGGGAAAACTGAAACGCTTTTGGTGATGCAGTTCGCGCTCCATTGTTCGGAGAATATCGCTCGCCTCGTCAACGCGCAGCTCGATGTCGGCATCGCGCGTCAGACGAAACAGATGCGCTTTATTCGTTTCCATATTCGGGAAAAGATAATTGATATTCGCCGCGACGATCTCGCCGAGCAGGGTAAATCTCGTTTCGCCGTCGTTAATCGAAATCAGACGGGAAATATTCGGCGGCAATTTTATCCGCACAAAGCGATTGCGGTTGTAAAGGTGCGTTAATTTGCCGTGGTCGAAACTTTTGTCCGGTTCGACCAGCAAGCCCAAATTCAAACTTAAATTCGAGACGTATGGAAACGGATGACTGACATCCACCGCCTGCGGCGTTAAAACCGGAAAGATATTTTTGAGAAAGTATTTTTCGAGCTTTTTCTTTTCGTCGTGGTGTAAATCTTTGTATGAAACAATTTTGATGCCCGCCTCGTCGAGCTGCGGCAGAATCTCATCATTCAAACATCGCATCTGGTCGGCGAGCATCGGCAGCAGACGCTCGCGGATGGCAACGAGCTGTCCGAGCGCGGTCATTCCGTCACGCGAAGTTCCGCGCACGCCTTCGGCGACCTGCTCTTTCAAGCCGGAGACGCGAATCATAAAAAATTCGTCGAGATTGGTCGAGAAAATCGAAAGAAACTTGAGCCGTTCGAGCAGCGGTGTGGCTTCATCCAAAGCCTCGCCTAACACACGGCGGTTAAATTCCAGCCAACTGAGTTCGCGGTTCGACAAATAACGCGGGTCGTCAACCGGCAACGGATTTTTTGATTTTGCGGGAGCGATTTTTTGAGCAACAGGATTCATACTTAAATTTTATACGGACAGTTAAGCGATAGGCAATGAATTTAGTGTTAAATTTTTCACCGAACAGCGACGCTGCTAACTTGCCCTCATAGAAAACTTAACAAATAAAAAGAATTGAGGTCAACAAGCAAAGGATGAAGGATAAAGGATGAATAAAAAATCTACAGCAGAAAAAATTTAAAGTGAAAAATGAAGGATGAATCAAACACAAACGGTTTGATTCATCCTTCATTTTTCATCCTTTACTTTACGGTATGTATTGTTTCGGAATCGGCAGGTCGGAGTTGGCGCCGAATGGAACGGTCAGCAAGCCCGCCGTCGTGCGATTGACATACCAAATGCCGCCGCGGAAAACCGCTACGTCGGTTTTGCCATCGCCGTCATAATCGCCCGGCACCGGAACGTCGGTTGAAATCCCGAACGTAATGCCGGTAAATCCGAGTTGGCTTCTTTGAATATACCAAATGCCGTTGCGGAAGACCGCGAGGTCGGTTTTGCCGTCGCCGTCATAATCAGCCGGTACGGGTTTATCGGTTCCAAAGCCAAACTCGCTTCCGATAAATCCGAGTTGGCTTCTTTGGATATACCAGATGCCGCTGCGGAAAACAGCGAGGTCGGTTTTACCGTCGCCGTCGTAATCGTTTGCCACCGGCACATCAAAGCCGTCGCCAAATTGAACGGCATAACTGCCGCCCGCGCTGAGTCGAACATACCAGGTGCCGTTTGAGAAACGGAAGACCGCAATGTCCGCTTTGCCGTCGCCGTCGTAATCGCCGATTTGCGGAACGTCGTTGGTCGCGCCCCATTGAATAGTGGCTGCCGTCGAATTGCTGCTGTTCAGGATGTAGTAAGTCAAGCCGGGAAACTGTCGGCGAGCCACGGCAACATCGGTTTTACCGTCGCCGTCGAAATCGCCCGGCGTTAAAATATCGCTTCCCACGCCCCAGCCCAAAGCGGTAAATCCGGCGGTCGAGCGGTTCAAATACCAGTTACCTTCAGACGGACGGAAAACTGAAAAATCAGTTTTGCCGTCGCCGTCAAAGTCAGCCCTTGCTTTGGTTGGCGGAAATTCAATCGGTATGCAGGTGAAACTGGTAACTAACTCGACGTTATCCAGATATGTTCCGGTGCCGCCGACTGAAGTATCGGTTCCCATATTCCATCTGAACTGGACATTTTGACCGTTTGCGGCAGCAGGCAAAGTAATTTCAACATCCCGGTAGCCGTTTGAGTTTCCCGACCACGCTTGTCGTCCGGCATTCGGAAATGTTCCCGAACCGATTGTTCCCGGATACGCGCCGGTAACGAATGCACCGCCCGCTACTAAAATGTCTTGATATGCGCCCGCGCCGATTTTCATATCGAGCGTTGTGCCGTCCCAGCCGTTTTCGGTGTTGTAATTTATTTTGAATTTCAGCTTCGCCGCAGCGACGTTGATCGCAATCGGCGGCGATTCGAGCTGCGCTAAATAAACATTCGCCGGGTCTGGAACGAACATCGCGTTCGGCGCGCTAAACGCGCCGGTCGCCTGCGAACGCCACGGAATCGTACTGCCCGTGCTTGGGTTCGGCGCCGGAGCCGTCCAGCCGGTTGGCAGAGCCGGTGCGGTTACCGTGTCAAACGCTTGCAGAATTCCGCCAGCCGGTTGACCGATTAAAATCGTGCGCGTTTCGGTTTTCGGTCCCAAACTGCTGTTGATATTCAAAGTAACCGTTAAAACGCTGCCGCAAACCGCTCCGCCCGGAACTGTAAAACTGACGCTACGCGTTACGGTTTGACCGTTGGCGATAGTGCCGTAATCAGCGGTTCCGCCGCCGACAATCTGAAGCGTTGTTCCCGTTGCGGAATTGCCGGTGTTGTTCGTCAGCGGAATACTCAACTGCAAAATTTCGCCCGGATCGGCGAATCCGTTGTTGTTGCCGCCCGCGTCGCTAAACGAAAAAGTCGGCGATTGAACGATGTTCGGCAAATCGAACGCTTCGGTGACATTCGCCGGCGAGGGCGAATTAATTTGCGCCGAAAAACCCATTCCGCGCACGGCGAATCCCGCCCACACATCGGCGACATCAACTCCGCCGTTGCTCGCCTGCGCCGCCGCGAGAATCGCGTCACGCTCCTGAAGAAACGTCGGACTCAGCGGAGCGAGTTTCATTCCGTCGGTGACGTATTGCAATGCGCGGCGATTGCCGATTGCCCATTGATGCGTACCGATAAGTTTGGCGCGAACTTCCCACAAAACCGAACTCCAGATTTCTCCGGCGGCGTGAACCTGGTCGCAGGTCGCCGAACCGAACGGTCCGCGCGGGTATGCGCTGATCGTGCCGATTGCCGTTGACGTTCCGATTTCAGTGTTGCAGTTTGAATTCAGATGACGGAACGACAGCGGATTATGCGGCTTGCCGTTTGGTCCGACGAATGATTTGACCGCTTTCGGGAAACGGCGGATGCCGTAATAATAATTTTTGTTATTGCCCGCCGCGCCGCCTAGATAAGTGGCGTAACCGCCGGTCGTATAAATTCCTTCAATCGGATCGCTCGGCTCGCTAAGCATCGCGTGTCCGTAAAAATCTCCCCAGCCTTCGCCCATTCCGCGCGCCATATTGCTTCCCAGACCGCTCGAATTGCCGTGCAGACGATTGGAAAGTCCGTGCGTCACTTCGTGAACGATAATGTCCGCGTCAATCGTTCCGTCGTAATCGGGAGTCGGCGCGCTCCACAGATACATCTGCATTACGCCGCGCCCGCCGTCCGCCGGAGTCGAAAAGTTGGCGTTGTTCGTGCCGGAAGAATCCTGACCTTCGGCGGAAACACGGTCGGCTCCGTTGCCGCCGCGTCCGAAATTATCCTGCTGGAAATTACGCGCCGCTTCGGTAAAGCCGAGCAGATACATTTCGTCGTGATAACGGTTCATCACGTAAAACATCTGCGTTGATACGCCTTTTTGAAATTCAACGCCGAGCGGATCGTCGCCGGGCGAAGGGCTTCCGGGAGCCGGATTGTAAACGAAATTAAATGTGCGGTTCGTGCCGCTGACTACCGCGTCAACGCCGTTCGGCGCAACGCGGTCAACACCGGCTTGCACGGCGTTGCCGTCTGTCCAACCGTTCACGCCGTTCGCGCTGTCGGTAATCCAACCGTTGTTATTAAATGTATAAGGTGCTTCGTTGCCGACTAAAGTTAAATTACTTCTCGCTTGAATCGCTCCCTGTATTCCGAGTGACGGATCAATCGGACCCGGCGACATCGGCGCGGGGCTGTCCAAGACGCGCAGAAGGCTCGTCGTGTTGGCATAGACATTGTAAGTTGCGGGCTGCGTCTGCTCTTCAGTGATACATTTGCGCCACAACATTTTTCCCGTTTCAGCATCAACAATCACGTAATACGAAAAAATCGGTTGCCAAATCAAAACGCGCCACGCCGCGCGAGCCACGCCCGGTTCAATCGGAAAATACATTTTCTCGGCGGTCGTCGCAAAATCGTCTTGACCGAAAACCGCTTTTAAATCCGTCGAAGCCGTTTCGTTCAGCGCGACATCCGATGCCTTTAATTCATAGTTGATATGACGGGCGGCGTTCGTTACCGCATCGAGCGGATTGCGGAAATCCGTTGCCGCTTTTGCATAGTCGAGTTCCGGCGCGAGATTGTTAATCACGCGAATCATCTCGCCGTTTTTCGTAAAACCCGCTTTGATTTCGCCGCGAAAAACCGGTACGCCGTTAATCGTCTGGTCGTAATGAACGAACGACAACTCGCCGTCGGGATTAGTATAATCGGCAGCCAACTTCAATTGATTGGCTTGCTCGTCGGTTACTCCGATTAACAGATTATTCTGCTTGACGAAGTTGCGGAGAACATCGGATTTTTTTATTTGCGCGGGCGCGGTTAAAAACGTGCGTCCCTGCGCCACCTCCGGCGCGATGACTTCCGGGATGCGGATGTCATCGTTATATTCGACTTTTAAGGTAGGCACACTCTGCCGGAGACGCTCTTCGCCCGCGACGAAACGGTCTAGGGCATCGGCGATCTCAACCGCGGTGCGGTTCGCCGATTGGCGAAAATTCAAAAGCGTTTCGGCTTCGGTTTTGTCCGTCCGAATGTCGTAGTTTTCAAGCGTTTGACGGCGGTCTTCAGACGCTCTTTGAACGACCGCCTCGGAACTGAATTGATACGGCAAGGCGATTAAAGCTGCCGCCAAACCTAAAACTACAAAACAAAGTAAAAGACTGCGCCGATTCTCCGCGCCGGTGTTTTTTTTCATTATGGATTCTCCTGGGTTCAAAAAGGTAATTTAATTTGATAAAGACGAATAAAAATTCCCCGAGACGAAAAAAATATATCTGTAGTTAATTTAACCGCAGATAGATTTCTCAATTCCATTTGCTATGATTGGACATCTAAGCTATGTAAAATTAAATTTTAGGCTTGCTAAAATTACGTGGCTAAACTTTTTTGTGGGGTTATTAAAGCTTAATTTTTAATAAAATTTCTCCCAAAAGTCAATTGCAAAAAGGAAGAAGGTAAAAACGTGGAAGAAATTTTCGGTCCGGCGGGACTCATCGCCAAACATCACAAAGATTACGAATACCGCATCGGTCAGATAAAAATGGCGGAAGCCGTGCTGCGCGCCTTTGAAGAAAAGAAACATCTCATCGTCGAAGCTGGAACCGGCACGGGCAAAACTCTGGCTTATCTCGTTCCGGCAATCGCGGCGGCGTTGGGGCAAAAAAAGCGCATTATTATTTCGACGGGAACGAAAAATTTGCAGGAACAATTAATGGAAAAAGACATTCCGTTTCTGCAAAAAGTTTTGCCGAAGAAATTTACGGCGGCTTATATGAAAGGTCGCTCGAATTACGCCTGCCTGTACCGCGTCGCCAAAGCGGAAAACCAACCGATTCTCGAAGGCTTGGACGAGTTAGATCACTTTGAAGAAATCCGACATTGGGCGCGTGAATCAAACACCGGCGACCGCGCCGAACTCGTCAACCTGCCGGAAAATCTTTCATTCTGGGGCAGAATCAATGCGAAATCGGAAGTTTGTCTGGGGCAAAAATGCCCGGATTTCGAGCCGTGTTTCGTCACCAGAATGCGGGCAAGAGCCGAAGAAGCCGACATCGTAATCGTCAATCACCACTTGTTTTTCGCCGATTTGAATATTCGCGGCAACGAATACGGGCGCGTTCTGCCGGATTATTCCGCCGTCATTTTCGACGAAGCGCATTTAATCGAAGACATCGCTGCCGATTATTTCGGCTTTCAGGTTTCGACCTTTCAAATTGATGAACTTGTTCGCGACAGCGAAAATCTGCCGATAACCGACGCGATTGTCACGCGCGATTTAACCAAACTCGCCGCGCGAATCATCGGGCTCGCCGATCAATTCTGGACGCGTTTCGTGCAGGGACGCGGGCAAGACGGACGTTTTCCGCTTCTGCCGAACGCGTTCGCGCAGAAAGTACGCAATGAAATCCAGCCGACGCCTTTGGGCGAAGCGTATTTCGCGCTTGATTCCGCGCTTGAAAGATTGGAAAACGCGATTGACGTTCACGCCGAGAAAATGACCGAAGCTGAAAGTCTCGTGCGCCGCGTGCGGCAAACGCGCTTCGATCTGGATTTCGTCTGCTCGCAAGCCGAGAAAAATTACGTTTATTGGATAGAAAAACGCGGCAGAGGAATGTTTCTCCGCGCTTCGCCGATTGATGTTTCCACGCTTTTGCAGGAAAAACTTTTCGACAAACTCGAAACCGTCGTGATGACATCGGCGACTTTATCAAGCAACGGAAAATTCGATTTCATCAAAGACCGTCTGGGTTTAGACAACAGCAAAACCGATACGATGCTCGCGCCGTCGTCGTTCGATTATCAAAAACAGGCGATAATTTACTTGCCGAAAGCGATGCCCGAACCGCGCGCACCGGAGTTTTCCCAAGTCGCCGCCGCCGAAATAATTAAATTATTAAACGTCACCAACGGACGAGCATTCGTTTTATCAACGAGTCTGAGTTCGATGAATACGCTTCACGAACTCGTCTCGATGCGCGTCAATTTCCCGTGTCTCGTGCAAGGCTCGATGTCGAAAGCCGGACTGCTCGAAAGATTCAGAAAAACACCGAACGCGGTTTTATTCGCCACATCTTCATTCTGGCAAGGCGTTGACGTGCAGGGCGAACAGCTTTCCTGCGTCATCATAGACAAACTCCCGTTCGCCGTTCCGACCGACCCGATTGTCGCGGCGCGAACCAGATTTATTGACGACAACGGCGGCAAATCGTTTTTCGATTATTCAGTGCCGCAAGCTGTAATCACATTAAAGCAGGGAATCGGGCGGCTTGTCCGAAGCTCAACCGATAAAGGCGTAATTGCAATTCTCGATTCTCGTCTACGAACTAAATCTTACGGTAAAGATTTTTTGAACAGCCTGCCGCGTTGTAAAATAACAAGTGAGTTGCAAGACGTGGCGCAAATTTTCGGAGGTGAAAAAAATGCAAGCAGTTTTAGATGAAATTATTAAAACGGTAGTTAATTTGAAGCCCGAAGACCGGCAAAAGGTAACTCAGGCGGTACAGGAAGAAGAACGCAAAACTAAAACGAACGGAGAAGATATTTCTGTTAGTCCCGATACGGTTTGGCTGCGCGAGAACCGTCACCGATACAGCGGAATGTATGTGGCAATTGAAAACGGAGAGTTAGTCAAAGCGAATAATTTTGGAGTATTGAGTAAATATGAAAAGGAATCTTTTAATGATTTTTACGATTCTGTTTTTATCTTTGCTTTTTGTCCTTACGACGAATGCACAAACCGATGACAATTCAAATAAAGACGAGAAGAAAATGGGAAACATAAGCAAGACAGACCTTTGAGAATAACCGGAAAATCTCCTCCAAGCAGGGAAGTTTTCAGCAAATGTTTCGAGAAAGATGCTCGCCAAACATTTTTGCTTATAAGTTTAAGAGTTGCTTTTCCCGCTTCGGGTAAAATAACTGATGTCGAAATAGTAAAATCTTCAGGTTGCAACTATTTTGACAAAGAAGCGATTAGAGTTGCGAAGAAAATAAAGTTCAAACCTGAAATTAAAGGCGGCGAATCTGTAACGGTAACGAAGATGATTGAATATTCTTCAGGTATTAATTAGAAAAATATGCCATCGTTTTACGAAGTAATGATTGAACGCCATTTCTCCAGCGCGCATCAACTGCGCGGCTACAAGGGAAAGTGCGAGAATCTGCACGGACACAATTATAAAATCGAGATTTTCGCGCGCGGCGAAGAACTGAATAATATCGGGTTGCTGATTGATTTCGGCGATTTGAAGTCGGCGGCGGACGAGATTGTGGGTTATCTCGACCATCGCAACATTAACGAACTGCCCCCGTTTGACGAAGAATTAAATCCGTCGGCAGAGAATCTAGCCAGATATATTTTGGAATATATCGCGTCGCGCATTGATGACGAAAGAGTTCAGGTTTATAAAGTGCGCTGTTACGAAACTCCGACCAGCATTGCAACTTATCAAACGGAATAGTCAACTAATAATTTCCGGTAAAAAATAAAACTATGAAATATATCAAGATTCTTTCGTTGATACTTGTTTTGACAATCGGCGTTTTCGCCCAAAAAACCGATAAAGATACGAAATCGGCTGATAAAAATAAAGCGGCAACGGTGACTTTGGAAACCGTCACGCCGATGAATTTAGCCAAAGCCGCGCTTCTCGCACACGGCGGCGATAAATTCAAAAATATGAAAACGTTGGTAGTTATCGGCACCGCGGACGTTTCCGGCTCGCCTTCGATGACGTTTCCCGCGCCGTTTGTGATGACCTATTCGGGCGACAAATATCGTTTGGAGATGACGACCCCGTTTTTGCAGTTCAAGCAGATTTACGATGGGCGGCAAACCTATTCGTCAGCGGGTGAAGTTACTTTGCCGCCGATAAATCGTCTCGGATTGCCGCTTTTGCCAAAAATGGAAGAGAAGGATTTTACGGTTTCCGCGCTTCCAGAATCTAAAAAGAAAAAGACCGGATTTCGCATTACTTCGCCTGAAGGTTACTACACGGATTTCTTTGTTGACGAAAAAACCGGACAGGTGAAAAGTTACGAAGCGAGTTATGAATTCAACGGCAGAACAATAACCACGGCGGTCGAAATTGACAAACTGCGCGAGGTCGAAGGCGTAAAAGTGCCTGAAAAATACGCGCAGCGGTTTGAAACAGGAAACCTGACCGTTTACGCGAACTTTAAGGCGAAAGATATTTTGGTAAATTCGACGGTTGCCGACGATGTTTTCGTAATGGATAGGTGAATTTATTCTTTGAAACACGCAGGTCAAAACCTTGCACTTTCAGTGCAAGACTTTCAGTAATTTCCGCTAAAATCTATTCGAGGTTAGCGAAAGATGAAAGAAAACCGAAAAGGCTCGCAC
>Ga0136611_10002230_pt1 | contig 13470 bp, 19 predicted proteins | sample AntDrymUQ2232306_2_FD_106645 | JGI IMG/M metagenome (GOLD analysis project Ga0136611, IMG submission 106645) | Polar desert sand microbial communities from Dry Valleys, Antarctica - metaG UQ223 (23.06) | ecosystem: Environmental > Terrestrial > Soil > Desert | place: Antarctica: Dry Valley... | reverse complement strand
GGATACCCCCGCACACACACACCAAGAGGGGGGTATTACCGGGTTCGGGTGCCTACAGGTTCTGTGGGGTATTGGGTGTTCCGGTTGTGGCATGGTGGTGTGATGCCGGTGCGGGTGCCTGATGGGTTGCGGTGTGTGGGGTTGACGGTGGCGGGGCCTCGGTGTTTGCGGGCGAGGTTGCCTGGGTCGGAGTTTTGTGAGAAGCATCCTGCTCGTGGGAGGCAGGTGAGGGTGCCGGCTCGTAGGCGTGCTGAGCCTGTTGCGAAGGTTGAGGCTCGGGCGGTGGCTGTGTTGGCGGGTGCTGGGGTGGAGGTGTCCGACTCGGCTCATTTGGAGCCGGTGGAGGTGATGTCGTGGGTGGTGTTGAAGACTCGGTCGATTACGGCGGCGTTGGTGGCCCGGTTGGAGGCGTCGGAGGATATGGCGGGGGAGGGGGATTTGGTGCGTGGGGCGTTGGATGCGTTGGGGCATGTGCGGAAGGCGGCTGAGGCTGCGGAGTCTGCGGGGATGCAGCGTCGGCGGGTGGTGTTGGAGGAGTCGAAGGTGCAGGCGGCGTGGGGTGCGATTGACAGGGCGATTGTGCGTGCCGGGTTGGATGGTGTGGTGGAGGGCAGGTTGCGGGGGTTGATTGGTGAGGAGTTGGCTGAGGCTGGGAGGGTGCTGTGAGCGTCATCTACTACGTCGTGAGTGCGGACGTTGGTCTCAACGGCCATGTGGTCGTGGCTGCGTTCACCACCCGTAGTGCCGCTGAGGCGTGCCTTGCGGCGGCCAGCCCGATCACCCGTTGGACCGGGTACTCCGGCCACGAGATCACCGAGGTCGAAGTAGATCCCGATGCTCGGTGGCAGGCAGAGCCATGAGGGTCCGCTGGGTGGATGACGGGTCCGATCATCTGATGCTGAGCCAGGACGGGGAGACGGTTCGGGTGGAGCATGCTGATCTGCCGAAGCTGGCTGTGTTGTTGGCTGGGGTGTGGCGGCGTGGTGCGGCTGGGACGTTGGATGAGGCTGCTGCTGCGGGCGTGGTCGAGGCGTGGGGGCCTGAGGGTGGCTGATGATGTCCTCAGCGACCGTCGGTGGTGGTGGCCGATGCTTCATGTCCGCAGCGAGGACAACCTGCCGGGTTTGGTGCGGCGTGAGAACCTGATGTTGACGGTCGATAGGCGCAAGCCGTCGGTGGGCGTGTGCGGCGAACGGGACCCGAGGATGCACGCTTCGTGCTGCATGCCTCCCGGCCATGACACGCCGCATCAGCCCGTTGCCCATGAGTCGCTTGCCACCGTCGGGCCGTTGGTTGTCACGAACATCGAGGAGCGGTGGTCTGAGGATGTCTGACAGCAACCCCACCGAACCGGGCCGGCATGTGACTGACGATGACCGGATCGTCTACGCGTGGCCGCCCGAGGGCCGGTTCGCTGTCCTGTGGCGGCGCATCCAGGCTGCCCTGCCTGATGAGGTTGAAAGGTTGGAGGCTGCCGCGCTGCTCGACAAGTGGCGTGACGAAACCTCCACCCTTGTCGCCTACGCCGACATCGACGGTGAGTGGGTTGAGGTCGAACCGGACTGGGACGTGCCGGACGGGTGGCTGAACGGTGGCTGACTCCAACTTCCTTGCGAAGCTGGGTGCGAGGTTCGCGAAGCCGGTCAAGCCCCGACGGTGGGCTAGCCCGTTGCAGATGGCCCACGACCTGGAGGGGCTGACGTTGCCGGCCCACCAGAGGTTCATCGACGAACGTCTTGTCGCGATGGCCGACGGGTCATGCGAGAAACTGTGCGTGTCGTTGCCTCCGCAGCATGGCAAGCACCTCGGTGTTGATGAGGTAGTTCCGACGCCTTTCGGTTGGACCACCATAGGGGCGATCCGGGTTGGTGACAAGGTGTTCGACGAGAACGGCCGGGTGTGCACTGTCACCGCCCTGTTCGCACGGAAGGAAGCCGAGCTGTGGGCCGTCGAGTTCGACGACGGGACCCGAGTCATCACCGATGACGAGCACCAGTGGCAGACGATCACCTGGAAGGAAGGCCGGCGACTCTCCGACCGTCGCCGCAAGACGACTGGCGAGCCGAACGTCGACTGGCCGGAGGATTGGGCTACGACACCGTGGCTGTCAGCGAACCGCACCACCGCCGACATGGCCGCAACGCTCGGCGACAAGCATCTCCTCCCCCTGCACCGGGGCCTCGACCTTGACCCCGCCACCCTTCCCGTTGACCCGTGGCTGCTCGGCTACTGGTTGGGGAACGGCACCGCCGTGTCGGGGGGGATCACCACAGGTGGATGGGGTGAGCACCAGGACTGCGCGTTCGTGCTCGGCCAGGTCCGCCGCGCCGGGTACGACGCCAAGCCGAACATCGACGAGGAGCGGCACCGGGGCACCATGACCCCCTACGGTCTCGTGAAGGACCTCCGGGCGGCCGGCGTGCTCAGCAACAAGCACGTTCCCGCCGTGTACCTGCGTGCCTCACAGGCGCAACGTCTCGCTCTCCTCGCCGGTCTCCTCGACTCGGACGGCACGATCAACGAAGGGGTCAACGGCACCTGCTCTGCGGTCGACTTCGCCGTGCAGGACACGGCTCTCGCCTTCGGAGTCGTCGAGCTGGTCCGCTCGTTGGGGGCGAAGCCGTCGATGGTCGAGCGGCCGGCGAAGCTGAACGGCCGGGAGACCGGCAAGACCGTGTACCGGGTCACGTTCACCCCACCGTTCCAGCCGTTCACGCTCCCCCGGAAGGCGGCGAAGTGGAAGCCGCCGGCATCGAAGGGCCGGGAGCGGGTCACCCGGTACGTCCGTTCGGTGCGTCCCCTCGGCGTTCGTGGCACCGTGCGGTGCATCGCCGTCGACTCCCCGTCCCGCTGCTTCCTCGTCGGGGAGGCGATGGTGCCGACCCACAACAGCACGATCACCACGTTGTGGTTGGTGCTGTGGCTCCTCGACACAGACCCGGACCTGCGAATAGTCATCATCTCCTACAACGAGACGTATGCGGCGTCGTGGGGTCGTGAGGCGAAACGGATCATCGACAAGCATCAGGAGACGCTCGGTTGGTCTGTCGCTCCTGATTCGAAGGCGAACGCCTTGTGGCGGGTCAAGGGCCACCAGGGCGGCGCCATGTACATCGGGGTCGGCGGCGGCCTGGGCGGGTGGACGGTCAACTGGGTCATCAACGACGACTGGGTGAAGAACCACGAGGACGGGTTCAACATCGAGACGCACGAGAAGAACTGGACGTTCCACCAGTCGACGGTCGAGCAGCGCATCCAGCACGGTGTGAAGGAGATCGTCAACATGACCCGCTGGTCCGAAGCGGACCTTGTGGGCAAGGTGACCTCGCACGCCCCCGACGAGTGGGAGGTTGTCGCGCTGCCAGCGATCGCCGAGGACGACGACCCGTTGGGCCGGCCTGTCGGTCAGGGCTTGTGGTTGGAGAAGAACCCGCAGTCCTGGTACGACAAGAAGAAAGCGTCGCTAAGCGCTTTCATCTGGGCTGGCCTGTACCAGCAGCGCCCCTCCCCTGAGGGTGGCGGCATCCTGAAGAAGGCCCACTTCCGCTACTTCTCAGAGGTGAACGCCTTCCAAACCTCCGACGGCATGGCCCGCTGGCAGCTGTCGACCGGCGAGTACGTTGACCCTGCGGCCTGCACCCGGTTCGGGACGGCTGACACCGCGTCGTCGACCCGCACGTCAGCCGACTGGACGGTCGTGGGTGCGTGGGCGGTCACCCCGGCCGGCGACCTCCTCCTGTTCGACGTGGCCCGCACCCGTGTCGAGGAGGATGACCTGCCCGGCCTGCTCTCCCAGTTCATGTTCCGCAACAAGCTGCCGTGGCTTGGCGTTGAGGCGACGTTCGCTACGTCCGACCTCGCGTACCAGATGGGTCGGATGGGGGTCAGGTTCCACGCGTTGAAGGCTGACCAGGACAAGTTGCAGCGTGCCCTGCCGTTGCGGACCCGCCTGGAGCAGCATCGTCTCCACTTCCTTGCCGGGGCGTCCTGGTTGGCCGACCTCGAACACGAGTTTCTGTCGTTCACAGGCAAGAGCGGCGGTGGGCATGATGACATTGTCGACATGTGTGCCTACGCGTCCCGTCACCTTGACACGTCAGCGGGGGCGCTCGGGCAGGGCAGCTCGCGGGCCAGGAAGAAGAAGCGGACGGCCGCTCAGTGGCGGGCTGTCGGCAGCGGGTAACCCTGCCGGACCGTTCACGTCTGGCACACTGGTGACCGTGCGACCCCCCGACTGGCCCGCCTGACATGCCGGCGATCGCCAGGGGTGAGTGGTCGGTGCTGGCAACGTACCGTTCGTCGGACACGGTGACCCGGCTCGGTCTGTCGTACCGGGCTGTTGCTGGGAACGTCGGCCAGGCGCCTGAGTCTGCGCCGACGGTGTGGTCGCTCGTCGGCTCCGGCGTCGACCAGGACGCTTTCTTGGACACGCTCGTCGAGTTGGAAGGTCTCGCCGGTCTCACCCCGGACGCACTGAACGCCACCTATATGCCGAAGTGGCAGGCCAACACCGCCTACACGGCCGGGGAGTACGTCCTCAACCCGTCCGGGCAGATCGTCTCGGCTGTCGCCACGTTCACCTCGGGCGCCGCCTACGTGGCTGCCGACTGGACGGCGGTCAGTGGCAGTGGCGGTGTTGGCGCCGGCGTGCCGACCGTCCTCCAGTGGGACCCGGCGACCCCGCAGTCCGTGTACCACGGGCGCATGTGGCCGATCGGCGTGAACCTCGGCCCGTTCTGGTGGGAATGCTGGTGTGCCCCGACCGCCGGTGCTGAGTATTGGATCAGCGAAGGGTACGGCGGTGCTCATGCGATCCTCGCCGGCTTCAACGGTGCCGGCGTCCCGGCAGGCAACATCTGGTCAGGTGCGGTCACGACAGGGTTCGCCGGCAGATACACCGCACAGACCGGCGAATGGCTCCACTACGTCGTGACGTGGGACGGCGCCAACCTGTGGACGCTCATCAACGGGATCGTCGTCGGTGTGACACCGTTCGCCGGCCCCCGCCAAGCGCAGCAGGGCGGACTGTTCATCGGCGGGTCCGACCATTCCAACTTCGCAGGGAAGATCGCCCAAGTCCGGGCATGGGAAGGCAACGTCCCCACCGGCTCCCCCTGGCTGCCCGGTGACGGGATCGTCGACCGCTACTTCGGTGACTCATGGAACGGGTCAGCCGGGTCAGCCGGGTCGTACCCGTCCCAGTTCGCAACCTCCTACCTTGCCGCCGGCGACACGTTCCCCGACATCAGCGGCGGCTACGGCGGACGGCACCACCCCGGCCATTCCTTCGTCGGCAACGCCATCAGCATCGACGCCGTCGCACCCCACCCCGTGCGGGTCGCCGACCTGACAGCACCGTTCGGGAACCAGTATTCGGTGGCCCGCACCCGCATCCCCGCCACCCCATCGGCCGCACCTGCGGGTGCGAAGCTGTGGGACTCGTTTGGGCGTGCCGACTCGATCCGGGCGTTCACCGCCGTCCCAACACTTGGCAGCACCGAAGGCGGCTCCCTCGGCGCCAAAGTGTGGGAGCACGACGCCGGCTTCTGGGGCGTCTTCGACGGCGGCGCCTTCTGCCGCGAGTTCTTCCGGTTCGCCCGGGTCCCCTGCGACAGCGCCGACATGGACGTTCGGGTCGGGCGGGCCGCCACGAACGGCCTCTACTACTGCTCCGCTGCGGCGAGAGTCAACGCCGCCAGAACCTCAGGGTGGTACGCGTACACGTTCGCAGCGGACAACGTGCAGCTCATACGACCTGACGGGTCCACCGCAGGAGGATGGGCGCCCGCCACTACAACGTGGACACGACTTCGGCTTGTTGCCTCCGGGACCACGATCACCGTGTACGTCGACGACGGTGCCGGCGGGTGGACACAACTCGGGCAGGTGACCGGCGAGACGCAGAACCAGACGGAGGTTGGGGCGGGCATGTACCACTACTTCGGGGTTGGCACCGCCGGCCGTTACACAGACTTCGAGGTGCGCTGATGGAAACGACCAACGTCCGCCCGGTGACCGCTGCCACGACGGCTGTGTGGGGTGAGACGATCCTCGCCGCCGGCACGTTCACAGTCACCCTCCCCGCACCCTCGTGGGGGTTGGCGCCTGTCATCGTGAAGAACACCGGAACGGGCGTCGTCACCGTCGCCCGCGCCGGCACGGCACTCATCGACGGTGCGACCAGCCTCCTCCTCACGCCGAAGCAGACGACCACCGTCATCGGCGACGGCACCGCATGGCGGGCTGTTGCCGCCACCGCCGGGGTTGCTACGGCCCCCACCAACCCGGTAGCCGTCGCCGGTGTCCTCCAAGCGTTCGTGTCGTTCACCGCCCCAGCACAGACTGGCGGCTCCCCGATCACCAGTTACACGGCGACCAGCACCCCTGGGGGGATCACCGGCACCGGATCGTCCTCTCCTGTCACCGTCACCGGCCTCGCCGCCGGCACCGCGTACACGTTCACGGTTCGTGCCACGACAAGCGTCGGGGACAGTGCAGAGTCGGTCTCGTCGAACAGTGTCACCCCGACAGCGGCCGCTGTCGCCCCGCCCGCGCCGACGATCGGGACCGCTGTCGGGGCCAGCGGCACCTCAGTCACCGTCCCCCACACTCTCAACGGGACCGGCGGTTCCCCGATCACATCGACGACGATCACCCCGTTCATCGGTGCGACAGCTCAGACAGCGCAGACGTTCGCCGACGGCCTCCTCACCCACGTCGTCACAGGGTTGACGAACGGGACGGCGTACACGTTCAAGGTGAAGGTCACGAACAGCATCGGCACGTCCCCCGACTCGGCTGCGTCGAACACTGTCACCCCGACAGCACCGTTTGACCCTGCCGCCATCGCCGGCCTTTCACACTGGTTGAAAGCCGACTCGCTTGCCCTGGCTGACGGTGCCGGTGTTGCCACATGGGCCGACTCGTCAGCTGCGGCGAAGGACGCCACGCAGGCCACCGCCGGCCTCCGACCCGTCTACCATGCGGCTGTTGCCGCGCTCAACGGCAAACCGGCAGTCCGGTTCGCCAGACTGTCCACCCAGTGGCTTCAGACCGCTTCGCCGGTCTCGACCGTCGTTGACAACTACACGCTGATCTTCGTTGCCAACGCCGCCACCACGGGGTTCCTCGCCGCAGCCCTGTACACGAACGGTACGGGCGGCGGCGGTGTCGGGTTCTACACATGCACCGCCGTGTCGCAGAACGTGGGGGCGCTCGTCGCCGGAGTCGCATGGCAGGACGCCACCGCCCTCCCCCCGTCCGTCACCCCGAAGATCTACATGTTGAAGCGTGCCGCCGGGGTCACCACCCTCTACGCGGACGGTGTCGCCAAGACGATCAACTCCCCGAACGCGACGCCGACCGCCCCGACGGGTGCGACTCGGGTCGGCGGGCAGGGTGACACCACCAACTTCTTCGACGGTGACCTCGCGGAGGCGCTGACCTACTCGGCGGCGGTGTCAACGGCCGACCTGAACTTGATCGGCAACCATCTGGCGTCGAAGTACGGGATCGTCTGGACGACCATCCCGTAGCCGCACATAACGTCTGGGGTCTGTGCTCCCTAGCGGGGCGCCTCTCGGTCGTCGTGAGCTGCCTCCACGCCGGAACGGACCACATGTGGCACGATGGGGACCATGCAGAAGATCACGTTCGATGCCCAGTCCGACGGCCTCCACAACGCGCTGGTCATCACCGGCAGTCGACCCGGCCCCCACCACGGCTACGTCCGCGAGTACCCGTCGGGACTTCCCCTCGCCCACCTGAACTGGCAGAACGACAACCCGGTCCGCTACCTCACCACCGCCGGGATCGGCGAGGTGACCGTCCAGATCGACCAGGACCGCACCTACCCGGACGACGCCGACTACAAGGGGGAGCAGTACCAGATCAAGGCGACCCCGCTCGGCGACCGGCCCCGGCAGCGGAAGGTGCCGTCTGTCACGGTCGCAGGTGACGTGCTGCCCGGTGCGGTCACCGACCCTGGTGACGCACGGTTCATTGCCGAGGAGGATGAGGTGCCCGGTGTGGACATGCCGCCGGAGCCGAACCGGCAGTTGGAGGAGGCCCGTGGGGCGCAGCACCGTGCGGCTGCTGTTCCCGAGCAGGTGTCTGAGGATGGACTGAAGCGGGTGCGGGCCATGTCCGCTGAGGCTCGGGCGGCTGCGGAGACGGCGCAGGCGCAGGCTGAGGCCGCGGAGGCCGAGTCGGTCCGGGCCGGTCGGGCGCAGAAGGAGGCTGAGTCGGCTGCTGTCCGTGATGAGCGGGCGAAGCGGGACGCCGCCGAGGAGGACTTGCTGGCCCGGATGGAGGCTGAGGTGCTGGTCGACAAGGCCACGTCGGTGCCGGTGGTTGCGGACCCGCCTGAGGCGGCCGGGAAGCCCGGTCAGGGTGAGGTGCCTCCGACGGCGAAGGTGGAGGCGAAGCTGGTCGAGCAGCATGAGGATGCGGTCGACCCGCCTTCGGGTGACGGTGACCCTGCGGACGACGGGGAGAAGAACCCGGCCGGTGAGACCGGGGTGGAGGAGGGGAAGCGGGAGGAGCACGAGGACGCTGCGGACCCGCCCGACGAGGATGACGCTGAGGCGCCTGCTGCCGCCAAGGTCACCCCGCCGAAGTTCCGCCGGAAGCGCTGAGCCATGCTGGACGACCCCGGCGACGACGAAGACGACTTGCCCGTGCCGCCCGACCATGAAGGCGAAGATGAGTAGCGCCGCCGACCGTGGCTGGGGAAGTGGTTGGCCGAACGGCCAGGCCGACAAGCAGGTCCGAGTCGTAGCCGGCGGTGTGAAGGTGAACGTCCGCAGGGAGGTCGCCCCGCTGTTCGAGTGGGCGCTACGGGAGACGGCGAAGGTCGGCTACCAGCTGAAGCAGGAGCAGACCGGCGCGTATGTGAACCGCCCGATCGGCGGCACAAGGACTGCCAGCAACCACAGTTGGGGGTTGGCGATCGACTTGAACTGGCAGGAGAACCCGTTCACCCGTGACGCCAACGCGAAGCGGACGATCACGCCGGCCGTCGTAGCGGTCTGGAAGCGGGCCGGCTTCTCGTGGGGTGGTGACTGGTCAGGCAAGAAGGACTTCATGCACTTCGAGTTCGTCGGCACTCCTGGTGACGCCGCCACTCTCGTCGCCCGCCTTCCGCTCACAGCTCACGCCGCCACGACCAAGGAGGAACCGATGACTGCCGCAGAACGCAAGGAGGTTGAGGCGCTACGCTCGGCGCTGTTCGAGGACCGCAAGGTCATCGAGAACTTGAAGGGGATGCTCGAACGGGTCGAGTCCCGGTTCACTGTCCCAGGGTTGGCGGCCCCCGTGGTCGACGCTGCGGTCACCCCGTCCGGTGGCGGCTACTGGCTGGTCGCTGCGGACGGTGGCGTGTTCAACCGTGGTGACGCCGGCTTCCACGGCAGTCTCGCTGGCACGAAGCTGGAGGCGGCAGTCTGCGGGATCGAGGCGACTGAGACCGGCAGGGGGTACACGCTGTTCGCCGCTGACGGCGGGGTGTTCCCGTTCGGTGACGCCGTGTTCCACGGCACAGCACTGACGGCCGGCTGATGTGGCGGACGTGAGTGCTGGCCTTTGGGCTGGTGGCGGTCCTCGCTCAGCAGGCCCCGTCGTCGGCCCTGCCTGCGTCAGCGTTGGGCGTTGCCGGTGTGTTCATCACAGCGCTGACCACGGCGGTGTGGACGTTGTGGAAGTCGAATCTGAGCAAGGACGGTCAGATCGTCGACCTGCTCACCAAGTCGGTTGTGGCGCTGACCGAGGCGTCTGGCGTCACCTCGGAGGCACGCAAGACGATGCAGGCCGTGTCGGACGGGGCGATCACGGTAGAGCAGTTGCGGTTCGAGCTGGACAGGTGGAGGCCGTCGTCGTGACCCGTAGGCAGAAGGCTGAGCGGAAGGAGTCGGGGATGGAAGCGTTGGAACGGGCGCTTGCCCGGCTTCGGAACGAGATCGCGGACACGCAGACGGAGACGACACTGATCCGTGCCCGGCTGGTCGACCCGCAGAACGGCCTGCCCCGTGGGTGAGCCGGAGGAGGAGGCTGCGGCGGCGAAGGTGGAGTCGACCGCCGTCGATGTTGCGGCCGCTTTGGAGCAGGTGGCTGAGGAGGTCGCCGCCCGTTTGGGGGAGCAGATCAGCGCCGCTCTTGTCGCGGCGGCGAAGCAGGTTGAGGTCGCCGTCGAGATGGTGAAGGTCGAGACGGCGGCCCGCCAGGGAGCCATGCGCAAGGAGCGGTCGGACCGCCACAAGGGGTTGCTGTGGGTGGCGGCGCCGATAGTCCTAGCTCTCGTCGCCGCGCTGTTCGCTATCGGCGGGTACCTCAGCGTCCGGCACGAGGCGGACCTGCGGGCCGACGCGCTGTGCCGGCAGCAGAACGCTACGAACGCCGGGGTACTCACCCTCCTCAACGGCCTCCTCGCTCTCGGCCAGAAGCGTGACAGCACCCTTCCCCCGGAGCGGTTGCCGGCCGTCGAGGCGGCACGGGCCGAGTCGAGGGCGCTCGGCGCTCGGACACTCCCGCAAGTGCCCTGCTGATGTGGCGCCCCGTCGACTGGCTTGCCGGCTGGCTGTGCCGTCACATGAACGCCGGCAACCAGTTGCGCCTCGGGATCGTCTGCGTGGCCGTCAGCCTCCCCCTGTGGGTGTACGGGCCGTTCTCCGGCGAACCGCTGCTCATCTACCTGATGTCGGCGGCGGCGCTCACGTTGACCGGCGTCGGCCTTGTCATCGGCGCCCAGGTGATGCACCTACAAGAGGAGGAGTCGTGAACGCCGGTTCACAGGTGGGCCGTCGCGGACCATCTACTGTGTGGCGCATGGACCCCACCCTTCTCACCGTCCTCGTGATCTTGGCGATCATCGCCCTGATCGTGGTCATCGTCCGCGGGCGCCTGTGAGTGCCCGCACGCTTGCCGCCGCTGAGCCGGTCGCTGTCGGCGCTGGCATCCTCGCCACCACCCAAGCGTTCCTGGCGGTTCTGCTGGTCTTCGAGATCGTCGACTGGACCCCGGTTCAGGTCGGGACCATCCAAGCGTTCCTCGTCGCGCTCGTCGGTGCTGTCGCCGCCGTCGTCCGATCCAAGGTCACCCCGGCGCCGTGACCTACACCGCCACCGCCCAGGGTAAAGCCATCCTGTCCGCCAAGAAGATCCGGGCCGACGGCACCGTCGAAGAACTAGGAGTGATCGCCAGCATGTCGATGACCGATGAGGAGATGCAGAAGATCGTCGCCTACAACGAGGCCGTGGAGAAGCTCGGCCCGCCACCCGATGACCGTCCTCCCGACGTTCTCGTCGCTGCCGCCGAGTTGGCTCACGCCGACAACGAAGCCCACTCCCACGCCAACGAGGCGGCCAACCGGGCCAACCGGCCGACCGAGGAGGCGCAGTAATGGCGGTCCTTCTCACCGTCGGCAGAAGTTGGGTGATCGACAAGATGCGCGACACCGTTGCCACTCAGCAGAAGTTCATCGGCTGGGGGTCCGGTGGCGCCACCGCCGAGGCGGTCGGGCAGACCGGACTGACGACGCCGGCCGCCGAGGCCCGCACTACCGGGGCGATCACGGTGCCGTCGACCGCTTTGCACCGGGTGATCGGCACGATCACCTCGGCCAGCGGGCAGAACATCTCAGAGGTGGTCCTGTTCGACGCTTCCACATCTGGCGTCGCCCTCCTCCGTGCCATCTTCACGGCGGTGCCCCTGCTGGCGGGGGACGCCATCCAGTTCACGCTCGACTTTCAGCTCTAGATCGAATCATGGTCGCTCCGCGGCAGGGGGGTGGATAGGTGCCGAAGGCGATAGCGGACCAGTTCACCACCATCACCTCGTCGGGCTGGTCGGCGACGACGAAGTTGATGCAGGCGACAGCGGTCGGTGGGGCGAACTCGGTCGCCACGCAGATGTCGTTCCCGGCCGCTTCGACGGGGAACGTCACGCAGCGGATGGTGCCGCAGGCGACGGCTACTACTACGGCGATCCCGGCGGCCCCGGCCGCTTGGTCGGGTGTCGGCTGGGCCAGTCCGGTCCTCGACGGCGCGAACGTGCACGCTGTCACGACCGACCTGTCGGCGTACACGATCACGTTTCTGGTTGCGAACAGCGGTTGGACTACTGCGCCCACCGTGACGTGGACGGCGGTCCTGTACCTGGGGGAACCGAACGGTGGCCCGATGGTCGAGATCGGCCGGGGCACGTCGGGAGCGGCGGCGGCGGGCACGGTCAGTATCACGGTCACACCGGGCGCGACGAAGTCGTCGGGCGCGTCGACCTCGCCTCGCTTGTGCATCGAGTTGTACGGGGTGGTCGGCGTCGGCGTCGGCGGGTTGGGCACGAACCTGATTACGGTCGCTACCGCCGGAACAACGGCACGCCTGTCGACGGGTGGCGCCTACACCTCGCAGTGGGAGCGGACGGGTGTGGTGACCGGGACGGGTACGGCGGTTCTGGCTCGGCGGATCACGGGCGCCCGCACCTTCACAGTCTCAGGGTCGGGAACGCCCGTGATGTCGAAGGTGCTCAACCTGGCCCGGTCTGCGGCGGTCACGGCCACCGGGACGGCCGGCTCATCGAAGGTGCTGTCGGCCAAGCGGTCCGCCGCTGTCACCGGCACGGGGAGTGTGGTCCTCGGCCCGAGGACGATCAGGAAGGCCCCCCTCGTGGTGACCGGGACGGGTACGGCGGTGGCGGCCCGGAAGGTCACCGCCGCCCGGTCCTTCGCTGTGTCAGCGTCGGGGGCGGCAGGGTTCGCCCGCTCCCTCATCTTCGGCCGGGTGTTCACGGTCACGGTCACCGGCGCCACGTCAATGCGGATCGAGTTGCCGCAGGCGGCGCTGAACCGGATCACGGTCGGCGGCCCCGTCGACTACCCGGTCACCAACGGCACGAAGACGGTGGCCGGTGTGACTCGTGGGGCGGCTGGCGCCATCGTCGGCGGCTGCACCGTCTACCTGATCCGCCAGTCCGACGGGTTGCGCTGCCAGACGGCTACGAGCCACGCCACCACAGGTGCCTACTCGTTCGTCCGTGACGCCACGGACCCGAACTCCTACAGGGTGGTGGCGCTCCTCGCCGGGTCGCCCGAGACGCACGGGATCACTGACTTGTTGACGCCGGTCTAGGGCCGGTGCCTTCCACTGACGTCTTCCTGCGCCCAGGTTTGACCCCGGCGCAGGACGTCGAGCTTTACCCGTCAGCGTCGTCGTCGACTACCTACGTCCGCGCGTTCGCGGTCACGGCGACCGGGCAGGTGGCCGTCGACAGGGTGCTGTCGTTGAACCGGACCGGGTCGGTCACGGCGGCCGGCGTCGCCGCTGCGGCCCGGTCGTACGCCGCATCCCGGTCCTTCACCGTCACGACCACCGCCACCCCCGCGAACTCCCGGACCGTCAACCTGGCCCGCCTGGTGGCGGTCACCGCCACCAGGCGGGCCAGGTTGACGGTCCGGGAGTTCGCGGGGGTGGCGGTGGT
>Ga0136611_10002229_pt1 | contig 13480 bp, 9 predicted proteins | sample AntDrymUQ2232306_2_FD_106645 | JGI IMG/M metagenome (GOLD analysis project Ga0136611, IMG submission 106645) | Polar desert sand microbial communities from Dry Valleys, Antarctica - metaG UQ223 (23.06) | ecosystem: Environmental > Terrestrial > Soil > Desert | place: Antarctica: Dry Valley... | reverse complement strand
GTTTAGAAGTTCCTCAGCCAAGCCGTCACAGAAATACTCGTTCTCTACGTCGGAACTCATGTTGGTAAACGGCAGTACGGCGATCGAATTGGAGGAATCGATCCCAGCGACATTTGCGGCGCGACGCACCGCTGCCAGAGATTCCCTCGGCAACTCTATGCCTTTCAAGATCGCCGTCGCCGATTCGTCCACCGACGCCGGGCCGTCGAGCAGTGCATTTCCATCGTCGAGACAATACAGCAACGTCTCGTCGTAATAATCGCGCCTGCATTCAGGGCATCGTTTCATAGGCTGTACTTTACTTACGCAGTCGGCTTCACCGATCTCGTATATATGTGCGATGCTCGGATGATTCAGCGACGAAGCCGCCTCGGCCTCGCGAATAAAACGCTGCATCCGGTCGGCCTTCTGCCCAACCTCGGCAGGCAGAACCTTTCACGCGACCTTACGGTCGAGTTTGGTGTCTTCGGCAAGATACACCTCGCCCATTCCACCTGCGCCGATCAGCGAGCGGATCTCATATCGTCCCAGTTTTGTGCCGGCGTTGAGATTCATCATTTCAAATCCGCCATCCAGTTCAACACCACCGTGATCGGGGCTGAGGTTTGCGCCTCGACCGGTACGTTGATGAGAAAGCGTTGACCGTCCGGGAAGACGGCGTAGCGCTTATTAGCTATATAACTCGTGACGCCTGTGTCGAAAAGAGGCTTGGGAACGCCTACCTCGAAGGTCGCGCCCGTCTTCACCTCTACCGACATCAGCTTTCTGTCAGGGTCTATGTAGAATAACTCCCGCCCGTCGCGCGCCCGGACCGTCGCATAGACCTTTCCGATGTCCGGGAAATTGTGCAGCAGCATCGACAACGTAACCTTCCCCACAAAGCCCGTCCCGCCGATAAAGAATATCTTCTTCCCCTTGAATATTTCGGTTGGTGATAGTTTCATTCAATTCGTTACTATTTCACCCCATCGACCAAAAAGAGGTCCATCAGATACCGCCGCACGCTGTAGATATATCCTTTTCCATCAGGCGTGATCCGTATGGAGGGCGTAAAAAATATTCCGGCTTTGTCGGCCGGAGTTATCTCTTTCACAAGCTCTTTGCGTCCGGTTGCAATATCCAGACGCGATACTTTCAACGTCGAATCTTCATACACCGAAACGTAAAGCGAACGTCCGTCGGCGGTCCATCGCAGGGGTACATCCTTTTCTCCGAATCCAATGATCGGACGCGGCGCGGTACTTCCGTCAACTGAACAAACTTCGAGCTTTTCTTTATCGTCACAAAGAAGAGATCTTCCATCCGGCGAGAAATCAGAAGCAAAAATACCTTCGGGCATGATCGGGCGTGGAACACCCGAATCTATGTTTTGGACATACATTCGATCGGGCTTTCCGGCATAACTTCCACTGAAAAGGAACTGCTTGCTGTCGGGAAACCACGATATCTTGCCAGCTCGCTTGATCCCGTTTGTGTCCAATCGCTTAACTTCGCCGGCACCGGTCGGTAGCACCAGAAATTGATTTGAACTCAATAATTCGGAGATCACCCATTTACCGTCGGGAGATAATGCTTCTCCTGCACCTTTTCCGATACGGACAGCGGGCGAGCCATCGGTTTTGCCAATAAAAACTGAATAATCATTCCCGCTGCCCTGTCCCCAGTGGGTATAAACAAAGGCCTTCCCATCGGCTGACAGGTCGTTCACGCCGCCATTATCAAGCCACGACAGATCGCGTTCGCGTGTGTCGCCCGGAGCCATACCGGTCAGATCAACGGTCTGTTTGTAGCGGGTCATCAGGGCTCGTCCATCACGGGCGACATCGTGAACCCACAAGTCACCCGGGACGCCTAGCACTTCCCGAATTTTTCCCGAAAGCGTCACACCATAGAGCGAAGTATTTTCGCCGGTCTTGCTGGCGGTGAACCAAATCTCATCGCCGTCAGCGGACCAGGCAATCCCTTCTTCGGCCGCGTATTCGTCGGTCAGTACGGTCTTATTTCCGGACAGATCAACCGTAGCAACTTTGCCCCGATTGTCCATAGGCACCTCGTGATCCATAAAGGCGATCCGATCGCCTTTGGGCGAAACGCGCGGTGTGCTGATATACCCGACAGTTTCATAAAGCACCCTGCCAATCGGGTATTCGAGCCGGTTTTTTCCTTCGACATAGCGAACCACTGCTAATTCTTTGCCATCCGGCGACCAATCGGCTTCCTGCACATCTTCCAGGATCTCACGCGGTGTGCCGCCAATGACCGGAACCCGAGCCAGCGTACCGCGATAGATGAGCTGCCCACGGAATGTCCGTTTTGTCAGAACCGCCAACTCACCGGTCGAAGATACGGCTAAAATATCCGCATCTTTTAGCCCAAGCGATTGCGATTCATTTAATCCGGCACGGGTTGAAAATATCTCCAAAGCATTGCCGCCCCACGTCGCACTATAAACGATCGTCTGCCCATCCGGGGAAAAACGGGCATGAGACACATATCCGCGGCGAAACGTAAGCTGCTGATAAGACGGCATCGACGATTTCGTGAAATAGCCGTAACCAAGTATCCCGGCTACAACGCCGACAAGGAGCAGCAACGCGCCCAAACCATACATCAGCGGACGTCCAAAACTTCCTGTGCTTTCAGGCTCGACCGGGATCTCGGACAGGCTGGTGCGGGACGAACTTGTAGTAGCGGACAACGATTCCAAAGCGAAACCAAGATCTGATGTCGACTGAAACCGCCGGTCGGGTTTCTTTTCCAAACATCGCCTCACAATTCGTTCGAGAGCAGGGCTGATGTTCGGGTTTGATTCGGTAAGTTCCTCGGGCTCTTCTTTGAGAATGGCCGACATCGTTTCCGCCATTGTCTCGTGCTGAAATGCCCTCCGCCCCGTTATCATTTCGTGCAGGATCGTACCAAACGAAAAGATGTCCGAACGATGGTCTGTCGCGTGCCCGCGCACCTGCTCCGGCGACATATAGCCGACGGTGCCCATAATGACGCCCGGATTTGTGATCGCTCGGCGGGTTGCGTCTTCGGAGCCGTGGATATTGGCGTCAGGCTCGCGAAGTTTGGCGAGGCCGAAATCGAGTATCTTCACACGGTCATCGTTTGTGATAAACAGGTTTTCGGGTTTCAGATCGCGGTGCGTAATGCCTTTTTCATGCGCCGCCGTTAGCCCGCTGACGATCTGCTGTGCATATTCAGTAACCTTTCTGAGCGGTATCGGCCCTTCGTCGAGATGCTGGCGAAGTTCCTCGCCGTCTAGCAGTTCCGACACGACATACAGAACGTCGTCCTGAGTGTCGACATCGTAGACAGCGATGATATTTGGATGGTTGAGCGCACCGGCGGCCTGAGCTTCCTGCTCAAACCGAGCGACGCGTTCCTTGTCAGCCGAAAAATCAGCCGGCAGTACCTTGATCGCAACTTCACGGCCGATCTTCGGGTCAAACGCCCGGTAAACCTCACCCATACCGCCGACGCCGATCAGCGAGCGGACCTCGTATCTTCCCAGTTTTGTGCCTTCGGCAATTTTCATCTTGTAACTATTTCAATCCTTTGATCACGGACAACTGGCTGTCGTCCTTGCGGTAGCCGTACGCGATTGCTCCGTCGGGCGCGATAATGAGATTGACGATGCCGCTGGCAGACGGGTTGAGCGGATGAACGGTTTTCCAGGGTGTCCGCTTGCCGGACGCGACATCGAGCCGGTCGATATGTGTCTGACCCGGTTGATTTTGAAAGAAGTAAATGCCCTGTCCGTCAGGGGTCCAACCTGAGACCGCATCGGAGTCCTGAACACCCGCAAGCGGCCGGCAGACGGGCGCCGCGATCGTGCAGAGTACAAATTTCCCGGCAGCATCAAGCGCGATGATCCGGCCCCCGTCAGGAGAGATCAGATTGTTTCCGGTGATACGGCCGCTGCCTGGCAGGGTTATCCCGTCAGGCAGGAGTTGGACCGGATCGCGACCGGCTGCGGACAGCATGTACACGGCCTGGCCCGAGCCCGTACGCGTCGCCTGAACGACAAGACGTGCGTCAGGAAGCCAACCTGCCCATTGAACGGCGTCGATAGGGCCTATGTCGACGACTTGCGGCCGCCCAACACCTGTCGGAATGATCGAAATGGTGATCGGCGGTTGTGCTGACGCAACCAGAGCCTTGGTCCCGTCGGGCGACAGGGCGAGGCCCCTGCCATCCGCGATCTTGACGGGCTGCGCGTCGTTTGGCTTGTAAGCATAGACAACGCTCTGCCCAACGCCCCAGCCGCTGAGCAGAATTGTATGATCGGCCGAGAAAGCACTAAAAGTATTATCCCGCACCGACCGATCCCGTGGCTGAGCGTCAGCGCCGTCAAGGATCTCGATGCCGCCCGCCCCGCGGTCAAACGAAACGAGTACATCACCCTGCGGCGAGATGTCGTGAAGGGTTATTGCACTTGGTGCCCGGTACACTACACGTTGGTGACCCGCGAGATCAAGGCTGTATATATTGATCGCTCCTGATGCCTCGGTCGCCGCAAACCAGACCTCGTTAGGCGATTTCCATGCGAGCGACCACCAATCAGAATAGGGTTGGCTCTCGACAACGAGTTTTCCGGATCGGTCATAGACTTCCACCTTCCAGACAGGGTCGGGACCTTTGAAAAATGCGACGAAATCGCCGGACGGCGACACACGCGGGGTCTCGTAACTTGCCGAAAGAGCCTGATCAACCCCGTTGTTACTAATATTCAATTTTTGTCCAACCGGAAACTCGATCACCATACGTCCCTCGTCCGTGCGGATTATGGCCATTGTGTTGTTAGGGCCAAAGTCGGCAAACCGCACACCTTCGAGTTCCGGACGCGAGGCTCCCCCGGTGAGCGATGCCCTTGCCAGCGTCCCCGTCCGATGGTAAGGGGTGCCGCCGACGAGCGTTGAACCGTTAAGAATGGCAAGTTCGCCGCTGGATGAAACGCCGAGAAGATCCGCTCCGGGAAATCCAAGTGGGCGGTATTCGAGGTTATCGAGGTTTGTTACAAATATGCCCCGAGGTTGGCGATCCCAGTCGGCGCTATAGACGATCGTGCGGCCATCCGGGGCGAACCGAGCCGCGAAGACGAAACCTTTTTCAAAGGACACTGTTTTATAAGTGACCTCGGCAACGCTCGCTGCGGACGGTGTTAGAAAGCGGCGGCCAAAATACCAAACCCCTGCACCGAACAACGCCAAAATGAGCACACCGGCAATGAGCAGCGGAGTGCGGCTTCGCTTTACAGGTTCTGGCTCAACCGCGATCTCGGAGATACTCGTGCGAGACGAACTTGTCGACGCGGACAAAGACTCCAGAGCAAATCCGAGATCGCTCGCTGTCTGAAAGCGTCGCTCGGGTTTCTTTTCGAGACACCGCCGGACAATACGCTCCAACGCCGGGCTGATGTTAGGTTTCGACTCGGCGAGTTCCTCGGGTTCCTCTTTGAGGATCGCCGACATTGTTTCCGCCATTGTCTCGTGTTGAAATGCACGTTTGCCGGTGATCATCTCGTGCAGGATCGTACCAAACGAAAAGATGTCCGAACGATGGTCAGTCGCGTGCCCGCGCGCCTGCTCAGGCGACATGTAGCCAACGGTTCCCATCACAACGCCGGGATTCGTAATCGCCCGGCGTGTCGCGTCCTCAGAACCGTGAATGTTAGTTTCCGACGCACGCAGTTTAGCGAGGCCGAAATCGAGTATCTTCACCCGATCATCGTTTGTAATAAATAGGTTTTCGGGTTTCAAATCGCGGTGAACGATGCCTTTTTCGTGAGCAGCCGACAGTCCGCTGACGATCTGCTGTGCATATTCAGTCACCTTTCTAAGCGGTATCGGCCCTTCGTCGAGACGTTGGCGCAGTTCTTCGCCATCGAGCAGTTCGGCGACGATGAACGGCGAACCGTCGTGCTCGCCGATGTCGTAAACGGTCAGGATGTTCGGGTGATTGAGTGCGGACGTAGCCTTTGCTTCCTGCTCGAACCGATGCAGCCGCTCTTCGTTGCTCGCAAAATCATCCGGGAGCAGCTTGATAGCTACTTCGCGATCAAGCCGCGAGTCGTGTGCCTTATAGACCTCGCCCATGCCGCCGGCGCCGATCTTAGAGAGGATGCGGTAGTGCGAAATTGTTGTATTTGCCGCCAGTTCTTTATTCATCTATTCCAACTCTCTCCGCCCGATGTCTCCGTTTGATCCATTCATTACTCTGTCGCTGTCATACGCGGCCAAGATTTCTTTTTGTTCAGCACCCGGCTTATTCATTCTTGACCTCCAGTATCCTTTTCACCGTCGATCAGCGCATTACGGTCGTCGAGACAAATCAGGAGCGTATCGTCGTAATAATCCCGCCTGCATTCAGGGCATCGTTTCATGAAGATAATTTACGCTTTCAATTCCCAGTAACCAAAGACAAACGCGCGGCCCGGGCAACATTCCGTCACGGGCTGAGACCCACGCGATGCAGCAAATCGGCATAGCGTGCGTCGCTACGGCAGGATAACGGGTTGAACGGCAGTGCTCAGAGGATCGAGCAGCTTGGCTGGATGCTGTTTTTTAAGATCTTCTCGGACAAAGATCAGAGGATCGGTCAACTTGAGGCAAAAATGCAGATCCGAGATGTTTACCGCGAGAACGATCTCGTATTTCCAAATGAGATCGGCGATCCAATGCTACTTGGAAATCTACGAAGGCGTTATTTCGAGAAGATAGTAAAAGATGCCGGGCTCCCGAAGATTAGGCTTTACGACCTTCGGCATACTTCGGCGACTATGCTTCTCTCCGAAGGCGAGCATCCGAAAGTAGTTTCAGAACGACTAGGACACACATCGATCGTTTTGACGTTGGACACCTATTCTCATGTATTACCAAACATGCAAAAACAGGCAACCGCGAAGATGGGGAAATTGATGTTTGGAACGTAAAATTGGCTTCCCTAAAGGTTCGATCGAATTAGCGTGCAACGATGTTGCTAATGCAAGCTCCCCGCGAATGCAGAAAGGAAGGTCCAGTCGTCGCTGTCTCGCTCAATTTTGACATTCTGCCGTGGTAATCGGACAAGGAAACCCTCGGGCTGCGTGTCGTAGAAGTTGATTCTGCCCACTAGCTAAAGCTGGTGGTAATTGATTCAAAACAGTTTTTATTAAAATTTTGAGTTTCACACGACTGTCAAGATTTCAATTTTAGCGCAATGAGCGGTATCCAACCCCAGCGTTTTCCTGCCGCAGTATCAACATAGCCATAGACGAAAATCATCTTCCCGGCAATTTCTTCTCCGTCGTGAACGGGGTCTTTCGGATAGAAAAGGTCAATCACGGCTGTCGCATCTTTGTCTGCCGAGCGGTGAAAGCCGAGCGGGCGATTCGCTCCTTTGATTCTGAATGTGTCGTTGCTCACGCCGGCGACGTTAAAACCCAAATTAATTACGTCATCGGCGCGTTTCAGGTAATCGGTCGACGCGATGCTTTGATTGCCGTCAAGCGGAATTTTCGGCAAAACTTTATAAGCGACAAACTCGCCGTTTTCACCCGCATAACCGAATTTGTATTTTGTTTTGCCGTCTCCATCTTTACCAATCGTCTCCTGCGGATTGCCGCCCGTAATCTCATATTTGATAAAAGTGTCGCGCGGACTGGTCGGCATCTGCATTTTTTCGACGAATGAGGCATCGTATTGCGGCGCGTTTCCCATTTGAATCGCCGATGCTTTTATCCAACCCGAAGCACCGATTGTTTCCTTGCTAACCGCCGCGATGATTTTCGTGGAAAATGCATAGTAGTAAGTTTCCTTGTTAATTTCTTTTACCTGTCCGTAATTTAATTTGACCGAATCAGCGGCAATTCTGCCGCGTGCGATTCCCGTGCCGTCATAAAGCTGCTGTTCACCGCCTTTAATCGGAAAATAAAACCAGCGTCCGCTTTTGATTTCGCTCGATGTTTGCATTAACGCGGTTGCCGGGACAAAACCTTTATCTTTGACATAAACATACTTTTCCGTCTTATTTCCGATAGTTTTCGCCGTCTTCGTTTGCGTTAAATCAACCTCGATGTTCGCGCCGGGTAAAACTCCTTTGTCAGTAAGATTTTCGTCAAAATAATGCGTGTTGCGTTTCACGGTTAAAACAAAATAATAGTTGCCATTTTCCTTTTTGACGAAATTCGGATTAACGGCGCGGTAACGGTCGGGATCGCCTCTCTGTCGGTCAGTAAAAGGCAGCACGTCGAAGCGACTTAAACCTTGATGACGTTTATCTGCGGGTATATAAATTTCCGTCTTAAAATCAAATGTTTTTGATTGTTCAAATAGCTTTTCAAACATCGGTCCTGCTGCATTGGGATTGACGTTTCTTAAATTGCTGTATAACTCCGGCTCTGAAATTTCACTCCGCTCAATTTCTTTCGTAGCTTGAAGAATTAAAGGTGAAGGGTAGAAATTAATCGCTAAAGCAAAAAACAAAAACAGTCTTAGAATCTTTTTCATTTTTGGATTGTAAAATAAAAGAATATTTTCAAACAAAACAGGTAAAATCACAGCGAAGTTTCATTTTGCCAAACGTATCTTAAATGAAACGGACTGTCTGGATCGGTCAATGTGGCCTAGATTTCTGATCTTTGTTGAATTTGCCTATTCGCGACCCAAGTCGCCGTTCCAGTTGAGCACCACAGTGATCGGTTCCGAGTGAGCATCGCCTATCAAGTTGTTGACTAGAAATCGCTGCCCGTCAGGCGCAACGAGAAAATTGTTGCGATCGTCGGTAAGCCCTCGTGTCGGGAGATTTGTCTGAAACAAGATGGCCGGTCGGCCCGGATCGAAGCCACCATTGGTCGTACCGATCGGCACCGCCATGAGGTTCCGGTCGGCCGCAATGTAATATAGGGTTCGGCCGTCGCGGCTCCATTGGGGTTGGTCACCGCCTTCCGTCGAGATCTGCCACTTGCCACCGCTCTCGGGGAACCCACGGACGAATACCTCTGCCTTCCCTGACTCGTCCGATGCGTAAGCTATCCACCGACCGTCCGGGGAAAATTGTGCGTGTGCGTCCTCGAACGGCGTTTGCAGAAAGGGGAAAGGGGCTCCGCCGCCAGCAACCGGGAAGACCCAAAGGTCAGTTTTGTTCGTCGAGCCGCCCTGCAATTCGTAAATGATATATTTCCCGTCCGCCGACCAATGGTCTGGGAACGCGTTAAACGGTGTCCCCAGTAGCAACTCCTCATCGCCCGCGCCGCTGGCACTCTTCTGATAAATCTCGAACTTACCCGACCGGTTTGAAGCGAAGACGATGCGAGTGCCGTCCGGGGACCACACGGGCGATACGTCCGTCGCCGCATTGAACGTAAAGCGGGTCGAGGCATTTCTCGCAAACTCGTAGACCCAGAGGTCTTGCGAAGAATCGTCGGCTCGACCCACCACGACCTTCTTAGCGTCCGGCGAAATAAAAGGTTCCCCTAGTAGTCCCGGCTGCCCAAGACTCTCCACGGTCTTGCCCGCGCGATCCATCCAGCGGAGTTGCGTGATCGGCTTTCCGCCAGGTTTGTAAATTAGGCGGCCGTTGTCCGACACCGAGAAGCAGGCGTAAGCGGTCGGCCCGCCTTCGCCCGGGAAGTTCAGAACACCTTCTGCGACGGGTCGGGGTTCCCCGATCAGACGGAGTTTTTCGGGATCGAACGGTTGCGCCACTAACATTCCGTCCCGGACATAAAGTAGCGAACCGGTATCGTCGCGCCCGTTAGCGGGGGCGTATCGACCGGCGATACTGGTGTTGATGATGAACTGTTTTTCCGCCGAACCGAGTGAGCCTACGTAGATGCCCTCAGCTTCGCGCTTGCTGCCGCGGCCAAAATAGAGATAGTGAATCCCATCTGGTAGGAAACTGGGCCACCTATGGGAACGTTGCTCCTGATCGTTGTCCAGTTCGGTGAGTTGCGTTGCGATCCCGCCCGCCGCCGGCACCTTAAATATGGGCGAAGTCGTGGTTGGGCTAAAAAGAATCGTTCCGTCTTTGCCCCAGCTGCCGCCGCGAGGATCGCTCGATGCGTCGGCCAGAACCTGGGAATTACCACCGGAGGCGTCGATCTTTTTCAGCTTCCCGCCCGCGAAGAAGCCAACAAAACGTGAGTCAGGAGACCAGAACGGCTGCGAGGCTCCTTCTGTTCCCTGAAGTGCTTTTGTATCAAGCGAATCCAAGACACGAACTATGAGCGACGTTACACCCGTCTCGCTCACAGAAATTAAAGCAATCCGCCGTCCGTCGGGGGATATCGCGAGCGAGTCGCCGTAGCCGGTCTTCTCCGGGGCAACGATCGCAAAACGCATTGTTTCCGCCGGCGGGGCGGCCTTGCGAAAGTAAGCCCATCCCATGGCACCGGCCGCGATCAGGAACGTCCCCGCGAGGATCCAGCCCAATTGGCCCCACCGATTACCGTGGTCGGCCGTGCGAGTCGATGCCACGGTCATAATCGCGGTCGCGCCATCGGATGGCTGGGTGTCGGTGAGGGATCTGAGCGCGAAAGCAAGATCACTTGCCGAATGAAATCGCTGCTCACGATTCTTCTCCAAGCACCGACGTACTACGCGTTCGAGGCCCGGATTGACATTGCTGTTTGTGTCCGACAATTCCGGCGGGTCTTCGCGCAGAATGGCGCTGATCGTGTCGGCGGTCGAGTCTCGCTGGAACGCTTTTCGGCCCGCCAACATCTCGTACAGAACGGATCCGAAGGAGAAAATGTCGGTTCGCGGATCGACGGATGTTCCCCGGAGCTGTTCGGGGGACATATATCCCGCAGTTCCCATGATCGCGCCTGCGTCGGTATTTACCCTACGTGTTGGCAAATCGGAACTTGCCCCGGCGCCGTTCGTCTCGATCAGCTTGGCCAATCCGAAGTCGAGTATCTTCACCCTCCCGTCCTTGGTTACGAACAGGTTCTCCGGTTTCAGATCCCGGTGGATAATTCCTTTCTCGTGCGCCGCCGCCATCCCCTGGGCGACCTGTTGGGCGTAGTCCAACGCCCTGCGGACCTGCATCGCGGTCCCGCCAAGGGCATCGCGCAGAGTTTCGCCCTCCAACAACTCGGAGACCACGTACGTGGTCCCGTTCTCGGAGTCGACGTCGTATATCGCGAGGATGTTCGGATGATTAAGGGCACCGGCGGCCTGCGCTTCCTGCTCGAAGCGCGCCAGACGTTCCTTATTTTCCGAAAGCCCAGACGGCAGCACTTTTATCGCCACATCGCGACCGATCTTCGGGTCGCTCGCGAGATATACTTCTCCCATCCCGCCCGCTCCTATCAGCGAGCGAATTTCATAGCGTCCGAATTTTGTTCCGCTGGCAATCATCTAAAATTTTGAATCAATAACACATCAGAAGTTGTCGTGCCGCGCGGACTAGAACTGGTAGGAGTTTCGACATGCCCGCATTATAGACACGAACGGCGAAAAGGGAAATGAACGGCGTGAAACTTTCTACGGCCGGGCTATCTCGAACGCGTCGATAAATAAGGCACTAGCGAAGACGCGGTGAAATCTAAACATTGATCTTGAGTGAGCGAGAAAATCGAGGTTGTTGCACCTATGTTGCACTTAGGACGAAAGGCAAGCGTTTGGGCTTGCCTTTTTGATGGGCTAACTAATTGATTATAATCAAGATAAACTTGGTACACCCGGCAAGATTCGAACTTGCGACCCTCTGATTCGAAGTCAGAAGCACTAACTGGTAGCGACCCTCAATATTACAGGCCGCTCGTGACTGTAGTGTCGATAAATATTGGCAAAAGTGCGAGCGACTAATTTGCATGTTGTTTCACCACAATGCATAATATATCACCATTAGGACTTATTTTAAGTCCTAATTTAAGTCCTAATCCTCGGACGTTCAAGTTGTGGAAATCAAAAGTTCAATTTTTAGGCGTGGATCGAAAGGCGATAAAACCGCAAAGCTATACGACAAGCCGTGGACATTACGTTTTATCTTTGGCGATGAAACCGGCAGTCGTAGGAATAAAACTTATCAATTCGAAAAGAAGATCGACGCGATTGACGCACGGCCAAAGATAGAAGCCGACCTAAAGAAAACCCAAGGGCAAAGCATTAAGGGTGAAAAGATGACGTTTTCGACCTTAGCCGAATATGCAAAGGCTCATTTTTATAAGGAAGCGGTAATTGTTGAAGGTCGGAAGATTGACGGAATACGATCGCACGGCCGGACAATGACGCTCGTAAATACGCTTGTTCAATATTTTGGAAGTAAAAAGCTATCTGACATTACTCGCGGCGATCTTGTGGCCTATAAATCCTGGCGGATTAAGCAAGGGGATAGACGCGGGAAGGCTGCCGATCTTCCGGCAAAAGATAGGAATCCGGTGAAGTTATCAAGTGTAAACAGGGAACTCGCGACAATGCGGCATATTCTTAAAAACGCTTTGGCTGAAGGCTGGATTACAAAAGATGTTTTTGCCGGAAGCAAAGTAATTGACAAAGATGCTGAGACGGCTCGGACTCGGACGCTTACGGCAATCGAGGAATTGCGTTTGCTGGAGGCGTGTTCTGCAAATGGCCGAGCCCGAAGTGTTACTTATCTACGCAATGGAAAGAATGTCACAGCGGCGATAGAACGTGAGAATCAGTATTTGAAAGCAATTACGTTACTTGCTCTCGATTCCGCAATGAGACGCGGCGAAATTCTAAAACTTAGCTGGCAAGACGTGGATTTTGATAACGGAATAATCCACGTTCGGGGAACACATACAAAAACGCAGAAGGCGCGGATTACACCGCTTACCGCTCGTGTCACAGCGGAACTTGGTACGCTTCCCGGATTCGGGGAAAAAGCGAACATATTTCCTTTTGCTGACTTCAAAAGGAGCTGGAAAACGGCCTTAAAAGTTGCGGGAATTAACGGACTGACTTTTCACGATCTTCGTCGCACGGCAATAACCCGAATGCAGACACGCGGCGTCGCAATGGGCATTGCGGCGGAAATTGCCGGACACGCCCGTCTCGAAACCACGCAACGGCATTACACCTCGACTGATGATATTTCAATTGTCCGAGATGTAGCCGCAAAGATAGACGCGGCGAACGATGCACAGATTCAACAAGCGGAAAGCGGCTTGGTGAATTAAGTTCAAACCTCAACCGTCTAACGCTTCGGAATAGGTCCGGAAGCTGACAACGCCGATTCTTTGACGACGCTGACGGTTGATGATTTATCAGAGTTAGGACTGACAGAGAGGTTCTCAAATGGCAGAGACTAAGAAAGATGCGGAAGAAGACTACCACGATTATCTCTGTCGGCACGCTCGATATGATGCGGTTTCACAAGTTTACCGCCGTTCCCAACTGGAAACGCGAATACGGCGATATCGATAAGCCGGAAGATTTCGGATACTCGCCCGTTCACAACGTCAGAGCGGGCGTTGAATATCCGGCGACGCTCGTCCACCGCCGAACACGACGACCGCGTTGTGCCGATG
>Ga0136611_10002228_pt1 | contig 13483 bp, 13 predicted proteins | sample AntDrymUQ2232306_2_FD_106645 | JGI IMG/M metagenome (GOLD analysis project Ga0136611, IMG submission 106645) | Polar desert sand microbial communities from Dry Valleys, Antarctica - metaG UQ223 (23.06) | ecosystem: Environmental > Terrestrial > Soil > Desert | place: Antarctica: Dry Valley... | reverse complement strand
TGCCGCCGACTGGCCCCATACCGCCCCTGACGACGCGCCCGACTACGCCGATCTCGCCGAGATCGTGCTCGAGTTGCGGAGAGCCGCTGCGGCGTCGGGAGCGCTATCGCTGCGACCGGTGCGTCAGGGCGGCTTGGAGCGCCCTCCGCGAGGTGCGCGTGCGTCCGACGGGCGCATGGGATGGCGACGGATGACCCGGCGCCCGGAGCTCAGGTACCCACCGGCCGCGACGGGCCGGCCGAACATCGACTCGGAGGTGATGACAGTGAGGTGCGACATGAACGATCGACTCTCGACGAAGGGCAGGGCGGTGACCCACCGGTTGGATTCGGATATTACCGCCGGCCGCGCGCGTGCCATGCCGGAGGACCTCCCCGAGCGCGCGTCCACGGCCCTGCCGGGCAGCCTGACCGAGATCAGCTACAGCCTGCCGCCGGACCTCACGTACGAGCGCTGGGAGTCGATCGGGCAGACCCTCCAGCAGATGGAGCGCTCGGTCCAGTGGTGGATCGGCGACTGGTACCTCTACGGCGAGGCGCGCTTCGGGGAGCAGAGTTCGCAGGCGGTCATGGACCTGACCGGGTACGAGCGCTCGTCGATCCAGAACTACGCGAGCGTCGCCCGCGCCTTCCCGCCCGGTACACGTGTACAGGGTGTCTCGTTCTTCCACCACCGCGCGGTCCAGTCCCTCGCGCGCCAGGACTTCGACGCCGCGACCGAGGTGCTGCGAGAGGTGGACGGCCGCGACGCCAAGCCGACCGTCGAGGAGTTCCGCGAGGAGGTGCGCCGCGTCGTCCAAGCGCGCGCCCTCGCGGCCCCGCCGCCCGCCAACGACCTCCTCCCCGCCGATGTCCGGATCGAGGTGGCCGACGCGCGGAGCCTCCCGCTCGCGGATGGGACCGTCGATCTGACCGTCACCTCGCCGCCGTACGGCATCGGGAAGCCCTACGCGACCGGCGACGCGGCCGACGGTTGGCCCGAGTTCATGCGCGACTGGTTGCGCGAGGCGTATCGCGTGGCGGCCGAGCGCGGGCGGCTGGCGCTGAACGTCCCGCTGGATGCGACCGAGGGCGGGTTCCGCCCCACCTACGCCCAGGCCGTCGCCGCCGCCGTCGAGGCCGGCTGGACCTATCGCTTCACGGTCGTCTGGGCCGAGGACAACGTCTCGAAGAGCACCGCGCGCGGCTCGATCGACTCCCCGCAGGCGATCCACGTCGTCGCGCCGGTCGAGATGGTCGCGGTGTTCTCCAAGGGCGCCTGGAGGCGCGACCCCGCCGGGCGGACCTGGGACCTGGCGCGCCAGGAGTGGCTGGAGTGGACCAACGGCCTGTGGCGCTTCGGCGGCGAGTCGAACCCCTGGGAGGGCTTCCCGGCCGCCTTCCCCGTCGAACTGCCGCACCGCCTGATCAAGCTGCTCGGCTTCCACGACGACCTCGTCTGCGATCCGTTCGTCGGGAGCGGCTCGACCGCCATCGCGGCGGCGCGGTTGGGCAGGCAGTTCGTCGGCTTCGACATCGACTCGGCGCAGATCGGCAGCACCAAGCGGCGCCTCGCCGCCGCGCTCGGACGGGGGCGGGGCAGGCCCGCCCACCACGGGAATGGAAGGGACGTCACGCATGCCTGACCTCACGATGCCGCCCGCGGTGGCCCGGCTGCCCCGCGATCGGCGCGGGTACCCCATCTTCGCCACCATCGTCCAGCCCGAAGACAACGGCGGCGAGCCGGACTTCGCGGTGCTCGACCCGGTGCGCGTGGCCCGCTGCGTCCGCGACCGCCTCTGCGGCGTGTGCGGGAAGGCCATCGACTATTGGATGGCCTTCATCGGCGGGGACCTGTGCCTCAAGAGCCGCCTGTTCCCCTTCGCCATGCATCCGGAGTGCGCGCGGTACTCGGTGCGCGCGTGCCCGCACCTGTCGAACCCACGCGCCAAGTACCGGCCGGTCCCGCCGGGGACGGCCGTGATGGCGAGCCGCCTCGTGGCTGATCGGCGGCCGTCGGAGATGTTCCTGTGCATCGCGCGCCGCTACGAGCCGGTGGTGGTGCGCGGCGAGTTCTTCATCAAGGCGGCCCCGTTCGCGCGCGTGGAGCCCTTCTCATGAACGCGTGCGGAGCGACCGATCCGAGTCCGCGCGGCGACGCGGCGTGCCCGCAGCGGCAGGAGGGCCCGATGGCGACCGCCGACACGCCCGCACCGGCCGCGTGCGCCTGGACGCTCATCGACGAGCCGGGCCCGCCGGTCTCCATCCTGGACTACCTGCCCTGCTTCAGCGAGGGCGAGGGGCGGCGCGTGCTGGTGTCGCCGGAGGAGTGGGCGACCATCCTGCGCGACTGCGACGAGCGCACCGACGACGCCGATGACTTCCTGGACATGCTGGAGGCCGGGCTGCGGCTGGCGGTCGGGCGTGCCGGCGTGGACGCCCAGGACGTGTCGGACCCGCGCGTCGCGGAGCGGATCGCGGCGATTCGGGAGGCCCCGGACTTCGTCCGCGACGCCGACCTGAGCCTCGAGGACAAGTACGCGCTCGCCCGCGCCACCGCCGACGTGCCGGCCGACGTCCTGCTCGAGGCCAAGCGGCGCGCGTGCCGGATCCTCGAGGAGCGCGCCCTCGTGCTGGCCGGGCGGCACCCGTCCCTCGCCGCCGAGCCGCCCGAGAAGCGGCGAGAGGTCGTGGCGACGTGGCGCGCGCTCACCGCCCAGGCTGCCGTGGCGGCGGCCGTCAGGACGCTCGCGGGGGAGCACCGGGAAGCCTTGCTCGCCGACCTGCTCGAGGACCCCGACCGGCTCGCTCGCGCGGTGGCGGAGCGCCTCGGGCGAGCCGAGGCGCTCGCCGGCGCCGAGATTGGCGAGCGGCCGGCGGGCGAGGTGCTCGAGCGGCGCCTGCGCGAGATGCCGCGGCCGGAGCTGGTGCTGCTCGCGGCCACGACGCTGGGTGCGCCCGACCCCGTCGGGCGCTGGCTCCGCGCCGCGCGCGAGTCGGACCTGAAGGACTCCACGCCGTGAGCGACACCCTCGCCGACGCCGGGCGGCGGATCGAGCACGACGCCATGGAGCGGGAGGTCGTGGCGCTGCCGAGGTCCGAGGTGGCCCGCATGGGCCCGGCGCCCGCGCCGACGGACGCGGAGGTGCACGGCGCATGGCAGGAGGACGGGGCCGTGGCTGCCCGGCGCGGGGTACCAGCCGGATGGCGCGGCGGCACGCGGCCGCGAGCCCGCGCTCCCCCCGCGCGACGAGCGTGCGACGCGGGCATCCGCGGATGCCCGGTGAGATCGCGGCCATCGGTGGTGTTCCACCGGCGGGCGGTGACGACAGTCGGGGTTGTCGAACGACTTCTTGACGAGAAAGGGATGGGCCGAGATGACGATGGACGAAGTGATTGCCGAAGCTCAGGAGCGCCTCGAGGGCGTCACGCTGCGCCACGGCCGCTGGTACGCCGCGACGCTCGGAGACGGCGCCGTCGTGATCCTGCGGGCGAGGAAGTGCCTCCCGACCTGGGAGTCCTCCTGGCTCCTGATCCCGGAGCGGGACGACCGCCCCTACGAGACCAACGAGGGCACGTGGCTGGAGCTGCGCGGGGACGGGGGCTTCGACCGCGACTACTCCGGGGTGCAGGAGGACTCCGACCCTGGCGACCGGGTGTACGCGGAGGGGCTGACGCTCGACGACCTCGTGCCCGCGGACGACCGCGCCCGCGCCGCGTGGCGTGCGCTGCACGGCGACGCTTCGACGTGCCCGCGCTGCGGCGCGTCGGGCGGGCGTGCCCACCACCCGCTGTGCCACACCGGCGACGGCGTCCCGCTGTTCCCGACCTTCGGCGCGGAGGAGTGGCGCAAGCACGTGGCGAGCGACCTCGACGAGTGGGAGGTGGACGTGGCGCCCGAGCTCGCGGGCGCGGCCCGCTGACGCCGCCCACGGGGTCGGCGCACGTATCGGATGGCGATCGTCGTAGGCGAGCACCGCCACCTCCGCGTGGAGGTGGCGACCGAGGAGGGAACCGCGATGGACGAGCACGAAGACTTTCTGACGGACGACGAGATCGACACGTTGATCTTCGCGCTGCTGGAGGGCCAGGGCAAGGGAGGGGCGACCGACGAGGAGATGGAGGACGCCGTTCGGTGGGCGCGCAAGGCGCGGGTCAATTCCCACCTGCTCGCCATGGTCCTGGACAGGAGGCTCGTGATGCGCGTCCGGAATGGCGGCCTTCGGTTCGTGACCAGGGCGTCCGCACTCGGCGTCGGCGGGGTGGCGAGCTCCAAGCACGGGTCGACCAAGCAGCCACGCTAGGCCGCACGCCGTGGCGCAGGCCGTCCCGCTCGGGCTCGATGCGGGACGGCCTACGCCACCGCCAAGGCGCGCGAGTTGGGGCATCCGGCCTCCACCCGCGCGGGATGGCGCGACGACGAACGAGCCCGCCCGTGCATGCGGACCACGGGTGCGGACCACGGGTGCGGGCCACTGGAAAGGAGCCGCGATACGGACTCGACGCACGTCATACCGACCGAGGCGGCCATCACGGGAACGTTGGAGGGCGCCAACGGCGATGCGGGGCAGGCGGTTGCGGCCGCCCCCGCCGCTCCCCAGGCCGGCGACGCGGACGCGTGCCCGATCTGCGAGCAGACCTGGGCCGGCGCGGACCCTGGCCCCTGCATCTGCTCCGACGTGTTCCACGAGACGAAGCGCGTCATCGGCGTGCGCGGGGCGCTGGAGCGCGGAGAACACGTGGACGACGAGGACCTGCTCGACTTCGAGTTCTACACCCATCGGCGCGTCGGTCTCATCGACCTCCACGTGGTCGCGGGCGCTCCGGCTCGGCGGGACGCCTCAACTCCTGGCCGCGACCATCTCCTCGGCCGCGATCCGGGCCGTTGGGCCGAACGTTTCCCCGCGGTGTGCCGGCGCCGTGGCCGTCTCCGTTGACGGCCGCGGCGCCGTTCTCGTCCACGCGTCGAGGTCGTCGTGGGGCAGTTCGGGGCAGCGTGCATGCACCGCGACCGGGGCAGGTGTAGGGGCATATCGCGAGCCGACGGGCGCCGACGCACCGTCGTGGCACCCAAAGATGGCCCGGGTAGATAAAGATTTTGGCCGTGCCGAGCGACGCGTGGAGCTCCGCCACATGAATGTACGCAGTCCGTTACACCAGATCGCCGCCGTGGCGGGGACGGTCCACGTCCAGCGTCGCACGTGCGGCCGCCCGACGTGCCGCTGTCGTCGCGGCGAGCGCCACGTCGGCTACTACCTGTTCACCCGCGAGGGGGGCCGTCTGCGGAAGCGGTATCTGAAGGCGACGGACATCGAGGTCGTGCGCGCCGCGTGCGACGAGCGACGCAGGCGAGAGCGAGCGAGTCGTGCCGCACTACGGGCGGCCCGCGAGGACTGGCGCGCGCTCGTGGCGGGCGTGCGGGAGGTGGAGCGCCGTGGTCGATGAGACGAGAGCAGTGGCGCCGAGCGAGCAGGCCCGCGCGGTCGCCGAGGTCGGCAGCCTCGCCCGGGAGATGGGCCGCGCGTACCGCGAGCGGGTCGAGCACTACCGGAAGGAGATGTCCGTTGAGCAGGCGGATGCGCGGGCCAGCGACGGCGGCGCCCAGGTCGCGGCCCTCGAGCAGACGCCGCCCGATCAGCTCGACTGGTGGGTGCTGGGGCGCGCCGCCGATCTGGACCCCGAGCGGGCGCGGGCCGCGTGGGAGCGCGCCCTGGCCGAGGCCCGCGACGAGCTCTACTCAGGACATCGCGCGGCGAGGGCGGTCCAGGCCACCGGCTCTCCCTGGGAAAGGGCGCAGTTCATGGCCATCGTGGAGGCGTTCGTCCAGGACTGGCAACCGAGGGGCGGCATCGAGGCGGCGCTCGTGGAGACGCTCGCGCAGGCGTATTCGACCCAGTTGACCTGGATGGCGCGCCTGACCGTACTGAGCACGACCGAGGCGCAGCGGCAGGACCGCGAGGTCGAGCAGCGCGGTGGTTGGGCGCCATCGACGCTGGATGCTGCGGCCGCGATTGACCAGGCGGCGGCGATGGTGGACAGGTTCAACCGCCTGTTCATGCGGACGCTGCGAGCCCTGCGCGACCTGCGCCGCTACAGCGCGTCCGTGGTCGTGCAGAACCTCGGCCAGCTCAACCTCGGCCAGTCCCAGGTCAACATCGCCGCGCCGAGAGAGACGTCGTCGGAGACATGCGACGGAGGGCAACTCGGACCCGCACAGGAGTCGATGCTAGACCACGGGCACGAGGAATAGGCCCGAGTGAGGATCGACACCGGCTTCGGCGGGCACGACGGTGTGCGTGGGGGATGCTGTTCGCCTGTGACGCGGGGCCTGCGGTTCAAAGGTGTGACACACCGCGACCAGGGTATGGCGATCGACACGCGGCGCCCCGCCGGTCCCACCGTGATCCACAGCGATCAGGGCACCCAATACGGCTCGTGGGCCTTCACGCGCCGGGCCCAGGATGCGGGCCTGCTGCCGTCAATGGGCGCGGTCGGCACCTGCTTCGACAATGCCTTGATGGAGTCGTTCTGGAGCCGCGTGCAGGTCGAGCTCCTGGACCGGCAGGCCTGGTCCACCCGTCTGGAGTTGGCCACCGCGCTCTTCGAGTACCTAGAAATCTTCCACAACCGTCAGCGCCGACACTCGTCGCTCGGTATGCTGACGCCGTTCGAGTTCGAAGTCCATCAGAGGTCAACTACGACGAGTACGGTAGCGTGAGGCCAGTTTCGCGCCTCCACCGAACCCAGGGCACCCCAGATCCTCCAAAAAAGCCGGGCGGTTCAGCCCGCGGGTTCTACGTCACTTTGGTTCAGACCCGGAGGCGAGGGTCGAAGACGTCACGAAGCCCATCTCCCAGCAGATTGAACCCGAGGACAGCCAAGATGATCGCCAGACCAGGAAAGACGACCGGCCATGGTGAAAGCTCCACGAGCCGCTGGCCGGTGTTGACCATCGTGCCCCAGGAAGGATCCGGTGGCTGTGTGCCCAGGCCGAGGAAGCTCAAGGACGCCTCGGCCAGGATCGCCAGCGAGAGACTGAGGCTCGTCTGGATGACGAGCGGCGCCGTGACGTTCGGGAGTATGTGGCTCCACAGAATTCGTGGGTCGCTTGCCCCCGCGACAATGGCAGCATCAACGAAGTCACGCTCCCTGACCGAGAGCGTCGAGCCGCGCGTCAGACGGGCGTACTGCGGCGTGTAGACGATCCCGATGGCGATCATCGTATTGGTCAGGCTGGGGCCGAGCATGCCGACGATACCGAGCGCCAGGAGAATCGTGGGGAAGGCGAACACGATATCCAGCAGCCGATTGATCACGTCGTCAACCAAGCCGCCGTAGTAGCCGGCGATCAATCCGAGACTGACACCGACCACCAGTGCGATCGTGACCGAGATGCCGCCAACGTAGAGCGAGATCCGCGCACCCCAGATCACTCGGCTGAGGATGTCCCTACCGAACTCGTCCGTCCCCATCCAATGCTCGGCGGTCGGTTTCTGGAGCAGCAATGTCGGGTTCATCTCCAGCGGGTCGTTGGGGGACAGGTATGGTGCGAACAGTGCGGCGAACGCGACGATTGACAGGATTAGTGCGCCAGTCAGGGCCAACTGGTTCTGGGCGAGGCGCCGAACGCGCTCACCGCGCCGACTCCGCCTCAGCGGGGCACTTGCGATCGTGACTTCGGCCACCGGTCCGGTCTCCACGCGTATACCTGTCTCAGCCATAGTGGATCTTCGGATCGAGGAAGGCGTAGAGGATATCGACAGCCAGATTCACGAGCACGAAGCTGGTCGCAACAAACAGCACGCCGGCCTGGACAACTGGGTAGTCGCGCTGGGTGATACCGTTCAGGATCAGCGTACCGACGCCAGGCAGCGCGAAAATCTGCTCGACGATGATCGCGCCGCCAAGCAAATAGCCAACCTGTAGACCAGCGACCGTTATCACAGGAATCATGGCGTTTCGTAGGGCGTGACGGTACACCACGACCCGCTCGACCAGGCCCTTGGCCCGAGCCGTGGTGACGTACTCCTGCCGGAGCACCTCCAGCATGCTCGAGCGCGTCATACGCATCAAGATCGCCATGTTCGCGGCGCCCAACGCCAGCGCCGGCAGCAAGACGGACCGAAAGCTGCCAAACAAATCCTGGCTTGGGTAGACGTAGCCGGAGGTAGGCAAGACGCCCCGCCAGTAAGTCGAGACGAACAGAACCAGCATGGTTGCCAACCAGAAGTTCGGAATTGACAGCCCAATCAGGCCAACCACCCGAACCAGAGTGTCGGCCCGAGTGTACCGTCTGACAGCCGAAAGCACGCCGAGCGGGATCGCCAACAGCAACGACACCAGCATCGCCAGCCCGGTCATCTGAAGCGTGACCGGGAAACGGGCCAGGATGTCGGGGAGGATCGGGCGACTGGTGCGGATCGAGCGCCCCAGGTCGCCCGTCATGATGCCACCGGCCCACTCCAGATACTGCTGATAGTACGGACGGTCCAGACCAAACGTCTTCCGGAGCTGGGCGAGCCGCTCGGGGCTCGCCGCGCCCTCCGTGCCGAGGATCACGTCCACGACATCGCCCGGAATCAGGCGTAACATCAGGAACACCACGATGGACAGCCCGATCACCACGGGTACGACCTGGAGTACCCGGCGGGCGATGTACCGCGTCACTGAATCGGAGCCCTTTCCGTATGAAGAACCCGCGCAGCGTATCTTATGCATGCGCCGGCTCTCGATGCGCACCTACTACCGCTCGACCCAGGTGTCCTTGAGCGGAAGCTGATATCCGGAGGCCATCGGCACGTAGCCTTTGACCGCGTTTCTGGCCGGCGTGTAGTTCTTGATGACGAACAGGAACAGCGAGGACGGATCGGTGTCAAACAACCGTTGCGCATCCTGGTAGATCTTCTTGCGCTCGATGTTGTCCAGTGTGGTGCGCCCCAGCTGGAGGATCTCGTCCATCTTGGGGTTGACGTACTTGCCGTAGTTGGGGCTGCCCTTACTATCGGCGATCAGCAGATAGGTGTCAGGATCGGGCCGGTTGGTCTGGAAGCCGGTGATCATGTCGAAATTGCCCTCCCGCTGCGCCTGGAGGAAGGCCGCGTTCTCAGTTGGGAGGATCTCGAGTTCGATGCCGATGCGCCGGAGCTGCGCCTGGAGCACCTGCGCCGTGGGCACGTCGGGGGCGTACGAGGTGTTGGCGTGAATCTTGGCCTTGAAGCCATCGACGCCGGCTTCCTTCATGAGCGCCCTGGCCTTGTCCAGGTCCGGGAAGTACGAGGGGAAATTCTCCTTCGTGATCGGGAGTGCCCACTCAGTTTCGTCGGGCGGGATCGGTCCGGTCGGGACACCCTCGCCCAGCAGGACGGTATTGATAATTTCCTGGCGGTCCGTTGCGTAACTGATCGCCTGGCGAACGCGCGGATCCCTCAGTTGAGGATGCTTGAAGCTGTACGGGCTACCCTCGCGCCAGAAGCTCGGGGTCTCGAGCGCTTGGATGTTCGGGTCGCCGCGAACGAGCCGGGCGATCTTGGGGTCTTTCAAGATCGTGATATCGACTTCGCCTGAGCGGATGGCCGCGAGGCGGGTGGACTCATCCGGGATGACCCGGAACTCGATTTGGTCCAAGTAGGGCTTGCCCGCCTCGTAGTAATCACCGTACCGCTCCAGCACTACGCGCACGTCAGGCGTGTACTCGGCGAGTGTGAAGGGTCCGCTGCCACCGTCCCAGTTTTGCAGGCTGCCATTCTTCTCGATGACCTCACGGTCGACGATGGAGCCGGGCCGGCGGTCGGCCAGGACATTCATCAGCGGTGCGAACGTCTCCTTCATGGCGATGCGAACGGTGTACTTGTCGGTCGCCTGGATCTGATCGACCGGCCCCAGGTAGCTCAGCAGCGGCGCCGACGTCTTTGGGTCGAGGATGCGGTCGAGGCTGAACTTCACGTCCTCGGAGGTGACCTCGCGGCCACCATGGAATCTGACGCCGGGGCGGATCTTGTACTCGTAGGTCAGCGGATCGACGGACCGCCAGCTTTCGGCAAGGTCGGGAATCGTCTTGTTGGTCGCGTAGTCTTGCGATCCCAGGCTCATGTAGAGCAACTGATAGATCTGGACCGACGCGAACGCCGTGGTTGTTGCCGGATCGAGCCCGACCGGGTTCACATCCAGCCCGAAGACGAGCTTTCCGCCGCGCGTGACAGTCGCGGGTGCCGTGGTCGGTTTCGCGGCCTCAGTGGGCTTCGCGGCTGCAACCGGTGACTCCGACGGCTTGGCGGCGGCCGGCGCGGCCGTGGCTGCTGGTGCTGCCGCGGCGGCCGGCGCCGAGGTTGGTGGTGCAGCGGCTGGCACGGACGTTGGCGGTGCGGCCGCGGCGGTCGTCGGCTTCGGATCGTTGCGCGGCGGCGTCGGGGCGCAGGCGGCCAGACCCAGGGCCACGCCTCCCACTGTGAATAGGCGGATTGCGTCGCGGCGACTCCAGCGTCGCGCGGTGTGGCCGGGCGGTCCAGGAACGTCGGACATGTCAACTACCCTTCAGCGCGGAGCTACACGATCGGTCCGGTGTGGCGCAGCGGTCGGTGTACCGGAGCGCCTGACACGGTCAGCGATGACGACGGAGTTCGTGGTGGGCGTCAATCTGCTGTAGGCGGCTCCCTCCTAGCGTTGCACGTGCTCCAGTAACGTTTCGCGCGCGTGGGCGGCGTGGGTCGCGATGGACTGACGGAGTGACGGTGCGTCGCGTCGCTCCCAGGCCACGAGGATCGTTTCGTGGTCCTGGTCGGCACGTTGCCAGCGGACGAACGAGCCCTGCGCGCGTGCAAGCTGCGCGTGGGTGTGCTGCTGTTCGCGGAGCTGCAACATCCGTCGGTTATTGAGCGCCACCACCGGCACGAGATGAAACTGACGGTCGAGCGCCTGGCGCAAGTAGTAGTCGGCATCACCGGCGTGCGCGCTGAGCGCCTGCATGCGCTCGTGCGATTCGCGCATCGCGGTGAGCGCCAGAACGGGCAGGGCATCGACCATACGGTCCGCGACAAAGAGGTCGAGCGCGACGCGCACGTCGAGCGCTTCGAGGAGATCCTCAAGCGAGAGCTGCGCGACGAATGTCCCGCGTCGGGGCGAGACCTCGATGTAGCCCTCGACTTCAAGTCGGGTAATCGCTTGCTTGACCGGCATGGTGCTGACCTTGAGCGTCTGGGCGAGCTTTGCGACGTCGAGGCGCTGGCCAGGGCTCAACTGGCCGAGCACGATCTGCTGGTGGAGGATGTCGTAGATCTCCTGGACCAGTGACGGTTGGTGGAGCGGCCGTAGCTCCGCGGCGTTCATAGCGAGTGTTCTCCGACGCCATAGTTCCAGGTGAATGATGCCTGTGCGGTCACGAAGCGGCGTCCGTCGCGGTGATAGAGCCTGCGTTCTGGCGTGACGCGTGCAGCATCGGGCGCCGGTTCGCCCAGGGCTGAATCTGCTCCACGAGGCGCGCGACGGCTAGCAGGTCGCGATCGGCGAAGCGGCGTCCAACGATTTGCAGGCCGACCGGGAGCCCGTCGTCAGTCCAACCGGCCGGGATCGAGATGGCAGGATGCCCGGTCAGGTTGAACGGGAACGTGAACGGGTGCCACTCAAGTGCCGAGGCTGGCGGCACGCCATCGATCAGGGCCGGCGCCTGGCGACCAACAGCGAATGGCGGCGCAGCCAGTGTTGGCGTCACCAGGAAATCGTACTCGCGCAAGAGCCGTTGGACGGCCGCGAAGACCTGGGCGCGGTGGGCCGTCGCGGGGGCGAGGCTGCCGATGGGCGTCGCTTGCCCGGCGCGCAGGATGCCGGCCAGTCTGGCGTCGACGTCGTCGTGCTCCGGATCGAGGATGTTCGTCAGATCGACGACGCGCCGCGCCGGGCTGAGCCCCTGTTGGGCCAGGAGGGCACCGCTCAAGTCGATCTCCACTGCATCGAGCGACCGTGCGCTTACTTCAGCGAGGCGGGTCGCTGATGCTGCGCAGATGGCCAGCACGTCGGCATCGACGCGTGCGAATCCGAGGGTGCCGCTCCAGGCGAAACGCCAGGGGCGCATCAGATCGTCGAGCGGCCGGTCCCACGCCTCGTCGATGGGCGGCAACGAGATCGGGTCGCGGTCATCCGGGCCGCTGATGATCCGGAGCGCGAGGTCGAGGTCGGCGGCCGTGCGGGCGAGCGGACCGACCTGTGAAGCGATCTCCCAGGGGTTCTGGTTCGGGTACTGGGGCACGCGCCCGGCGGTCGTCTTGAGGCCGAGGACGCCACAGCACGACGCCGGAATGCGGATCGATCCGGAGGCGTCGGTGCCGAGCGCGAGCGGACCGAGGCCGACCGCGACGGCAGCAGCCGCTCCGCCACTGGAGCCGCCAGCCACGCGATCCGTCGCCCAGGGATTGCGGGTCGGGCCGAACATCGGCGAGTCCGTGATGCTCTTGGAGGCGAATTCGGGCAGGTTCGTCTTGCCGACGACGATCGCTCCCGCCACCTTGAGTCGGGCAACCGAGACGGCGTCCTCGTCTGGAACGTGCTCGGCGAAGAGGCGCGACGCGAAGGTCGTGCGGAGGCCGGCTGTCTCCAGGTTGTCTTTGATCGAGACAGGGACGCCGTGGAGCAGGCCGAGCACGTCGCCGTGCACCACGGCAGCTTCAGCCTGCCGCGCGGCCTCTCGTGCCTGATCGTGGGCAAGCGTGCAGTAGGCGCCGATGCCTGGATCGATGCGCGCGATCCGCTCGAACAGTCCGTCGATCAGCTCGACTGGTGAGAGTTCGCGCTGGCGTATGCGTGCCGCAAGCTCGACCGCCGACAAAAAGAAGTGCCCGTCAGTCATCACCTGACCTCACGCCGTGGTTGCCAATCATGACGATGGTTGTCAATCTCATTCGCAGTGAAATCTAAAATATCAGACCGACCGATCAATTACAATGGCCTGCGGCGATCCTACATCAGTGGGGCTCTCGATGCGATTCGAAGGGAAGGTAGCGCTCGTGACGGGCGCCGGGCAGGGGATAGGGCGGCAGATCGCGGTGCGGCTGGCCGAAGACGGGGCCGATGTGGTCGTGGCCGACATCAACGCGCGCACCGTCGAGGAGACTGCGGTGGCGCTGCGGCAACTTGGCCGACAGGCGGTGGCCCTGGTCGCCGATATGGGCGACGTGGCCGTTGCCGAAGCCCTGCCGGGGCGCGCCATCGAGCGGCTTGGACGGCTCGACGTCCTGGTTAACAACGCCGCGATTGGCGATCCACGCTCGATGTGGGAACTTGAGGAGCGCCACTGGGACCGGGTGTACGCCGTCAACGTCAAAGGGATGTTCTGTTGCCTGCGCGGCGCGGCCCGTCACATGCGCGAGGCGAAGCAGGGCAAGATCGTCAACCTGGCTTCGTCGGCCGGCAAGCTCGGGTCGCCGAACCATCTGCATTACGCCGCGACCAAAGCGGCGGTCATCAACGTGACCCGGTCGGCTGCAATGGAGCTGGCGCCGCATGGCATCAACGTCAAC
>Ga0136611_10002227_pt1 | contig 13485 bp, 11 predicted proteins | sample AntDrymUQ2232306_2_FD_106645 | JGI IMG/M metagenome (GOLD analysis project Ga0136611, IMG submission 106645) | Polar desert sand microbial communities from Dry Valleys, Antarctica - metaG UQ223 (23.06) | ecosystem: Environmental > Terrestrial > Soil > Desert | place: Antarctica: Dry Valley... | reverse complement strand
GCGGATGCCGGCCGCCCCTCCGAGCGGAGGTCGACGGGCTCGCGGGAGGTGCCCGGCCGGACTCGTCCACCTTGATCTCGTCGACCGGCAGCCGGATCAGGTAGGACACGGGCCGACGGCCGTCACCGGGCGGGCGGAGAGCTTCTGCAGCAGGCGGTCGCCGTTGGCGTGGCCGAGCGTGTCGTCCACCCTCTTGAGGCCGTCGAGGTCCAGGACCGTGACCGTCGCCCCTGCCCGGCGGCCGTCCGTGACGGCCCTGCGCCGCCTCGCCGAGCGCCCGCTGCAGCTGCACCCGGTTCGGCCGGCCGGTGAGGGCGTCGTGAAGGGCGTCCGCAGCTGGTCGACGAGGACGCCGTTCTGCAGCGAGATGCCGGGCGTGGTTCGCCACGGTCTCGAGCAGGAGGACGTCGCTCGTGTCGAACGCCCTCACCTCGCCCATCCGGTCCGACACCCGCAGCGACCCGATGACACCGGCCTCGCCGCGCAACGGCACGACGATGACCTCTCGGTCCCCCTCGTCGGCGAGCCACTGCGCCCAGCGCCGCACGCGGGTGCCGCTTGCGGCGAGCAGCGAGCCGGCGTCCTGCACGACGAGCTGGTGCAGCCAGTCGGGGTGGAGCGGTCCGTCCACCTCGCGGCGCTGCTGCACGCCGTCGGCTCCCAGCCGCACCTGCAGCGACCGGGCGGACGCGGTCGCCGGCAGGAAGTCGACGAGCAGGACACCACGGAGGTATCACTCTTTGTAGTTGTTTCAGTACAGTTAGTCATAGCGAGGGAGGTCGGGTAGCCCACTCGACCTCGGCACGTGGGCCCGGCCGGGAGCAGCGACGCGACGCGACGGCAGCTGCGGTCGCGGGTCGCGCGCACGGAGCCGGTTCAGCCGACCGCTGCGCCGAACAGCAGGCCGAGCACGTACGTCGTGCCGGCCGCGCCGGCGCCGATGGCCAGTTGGCGACCGGCGCGGCGCAGCGGCGGCCCGCCCGACAGCATGCCGACGACAGCGCCGGTGAGCAGCAGTGCGAGCGCTACGAGCGCCGAGGCCGCGACCAGCGCGGCAGTGCCCTCCAGCCCCAGCAGGAACGGCAGCACGGGCACGGCGGCTCCTGAGCCGAAGAAGGCGAAGCTCGAGACGGCAGCGCTGAGGCCCGTGCCGACGACGTCGTGGTCGGCCGCCTCGCCGACGCTCTCGGGGACGGGGTCGACCGGGGACTTGCGCAGCAGCGCGTCCGCCCGACGCTCGGCCTCGTCGGCCGGCATCCCCCGGGCGCGGTAGACGAGCGCCAATTCGTTGGCGTCCACGTCGAGGTGGGGGACGGCCGCACCGGTGCCGGTGCCCGGCTTCGAGGCGGCGAGCAGCTCGCGCTGCGACCGCACGGAGATGAACTCCCCGGCTCCCATGGACAGGGCGCCCGACAGCAGCCCCGCGAGCCCGGTGAGCAGCACCGTCGTCGTCCCGGCCCCGCCCGCGCTGACGCCGAGGACGAGCGCCAGGTTGCTGACCAGGCCGTCGTTGGCTCCGAACACCGCAGCCCTGAAAGCGCCTGACACGCGTGCTCTTCCGCGAGAAGCCAGACCGCGCAGCACCTCCTCGTGCACGCGCTCGTCCGCCGCCATGGCCGCCGTGGCGTCGAGGTCCGTGTCGTACGGGGAGCGGCTCTCGGCGCGCTGCGCCAGGGCGAGCACGAACACCGAGCCGAAGCGGCGGGCGAGCAGGGCCAGCAGTCTCAGTCGCACGTCCGCGCGGCCCGGTCGACCGACGGACGGCCCGAGCAGGCTCTCCCAGTGGGAGATGTGGCGCTCCTCGGCCTCGGCGATGCCGAGCAGGATCTGGCGGTCCTCCCCGGTCCGGCGGGAAGCGAGGTTGCGGTAGAGCGAGGCCTCGGCCCGCTCGTCGGCGAGCCGCTGGCGCCAGCGCCGGACGTCGGCGGGCCGTGGCCCGGCCGGGTCCTCGGAGCTCTCCTGCGACATGACCTGACCTTATGAGAACGACCTGCGGGCAGCGCGACCGGTCGCGCCCCACACGCGAACGGTCCGCCGTTGTTGCCCTCGCGCATCTGACGGTTCGGTCGTGCGCGGCCGGGTATTCGGAAGCCGCACTCGGAGGTCATCAGGAGCCGAACACGGCTCGTACTCCGGCAGACTCGAAAGGAAGTGAGATGCGCAGAGCACTCGCTACGACTGCGCTGGCCCTGTGCCTCGCCCTCGGTGGCGCCCCGCTGCTGGCAGCCCCGGCGTACGCCGTCCCGTCCACCGCTGACGTGATCGCACAGGAGACCGACACCGACGTCGACGAGCCCGACAGCAACGACGACGAGGACGACTCCGGCAAGTGGGGCCTGCTGGGTCTCACCGGCCTGCTCGGCCTGTTCGGCTACAAGAAGTACCAGGAGCACCGCGCCTCCCGGCCGGCCGCCACCAACAGCGGTCCCGTCGGCGACGTCGACGGTGACAACTCAGGTTCTCGTCGCATCTGACCGCCCCGCACGCCCCTCAGCCTCACTGACCTTCAGAAGGAGATCCCCTCATGCGCAAGACCCTCGCCGTCGTCGCCCTGACGACCGCTCTGACCGGTGGCACCGCCATGCTCGCCTACGCCGACGACGTCGTCGCGGCTCCGCCCGTCGCCCAGGCCGCCGAGCAGGATTCGGACAAGACCGGCCTGTGGGGCCTGCTGGGCCTGCTCGGGCTCGTCGGGCTCATCAAGCGCAAGGAGACCAGCGCCACGCACTCCGCGCGTCGCTGAGCACCCCGCCGCCGACGTCGGCGGCCGCTCGATCACGCACGTCGGGCCGGGACGTTTTGCCGTCCCGGCTCGGTCGTGCACCCCGCACCGACACCATCGTGTGTCCGCGGAGATAGAACGCACTTCCCTCGAAAGATCAGTCCGGCTGGTCCGTTCGGATGATTCGTGACGGGGAACACCGCCGCACAGTCCAGCACTGACCCTTCTGCGAAAGGCACCCCATGCTCTCTCTCGACCAGGCCCGCAAGCTCAAGGGCCAGACCCTCACCGGCTCCGACGGCGAGCTCGGCACCGTCCACGAGGTCTACGCCGACCGCAGCGACGGCGACCCCACGTTCGTCACGGTGAAGGGCGCCGGAAGCGGCCTCGCCTTCGTCCCGGTCGCGCAGGCCGAGATGCGCGGTGACGATCTCGTCGTGCCGTACGACAGCTCGCTCGTCGCCGCCGCTCCGTCGGTCAGTGAGGACGAGGACCTGTCGCCGGCCGAGGAGGACCGCCTCTACGCGCACTACGGCCTGTCCGGCACCGGTGCCCGCACCGACGCCGACGCCGACGCCGACGGCGACCGCAAGGGCGTGGTCGGCCACGACACGTCCGGTCCGACGACCGACGACGCGATGACGCGCTCCGAGGAGCACCTGCAGGTCGGTACGCAGGAGCAGGAGACCGGCCGGGCCCGGCTCCGCAAGTACGTCACCACGGAGACCGAGACAGTCCAGGTGCCGGTCACGAAGGAGCGCGTCACCATCGACCGCGAGCCCATCACCGACGGCAACGCCGGCGACGCGATGGACGGACCGGCCATCTCCGAGGAGGAGCACGAGGTCGTGCTCCACGAGGAGAAGCCGGTCGTCGCCAAGGAGGCCGTCCCGGTCGAGCGCGTCCGGCTCGGCAAGGAGCAGGTCACCGAGAACGTCACCGTGAGCGAAGAGGTCCGCAAGGAGCAGATCGACACCGACGGAGTCGAGGGCACCAACCGCAGCTGATCCGTGTCCACCTGACGTGACCGCACGTCGCTGACCTCCGGCCCCTCGCCCCGCTCGCGGGACAGGGGCCGGAGGCGTGACCGGACCCCGGACGGTGTCAGGTGCGGCCGGTGTCAGGTGCGGCCGGTGTCAGGAGCTCAGCATCACCGAGACGAGCAGGGCGACGCCGATGACGGCCACAGCGGCCGAGACCGCGTAGTGACCCCGCCCGGACGGGGGCAGCACGCCGGTGCGGATGGATCCGTCGGCGCTGCGGTGCCGCACCGCGCCCGTGACCGCTGCGACGACGCCGAGCCCCATCAGGACGGCGGCCGTGACCGAGTGGTAGGCCAGGTCCGACCCGAACTGCTCCAGCCCGCCGCCCGCGATCATCAGTGTGAGAGCGGTGCGGACCCAGGCCAGCAGCGTCCGCTCGTTGGCCAGGAGGAAGCGGACGTCGACGTCGAGCCGGCCCGCGTCGGCCGGGGGAGCGGGGTCGCGACTCACGGGTGCAGGGTAGGGCCGAACTGTCGGTGGCCGCGCCTAACGTGAGGTCATGCGCCTGCTCCACACCTCCGACTGGCACCTCGGCCGGTCGCTGCACCGGTCCGACCTGCGCTCGGCCCAGGGAGCGTTCCTCGACCACCTGGTCGACGTCGTCCGGTCCGAGCGGGTCGACGCAGTGCTCGTCGCGGGGGACGTCTACGACCGCGCCGTCCCGCCCGTGGACGCCGTCGAGCTGTTCGAGTCGGCGCTTGTCCGGCTCCGCCAGGCAGGCAGCCGCGTGGTCCTCATCAGCGGCAACCACGACTCGGCCCGGCGGCTGGGGTTCGGCAGCCGGCTGGTGGACGTCGCGGGCGTCCACCTGAAGACCCGCCCCGCCGAGTGCGGTGACCCGGTGCTGCTGTCGGACGACCACGGCGAGGTCGCCGTCTACGGCATCCCCTACCTCGAGCCGGAGGCTGTCCGGACCTCCCTGCCGGCCGACCCGGCCGACCCGGGAGCCGACGTGCCGCGAGGGCACGTGGGCGTTCTCGGGCGGGGACTGGCCTGCGTCCGGGCCGATGCGGCTGCGCGGGCCGCCCGCCGCACGGTCGTCCTCGCCCACGCCTGGGTCACCGGCGGTGCAGCGAGCGACAGCGAGCGGGACGTGACGGTCGGCGGCGTCGCGAGCGTGCCGGCGTCGCTGTTCGACGGCTTCACCTACAGCGCGCTCGGCCACCTGCACGGCCCGCAGGTGCTGTCGCCGTCCCTGCGCTACAGCGGCTCGCCGCTGGCCTACTCCTTCTCGGAGGCCGAGCACGTCAAGGGGTCCTGGCTGGTCGAGCTCGACGCCGCCGGACTGTCGCGCGTCGAGCACGTCCCGAGCCCGGTCCCGCGCCGGCTGTCGACCGTGTGCGGCACCCTCGACGAGCTGCTCGGGTCACCGGCGTTCGCCGCCCAGGAGCAGGACTGGTTGACGGCGGTCTACACCGACGCGCTGCGCCCGCCCGACGCCATGGACCGGCTGACCGTGAGGTTCCCCCACGTGCTCGTCCTCCGCCACGAGCCGGAGGGGTCGACGCCGGACGGGCTCAGCTACGGCGCTCGGGTCACCGGCCGCACCGACGTCCAGGTGGGCGCGGCCTTCGTCGAGCACGTGCGGCGCACGCCGCTCGAGCCGACGGAGCGGCTGCTGCTCGAGCAGGCGCTCGAGGCGGCGCGGCGCGAGCCGGCGAGTGCCTGATGCGGCCGCACTCCCTGCGCTGCACTGCCTTCGGGCCGTTCGCCGGGCAGGTCGAGGTGGACCTCGACCTGCTCGCCGCCAGCGGGCTGTTCCTGCTCCACGGTGAGACGGGAGCGGGCAAGACGACGCTGCTCGACGCGATGGGCTTCGCCCTCTACGGCACCGTCCCGGGGGAGCGGGGCAAGGCCGGTCGGCTCCGTTCGGACCACGCACCCGCCGCCCTGCGCACCGAGGTGCAGCTCGAGGTGACGCTGGCAGGGCGCCGGGTCCGCATCACGCGCTCGCCGCAGCAGGAGCGCAGCAAGCAGCGGGGCTCGGGGACGACGGTCGAGCAGGCACGTGTGCTCCTGGAGGAGCGCGTCGCAGGCACGTGGACGACCGTGTCCACCCGCATCGCCGAGGCCGCCGACGAGATCCTCGACCTGGTCGGCATGTCCGCCGAGCAGTTCTTCCAGGTGGTCCTGCTCCCGCAGGGCGAGTTCGCTCAGTTCCTCAAGGCCAAGTCCGAGCAGCGCGGGCAGCTGCTCCAGCGGCTGTTCGGTACGGAGCGGTTCAGCGCCGTCGAGGACTGGCTCGCCCGCGGGCGCGTGGCGACGGCCACCGAGGTGGCGCAGGCCCGGTCGCGGGTCGCGCTGGGCGCGGCCCGGGTCGCGCAGGCGGCTCAGGCCGAGGAGCCGGAGCACCCCACCGCCGAGTGGGCACCTTCCCTGCGCGCAGTGGCGCAGCTGGAGTGGCAGCAGGCCACCGCCGCGAGTGCTGGCTGCGCCGAGCGGCAGCAGGCCGCTCGAGCGGCCGCCGAGGCGATGGCTGCGCTGGCGAGCGCCCAGGCGCGGCGGCGCGAGCTGCTCGCGCAGGCCGCCCGCTTGGCGGCGGCAGCGCCGGCCCTCGCCCGCACCCGCGCCGAGGTCGAGGCCGCGGCCCGGGCGGCTGAGGTGAGCGCGGTGCTGGAGCAGGTCACCCGTCGAGCGGGCGACGTGGAGCGGGTGTCCGGCGATCTCACCGTCGCCCGCTCGTGCCTCGAGCCGCTGGGTCTTCCCGTCGACGTCCCGGTGTCCGAGCTGCGAGCGGCCGCCGCAGCAGGGCGGGCGCGCACCGGTGGGCTGGAAGGGCTGCGGGCCGTCGCCGAGGCCGTGGAGCACGAGCAGCGGACGCAGCGGACAGCCCAGCAGGCGGTCCTCGCGGCCGAGGCCGAGCTCCGGGGGGTGAGCGCCGAGCTGGCGCAGGCCCCGGCGTCGCGGGAGGCGCTGCAGGCACAGGTCGTCGCAGGCCGGTCCGCCAGCGCGCGGCTCCCGGTCGCCGAGGCGGAGCTGGCGCGGCTTCGAGCCGCGGCCGCGGACGACGCCAGCCTCGTCCGGCTGCGGGCTGATGCTGCCTCGCTGCAGGAAGAGGTCCTGTTCGCCCGCGAGCGCGCGGTCTCCCTGCGGGACAAGGCCGCCGACGTCCGCGAGGCCCGGCTCGACGACGTGAGGTTCGAGTTGGCGTCGATGCTCGTGGACGGCGACCCCTGCGCCGTCTGCGGCTCGACGACCCACCCGGACCCGAGCGAGGTGCGCGGTGAGCGGGTCACTCGCGACGACGAGGACACCGCCCGGCGCGAGGCGGACGCGGCCCAGCGCGAGGTCGAAGAGCTCGGTCGCCGTCTGGCCGGTGTTTCGGCCGAGATCGCCTCGGTCACAGCACGACTCGGTTCGCTGATGGGAGGTCAGCTGACCGGGGCGCTGCGGTGCGTCGAGGCCGACGTCGTCGAGCTGACGCCCCTCGCCGGCGCCCTCGACGGCGCCGAGGCGGTGCTCGGGGAGCTGGACCAGGTCGAGCGGGCCCTCTCCGACTGCTCCGTCGCGTTGGCGGCCACGGCGCGCGAGCAGGAGCGGCGGACCGAGGAGGCGGCCGTCCGCGCCGTCACCGGACAGGCCCAGCTGACCGCCGCGCTGGAGGGCGCCCCCGACCTCGACGCCGCCCTCGCGACCGTCGCGACGGTCGTCACAGCCGCTGACCGGGCGGTCGAGGCAGAGCAGGCCCTGGCGCAGGCGCAGCAGGAGCTCGCGTCAGCGGTCGCGCTCGCCGGGGCGGCCGCGGTCGGGGCCGGCTTTCCCGACGTCGGCGCCGCGCGTGCGGCCGTTCGTCCTCCGGCGTGGCGCGCGGAGCAGGAGCGGACGTTGCGGGCTGACGCGGACGCCCGCGCGGCCAACGTCGCGGGTCTGGCGGTGCCCGAGCTGCAGGTCGCCCTCGAGCCGCCCGCCGACGTCGCGGCTGCGGCCGACGCCCTCGCCGCCGCTGACCGCGAGCTGCGGGCGGCGGACGGGCGGCGCAGCACCGCGAGCTCCCGGTCGCAGGAGCTCGACGAGCTGGTCCCGCGACTGCTGGCGTCCCTCGGTGAGCTCGGCCCGCTTCAGGAGCAGGCGCGGATCGTGCGCGAGCTCGCCGACCTCTGCGGCGGTGGGGGCAGCAACCAGCTGCGGATGACCCTGTCGTCGTTCGTGCTGGCCGCCCGGCTCGAGGAGGTCGCCGCCGCCGCCAGCGTGCGACTGCTGCGCATGACGCAGGGCCGCTACACGCTGGTCCACACCGACGGCACGGCACGCGGCGGCGCCCGGTCGGGCCTGGGGCTGCTGGCCCGCGACAGCTGGACCGGGCAGGACCGGGAGACCAGCACGCTGTCCGGTGGAGAGACGTTCCTCGCGAGTCTGGCCCTGGCGCTCGGTCTCACCGACGTGGTCGTCGCCGAGTCGGGCGGCGCGCGCATCGAGGCGCTCTTCGTCGACGAGGGCTTCGGCACCCTCGACGAGGACACGCTGGACGAGGTGATGGACGTCCTCGACGGGCTGCGGGAGGGAGGTCGGGTCGTCGGCCTGGTGAGCCACGTCGCCGAGCTGCGGTCGCGCATCCCGGCGCAGGTCCACGTGCGCAAGACCCGGTCCGGCAGCGACGTCGTGCTCCTGGGGTGCTGACCGGCGACCGCGACGACGGGCAGGGATGCGACCAGCCGCAACCGACGTGCACCCCCGACGCAGGTCGGCATGATCGCGCCCCGGGGTGGGGACCACGGAGCCGACCGTCGACCCGATGCCGATGCCGATGCCGATGTGGGCGTCGGGTATCAGCGCGACGTGCCCCTCGACGAACGGCAGCCGTGAAGGACGCCGCCTGGTCGACGGTGCCCTGCTCGATGCCGCTCAGCCCCGCTGAGCAGCTTGGGTGCGACCCTCGTCGCCGTCACGGCGACCTCCTTCTTCGGTGATGGAGCCTGGCGCTCCTCGACGTCCGTGCTGCGGGAACAGCACGGCGTGCCTCCACGGGAGGACTCGAACCTCCGACCTCCCCGGTTCGTAGCCGGGTTCGCTGTCCAGCTGCGCTACGTGGAGCGGTGTGCGGGAACGGCAGGAGCCGGCTCGCTGCGCCGGGTGGGAGCTGCGGGCGGCTCCGTGGAGACCTCCGAGGAGATCTGCACGGGCACGCGCCGACGTCGACGGGGCACGCCGGGACCGGCGTACGAGCGCGCGGTGCGCTGCTGGTCGGCGGTCGCGCCGCAGCTCATGTCGTCCTCGTCCCGGCGGTGGTCGGCAATGCGGTGCTCGGACAGAGTGGTGCCTCGAGGAGCGGGCGCGAACGGGGTTCGCGGCCCACGGAGTGGATCCGGTGTGCCCCCCGCCCGCGCTGGAGAGAGCTCAGACCCTGTAGTGGACGAGTCCCTTCCCGTGGCCGCGTCCGCGGTGGGCCAGCAGGACGTGCAGGCAGGCGGACGAGGCCCCGTCGGACGCGGCACAGGTGAAGCCCCTCATCGCGGGCCGAACCTCTCGACGTACCGCCGTTGCCACGGCGTCTCGACCGCGCGCTCGTCGTAGTGCCGGCGGACGTACGCGACCGCCTCGTCGGGCGGCACGCCGTCCAGCACCGCCAGGCAGGCAAGGGCCGTACCGGTGCGTCCGCGACCTCCGCCGCAGGCGACCTCGGCGCGCTGCCGGCTCGCCCGCACCCACAGGTCCAGCAGCGCAGCTCGGGCGTCGTCAGGGTCGGAGGGGAGCCGGAAGTCTGGCCAGCGCACCCAGCGGGACTCCCACGGGGGTGGGGACGGCGGCCGACCGAGCAGGTAGAGGGTGAACGCCGGCTCGGTCCCCGGCGGCGGTGGCCGCCTTAAGGCACGACCGCGGACCCGACGCCCGCTGGGCAGATCCAGCACGCCGGCGTCGTCGGGGGGCCAGGACGAGGTCATGCCCCGTCCGTACCCGGTTCTGCGCGATCAGCCGGCCGTGGGCTCAGCCTGCTGCGGTCCAGGTGCACCAGAGGCCGGGACCCCGTCGGAGTCCCGGCCGCTCGAGGCGATCGAGAGGTCAGCCCCCGAAGCCGGACTCCCGGGCAACGGTGAGCCGGTCGGTTTCGTCGTCAATCTCGGCGCCCGCGACCAGCAGGGCCGGCCGGTGGGCGTTGCCGTGGTGACCGCAGAACAGCAGCGACGTGCCGGACGGCATCGTGGCGCGCAGGAAGGCCTGGGCCCCGCAGCTGTCACAGCGGTCCATGAGGGTGAGCGTCGGGGCGGCGGTCGGAACGGGACGGATCGTGGTCTCCACGGCGTGCTCCTTCACTCGTGCACGGTTACTTCTGCGCTGTCACTTGTGCACTGTCACTCGTCCGGGTGGGACGTGGTCGGTCCTACCCCACCTACAACGACAGCAGGCCCCCTCCTCCTACCGCCCGAACGGGTGATGGAGACGACACGTCCGGGGTGGGTTGAACGGCTACCGGTGGGGCCGGCCGACAGTGCTGGGCGCCTTCTCGAGCACCGGAGTGCCGGAGCCGTCACGCCGGCCATAGCTCACCGGGAGGTCGACCGGGTCGCCGCTCGCCGCGGCCGCCCAGGCCGGCCCGCGGCCCGCCCAGCCCCACACCATGAGGGCCTCGCCGGTGAGCAGCCGCTGGCAGCGGACCCCGCCCGTCGCGCGTCCCTTGCGCGGGTAGTCCGACAGCGGCGTCACCTTGACGGAGGAGGCGGTCGGCAGGGCGCTGCGCCCCCTGCCCTCGCCGGGCAGGCCGCCAGCGGTCACGACGACCGGCTCGTCCACGACGTCCAGCACGTCGTCGGGCGCCTTGAGGTCGATGGCGCTGAAGCCGACGAGCGTCGCGCCTGCGGCGAGCTTCATGCCGGCCATGCCCCCCGCGCTGCGGCCCTGCGGTCGCACCGCGGAGGCCGGGAAGCGGAGCAGGTCGCCGGTCGAGGCGAACAGCACCAGCTCCTCCTCGCCGTCGGCGAGCTCGACCGCGCCCACGACCTCGTCACCGGGCTTGAGCGAGATGATCTCCACGGCCTCGCCCTTGCTCGGCCACTCGGGGCTCACCCGCTTGACGACGCCTTGGCGGGTGGCCAGAGCGATGCCCGGCCCGTCGTCGGGCAGGCCGGACAGCGCGAGGATCCGCTCGCCCCGCTCGAGCGACGCGAACTCCGACGCGGGCGCTCCACCCCGCAGCGAGAGCGCACCCGTGGTGACGGCCGGGACCGAGGGGAGGTCGAGCACGCCGATCCGCAGCACGCGGCCGGCCGAGGTCACGAGGCCGAGCTGGCCACGGGTCGTCGAGCGCACCACCGACACGGTCACGTCGTGCCGGCTGCGACCGGTCCGCTTGCGGCTCCCGGTGTCGGAGGGGTCGGCGTGCAGCGGGGTGCGGGCGAGCAGGCCGGCGGACGACAGCACGACGTCGCACGGCTCGTCGACGACCTCCAGCGACGCGGCTCGCTGGGTCACCAGGGCCTTCAGGTCGCCGCCGACCAGCACGGTGCGGCGGGGGGTCCCGTGCTCGACCGCGACCTCGCCGAGCTCCTCGCCGATGACCCGGCGCAGCAGCGCGGGGTCGGCCAGCAGCGACTCGAGGTAGGCGATGGTCTCGCGCAGCGCCGCGAGCTCCGCCTCGAGCTTGGCGACCTCGAGGGCGACGAGTCGCCGCAGCTGCATGTCCAGCACGTAGCCGGCCTGGATGTCGGTCAGTCCGATCTGGGCGATGAGCCCGGCGCGCGCCTCGCCGACGTCCTGCGAGGCCCGGATGATGCGCACCACCCGGTCGATGTCCATGAGCGCGATGAGCAGGCCCTCGACGAGGTGCGCCCGCTCCTGCGCCTTGCGGAGCCGGAAGCGGGAGCGCCGGGTGACGACGTCGACCCGGTGGGCGAGGAAGACCTCGAGCAGCTGCTTGAGGCCGAGCGTGCGGGGCTGGCCGTCGACGAGCGCGACGTTGTTGATGCCGAAGCTCTCCTCGAGCGGCGTCAGCCGGTAGAGCTCGCTCAGGACGGCGGACCCGTTGAAGCCGGCCTTGACCTCGAAGACGAGGTGGGTCCCGAGCTGGCGGTCGGTGAGGTCCTTGACGTCGGCGATGCCCTGCAGCTTCTTACCGGTGACGAGCTCCTTGACCTTGGCGATGACGCGCTCGGCACCCACGCCGTACGGCAGCTCGGTGATGGTGATGGAGCTCTTGCCGCGGGGGAGCGGTCCGACCTCGGCGGTGGCGCGCATCCGCACCACGCCGCGGCCGGTCTCGTATGCCGCACGCACCTCGGTCATCCCGAGCAGCTGCCCGCCGGTGGGCAGGTCCGGACCGGGGACGAAGCGCATCAGCTCGTCGAGGTCGGCGCCGGGGTGCGCGAGCAGGTGGCGGGCCGCGTCGACGACCTCGACCAGGTTGTGCGGGATCATGTTGGTCGCCATGCCGACGGCGATGCCGGACGTGCCGTTGACGAGAAGGTTGGGCATCGCCGCAGGCAGCACCGAGGGCTGCTGCAGCGACCCGTCGTAGTTGTCCTCGAGGTCGACCGTTTCCTCGTCGAGCCCTTCGGTGAGCAGCAAAGCGGCTGGTGTCAAGCGACATTCGGTATAGCGGCTGGCAGCCGCGGAGTCGTCAGGACTACCCCAGTTGCCGTGCCCGTCGATGAGCGGCACCCGCATCGCGAACGGCTGGGCGAGACGCACCATCGCGTCGTAGATCGCGCTGTCGCCGTGAGGGTGGTACTTGCCCATCACATCACCGACGACGCGGGCGCTCTTGACGTACGGTCGGTCGGGTCGGAGTCCGGAATCAGCCATGGAGTAGAGGATCCGGCGATGCACCGGCTTGAGGCCGTCGCGCGCGTCGGGCAGCGCGCGGGAGTAGATGACGGAGTAGGAGTAGTCGAGGTAGGACGACTCGATCTCGTCGACGATGCTGGTGTCGAGGATCGTGCCTTCGCCCTCGAAGGGCGGGATGCTGCTGGAGGACTGGCGCTTTCGAGCCATCAGGTGTCCAGGAGCTCTCTGTTGACCCGCGAGGCGCTCGAGACGATGAAGTCCCGGCGTGGCGCGACGTCGTTGCCCATCAGCAGCTCGAGCACCTTCTCGGCCTGCTCGACCTCGCCCGGGTTGATCCGGCGCAGCGTGCGGCTGGCCGGGTGCATCGTGGTCTCCGCCAGCTGGTCGGGGTCCATCTCGCCGAGCCCCTTGTAGCGCTGGATCTGGCCCTTCACCTTCGCGCCGCGACCGGCGATCCTCTTCAGCTCGCCCTGCATCTGCTTCTCGCTGTAGGTGTAGATCGGCTCCTTGGCGCCGGCCACCTCGATGCGGTGCAGCGGCGGCACGGCGGCGTAGAGCCGGCCCTGCTCGATGACCGGGCGCATGTAGCGGGCGAACAGCGTGATGAGCAGGCACCGGATGTGGGCGCCGTCGACGTCGGCGTCCATCATGAGGATCACCTTGCCGTAGCGCATCTGATCGACGTCGAAGGTGCGGCCGGTGCCGGCGCCGACGACCTGGATGATCGCGGCGCACTCGGCGTTGGACAGCATCTCCGAGACGCCGGCCTTCTGGACGTTGAGGATCTTGCCGCGCAGCGGGAGCAGGGCCTGGAACTCGGAGTTGCGGGCGAGCTTCCCGGTGCCGAGCGCGCTGTCACCCTCGACGAGCCACAGCTCGGTGCGCGACACGTCGATCGAGCGGCAGTCGGCCAGCTTGGCCGGCAGCGTCGAGGTCTCGAGGGCGGTCTTGCGCCGGGCGGCGTCCTTGGAGGCGCGGGCCGCCTGCCGGGTCTTGGCGGCTGCG
>Ga0136611_10002226_pt1 | contig 13488 bp, 14 predicted proteins | sample AntDrymUQ2232306_2_FD_106645 | JGI IMG/M metagenome (GOLD analysis project Ga0136611, IMG submission 106645) | Polar desert sand microbial communities from Dry Valleys, Antarctica - metaG UQ223 (23.06) | ecosystem: Environmental > Terrestrial > Soil > Desert | place: Antarctica: Dry Valley... | reverse complement strand
GGGACGCGCGCTCGGCGTCGGTCAGGGTCACACGATGGTAGGTGGGCATGGCACATTCCTCTCTCAACGCCACCAGGATAGCCATCCTGGGACATCATGGCAACTCCACTGTGACTGCGTACTGAGCAGTGAGCCACCGTGATCTTGACGGGTTGACGGTTGGCGAGGACAGGCCCCGTCCCCCTGTCGTCCAGAGCCGCAGCGAAGGACCTCTCCGCGTCAAACGATCGAGCGGCCACGTCAGGGGAGGTCCTTCGCTGCGGCTCTGGACGACAGGGGGACGGGGCCTGTCCTCGCCAACCGTCAACCCGTCAAGATCACGGTGGCTCACTGCTGAGCCGCAGCGAAGGATCGCCTAGCGTAAGTGACAGGAGAGCGATGGTCAATCACCGCACATCCGCATCCTCGTTTACCACCATCTCGTCAAGGCCAGGCGATCCTTCGCTGCCGGGTGCCCTCTGGGCGGAGGATGACAGGCCAAGAGGCGGGTTCTCGTTGAGCGGATGCGGCTTAAGCAGTCGTTCAGATCGATCCCTACGAACTCGTGGCATTTGGCTATAGACTGTACGGTGCGGGTCCTGAGGCTGGCGGAGAACGGAGGCGATGCTGTTCCTGCCCAATGCAGTACCCGTAATGACAGGATCGAATGGGAGGCTGGATGGTTGAGGAGCGACGACGGCCACTGAAGGTGGGACTGCTGCTGCCGCATCTGGAGGGCTGGTACCAGGGCGGGACGGCCCGCTGGGCCGATCTGGCGGCGATGGCACGGGCTGCCGAGGATGTCGGCGTTGATTCGCTCTGGGTCGCCGACCATCTGCTGTATCGCTTCCCGGATGTGCCAGCCTTCGGTATCTGGGAGTGCTGGTCGCTGATGGCCGGGCTGGCGGCGACGACCAGCCGGGTCGAGCTCGGCACGATCGTGACCGTCACGCCGTGGCGCAACCCGGCCCTGTTCGCCAAGATGGTCGACACGGTCGAGGAGATCAGCGGCGGGCGCGTCATCCTCGGGCTTGGAGCAGGCTCGCACCAGCCCGAGTTCCCGGCCTTCGGCTACGACAGTTGGGACCACCGCGTCAGCCGCTTCGAGGAAGAGATCGGCATCATCCACACCCTGCTGCGGACGGGCCGGATCGACCACGAGGGACGATTCCACACCTTGCGCGACTGCGAACTACGCCCACGCGGCCCACGTCCGGAGGGACCGCCAATCATGGTCGGCGCGGTCGGCCCACGGATGCTGCGGATTCTGGCGACCTATGCCGACGAGTGGAACATCCCCTGGCGGCAGACGGTCGAGGATCTGATTGCCGACAGCCCACGTGGGGACGAAGCCTGCCGCAAGGTTGGCCGCGACCCGGCCACGCTGCGCCGCTCGGCCTGCCTGCAGGTTGACCTGCCTGGCAGCGACGCTAGGCCAAAGGATGACCTGATGCGCACAGCGCGGGCGCGGGCGATCCGTGGCGAGTACGCGGAGATCGCGGCGACGTTGCGTGGCTATGCCGATGCGGGAGTGTCCCACGTCCAGCTCTGGCTCGATCCAAGCAATATCGACGGGATCGAAGCCTTTGGCCGGGTTCTGGAGGAACTGGATCGCTAGCTGGATGCACCAGCGATCTGCTCGCATAGTCGCCCTAAGTGGACATCTGAAATCATGACAATCTGTGTACACACGGGTAATATGGCAAGAAGATTGCGATAGCGTCTGCTACGGCTCGACTCGCCAGTCGGTGAGGACGATGCCGCAACGCTGCATCCTGCTGCGATCGTATAGAAACCTGTGGGCCAGATGGCAACGATTTTGATCGTCGATGACGATACAACGATACGTGACATGCTCGATACCGTTCTGCGCGAGGAAGGTTACGCGACGTTTCAGGCAGTCAACGGGCAGGACGGCATCGACCTCGCACAACGAGTGCATCCCGAACTGATCCTGATGGACATCATGATGCCCGTTATCGATGGTGCGACCGCCATCGGTGAGTTGCGCAAGGATCCGCGCACTCGCTCGATCCGCGTTATCGCGATGTCAGCCGGCTCGACGCTGCTGCAACGGGTCGACCAGCTCCAGGCCGATGGCGTCCTCTCCAAGCCGTTCGACCTCGACGAGCTGCTGGCTAATATCGAGTTCCAGTTGCGCGATATGGTTCATGCGTAGGTAGCACGGAGCCGGTCAGCACGTTGGTCTGGTTGAACACGTCCGTCGCTGAACCAGCGGCTCGATCGCTGCCAGTTGGAGTAACGGTGTTCTCGATCTCCGATCTCATGCCCGACGACGAGCAGCGCATTACCCAGACGGCGGAGTTGTTGGTTGAGGCGTTTCAGCGCTGGCCAGCCACCTATTCGGACATCGACAGCGCACTCGAAGCTGTACGCGAGTCGTTCGGAATGGGGCGCGTCAGCCGCGTCGCGCTCGACCTGAACGGTGCCGTCGTCGGCTGGGTCGGCGGGATCAGCGAGTATGACGGGATCGCCTGGGAATTGCACCCGCTGGCGATTCGGCCCGACTGGCAGCAACGCGGCGTCGGTCGGGCGCTGGTGGCCGACCTTGAGGCCCAGGTTCGCGAACGCGGCGGCGTAACCGTCTACCTCGGCTCCGATGACGAAGACGGCTGGACGAGTCTCGGAAACATCGACCTCTACCCCAACGTCTGGGAGCACATCGCCCGAATCCAGAATCTTCGTAATCATCCGTACACCTTCTACCTCAACTGCGGCTATGCCATCGTCGGCGTCATCCCCGATGCCAACGGCCCCGGCAAGCCAGATATCCTGATGGCGAAGCGCGTCGCGAGGTGATGGGTGTCAGGTGTCAAGAAGATGTGCGGCAATCGGGAACGTCCGCTTCTACTCGTCCGCGATTCAAGACTCCGTAAAAGGTCGTATTTCGCTCATCACACACCCATGACGCGATCAACCGGCGCACCACCATCAAACCTCGGGTATCATCGCCGTGCCGGATGCGGACACGCGCGTGAGCGGAAGGGGCCGGGCGATGAAGGTTGTCGATGCGGTGGCGGAGATCCTGAAGCGTGAGGGGGTCGAGTTCCTGATCGGCTACCCGGTCAACCACATCATCGAGGCGGCGGCGGCGGCGGATATCCGCACGATCATCGTCCGCCAGGAGCGCGTCGGCATCCACATGGCCGATGCCGTGTCGCGCGTCACCAGTGGGCGGCAGATCGGCGTATTCGCGATGCAGCACGGGCCGGGGACCGAGAACGCCTTCGGCGGCGTCGCCCAGGCGTACGGCGATTCGTCGCCGGTCGTCATCCTGCCGGGCGGTTACCCGCAGCCGGTCGCCAACCGCGATCCGCAGTTCAGCGCCTTCCTCAACTACCAGCACATCACGAAATCCGCCGAGCAGGTCGCGCTGCCGTCGCTGGTGGTCGACGCGCTGCGACGCGCCTTCACCCAGGTACGCAATGGCCGCCCCCGGCCAGTCCTGGTCGAGATCCCGGCCGACCTGATGTATGCCGAGATCGACGGCGAGCTGGACTACCGGCCTGCCCCGCGCCTGCGTTCTGCCCCCGACCCGCGCGATGTCACCCGTGCCGCCGAACTGCTGGTGGCCGCCGAGCGGCCAGTCATCTACGCCGGTCAAGGCGTCCACTACGCGGAGGCCTGGCCGCAACTCCGCGAGTTGGCCGAGCTGCTCGAAGCACCAGTGACGACCAGCCTGCAGGGCAAGAGCGCGTTCCCGGAGAACCACCCGCTGGCGCTTGGATCGGGCGGGCGATCGATTCCCAAGCCGGTGCATGTCTTCCTTCAGGAAGCGGATGTCATCTTCGGGATCGGCTGTAGCTTCGCCAGCACGACCTACGGCGTGAAGATTCCGGCTGGCAAGACGATCGTCCACGCGACGCTCGACGCTGCCGATATCAACCGCGATGTCGTCGCGGACCACGCCCTCGTCGGCGACGCTGGCCTGACGCTCGACGCGATCCTTGCCAGCGTTCGCGATATGCTCGGCGACCGCCCGCGTGGCCGCGCTGAAGCCGTCAGCCGCGAGATCGCCCGCCTGCGCGAGGAGTGGCTGGCGGAATGGATGCCTAAGCTGACCTCGGATGAAACGCCGCTCAATCCCTACCGCGTCATCTGGGATCTGCTACATACCGTCGATGTCCCCAACACGATCGTTACCCACGACGCCGGCAGCCCGCGCGACCAGATATCGCCGTTCTGGGTGGCGCAGGAGCCGCTGACCTACCTCGGCTGGGGCAAGACGACCCAGCTCGGCTATGGCCTCGGCCTGGCGATGGGCGCCAAGCTTGTGCGGCCTGACAAGCTCTGTGTCAACGTCTGGGGGGATGCCGCGATCGGCTTCACCGGGATGGACTTCGAGACAGCCGTCCGCGAGCGGATTCCGATCCTCTCGATCCTGCTTAACAACTTCTCGATGGCGATCGAGCTACCCGTCATGCAGGCAGCGACCGAGAAGTACCGCTCGACCGACATCAGTGGCAACTACGCCGCGATGGCGCGCGCCTTCGGTGGCTACGGCGAGCGCGTCACCCGCCCGGAGGAGATCGTCCCCGCCATCCAGCGCGGCATCGAAATGACCCAGCAAGGCATCCCAACCCTGCTTGAGTTCATCACCTCGAAGGAGATTGAGTTCTCGGTGTTTGCCTGAGTGCTGAGTCCTGAATGATGCGAACGCGCCTCGACACTCAGCACTCAGCACTCAGCACTCAGCACTCAGCACTCGGCACTCAGCACTCGGCACTCGGCACTACCTACGTTCCCGCCAGCCGCTCAACCACCGGGTTCAGCGCGTCCCAGTCGCGGTCGAAGACGGTGATGTAGGAGATGCCAAGCTGCACGCGGCGCTGCTGGAGCGTCGCGACGATCTCGTCGACGGTGCCGAAGAGCAGGTAGGGGGAATCGAGTAGCGTCGCGGCTGGTGTTTCCCACGAACTGCTCAGTTCCTCGGCGGCGGCCTGCGGGTTGTCGGTGGCGAAGACGCCTTGCAGAAGGACGTTGAGTTCAAGCTGCGCGAAGCGTTCGCCAGCGGCCCTGCGGACGAGGGCAACCTTGCCGGCAACCGTCGCCGTGTCCATATCCATCACCAGCCCACCTTCGCGGCGCGAGGACATGACGACGCTGACGATGTCGGCGTGCCTGGCGGCGAAGGTGAGCAGCCGTGGACCACCGACTCCGAGCATGATCGGCGGGCGTGGCTGTTGAACGGGGCGCGGGTCGGCCGGCAGGTCATCAATCGTGTAGTGCCGACCGGCGAATGTCACCGTCTCGCCTTCCAGCAAGCGGGTGATGATCGCGACCGCTTCTTCCAGCCGACCGGCGCGGACCCCCGGCGCATCCCAGGGGATGCCGCTGGGGGTGTAGTCCGCCAGCAGCCAGCCGGCGCCGAGGCCAAGCTCGAAGCGGCCATCGGAGAGCAGATCGAGCGTAGCCGCGTCCTGGGCGACAATGGCCGGGTGGCGAAAGTCGTTATCGAGTACGAACGTGCCGATCCGCAGCCGGGAGGTGACGGTAGCCGCCGCCATCAGGGCCGGCCCCCAACCGAGCCTCCCATTCCCGATATGGTCCGGCACAAGCAGGATGTCGTAGCCCAGCGCCTCTGCCCGCCGCGCCTTCTCGCGCCACGCCTCCGCCGAACCCGGCTCGATTACCGCTAGCCCAAAGCGAAACGGTCGTTGTGTCATCAACGTATCCTCACTGAACGCAATGTGTCATTCGGAACCTCAACGCGCCGCCGCATTTCCGGACAGGTTAACGATTAATGCATTGAGCTGTGGAACGCGCTGAAAGTGCGTGTCGGTACTGACGACAGTCAAGCCGTGTCTCAGGCAAGTCGCCGCGATCACGGTATCGATATCGCCGATCAATCCATCACCGTGCGGTCGGCGCATTGACCGGCGAAGGTTGGCGTATGTTTCCATGATCTCAAGTGTGATGGGCGCGATGTTGCGTTCCTGGATCAGCGTCTGTAACCAGCGAAAGCGCTTATCAAAGTTCCTGAAGGCGCGCATGTACTCGTAGACTTCGCCATAGACGACGATACTGGTTACTGCTTCATGGCGGAGGAGCCACGGTTCGATGAGATCGCGCGCAGGTTCCCGTCCGTGAGAAAGGCTGCCAGGATTGGCGTATCCAGCAAGTACTGTTTCACTCGTCGACAGGTGCCGTTGGCGAACTCTCATGCCGAATCTGGTCAAGCGCCTCGGCGGCGGCGTCCCAATCCAGATCATTCCACGCCCCGAATACAGCCAGGGCGTTTCGGGCTGCCTCGTCGCTTTCGGCGTCGCCACCTGCGGCAATCGTCGTCTCATGGCCCTTCTGGATCGTTATCAGCGTGGATAGTGGCTCTGAATCTTCAAGAGTGAAAACGTTGCTGCGGACTTGCCTTTCAATGGCCATTGGTTCGCTCCGTTCCGATGCGTCACGATCTGATCTTGCCATAGTGCAATTCCTGAAACCCTTGATATGTTCAAGCACTTCACCATAAACGAGCGTGCTGGTGGCGATCTCTCGTTGCTGAAGCCACGGCGTCATGAGTTCGACTGCTGCTGGACGGCCAGCAAGGAGTGACGCCAATGGGCCAACGTCCAGAAGATAGCGCCTCAAGGGACAATCGGTGGCGTCGGCGACATGTCACGACGATTTCCTTCAAGCGCCCCTTCGAGTTCGTCCCAATCAAGATCGCTCCACGCTCCGATGGCATCCATCGCCAGTTGGAGGTCGTCCTCCGATACGGCGGCATCCGTCGACTCTTCATCAGCGAAGTAGCGCTCGATCTCGTGACCATCAACCTCAAATGGAAGCACAATCAAGGGTTGGCCGGGCGGAATGAGCAGTGTGTCTGTGTCGTCGACGTGTCGATCTGTTGCCATTGCTCGCAACCTCCTTGTCTGCCAACGCATCTCGGCCATTTGTATCCGCTATTGCTGTCATCGATCGGTGCGGCAGGACAGCCTCAACGACACTCCACTGATGGTGCGCGTCATTTCTACATTGGACACCACAGGACGGTTGGCGGAGCGATCATCGCCATCGGCGTCATCTTCGCCGGTATGGAGGGGCTGAGCCAGCAGGCGCAGATGTGAGCAACGACGGGTGACGGACACCGCCAGCCGTATAACCGGTTGTTCCGGCCAGCGAACCGCGCTATGGTGGTCCGGCACCATCGTGGTCTCCGGCTGAGATAGCACAGGCACGATTGGACGGATGGATTGGCGCGCATCGACGACGCAGGCGAGACTCGGTCGCCGGCAGCCCGGCGAGCGGACGCGGGCATCGAGCAGCGGGAACGCTCTCGCTTAAGTGATTTCCAGTCGTTCCTTGCCATGGTCGCCATTGGCATTGCCTACATCGCGCTTGGAGTGGCCGTGCCGGAAGCGCTGTTCTCCTGGTTCGAGGGGGCTGCGTTCCTGGCCGTAGGTATGCTGGTCCTTTCACGGCTGGGGAACAGGGGACAATGAGCTGGGCGGCACATGACCTCGAACCGTACTCGATCCAGCGCCACCTCGGCATCCGAGTCGCGTTCATCCCGCTGCTGATCGGATCGTATTCTCCCGACATCCTGACGAAGTGGTTCGTCTACGGGATCAACGTCTTTGGTGTCGGACTCAAGGCCGACCAGCCACAGGACTTCCATCGTGGCTGGCCAGGCATCGGGTTCACGCACTCGTTGTTCTTCGGTATTGCGATCGCGCTCATCATCTACGCCGTCTCGCACAGCCGGATCTGGGCGATCAGCTTCATGATCGGCCAATGGGCGCATGCCTTGACCGACACTGGCGACACGATGGGGACGATGCTGTTCTTCCCATTGAGCCTGGACAGAGTCTCGCTCGGCGCATGGCAGTACGCCGGTCAGACGGGTCGCTATGTCGACGCCGCCGCCTACTACAGCGGCCTCGGCTGGGTCTGGGACGGCGTCTGGGTTGTCGTCGCGTTGTTCAGTTGGCGGGTTATCACGCGCGACTACTTCTACAACGTCGTCGCTGCCGCCGATGGGACGTGGGGCTGGCTCTTGCGGCGTATTCCCGAAGAGGTCGTGATCTCGTTGTACCGAGCCAGCTACTTCTACGGCATCACGCGCTGGGTTGCCTGGCTGATCTGGGCGCACGTGATCCACGACTACAGCTTCGATCTCAGTTGGGGCGGTCCCGACTGGGTCGTCGAGCACATGAAAACGCTGAACTACCTGTTCGGCCCCGGCGGTTGTCCGATCTGCTCCGCGCCCGGCGGGGGCTGCGGCTGGGCGAGCGCCGGTGGCGGCTAATCTGCCCGTGAGCGTGCCAGCGGACACGGTCGTCGTCGCGACCCTCAACATCCGCAACCGCGCGGACCGCTGGTCCGAGCGTTCCAGGCTGCTCCTCGACCAACTGGACGAGCTGCGACCCGACGTGATCGGTTTGCAGGAGACTCGTCCCCCGCACTGGCAGGCGGCCTGGATCTGTCGTGAGGCGAACCGACGTCTGCCACCCGGCGAGCCGCGCTACACAGTCGTCTCCGCCCGCAAGACCGGCCTGCGCCGCTTCTGGGAAGGCATCGCCGTCATGACACGGCTGCCGGTACTCGGCACGGACACGCTCGACCTGCGTGGAGGATCGCGAGTCGCCCAGCGCGTCGGGCTCGCTCTGCCGGACGGAACGCGCCTTGATTTCTACAACACGCATCTCCATCATGCTGCTGAAGACGACGCCCTGCGTCTCAACCAGTCGCGACGGATCATCGAGTGGATGGACGCCATCGGAAACCTGCCGAGGGTCCTGACCGGCGACTTCAACTCGGAACCGGATTCGAGTGCAGTCAGGTTCATCACCGAACGGCTCGGTTCGGCCTACCTGGACGCGCACGGTGTCGAACCCGAACTAACCTCGCCGACGCCACTGAACCGGACGGACGCAGCCCATCTGGCGACAATCGACTACATCTTCATCAGTCGCCAACTCGTCGTCCACAACGCCTGGCTCACGTTCACGGCTCCCGACGAGCGAGACGCGCACCTGTATGCCTCCGACCACTTCGGTATCGCGGCGCGCGTCTCCGTCAGGCGGTGATCGCAACGCGATCGCGCGAGTCACGTTCTCGCCGCGCTCGCGTCGTGGCTGGTAGGTTCAGGTCAATATGCTAGGATGGCTTGCAGTGGCGGCAACCTGGTTCACGTGCTTCGAGAGGCCACTCCAGAGGAGCGAGCAATCATGGCAATACGCATCGAGGCGCCATCGGTCGAAGAGTTGGAGCAGCGCGCGGAGGAGAGCCACGTCCCAGGCGTCGTGATCGTCTCTGATGACGAATGGTACGCCTTGTTTGACGATGCCGTCCGCAACCAGATGATGATGAGTGGCGAGGAATTCATCGAACACTGGAACGCTGGCGACTATGACGTTGTCGCCGACACCGCAGGACACCGGCACATCATCGACTTAGCCATGTTGATTCCGAGTGACCGGCGCAAGCGCTGAGGAGGCCGTCGACGCACTCCTTGAACGGTTGCGCCGGATCGCGGCGTGTCTGACCGCACGTCCTCTGATGGCGACCGGACGACGCGTCGTAAACGATCCGGTCACGGTGTCCTTCACCCCGCTGAGAGAGCCGGTCCGCTTGAGATCGACTCGGGTACAACGAACCGTCCTCATGACCGTGCGGTTTGGAATGCTTGCCCACTGTCATTGAGGAGGATCGATTCCAGTCGATAGAAGCGTCCGCCATCGCCTACTCATACCGCATCCTCGATCGGGATGCGCGAGAGATCATCGCGTATCACTGGCATCCGACCGGCGTCAGCCGTGTTACTCACCCTCACCTCCATCGCTCCAATAACATCGCTCCAATTGCTGTCGGTCGCGGCCAACAACCGCTGGCGATAGCCGACCTGCACATCGCCAGCGGCTTCATCGAGTTCGCCAATTTCGCGCGGATGCTGATCGATGAACTCAGCGTCCAGCCGCTTCGAGACGACTGGCGGGACATCCTGGACGCAGACGGGATCGACAGCGTCCGCCGTGGATCGTGACGCGACTGACGAGCGGATATCCCCAGCGTTCCTGATCGCTACCGATCGCGTTCGCGCCGTGGCCGGAAGCCCTCGCGGCGGGGAGGGCGGCTGTCGCGGTTGTCGCGGCCAGCATCGCGTGGGGGGCGACCATCGCGGGATGGGCCGTCGCGGCGGTCACCGGCCTGCTGGTTGGAACCACCGTCACGCGGGCTGGCGATCTCGACGCGGATCTCGCGATTACGCATGCGCGAGCCTTGAATCGCGTTGACGACCTTCTCGGCCAATTGATCGGGAATCTCGACGAACGAGTAGGTGTCCTTGATCTCGATCACGCCGATTGACTTGCCGGGGATCTGCGCCTCGTTGGCGATCGCGCCGACGACATCGCTTGGCCGCAACCCGTCCTTGCCACCGATGTTGATGAACAGCCGCGACATGCCGCGTTCTGCCCCGAAGGCCGTCACCGGGATGTCCGGCTCCTCCGGCTCGGCTGCCAGGAGTAGCGAGATGGCGGCAGCGGCGATGTGCGATGGGTCGTAATTCGCGGCCAGTTCGTCGACGAGCGACATCGGCCGGTCCAGCTCCTGCATCTCGATGATCTCACCGATCGTCGCCGCCAGTCGCTCGCGCTGCCGCTGGTGGACATCCGAGGCGGTCGGCACCCGGCGCGGCTCCATCCGCTGGCCGACGGCGCGCTCGATCCAGCGCAGCAGCCTGCGCTCACGCGGTGTCACGAGCGAGATGGCCTCGCCAGACCGACCAGCCCGTCCCGTCCGTCCGATCCGGTGGACATAACTCTCTGGATCGCCCGGTAGCGAGTAGTTGATGACATGCGAGACTTGCTCGACATCCAGGCCGCGGGCCGCGACATCGGTCGCCACCAGCAACGTAGCTGTCCCGGCCCGGAAGCGGTTCATGACGCGGTCGCGCATCATCTGCGAGAGGTCGCCGTGGATCGCCTCGGCGGCGTAGCCACGCCCCTGGAGCGCCTGCGTGACCTCGTCCGTCTCGACCTTCGTCCGACAGAAGATCATCGCCGAGGTCGGCTCGGCCAGGTCGAGAATCCGCGTCAGCGCCTCCAGCTTGGCGCGCTGAACGACCTCGTAGTAGGTCTGGGTGATCTGCGGAATGCTGACCTGTTCCGGCGCGACGCGGATCGTCTCTGGATCGCGCAGATACCTGGTCGCCAAGTCCGTGATGCGCTTCGGCAGGGTGGCCGAGAAGAGCGATGTCTGGCGATCTTTGGGCAGCGCGCTCAGGATTGTCTCGATGTCCTCGATGAAGCCCATGTCGAGCATCTCATCGGCCTCATCGAGCACGACGAAGCGCACGTTATCGAGCTTCAGCGTCTCGCGGCGCATGTGGTCCATCAGCCGTCCCGGCGTGCCGACGACGACATCGACCGGGCGTGAGAGGGCGCGCAACTGCCGTTCGATCGGCTGGCCACCGTAGACGGCCAGAACGCGCGTATCGCGGTATTTGCCGAAGCGGTGCATTGCCTCGGCCACCTGGACGGCCAGCTCGCGGGTCGGCGCGAGGATCAGCGCCTCGGGTCCGCGCGTCTGCCCGGAGAGCCGTTCGACAATCGGCAGGCCAAAGGCAGCCGTCTTGCCGGTGCCTGTCTGCGCCTGGGCCATCAGGTCGCGCCCGGCCAGGAGGGCCGGGATCGCCTGGAGCTGGATTGGCGTCGGCTCCTCGAAGCCGATCTCACCGAGCGCCTTGAGTGTTTCACCGCTCAGGCCAAGTGCCTCGAATGACCGTGGGGTTGTTTCTGTCGCCATCGGATGTGTGTCCTTACGTCTCGAATTCATCGCATCCTATAGATGTCCCGTGGCCCAGGCATCCGGCACGTTCCGCCTGTCATCCTGAGCCGCAGCGAAGGATCGCTCAGCGTGAGTGAGAGGAACGCGGCGATCGGCAACGATGGTGTACGGTCCTCGTCGTTTCCGCATCGTCAAGGTTAAGCGATCCTTCGCTGCGGCTCAGGATGACAGGGGGAACGTGCCGGATGCCTCGTCACATGTTTCGCTCTGGTTACAGGAGGGTTCAAACATCTCGATATGACGTGCCTGCTCCCTGCCCATCATCCCGCAATCCCGTCGCCACCACACACGATACCGCCTTCCGGCCCAATCGGGTAGGATGACGGCCAACGAAACGGGTCAGTGGAGGACGGAAACAGCGCCGGTGCGCGGGTATCCGGTCCCGGTTCCATAGTGGAGGAGATGAGACGTGCCAAGCTTTGAACCATCGATCAACCTGACGCGCATGGCTGAGGCGTCGGAGAGGCCAGTGATCGGGCCTGCCCCGCAGGGGTTGATCGGCCTCGGCAGCGGCGATCCGGACTTCCGGACGCCGGAGCATATCCGCCAGGCCATGATCGACGCCGTCAACCAGGGCTACTCCAACTATCCGCCGGGCGTCGGCGACCCGGAGCTGCTTGAGGCGCTGGCTGCCAAGATGGAGCGACTCAGCGGGCAGCCGTGGAGTCCGGATGAGTTGACGATCACCAGTGGCGGCTCGGGCGCGCTCTTCGCCTCGATCGCTGCCTGGGTTAACCCCGGCGACACCGTCCTGATTCCGGAGCCGACCTTCTCGCAGTACGCCGATATCGTCCGGCTGCTCGGCGCTGAGCCGATTTTCGTCACCCAGCGTGAGGACTTCCACCTCGATCTGGATTCGCTGCGTGCCGCCGCCGAGCAGCACAAGCCGAAGATGATCGTCATCTGTAGCCCGAACAACCCGACCGGCGTGATCTACAGCCGCGCCGAGCTGGAGGGTCTGGCCGAGGTCGCCGAGCAGTACAACATGCTCGTCCTGGCCGACGAGGTCTACGACCACCTCATCCACGACGGGCATGAGTATGTCTCGACGCTCCAGATCCCGGCGCTGGCCGACCGGCTGCTGTATGTCAACTCGTTCTCGAAGACGTACGCGATGACCGGCTGGCGGCTCGGCTGGGTGGCTGCCAAGGACGGCAAGATCAACTACGTCTCGCGCATCTCGCGCTCGACCGGCGGTGGCGTCAACTGGGCGTTGCAGCGCGCCGGGATCGCGGCCATCACTGGACCAATGGAAGCAACCGACGCGATGTGCCAGGAATATGGCGCGCGCCGAGGGCTGATCGACGAGATGCTCGCTGGTGTCGAGGGTGTGTCGTGGGACGCCCCGCAGGGCGCCTTCTACGCCTACATCAAGTACGACGCGCCGCAGATCAAGGCGCGCGACATGGCGGCCATCATGCGCGAGCGTGGTGTCGCACTCCGTTCCGGCACCGAGTACGGTCCGAGCGGCGAGGGCTACATCCGCGTTGCCTTCGCGACCGATCGCCAGTCGCTGACCGAGGGAATGCTGCGCATCCGCGAAACACTGACCGAGGCGGTCGAAGGGCGGCTGAAGCCCACTTGAGGACGAACGGCGCATCCCCCTGTCGTCCAGAGCCGCAGCGAAGGATCTCTCCGCCGTGACACACAATTGGTCGAACGAGGAGAGGTCCTTCGCTGCGGCTCTGGACGACAGGG
>Ga0136611_10002225_pt1 | contig 13489 bp, 12 predicted proteins | sample AntDrymUQ2232306_2_FD_106645 | JGI IMG/M metagenome (GOLD analysis project Ga0136611, IMG submission 106645) | Polar desert sand microbial communities from Dry Valleys, Antarctica - metaG UQ223 (23.06) | ecosystem: Environmental > Terrestrial > Soil > Desert | place: Antarctica: Dry Valley... | reverse complement strand
GCCTCGGTCGCCAAACATGCGCCCGAAGTATTCCGGCTGCACATGGTCGCGGAGCCGCGGCTCGCCCCGGCGATCCCGCCGGCGGAGCACGCCCATGCGCGGATCGACGACTGGCCGACCGCAGCCGATTGGCTGATCGAGCGCTTGGAGCAATCATGAAAACCGCTTTCATCACCGGCGCCACCGCGGGCATTGGCGCCGCCGCCTCACGCAGGTTCATCGCCGAAGGCTGGCAGGTCATCGCCACAGGTCGCCGCGCCGACCGCTTGCAGGACCTCGCCGATGAGCTTGGCGAGGGGGTCGTTCCGCTCGTCCTCGACATGCGCGACCTCGGCGACATTGCCCGGACGGTCGCGGCGCTGGCCGGGCCGGTCGACCTGTTGCTCAACAACGCCGGGCTGGCCCCGCCGACCGACCCGGTCCAGGATGCCGACCTCGCCGCCCTGACCAATAGCATCGACACCAATGTCACCGGGCTGGTCGCGCTGACCCGCGCGTTGCTGCCGATGCTCATCGAACGACGCGGCGCGGTGATCAATCTGTCCTCGGTCGCCGCCACCTACCCCTATCCCGGCGGGGCGGTCTATGCCGGGACCAAGGCGTTCGTCCGCCAGTTCAGCCTCGACCTGCGCTGTGACCTCGCCGGAACCGGGGTGCGTGTCACTTCGATCGAGCCCGGAATGGTCGAAACCGAATTCACGCTGGTCCGCAACGGCGGCGACCAGGCGGCGAGCGACGCTTTCTATGTCGGCACAGACCCGATGACCGCCGAGGATATTGCCGACACGATTCACTGGATCGCGAGCCTGCCGCCGCACCTCAACATCAACACGCTCGAACTGATGCCGGTCAGCCAGAGCTGGGCCGGTTTTTCCGTCACTCGCAAGGCTTGACCCGAGCGCGCCAAGCGACCAATCGCCCCCGATGAGCATCGATCAGCGCCTCGCCGAACTCGGCATCACCCTCCCCGAAGCCGCCGCCCCCGTGGCGAGCTACGTTCCGTTCGTCGAAGCGAACGGCCTGCTCCACGTGTCGGGCCAGATTTCGTTCGCCAAGGACGGCAGCCTGATCAAAGGCCGCCTTGGCGAGGACATCGATCTTGCCGCGGGCCAGGCGGCGGCGCGGCGCTGCGGGATCATGCTGCTCGCCCAGTTGCGCAATGCCCTGGGCTCGCTCGATCGGGTCGAGCGGATCGTCAAGCTGGGGGTGTTCGTCAATTCGGCGAGCGACTTCACCGATCAGCCCAAGGTCGCCAACGGCGCTTCGGAATTGATGCAGGACGTATTCGGCGAGGCTGGCCGGCATGCCCGCTCTGCGGTCGGAGTCGCGGCGCTCCCGCTCGGGGTGGCGGTCGAGGTCGATGCAATCGTCCAGTTCCGCGCCTGATCCGCTTCTGGCCGGGTCGGCGGGCTTCGCGCATCGCGGACTCCACGGCGCGGAAATCCCGGAAAACAGCATGGCCGCGTTTCGTGCCGCGATCGACGCCGATGTCGGGATCGAATGCGACCTTCGCCTGTCCCGCGACGGGTTCGCGATGGTTTTCCACGATAATAGCCTCGACCGGCTATGCGGTGTGAATGTCGAACCCGAATCGCTTCATGCTGCCGCCTTGATGCAATTTCGACTTGCCGGCAGCGGCGAACGCATTCCCTGGCTTGGCGACCTGCTCGCGCTGGTCGATGGCCGCGTACCGCTGTTGCTCGAACTCAAACGACGCTCCGGGGCACAATCGCTTAGCGCGCCGATCGCGCATCTGTGCCGGGCGACGCGGGTCGCGCTCGATGGCTATCGCGGCCCTGTCGCGGTGATCAGTTTCGATGCCAGTGTCGGCAATTGGTTCGCGGCCCACGCGCCTTCGGTCAGGCGTGGGCTGGTGCTCGACGGGAGCGACAAACCCCTGGCTGCGAATGGCCAAGCTGTGGTGGAGCAAGGCGGCCCTCGTCGCGGTCAAGGCGGACTCGATCGCGGCGCCCTGGGTGACCGAGCTGCGCCGCTCGGCACGCGACATTTGTTGCTGGACAATCCGCACCGCGGCCGAGCGCGAGACAGCGGCGGTTCACGCCGACGCGCTCATCTGGGAAGCCGATGGCCGACCGTGAACGCGAACTGATGGCGCGAATTGCGCGCGGAGTCGGTGCGGTCGACCCCGCGGTCTGGGATTCGCTCGCGGGTCAAGGCGACCCGTTCCTGTCGCACGCGTTTCTCGCCTTGCTCGAAACATCCGGCAGCGTTGGCGGCAACACCGGCTGGAGCCCGCTCCCGCTGATCCTCGAGCGAGACGGCCACCCCATCGCCGCCGCACCGGCCTATCTCAAGACCCATAGCCAGGGTGAGTATGTCTTCGATCACGGTTGGGCCGAGGCGTGGCAGCGCGCCGGCCGGTCCTATTATCCCAAGCTCCAGATCGCGGTGCCGTTCACCCCCGTTCCCGGTCGGCGCCTGCTCGGCGATGACCCCGGCGCACTCCTCGCCGCGATCGAGGCGGTCACCATCCAGAATCAGTTGAGCTCGGCGCACATCACTTTTTGTACCGCCCCCGACGTGGCCGCCGCCGAAGCGCGCGGCTGGCTGCGCCGCGAGGGCATCCAGTACCATTGGTTCAACCGGGGCTACGCCAGCTTCGACGATTTCATCGCCAAGCTGTCGAGCCGCAAGCGCAAGGCGATCCGCAAGGAGCGCGCCGCCGCTTGTGCCGGGCTCGACATCGTCGCGCTCAGGGGGGCCGAAATCACGCGCGCTCATTGGGACGCGATGTGGCATTTCTATCAGGACACTGGCGCGCGCAAATGGGGCCAGCCCTATCTTGCCCGTGCCTTCTTCGATGATGCCGGCGCGGCGATGGGCGATAAAGCGCTGATGTTCCTTGCACTCCGCGACGGCCAGCCGATTGCCGGCGCGCTCAACTTTATCGGCACGGACGCGCTATTCGGCCGCTACTGGGGTGCCATCGAGGAAGTGCCCTTCCTCCACTTCGAGCTGAGCTATTATCGCGCGATCGACTGGGCGATCGAGCACCGCCGCGCTGCGGTCCAGGCAGGCGCCCAGGGCGAGCATAAGCTCGCGCGGGGGTACGAGCCGGTCGTGACCACTTCGCTTCACTTCCTCCCCGACCCCGGTTTTCGCAGCGCGGTCGCCGATTTCCTTGCCCGCGAGCGCGAGGGAATCGAGGGCGAGGTCGAATGGGCCAGAGAAGCCTTGCCCTTCAAATCGCCTGCGGTGTAGCCGGGCAAGGGTGCCCGCTCAGCGAAGTTGTGTCGTTCAGGGATCGGCGAGACTGCCGCCGTCGTCCCCGAACATCGCAACTTCCCGCGCGCCGGGCGCGACCACCCCGCGATACATTCCGGGGGTCGTGAATCCCCACGCCGCCTCACCCGTCGGCGTGACCGCGATCAGCCCGCCATTGCCGCCGAGCGCGACGATGTCGGCAAGCACCGCGTCAAGCGCCTCCTGAAGCGTCTCGCCGCCGAACCGCATCCGTGCGCAAAGCTCATGCGCCGCCGCAGCGCGGATAAAAACTTCGCCGAGCCCGGTTGCGCTGACCGCGGCGGCGCGGTCGTCGGCATAGGTCCCAGCACCGATCAGCGGAGAATCGCCGATCCGTCCCCATTTCTTGGCAGTCAGCCCGCCGGTCGAGGTCGCCGCCGCGACATGGCCGTGGGCATCGACCGCGACCGCGCCGACCGTGCCATATTTGATGTCGCTGTCGAACCCGCCCCCCGCCGCCATGACCTCGTCCAGCTGGGCCTGCCGCTCGGGGGTCACGAACCAGCAATTTTCGACCTGCTCGAGTCCCTGTTCGATCGCGAACCGGTCGGCGCCGCCAAAGGTCAGCATGACATGCGGGCTATGCTCCATCACCGCGCGCGCCGCGCTGATCGGCGCGCGCGTGGTGCGCAGCCCGGCCACCGCGCCCGCGCGGCGATCGCGGCCGTCCATGATCGCGGCGTCGACTTCGGCGACGCCATCGGCACCGAGTACGCTGCCGCGCCCGGCGTTGAACGACGGTTCCTCTTCGAGCACGCGCGCCGCCGCTTCGACCGCGTCGAGCGCGCTCCCGCCACCGCTCAGCAGCGCCGCCCCGGCATCGAGCGCGGCCTCGAGCCCAGCGCGGGCGCTGCGCTCCTGCTCGGCCGACAGGGTTGTGGGACGTATCGCGCCTGACCCGCCGTGAATCATCAATTTCCAGCCCATCGGCAGGCCCTAGCCGTCCGCAGGAGAGCGCGCCAGCCGCGGCCAAATGGCGTGGAGCGCGGGCCTCCGCCGAATGATATCGATGAACATCCGGAATGGTGATGAAGTTAGCATTCGGTTGATCGCGAAGTTCTAAGGCGGCCGCTTCAAGGAGCATCGGTCATGTCGCGCAATCCATTGGGGACATTCCTGACACCCGCCGCCGCGGCCGACGGATCGAGCCCGGTCGATGCGATCCTCGACGCGGTGCGCGAGCATCTCGGTATGGAGATCGCCTTCGCCTCACGCTTCACCGATGGTCGCCGCGAGTTCACGAATATCCGCTCGTCTTTCCCGGTTCCGGCAGTTCCGGGCGATTCGGAGTTGCTCGAGGACAGTTTCTGCCACCGCATTCTTGCCGGTCGGCTCCCTCAATTGATCCATGATGCGCAGGATTACGACGCCGCGCTGGAAATGGACCTGACCCGCGCTCTCCCGGTCGGGGCGCACCTCAACGTTCCTCTGCGGCTCGCCGACGGAAGCGTCTACGGCACCTTTTGCTGCCTCAGCCGCGATCCCGATTATTCGCTGACCAATCGCGACCTCAATACGCTCAAGGCCTTTGCCGATCTCGCGGCCGGACACATCGAACGCGATCTGATCGCCAACCACCGCCAGTCGATTGTCCGCCAGCGGATCGAAGCCGTGCTCGCCGAGGATCGGATCGGCATCGTTTTCCAGCCCATCCATCGCCTTGCCGACGGTACAGTGGTCGGCGTCGAAGCGCTGTCACGCTTTTCCGACCTAGGCGGCGAATGGCCGCTCCCGAGCGACTGGTTCGCCGCCGCCGCCGACGCCGGGCTTGGGCTCGAGCTGGAATTGCTGGCGATCGAGTCCGCCTTGCTCGCGCTGCCCTACCTTCCGTCCAATCTGTATCTGTCGGTCAATGCCTCGCCGCAGACCGTAGCCAGTGGCGCGCTCGAGCCCCTCCTGCGCACCCTCCCCGCGAACCGCATCGTCATCGAATTGACCGAACATAGTTTGATCAGTGAGTTCGCCGGGCTCGAGGAAGCGGTCGCGCGACTTCGCGGGCTGGCGCGAATTGCCATCGACGATGTCGGAGCCGGCTATTCGGGGCTCCGCCGGATCGTCGATCTGAAGCCTGACCTGCTCAAGCTCGACATGGGCCTAACCCGGCAGGTCGATTGCGATGAGAGCCGGAGTGCGCTCGCCCAGGCGCTGGTCGGGTTTTCGCGCCGAACCGGAAGCAAGATGATCGCCGAAGGGGTCGAAACCTTGGCCGAAGCCGAATTGCTCCGGGCGATCGGGGTGGGCTATGGTCAGGGCTATCTGTTCAGCCGGCCGATGCCGGCCGTCGCGCTTCTGCAATTCCTGCTTGGTGCGACGCGTGGGCCGCCGTCCATGTCGCCGGTTCGACCAAGCGAAGTCCCGACAGCGAAACTCGCTAGCGCTTGAGCGCGGGCGCCTTGTGCTCGGGGCCAAGCGCGTCGTCGAGCAATCGCGCCAGCCGTAATCCACCTGCGACGACGTTGTCGCGCACCTCGGGGATCAGCGCGCGGACGTCGGCCTCATCCATTGTCGGCCGGGTCTCTGGCGCTGGGCCGCAGGGATCGCCGACCAGCGGTTGATACGCCAGCGTACGCGCCTTGGCCCACATCTCGCGGCTCCACTCTTCGACGCTGCCCCTCGCGATCCGTTCGCGGCTCGCGGCGGGCACTTGCGCCAGCAGCGCCGCCGCGCCTCCCGGCGGGGTCGAGATCGCGCGCTCGGCGAGCCAGCCGTCCCAGACGCCGTGCAAATTGGTCCGTCCTCTGATCACTCCGTAATTCACCGCGACCCGGTTGCCGCCAAGGTCGCCGCGATCCCCGGCGTGCATCGGCTGGTGAAGGTCGCCGACGAAGTGGATGAGGAATGCCAGCGCGATCAATTTCTCGCGCTCAGGCACTCCGGAGTCGGCGAGTAGCCGCGCGTTGCGCCCGATTTGCGCCGAGACGCAATTGCCGTCCTTGCACGGGCCCGACAGGTCGAACGGCTTGCAGACGTCGACATTCTGGTAATGCCACGAATATGCGAAAGTGAAACGGTCGCCGAGCGGCTTGACGCAATCGGCCCACATGCTCGCCTGCTCGATCGTTGCCACCGGACAGGCCGGGGTGTCGAGCAAATGCCCTTGCCGCAACAGCGCGGCGACCGAGCGGCGGGTGTCGGGTCGGATCTGCAGCCAGGCGATGCCGGCAACGGTTTCATGGCCATATTCCCAATAGGCGCGCGCCGGTGCGGCGGTAAGGAGGAGCGCGGCGATGAATGCGAGCAGGGTTCGGCAAGCCATGGCCCGGCTTTACTCCGCCGCGCGCCGCGGGACAGCGTTTTTATGCGAGGCTCAGACGACGGCCAGCTCGTGCTGCTGGTTGACCAGCCGCCACTCGTCGAGATCGGCGAACATCACCCGCGCCGCCTGTTCGGCAAGGTCGGCCGAGCGGGCGAGGTCGGAACCGGCCGTGTCGAGGCCCGCTGCGATCCGTTCGAGCAAATCGGCGGTGGCGTGGCTGCGACGCGCGGTGCCGACGAAGTCGCCCTGCACGCGGATTCCGAAGATCGCCGTGCCCAGTGCGGGCAGGCCGGCCGAAAGCAGGACGAAGATTTTCGAATGCCGGCTGGTCCAGTCGGGCGCGAGCAACAGGCCGGCGATGAGCACGACGCAGCCGACGAGCGTTGCCGCGAACAGCGCCGCGCCCAGCGTCTCGAGCCGCTTGTCGAACCGTTCGACCTGTTCGGCATTGGCGCGATTATAGTCGATCTGCGGCGCGAGTTCGTGGCTGGCGATCGCCTGAGCGAGCGCTTCGACGCGCTGCTTGTCGAGACGGCCCGAAGGGCAACCCATCGTTCGCCAGATTCCGGCCGCATACCAGTCGGTCCAGCGCCGCGCGACGGGCTCGGTCGCGCTACCCGGAGCGTCGGGCGCGGCGATCCCGAGCAGTTTGAGGCTGCGCATCGGGCGAAGCCGCTCGGCAAGCTGGCGATAGTCGAGCCAGCGCTGGTGCCATCGCCTGCGGATGCCGATGTGGGTGTTGAGCATGATCGTCAGGATGATCAGGAATTCGGCGGTCGCCAGCGCGATTTTGGCGGCGGGGAAGAATAGTCCGGCAAGGGCGATCAGCACCGCCACCGCCGCGAACAGGAAATTGAAGACATGACCGCTGCGGTAGCTTTGGGCAAAATGGCTCGCGAGCCGGTCGCTCCAGCCATAGGCCTGCTCGAGCAGGTCGAGTTCGGCCGACACGCCATGGCAGCCGGCGCAGGCGTGGCGGTAGCGCGCCCATTCGTCGCGGGTTGCGGTCGCGGCGGGCGCATCCTGCCAGTCGCCGCGCTGGAAGCGACGCGTGCCCGCCACCGCCAGCAGCAACGGATATTCGATCCGCGGCCGCAGCGAGTAATTAAGTTCGTTAAGAAAAAAAGCGAAGTCGTCGCGCTCGCGCTGGTCCTCGGGCGGCGCCAGAATCAGGGCCAGCAATCGCTTGACCTGCGCGGCCTCAAACGGCCGGCGAGTTGCGGCATCGCCGCAGCGAGTGACGACCACCGGATCGAACGCGCTCCACAGGATGACCGGCGGGGCGGCGGCATCGACCGGCACATGGACAATCGGAGTGCCGCGCGCGAGCGCGTGTTCAATGATCTCGGCGGTCCCGCCGCGCCCGCGGGCGGGAAGCCCGTCCCACACCGCGATCAGCAGATCGCTATGCGCGACGGTGGCGCGCCCGGCCTGGACATAGGCGCTGGTCACATCGTCTCGATCCCCCGGCAATTCGAGAGTGCAGGCGGCACGGGCAAGCGCGCGATCGAACTGCTCGATGTCGCTTGCCTTGAGGTCCGCCTTGTACGTGTCCCGATCGAAGGGAAGGATTGCCTGTAGGCAATGATCGCGCGCAAGTGCCAGCTCGGCGGCGATCAGGTCGGCACCATCGGCAAGCGGCGAGACCAGCGTGATCGCCGGCGGCCGGTCGGCGAACAGCGCCGCCTCCTGCAGCGCGAGCGCGCGTGCCTCGCCCACCAGCAAATCGAGCACCTCGCCGATCCGGCGCTCGACCGCGGCCAGCGCATCGGGCGCGAATGCGTCGAGGCGATGACCGGTGATTCCGATGGACAGCGCGAACGGAAATCGCGGTGGGGCGGAGCGGACTTCAGATCGATGCACGGAAATGAGTCATCAGCCTCCGCCGCCATTGCTAATTTCCGGATCGTGTTCGTAGGGCGGACAGGCTCCATGCGGCTCGCCGTCGAAGCGCAGCATGTAATGCAGCGTGCATGGCGGATCGCGATTGAAATCCATAATCGTCAGCTTCTTCTTCTTCGAATCGACCGATTCGAAATCAATCTGGCCACCACCGTCGCCGGGCGCGGACGGGCAGCTACCCACCTGGACATACATCGCTTCGGCCGGTGTCTCGTAGAATTTAAGTTTGCGGCCGCTCTTGTCGTCAAGGTCGAACACCAGCCGATATTGGTCCGGGCCACGAGGAAGAACGATTGGGCCGTTTTGCCAGCCCTTGTCCGAGCCATCCTCTTTCCACTGGCAGTCGAATTTGACATCGCCATTTGCCGCGAGTGTCGCGCTGACATCGACGTCAATCTTCCTCAGTCCCACTGCCACATTGCTGCTCATCGTCCTTCTCCTGCTTGCATCGCCTTGAGGTAGTCGGGGTGGCGGTAGCCGATCTTGTCGAGCCGCGCGGCAATCTCGGCTGCGCCTGGCCGATCACCCGAATCGCGAAGAATCACCGCCTGCTGCGCCTGATACATCGGTGGATGGGCGACATCCCGCGGCCATGCCGCGACCGCCTCGCCCCAGCGGCGCCGGGCATCGGCGGTTCGCCCCATCGTCCGAAGCGCATCGCCCGCGAGCTTGGCCGACCAAGCGACCGCAATTCGCGAATTGGTCGTCCGCTTGTTCTTGGCGGCGCGAGCGACCGCGAGCGACTGTTCGGCGAGCACAAGCGCTTCGGCGGTCATCCCCCGAGCGAGCGCAATTCGCGCGCGGCGCAACAGACAAGACCCCCGCAACTCCTCGTTCCACGACACCACGCTGCGGTCGCGCGCGATCAGCCGGTTGGCATTCGCGCAGCCCGAGCGGGCCTCGACCGCGGCGTGCTCGACTTGACCGGTTGCAAGCAGCAGTTCGGCAAAATCAAGGTGCGCGCTTGCGCCATATTCAAGCCATTCGGTGTTTTCGGGTTCGGTCTCGAGCAAGGCGTCGGCGAGCACCGCACTGGTGCGCGCATGATCGAGCCCGCCGTCAACCTCTCCACGCGTAGCGAGCATCCGGCCCAGAGCGCGGTGCGCCGCCATTGCCTTGCGCGCCAGCTCGACGTCGCCGCGATTGCGGGTGCGCAGGCGCTCGACCAGTGCGACCTGCCGCTCGCGCTGGGTCAACGACTCCTCCAGCCGCCCGGCTTTTTCGAGCGCTTCGCCATGATATGCGAGCGTTTCGAGTAGCGCCTTTTGATAGTCCATGTCACGCGGCGAGGCCGCCGCGAGCGCCTCGGCCTGCGTCAGCGAGCGCTGGAAAATCGCGGCGGCCTCGGGGAAACGCCGCTGTTCGAGAATGAGTATGCCAAGATTGGTGTCGGCATATTTGCCCTCGAGCTGCCATTTCGGATTGGCGGGGTCGATCGCGATCATCCGGTCGGCGAGGCGCTTATATTCGCGAAACGCCGACTCGGCGCTCGCCGTCTGTCCGCGCTGCCAGGCGATGTAGCCGACCCAGAAGATGTTCTGGGCATGGTCGAACAACCGCTGCGGATCGTCGGGAAAGCGGCGTAGCGCCTCGCCGGTGCTGGCGAGCGCTTCGCGGTAACGCCGCATCGCGCCCGGAAGGTCGCCGCGGGTATTGGCGATTTCCCCGATCAGGGTCAGCGCGCGCGCGCGCTGGGCGAGACCCTCGTCGCTCAGATCTCCCTTGTCCTGCTTTTCGAAATAAGCCAGCGCGCGCTCCCCGACCGCGTCGAGCGCATCGAGCCGCCCGAGCGGCTCGAGCTTGCCGCGCAGGTCGCCGAGCATGAACCCGACCAGCCCTTCCGCCTCGCGCCGCTGCTCGCGCGCTTCGTTGCGGGCGAGCACCGAGGTTACCGCGAGCCCGCTGGTCACGGTCATTCCGGCGAGCGAGGCGGCAACCACCATCCGCAGTCGCTTTTGCCGTCGATGCGCCTCGCGCCGGACGAGGTCGTCGAGCCCGACCCCGAGCATTCCCGCGACGATCTTGAGAAACCCCAACCGCCGCCCATCGCCTTGCTCGCGAAAATCCGCGGCAATTGGCTCGGCGCGCTGCTTGGTCGGGCGCCCGCGCTTGTCATATTTGTAGCGCAGCGCAAGCGGGAAGCATTCTTCGGCCTCGCGCCCCGGAATTTCGCTGGCGAAAGGTTCTCCCTCGATGATCGCCGCCAGGATACATCCGTCGGGGCGCATCTTCTTGAAGCTGTCGATTTCGGCCCCGGTCCACTTCGACACCGCTGCCGCCGGCGAGCACAGCACGATCAGGAAGTGCGAGCTCGCCAGCGCATCGCGGATTTCGCGCCCAAGGTCGCCTGCCGCTGCCAATTCGTGGCGATCGCGAAAAATCGGCATGAGGCGCGCGGGAATCGCACCATTGGCCGTCACCCGCCCGACCAGCGTCGACGGAACCCGATATTTCTCGAGCGTTTCATGCAGCCAGCGCGCGGACTCGGCATCGCGGTGGCCGTAACTGAGAAAGGCGCGGTAGCGGAATCGCTGTGGAGCGTCGGGCGAGTCGGGGGCCGTCGTGACGTTGGGATCGGACGGCGCAGGGCGGCGGAAAAACACGCTGCTCCAGGTTTCGGTCCTCGGCCCCGTTCGTGGCAAAGGAATTTTCACGTCGGCTAATCCGCCTAGGTCGGCCAAATGTCCCCCCCTCGAGTCGTTAAACCGACATTAACATAGAATTAGATTGAGCTGGAGTCGCATGCAGCTTTGCGCTTGGCCGTGCCCGCGCCTATATCGCGCAAATGGCCTCCCTCCGCCCGTGGCGCACGATCGAGCGCAGAGTCTCGCGCCAGATCATGGTTGGCAACGTCGCGGTCGGGGGCGGTGCTCCGGTTACCGTCCAGACGATGACCAACACGCCGACTTCAGACGCCGCCGCGACGATCGCGCAGATCCGCCGCTGTGAGGAAGCCGGGGTCGACCTGATCCGCGTGTCCTGTCCCGACGTCGAAAGCACCGCCGCCTTGAAGCAGATCGTGCGCGCTTCGACCGTGCCGATCATCGCCGACATCCATTTCCACTACAAGCGCGCGCTCGAAGCCGCCGACGCCGGCGCCGCCTGCCTGCGCATCAATCCGGGCAACATCGGTTCGGCGGAGCGCGTGCGCGAAGTCGTCAATGCGGCCAAGGCCAATGGCTGCGCGATCCGCATCGGGGTCAACGCCGGCAGCCTCGAGCGCGACCTGCTCGAAAAATATGGTGAGCCGTGCCCCGAGGCACTGGTCGAAAGCGCGCTCGATCATATCCGCATCCTCGAGGATCATGATTTTCGCAACTATAAGGTCGCGGTCAAGGCGTCGGACCTGTTCCTCGCGGTCGCGGCTTACCACCAGCTTGCCGACGCGGTCGATTGCCCGCTCCACCTCGGCATAACCGAGGCCGGGGGGCTGATCGGCGGGACGGTCAAATCCTCGATCGGCATGGGCAGCCTGCTGTGGGCGGGGATCGGCGATACCATCCGCGTCTCGCTCTCGGCAGAGCCCGAGGAGGAGGTGCGCGTCGGCTACGAAATCCTGAAGGCGCTCGGGATTCGCAACCGCGGCGTCCGCGTCGTCTCTTGTCCGTCGTGCGCGCGCCAGGGGTTCGACGTCATCCGCACCGTCGAGGCACTTGAGGAACGGCTCCAGCATATCCGCACCCCGATGTCGCTGTCGGTGCTCGGCTGCGTCGTCAACGGCCCCGGCGAGGCGCGCGAGACCGACATCGGCATCACCGGCGGTGGCAATGGCAAGCACATGGTGTTCCTGTCGGGGGTCACCGACCACCATGTCCAGGACGCCGGGATGATCGACCATATCGTCCGACTGGTCGAAGCCAAGGCGGCGGAGATCGAGGCCGGGATCAGCCAGACCGCCGACGCGGCTTGACTTCGCCTTGCCGTCGTTCGGCGCTTCCCGCTAAGCGCCGGGCATGATCGGTTTTCGCCACACTCCGCTCGCCGCCTTCCTTGTCGGGATGATCGGCATCGCGACCTTTTCGGCGATGGACGCGGTGATGAAGGGGCTGGTGATCGCGCTCGGCATCTACACGACGATGCTGTGGCGAATGCTTGCCGGTGTCGTCATGGCGGGGACGCTGTTCGCGTTCCGCCCGCGCTGGCCCGCGACCAAGGTGATGCGGCTCCATCTGTTTCGCGGCGCACTGACCACGGTCATGGCGCTTTTGTTCTTCTGGGGGTTGGCGCGGGTTCCGCTGGCGCAGGCGATCGCGCTGGCATTCATCGCGCCGCTGATCGCGTTGTTCCTCGCCTCGGCGCTGCTCGGCGAGCGCATCGGCCGACGCACCCTCGCGGGATCGCTGATCGCCTTTGCCGGGGTGCTGCTGATCTTCGTCGGCCAGGCGCGCGCCGAGCTTGGCGACGACGCATTGCTCGGCAGCATTGCTATTCTCATCTCGGCCTTATGCTATGCGGTCAACATCATCCTGATGCGCAGCCAGGCGCTCGTCGCCAAGCCGGTAGAGATCGCCTTCTTCCAGAATTTGATCGTCGCGGTGCTGCTGATCGCCGCCTGGCCGCTATTCGGCGGCGCCGAGGTCCCGCCCGCCGAGCAGATGCCGCTGATCCTGCTCGCGTCCTTGCTCTCGACCACATCGCTGCTGCTGCTGTCGTGGGCCTATGCGCGGGCCGAGGCGAGCTATCTCGCCGCGACCGAATATACCTCTTTCCTGTGGGCGATGCTGCTTGGCTGGCTGGTGTTCGGCGAGAGCGTCTCGCCGTTCACGCTCGCGGGCGCGGCGCTGATCGTCGGCGGGTGCATCCTCGCCGCGCGCTCGCCCGCCGAACTTAACCCGACGCTCGAAGCGGCGGCTGCCTGATAGTCGAACGGAGGATGCGATGGCGTGGATGTTGCTGATCGTCGGCGGGCTGTTCGAGGTCGGCTTCACCACCGCGCTGCGGTTCGTCGATGGCTTCCGCAACTTGCCGTGGACGCTCGCCTTTCTCGGTTCGGTTACGATCAGCATGGCGCTGCTTGAATTTGCCGCGCGCTCGATCCCGATGGGGACCGCTTATGCGGTGTGGGGC
>Ga0136611_10002224_pt1 | contig 13489 bp, 10 predicted proteins | sample AntDrymUQ2232306_2_FD_106645 | JGI IMG/M metagenome (GOLD analysis project Ga0136611, IMG submission 106645) | Polar desert sand microbial communities from Dry Valleys, Antarctica - metaG UQ223 (23.06) | ecosystem: Environmental > Terrestrial > Soil > Desert | place: Antarctica: Dry Valley... | reverse complement strand
GCCAGCGACCGTAGCGCGCCGGCGTCCGCTTCGGAGACGGTCAGCACGCGGTCGGCCAGGTGGCAGGCGGCCCGCTCGAAGCGCGCGAGCCGCTCGGCCTGGACGTGCGAGTACGCCGCGAGCGGCCAACGGCGCGGCCGGGCGCGGTCGATCTCGAACGCCCGTCGCTGCAAGAGGTACTCGACGTTGTGCTCGCTGAAGACCCGCCATGCGCCGCCGCTGAGGGCCAGGTAGCGCGCCATCTCGATCCCCTCGGCCTGGACCACGTCATACCGCTCGGACTGCATCAGACCTTGTACCGCTTCGGCGAAGCCCGGCGACCAGCGCCGAAGCGCCATGTCGGGCCACGCGCTGCCGAGCACCCCGCCGAGCCGCCGGACGATCCGATGGGGCGGGCTCGGCCGGAGCTCGACGTGCGCGCATACGGACTGGACCGCTTCGAGGTGATCGATCCGCAGCGGCCGATCCAGGAAGCTCAGCAGGTGGACCTCATGCTCCTGCGCGGCCGACTGGAGCAGCCGGAAATTGCGCAGGCTCGTCCCCACGTCGAGCGGGTACGGGAAGCGCGGAGTGAGGAACAGGATCTTCATGCGGCTTTGGTGCCCGCTGGTGGGATCGGCATGACGCTGGGGATACCAGCGGCGCGGGCCGCGACGCAAGCGAATCTCGCGAGAGTCGGCCGCTGGGCAGGTCAGTCGGGACGGCCAGCAGCCTCGCGGTAGACCCGGAGCGTGGCCTTCGCGGCGACCTCCCAGGTGAAATGTCGGGCGTGCTCCATGCCGCGCCGGCTCAGCTCGGCGCGGAGCAACTCGTCGTCGAGGAGGCGCCCGAGCGCATGGGCCAGCCCTTCGTGGTCGGTTGGGGCGTGCAGCAGCGCCGCGTCGCCGACGACTTCCGGCAGCGACGAGGTGTCCGCGACGATCACCGGCGTGCCGCAGGCCATCGCCTCCAGCGGCGGCAGCCCGAACCCCTCGTAGAGCGACGGGAACGCGAAGGCTACCGCGCCGCTCAGGAGCGCGGGCAGGTCGGATCGCGCCGCGTCCTCGATCACCCGGACGCTTTCCGCGAGCCCGAGCGTCTCGATCGACTCGAAGATCGGCCCGTAGAGCCAGCCGCGTCGGCCGATCAGTGCGAGCAGCACGTCGTGGCGCTCGCGGAGGATGGCGAAGGCGCGCAGCAGCGTCGGAAGATTCTTGCGCGGCTCGAGCGTCCCGAGGAACGCGACGTACGGGCGGTCGAGCCCGAAGCGCCCACGCATGCGCGCCAGCGCCTTGACGTCGGTGACCGGCCGAAATGCGGCGTCGATGCCGTTGTGGACCACGCTCAGGCGCTCTGGGGGCGCGTCGAGTAACTCGATCAGGTCGCGCGCGGTCGCGTGCGAAACGGCGATGGTCCGCTCGGCGCTCCGCACCGCCCGCGCCACCTGGCCGTAGTAGCGCCTGCTCTCGGGCGTCAAAGTCTCGGGAAAGCGCAGGAAGCCGACATCGTGGACGGTGATGACCGAGGCGCACATCCTCCGAAACGGCGGGATGAAGTCGGGGCTGTGCAGCACGTCGGGGCGGACGCGCGCTATCTCCAGCGGCAGTACGAGCTGCTCCAGACGGTGGTGCGGCGGCGTCAGCAGCGGCGCCGAGCGCAGATTGCCCGCGCGCGGCAACGGCTCGCGCTGCTTGATGCTCCGGAGCAGCGTGAAGCGGTCGTTCGGCGCGACGGCCGCGAGCGCCCGCGCCAGCCCGAGGGTGTATTGGGCGATCCCGCCGGCCGTGTAGTACTCGAGGCGCGCGTCGATGGCGACGTGCAGGCCGTCACCACGCATCATCGAAGTCAGAGCGGGCGGCGGTCGGCGAACCCGGTGTCCAGCGCATGCCAGTACGCGACGGTCGGCTCCCCGAGGCGCCAGCACAGATTGACGACGCGGCCGTCGCGCATTGACGGAAAATCGACCAGCCCCAGGCCCGGATCTTTCAGCTCGACGCCCAGGTCGTGGAGCCGCGCTAGCTCGGCGTTCAGTTCGTCGCGGAGCGCGAGCTGCTGGGAGCGCCCCTCGGATGGCGCGCCCGGCCCGGCGGGGCGGCTGCCGGCTGACGCGGACGGGCTTGCGCCGGTCGGCTCGGAGTAGTCGGCATGGCCGTTGGTCCGCGCCTTCCAGTGCAGATTGGTGTTGTCGCGGGCGATCCGTTCGAGGCGGATGCGCACGTCAATGATCTGTTCGAGGATCGGCCGGACGGTCGGCAGGAGGGCGATGGCCTCGTCGAGCGTGAACAGTCGCGCCATGTTCTCCTCGGCCGTGCCCCGACTGTCTCGAATTCGGTGCCGCCACGGGACAGGATCCCCCGGCAAGGGGGAGGTCCAGTGTAGCAGCATGGCCTCTGCTATAAAGTGGGCAGTGCGAGTGCCCACGATGAAGGGGAGATGGTCGCGATGAAGTTCTCCAGCGTGCCGGAGATGCTGGCCGCCACCAGAGAGTGCGCGCGGCCGACCGACGACGGGGTCTCCGTCACGAACGCCGACAAGCTCCGTGGGGAGCCGCTGGACCGCCTAACGTACACTGCCGTCTTCGGCGACGATGACACGCGCGCCGCCGCCCGCTGGCTGATCTGGGAGATCGGCTGGGATCTCGGCGTCTACTCGGCCTCGATCTACGATCTGTACCAGGCCGCCGCGCGCGGCGAGTACAGCGGCGTGACGATCCCAGCTGTCAACTTCCGTGGCCTCACCTACGACGTGGCGCGGGCGCTCGTGCGGGCCGCGAAGGCGAAGCGCAACGGCACGTTCATCTTCGAGCTGGCCCGGTCCGAGATGGGCTACACCGGGCAGGCGTGCGACGAGTTCGCGACGGTCGTGATGGCCGCCGCGATCCGCGAGGGCCATCGCGGCCCGATCTTCATCCAGGGCGACCATTACCAGGCCAACGCCAAGCGGTACGCCACGGAGCCGGAGAAGGAGATCGAGGGCCTGCGCGCGCTGATCCGGGAGGCGGTCGCGGCCGGCTACGGCAACGTCGATATAGACACCTCCACGCTGGTCGATCTCGGGCCGGAGTCGCTCGACGAGCAGCAGAAGCACAACGTGGAGCGCACCGCCGAATTGGCGAAGCTCGTGCGCGAGCTGGAGCCGCCGGGGGTGACCATCTCGATCGGCGGCGAGATCGGTGAGGTCGGCAAGCACAACAGCACGGTCGGCGAACTCAAGGCGTACCTCGACGGGTTCAACCAGCTCTGGTCGAGCGGGCCGGGCCTGAGCAAGGTCAGCATCGCCACGGGATCGAGCCACGGCGGCGTGGTGTTGCCGGACGGGTCGATCGCCAAGGTGAGCATCGACTTCGAGGTGATCCGCACGCTCGGCGGGGTCGCCCGCGAGTACGGCCTCGGCGGGCCGGTCCAGCACGGCGCATCGACGCTGCCGCTCGACCTGTTCAACGAGTTCCCGAAGGCGAACACGTTGGAAGTCCACCTCGCAACGGACTTTCAGAACATCATCTTCGGCAGCCAAAGCTTCCCGTCCGAGCTGCGCGACGAGATCCACGCGTGGACGCGCGACAATTGCGCCGAGGAGCGCAGCGCGAAGGACACCGAGGAGCAGTTCGTCTACAAGAGCCGCAAGAAGGCGTGGGGGCCGTACCGCCAGAAGATCTGGGATCTGCCCGCCGACCACCGCAACGGCATCGCGCAGGATCTCCAGACGCGCTTCGAGTTCCTGATGGAGAACCTCGGCGCCAAGGACACAACCGACCTCGTCGCGAAGTACGTGAAACCGGTCAAGATCGCGAAGCCGAAGCCCGCCGACCTGGCGGCGGCGGCCGTCTGAGGCGCCTGCGCGGGCCGGGGCGCACGACGTCACCGGCGCGCAACGTCACCCACGTCATCTTCTAGGGGGGTATGCAGCATGGCCGGAACCGAGCTCGCGTCCACCGCGAAGGCGCTCGTCGCCACCGGCAAGGGAATCCTCGCCGCCGACGAGAGCACGGGCACCATCAAGCGTCGGCTCGATAGCATCAGCGTGGAGTCCACCGAGGACAACCGCCGCGCCTATCGCGAGCTGCTGTTCACGACGCCCGGCGCCGAGCAGTACATCAGCGGCGTGATCCTCTACGACGAGACGCTCCGCCAGTCGTCGAGCGACGGGACGCCCTTCCCGAAGCTGCTCCAGGGCAGGGGCATCATCCCCGGCATCAAGGTCGACATGGGCGCGAAGCCGCTGGCGTTCCATCCCGGCGAGACGGTCACCGAGGGGCTCGACGGCCTTCGGGAGCGGCTCGAAGAGTACTATGGGCTCGGCGCACGCTTCGCGAAGTGGCGGGCCGTCATCGACATCGGTGACGGCACCCCGACGGCGAGCGCCATCGCGGCCAACGCGCACGCGCTGGCGCGCTACGCCGCCCTCTGCCTGGAGCAGAACATCGTGCCGATCGTCGAGCCGGAAGTGTTGATGGACGGCGGGCATACCATCGAGCGCTGCGAGGAGGTCACCACGGCCGTCCTCAACGCCGTCTATGACGAGCTGTACGCCGCGCGGGTGGCACTCGAAGGCACCCTGCTCAAGCCGAACATGGTGATCTCGGGCAACAAGTGCGGCACCCAGGCAAGCGCCCAGCAGGTAGCCGAGGCGACGGTGCGCGTGCTCCGAAGCACGGTGCCATCGGCCGTACCGGGCGTGGTGTTCCTGTCCGGCGGCCAGAGCCCGGCCCAGGCGACCGAGAACCTGAACGCGATGAACGCGATGGGGCCGCACCCGTGGGCGCTGAGCTTCTCGTACGGGCGGGCGCTCCAGGACGAGGCGCTCAAGGCGTGGCGCGGCGCGACGGACAACGTGGCGAAGGCGCAGAAGGTGTTCGCCGGCCGCTCGAGGCTGACCAGCGCGGCGACGAACGGCTCGTACACGCCGGCGCTCGAGAAGGAGTTGGTGGGGGCGTAGCACCCTCACCCCACTCGCACGAGCACCGAGTGCCAGCCCGCCGCGCCGTCCGGGAGCGGGTCAGTTTCGCGCGACGTTTGCGTGTCGCCGTTGCCGTCGGTGGCGCGCACCTTCACCGGGTATGTGCCCGCTCCGAGGGTGGTCGTGAACATCCAGAGGTTCCAGGCGTTCTGGCTCAGCGCCGGCTTGTGCTGCGCAGCCTGCCACGTCGCGCCGTCGTCCAGGCTGACCTCGACTCTGTCGATACCGCGCGCTCCGGCGAACGACACCCCGGCGAACTGGATCTCGCCGACCGAGAGCGTGGCACGGTTGCGCGGCGCGTCGATTCGCGACGACGTCTTGTACGGAGCCGTGTCGCTCCAGCCGCGCTGCATCCAGTAGCCCTTGAAGTCGTAGTTGACCAGCTCGATGCGCGTGATCCACTTGACGTTCTTCATGCCGTAGATGCCGGGGATCAGGAGCCGCGCCGGGAAGCCGTGCTCCTTGGTCAGCGTCTCGCCGTTCATCTCGTATGCGAGCAGCGTGTCATTGCGGAGCGCCGCGTCGAGGACGATGCTATCGGTGTACTCGTCCTCGGCGTGGAACACCACTTTGCGCGCGCCCGGCTTGATGCCCGTCCGCGCGAGCAGGTCGGCTAGCCGGACGCCCTTCCAGTGGGCGTTGCCCCAGAGGTCACCGCCGACATAGTTGCTGATGCACTGCAGCGTGTAATAGTCGCTGTACGTCGGCAAGGACTTGAGGCCGTCGAGGTCGAGCGTCGTCGGCCGCTCTACCAGGCCGTCGATGGTCAGCCGCCAGGTTGGGCCGTCCACGGCCGGGTCGATCAGGTTCTTGGAGACGGTGTAGAAGTCCTTGGCGGAGAGGACCTCGGAGGTGAGGTAGGGCACGTCGAACGGCGCCGGGGTCGTCGTTTTCGGGCCGACCGTCATCGGGACGGAGGGCGCGTCAATGGGCGGGACGCCGCGCTTCGGCACTCCCGACACGCCAGCACCTGGAGCGCCGGCGCCCGACGCGACGCCCGCCCCAGATCCGGCTGACGCGCCGGCACCGAAGGGCAGCTCGGCCGTCGCCGTCGCGCCGGCGCCCGAGCCTGATGCGGTGCCGGCGACGGCCTCGGGTGCGCTCGCGACGGGCCGATTTGCGCCGCCGATCAGGTACTTCCAGGCGTAGCCGCCGGCCGCGACCGCCGCCACGCCGCCGAGCATCGACGCAATTGCCGCGCGGCGCCCCATCTGCACGCCTACCTCGTTCGCATCAACCGGCGCGAGCGCGCGGTCGAACAGGACGAGGCTGAGCGCGAAGCCGAGGAACGCGACCAGGAGCTGCGTGCCGACGACGACCGAGCCCGCCCGCACGGCGCTCCCGAACAGGCCGAGCCCCATGAGCGGCATCGCCAGGCCGCCGACCACCACCCATACGATGAGGCCCAGCGTCAGCGCCCGTCGCCAGCTCGGAGCGCCGCCCGCGAACCAGCGCCCGAGCACGCCGCCGACCGCGAGCATGCCGGCGAAGATACCGGTGTAGAGGGTCGGCTTCGCCGCGCGCTGCATCACGTCGAGGATCGCCGAGAACGCGGCGGCCGGCATCAGGGTGATGATGGCCTCGCCCAGAATCTCCGGCAGCGAGAGCACGCCGGTCGTCAGGCGCAGGATCACCATGATCGCCGTCATCACGAGGGCGGCGGTGACGCCGATTGCGAACCCATTGGACCCGGCGCGCCGGGGTGCATGCTCTGCCATCGTGGCGTTCCTCATGACTGACAGCGGGCGTGACCGTCGCTCGGTCGTGTCAGCGCCATGGAATGGAGATGATCGCGGGAGGACCGTCAACCGCTCTATCAGTACCGTACGCGCTTCACATTCCGCCCGTCTTGATATTGTTGCGGATACATGACAGCGCGAGCAGTGCGTGGCTGACATCCCCTGCGACTAGCTCTTCCCCGTTCAGTAGCACGAACTGGTATACTTCGCGCAAGGAAACGTGCAAGAGCCTTGTCGGACTACGAGCGAGTTACGGGGTCACGGAGCAGCATTGCCTCCGTGGCCTCTTTTTGATGTCCTCGATCGGGCGCGAAAGGAACTGAACCTGCCTATGCAAACGGTAGAAAGAGAGACCACCCGCGAGGAGCCCGCCCAACCGAAGGCGGCACTCCCGGAGCCTTTGAGGTCGTTCGACGAGCTCGACCTGAGTGAGCCGCTGGCGCGGGCGCTCGACGAGATGGGCTACGACGGGCCGACCGAAATCCAGGCCGTCGCGATTCCGGTGCTGCTGAGCGGCCGGGACGTGGTGGGCCAGGCGCAGACTGGGACCGGCAAGACCGCCGCGTTCGGCATCCCGATGATCGAGATGCTCGACCCGGAGCTGGTCGAGGTCCAGGCCATCGTCCTCGCACCAACCCGCGAGCTGGCGCTCCAGATCTCGAAGGAAATCGCGAAGATCGGGGCGCACACCGGCCTGCGGCTCGCCACGATCTACGGCGGCGCGCCGATGTCGAAGCAGCTCGTTGAGCTGCAGCGGGGTGCCCAGGTGGTGGTCGGCACGCCCGGCCGGATCCTGGACCTTATCTCGCGGGGCGCGCTGAACCTGCGCGAGGTTCGCTTCCTGGTGCTCGATGAGGCGGATCGCATGCTCGACATGGGGTTCATGCCCGACGTCGAGAAGATCCTGCGCCGAACGCCGCGCAGCCGCCAGACGGCACTGTTCTCGGCCACGATACCGACGGTCGTCAAGATCATGGCGCGCCGCCACATGCGCGACGCGCAGACGATCCAGGTGCGGCCCGAGGAGCGGACGGTCGCCGAGGTCGATCAGATCTACTACGAGGTCGCCGAGCGCGACAAGCTCGAGGCCTTGCTGCGGGTGCTCGACGAGCAGAAGCCCGAGCGGGCGATGATCTTCTGCCGCACCCAGTACGCTGTAGATCGGCTTACGCGCGTGCTCCGCTCGCGCGGAGTCCCCGTCGAGGCGATCCACGGCAGCATGGGGCAGAACCAGCGCGAGCGGACGATGGCCGACTTCCGGCGCGGCGACCTGACGCTGCTGGTGGCTACCAACGTCGCCGCGCGCGGCCTGGACATCCCCGAGGTCAGCCACGTCGTCAACTACGACATCCCCGAAGAGGGCGAGTCGTACATCCACCGCATCGGCCGTACGGCGCGGGCCGGACGCACCGGCGTGGCGATCACGTTCGTCGCGGAGTGGGACGAGAAGGCGTTCAGGGAGATCAACAAGGCCGTGAAGGGGGCGATCCGCCCGGAGCGCCTCTCGCTGTACGGGTAGACATCGGGCGGCCGAATGGCCCGCGGCGGGTAGACTTCCCCGGCATCCGCGCCGCGCGAGCGTCGCGCGGCGCGACAACCATCGGGAGGGAACCATGGGCGACTGGAAGCGCGTACGGGCGGCTGGCGCCGACTTCGAAGTGCAGGCGCTACAGGTCGGGACGATGGAGAACGTCGTGTACCTGCTGCGCGACCCCGACACCCGCGAGGGCTACGTCATCGACGCCGGCTGGGAGCCGGACAGGATCGCCGAGGCTGCCGATGACGTGCAGGTCAAGGCAATCTTGATCACCCACGGCCACCACGACCACCACGACGCGCTCGACGCGCTCAAGGCGAAGCTCGGCGTGCCGTCCGGCATCGGCGTCCTCGACCAGGACATGCTGAAGGCGCGACCGGATTTTCTGATCGAGGACCGTCAGGAGCTGCCGTTCGGCACGAGCATGCTCACGGCGATCCACACGCCCGGGCACACCCCCGGCAGCACGTGCTTCGCGGTGGGCAACGTCCTGTTCAGTGGCGACACGCTCTTCCCCGGCGGCGTCGGCAACACCAAGAACGACACCGGGCACTTCTACACACTCATCAGGAGCGTCAAGCATCGCCTGTTCACCCTGCCCGACGACACGACCGTCTATCCGGGGCACGGCACCCAGACGACCATCGGGACCGAGAAGCCGCACCTGGACGAATGGATGGCGCGCGGCTGGTAGCCCCGCGGTGACTCGAATTGCGGGAGCGAGCGCGCCGATGCCGCGCGTCGTGGCGCTCGTGCCGGCAGCGGTGGAGATTCTAGTGGCGCTCGGGCTGGCCGACTCGTTGGTCGGGCTCTGCGACGTGCCCGAGTCGAGGTCGGCCGAACTGGGGCAGGTCGAGCGCGTGACCTTCACCAACGAAAGCCAGCAGGATCTCGATGCCGCTCATGTCCGAGCACTGGCGCCCGACCTCGTATTCGCCGGCGGCCCGGACGATCCGATCGAGCTCCGCAGACGCTTCGTGCGAGGGTGTGTGGCCGACTGGCGCCCTCGGCCCGCCATCTATGCGGTCGCCCCGGCTACGGTCGGTGAGATGCTGAGCGCCGTGAAGACGGTCGGGGATGCCATCGGCGAGCAGGCGCGGGCGCGGGCGCTGATCGGCTCCCTCGCCGCCCGCATCGACCGCGTGACGCTCCGGAGTGCCCGCGCGGTGCATCGACCGCGCGCCGTCTGCCTGCTGGAGGACCGCCGAGCCCAGGCAGGCGGTGGGGTGCGAATGGACGGCCAACGGCGGGGAGAGACTCTGACGACGACTATCGGGCGCTGGGCGCCGGAGCTCGTCGGGTTGGCCGGCGGCATCGACCCGCTTTCCTCTAGCGGTCTCCCGCCGCGCCGCTGCACGTGGGAAGAGTTGGCATCCGCCCGACCGGACTACTACATCGTCGCGCGGCAGGCCCACGCGGACATCCCGAGCACGTTGCGCGGCCTCCCGACGATCGAGATGGATGACACCATGCTGGCCGTGCCCGGGCCGCGCCTCGTCGATGGGCTCGAGCACCTCGCCGGAATGTTCGCCGACTACTCCGCGCGAGGTCGCGGAACCGTCGCGGCGGGCACCGCGTATTGACATGAGCACCCCTATCGGTGATCATCCCACCAGGAACGGACGTGATCCGGCGGCCCGGATGCTGCTCCATGCTCGCCGGCGCCGGCGCCGCGTTCCGATCGACACAGCCACCGACGCCGTCGCGGCGTACACAAGCCCGCTGCGATAGAGGAGGATCCCACACGTGATCGGTTTCCCACACAACCGGAACGGTTCGCGCCGCTTGACTCGACGCTCGATGCTCGGCCTCATCGGCGGAGTCGGGGCGACCGGGCTGCTCGCCGCGTGCGGCAGCGCTGCGCCCGTCGCTCCCACGACCGCGCCCGCGAAGCCGGCGGAGGCCACGAAGCCCGCCGCCGCGTCGCCGGCGTCGTCCCCCGCCGCGTCGCCAGCCGCCGCGTCGTCCCCGGCCGCGTCCTCCGCATCGTCGCCGGCGGCCTCGCCGGCCGCGAAGCCGGCGGGATCGCCTGCCGCGTCACCGGTAGCCTCGCCATCGCCGGCGGCCCAGGCCGCGCCGGCCGTGGCGCCCGCGACCAGTCAGCTGAGCGGCACGGTGAAGATCGTGTCGTCGCTGCCGCGAACGGGCAGCTCGAAGGGACAGACCGATACGATCGTGAACGCGATCCGCATGGCGCTCGATGAGGCCGGCGGCAAGGTCGGTGGGGCAACCGTCGCCTACGAGGATCTCGACGACGCGACCCCGGCGCGCGGGGCGTGGGATGCCGGCAAGGAGGCCGAGAACGCGAACAAGGCCGCCGCCGACACCCAGGTGCTCGCGTACATCGGGACGTTCAACTCCGGGGCCGCGAAGGTTTCGATCCCGATCCTGAACCGGGCCGGCCTGGTGATGATCTCGCCGGCCAACACATACCCGGGCCTGACCAAGCCCGGCAAGGGCGAGCCGAACGAGCCGGACGTCTATTACCCGACGGGCACCAAGACGTACGCGCGGGTGGTTCCCGCCGACGACCTGCAGGGCGCGGTGGCATCTGCGTGGGCGAAGCAGCTCGGGGTGGCCAAGGCGTACGTGCTGCACGACACCGAGCTCTACGGCAACGGGATCGCCACGGTGTTCGCTGAGACGGCCGCCAAGGCCGGCATCGCCGTCGCGGGCGGCCCCGAGGGCATCGACCCGAAGGCGTCGGACTACCGAGCGCTCGCGACCAAGGTGCGCGGGGCCGCCCCGGATCTGGTGTACTTCGGCGGGATCACCCAGAACAACGCCGGCAAGCTGTTCAAGGACTTGCGCGCCGTGCTCGGCCCGAACGTGAAGCTGATGGGCCCCGACGGCATCTACGAGCAGGCGTTCCTTGACGACGCCGGCGACGCGGCCGAGGGCGTGCTGGTCACGTTCGGCGGCGTCGCGCCGAGCAAGCTGACCGGCAAGGGCGCGGAGTGGTACCGCACCTACAAGGCGAAGTTCAACGCCGAGCCCGAGGCGTACGCCGCCTACGGCTACGAGTCGGCCAAGCTCGCCCTCGACGCGATCGCGCGGGCCGGCCGGGCCGACCGCGCGGCCGTCCGCGAGGCCGTGTTCGCCACCAAGAACTACGACGGCGTGCTGGGCACGTGGTCGCTCGACCCCAATGGCGACACGTCGCTCTCGGCGATGTCCGGCCGCGCCGTCAAGGACGGCAAGTTCGATGACGCCAACGCGGTCACGCTCCAGGCGCCCGCATAGGACGTATTTTCGACAGGATTGACAGGATTTACGGGATTACGAAACGGGCGATCTGCGTTCGCTCATAACCCTGTTCATCCCGTCAATCCTGTCCAAGAGTACGTCCCCCGCGCTTTGGTCAGCGGTAGAGTCGGTGCTCGGCGATGTACTCGATGACCGCGTCCGGAACGAGGTAGCGGATCGGCTCGCCGGCCGCCATGCGCTCTCGCACGCCCGTCGATGAAATGGCGACGCCGGGCGTCTCGACAACGGTAATCCGCGACGACGCGCCCGGCAGGTACGACTCGACGATCGACGGCGACAGCGACTCCTCGCCGGGGCGGCTGATGACGATGAGCCGCGCCAATTCGAGGATGCGGCGCGGCTCACGCCAGCGCTGGAGCTCGGCCAGCACATCCATCCCGGCGATGAACGCCAGGTCGGTGTCCCGCGTGAGGCTTTCTTTCAGCCCGGCGAGCAGATCGACCGTGTAGGACGGGCCGTCGCCGCCGAGGTCCGCCCGTGACAACTCGAAGGACGGATTGCTCCCGATCGCAAGCTCGGTCATTGCGACTCGGTGGCACGTCTCCGAGATCGGCTCACCCTGCTTGAGCGGGTTGCTGGCACTTGGCGTGAACAGCACGCGCGACAGCCGCGCGAAGTGCATGGCCTCCTGGGCGGCGGCGAGGTGGCCCATGTGCGGCGGATCGAACGTGCCGCCGAAGATGCCGAGGGTCCTCAGGGAATCTACTCCCACTCGAGTTCGGTCGTCCCGAAGCGGACGGTGTGGCCGGAGTCGGCGCCTGCCGCCGCGAGCGCCTTGATCACGCCCAGCCGCGCGAGCTGCTTCTGGAGCAGCTCGACGGCCTCGGAGTTCGTCATGTCGGTCATCGCGACCATGCGCTCGACGCGCTTGCCGCGCACGCGGAAGTCGGCGCCTTCGCGCTCGATGGTCCAGGCGTCGTCGTTCTCGCGCAGCCGGTACACCTTCATGGTGTCGGCCGATTTCGCCGGCTCCGGGGGCAGCGAGGTCAGCGTGTCGCTGAGCGTGCCGGCGAGCCCATCGACACCCTGCAGCGTGATCGCCGACACGGCCAGCACGTCGTTGCCCGGCGCCGCCTGGCGCAGGTCGGCCATCAGCTCCGGCAGGCGCTCGCGGACGTTCGGGCGGTCGATCTTGTTGAGCGCGATCACCTCCCGCTTGGATGCGAGGGCCGGGTTGTACAGCTCCAGTTCCTCGCGGACCGAGAGGTACGCCTCGATCGGATCACCGCTCGACGCGTCGACCACGTGAAGCAGGACCCGCGCGCGCTCGACGTGCCGCAGGAACAGGTGCCCGAGCCCGACCCCCTCGTGGGCGCCCCGGATCAGGCCGGGGATATCGGCCAGCACAAAGGTGAAGTTGTCGCGCTCGGCGACGCCGAGGTTGGGAGTCAATGTGGTGAAGGGATAGTCGCCGATCTTCGGGCGCGCGGCGGTCAGCGCCGCGAGCAGGCTCGACTTGCCGACGTTCGGGAATCCCACGAGCCCGATGTCGGCGATCGTCTTCAGTTCGAAGCTGATCCAGCCCGCTTCGCCCGGCTCACCTTTCTGCGCGACGGTCGGCGCCTGGTTCGTCGCGGTCGCAAAGTGAACGTTGCCGAGCCCGCCGCGCCCGCCGCGCGATACCATGACCTCCTCGCCGACGGCGCTCAGGTCGGCGATCTGCTCGCCGCCGACGGTCTTGACCACCGTGCCGGGCGGCACGCTGACGTACAAGTTTTGGCCGGCCTTGCCGTGTTTCTTGGAGCCGCCGCCGTTGCCGCCGCGCTCGGCCTTGAAGTGACGACGGTGGGAGAACTCCAGCAGCGTGCTCACGCCGGCTTCGGCGCGCACGTAGACGCTGCCACCTCGGCCGCCATCACCGCCGTCAGGGCCGCCGCGCGGCACGAATTTCTCGCGGCGGAACGAGCTGGCGCCGTTGCCGCCGTCGCCGGCCTTGACGTGGACGGATGCGACATCGATGGAGTTGCCCGGTCCGGGCGTCTGTTCGTTCATGTTCTCACGATTCGGTGCG
>Ga0136611_10002223_pt1 | contig 13489 bp, 15 predicted proteins | sample AntDrymUQ2232306_2_FD_106645 | JGI IMG/M metagenome (GOLD analysis project Ga0136611, IMG submission 106645) | Polar desert sand microbial communities from Dry Valleys, Antarctica - metaG UQ223 (23.06) | ecosystem: Environmental > Terrestrial > Soil > Desert | place: Antarctica: Dry Valley... | reverse complement strand
GCTACCGACCGGCAAGCTCTACAAGCGCGTCCTGCGCGACCCCTACTGGAAGACCGAGGATGCCCCATGAGCACCGTCGAAGAAGCACCTGAGCTGACCGACACGCCGGAGCTGGCTGCTTTCCGCCAACGGGTACGGGCGTTCCTCGCCGAGCGTGCAACTCCCCGCCGCAACCAGGAGCCCCCGGGGGACCGCTTGGCCGAGGCCTCTCCTGCGGCCGAGATCGTGGCGCGGGCCAAGGACTACCAGGCCGCCCTGTACGACGCCGGCTTCGCCGGCATCACGTGGCCCAAGGAGTACGGCGGCCAGGGCCTCACCAACGAGTTCCAGCGGGTGTTCAACGAGGAGATGGCCGGCCACGACGTGCCCAACGGCGTCTACACCATCGGGCTCGGCATGGTGATCCCCACCCTCCTCGAGTTCGGCACCGAGGAGCAGAAGCGGCGGTACGTGGCCAAGGCCCTGCGGGGGGAGGAGATCTGGTCGCAGCTCTTCTCCGAGCCGGGCGCCGGCTCCGACGTCGCCAGCCTGCAGTCGAAGGCCGAGCGCGACGGGGACGAGTGGGTGCTGAACGGGCAGAAGGTGTGGACCACCGGCGCCCAGCACTCGGACTTCGGCGCGGTGATCGCCCGCACCAACCCGGACAACCCGAAGCACCGGGGCATCACCATGTTCATCGTCGACTTCAAGGGCCGGGGTGTGGACGTGCGCCCGCTGCGACAGATGAACGGGGGCGCCGGGTTCAACGAGGTGTTCTTCAGCGACGTGCGGGTGCCGGCCGACGCGGTGATCGGTTCGGTGGACGACGGATGGCGCTGTGCCATCGCCATGCTCATGAACGAACGGGTGGCCATCGGCTCCGGTGGTGGCGGCGGGCGGGGCGGCGGTATCGACGCGTTGGCCAAGGCCGCCCGGGAGCGGGGTGTCGACCAGGATCCCGTCATCCGCCAGGGCATCGCCGACGTGTACATCCGCCAGCGGATCATCGGCTTCATCGGCCAGCGCACGCGGGCGGCACTGAAGGCCGGGCGGGCGCCCGGGCCGGAGGGCTCCATCGGCAAGCTGGCCGGCGCGCTCCTGGCCCGGCGAAGCTCGGATCTCGGCATGGCGCTGGCCGGGGCTGGGGGCCAGGCCTGGCTGCCTGGCGACGACCGCTCCGGTCGGTGGGCCCAGGCCGTGCTGAGCGCTCCTGCGTCGCGCATAGCGGGCGGCACCGACGAGGTGCAGCGCAACATCATCGGCGAGCGGGTGTTGGGATTGCCGAAGGAGCCCCAGGTGGATCGCGACCAGCCGTTCCGTGAGCTGCGCGTGGGCACGCAGAGCGAGCCGGTGAAGTAGGGCCGTGGGCTCAGGCGTCCGGCGGGCGCGTAACGATTCGCGCCCCCCAGAGTCAATCCGGCCGGGGACTGGCACCATCCCGCAACATCAGTTCGACCCTTCCCGCCGCTTCGTCGGCATCTCCTTCGACGCGGACCAGAAGCGCGGCAGCCCAGGACTCCCCGAGGCGCAGGAGCGCGCCGCAGGAGTACTCGATCCGGGCAGCAAGGTCCGTGTCGGAGAACGCGCGCCGCGGGTGGTCGCCGGACTGTGTGCCAACCCGCTGGATGCAAGTGGATGCCGGCGCCATCAAGATCACCTCGAAGAAGGACGCACCGGCCCGCACCGCCAAGGCTTCGAGTTGCTCCACGACATCCCGACGTACAAGTAATTGTGGCATCACAACATCGCGGCCGGACCGCAGGTGCCACTCGGCCAATCGGAAGGCCAAGTCCCTCGCTACCTGCTTCGACTCATCGTGGTCCTGCCAAGATCCGAGCCGCACTCTCAGCTCATCGATGTCGAGGTTCAGTGCCAAGGGGCGACGACGAACGAGCGCCGCAGCAAGCGTTGACTTTCCGACGGCGGGAGGTCCGTTGAGGTGAATCAGGTCCGGCACGGGCGCATCATGACCCGTTCAGCGCGAGGGGCCCCTCGTCGGCGATCACAACGGCGAAGCGATGCGCGGCCCGAGGTCGACGATGCGAGACTGAGATAGGGGCGGGGCGCTCAGGCGTCTGCCGTGACCTTCTCGCTGATGACCCGGCTCGCGCCGCCGGGGAGCATGGTGACCCCGTACAGGCAGTCGGCCGCCTCCATCGTGCGCTTCTGGTGGCTCACGATCACGAGCTGCGCCTCTCGCCTGAACTCGCCGATGAGGTCGAGGAAGCGGTGGAGGTTGACGTCGTCGAGGGCGGCCTCTACCTCGTCCATGAGATAGAAGGGCGACGGACGGCTCCGGAAGACGGCGAACAGGAAGGCCAGCGCGGTGAGCGAGCGCTCGCCGCCCGAGAGCAGGGAGAGCTGACGCACGTTCTTCCCAGACGGCCTGGCCTCGACCTCGATGCCCGTCTCCAGCAGGTTGTCCGGATCGGTCAGCCGGAGCCGGCCGGTTCCGCCTGGGAACAACGTGGTGAACAGGAGCGAGAAGTTCTCCGAGACGTCGGCGTAGGCGGCGGCGAACACCTCGACGATCTCGGTGTCGATGGCTTTGATGACCTTGGCCAGCTCTCGACGACCGGCCTTGACGTCGTCGAGCTGGTCGTCGAGGAAGGTCTGGCGCTCCTGGAGGGCCGACAGCTCCTCGAGGGCCATGGGATTGATCGCTCCCATCAGACGCAGCTCGCGCTCGAGCTCGCGCATGCGGGTCGGCGCGCTGGTGCCGGCGGGCAGGTCGGGACAGGCGGTGGCCATGGCGGTGTGGGGCTCGCAGTCGAGGTCGCGACGAAGCACCTCCACTGCCTGCTCGAGGCGCACTCGCACCTCGGCCCCGTCGAGCTCGGCCCGCTGCCCCTTCTCCCGCAGCTCCCCGAGGTGGCGTTCGGCCGCAGCCCGCTCACGACGCAGGCCGTCGAGCCGCTCCGTGACCGAGCGGAGGTGATCCGCGTGGCGTCGCCGCTCCTCGCGCCGAGCCGACAGCACCGTCTCCACGACGCGCAGGCGGTCTGCGACCAGCTCGGACAGCCGGGCGGTGGCGGCGGCGCGGGCGTCGAGACGGTGGCGGCCGGCCTCGGCCTCGTCGCGCTTGGCGACGTTGCCGCGAAGCCGCTCGCCCACCTCCCCCAAGCGGTGGGTCAGGTAGGTGCGACGCTCCTCGAGCGCGGCCGCCCGCACCTCCAGGTCGGTGCGCAGCGCGCCGACAGCGGCCGTCCGCTCGTCGAGCCGCAACCGCTCCGTCTTCAGCACCGAGGCCTCCGCGGCCCTGGCCTCCTCGGCCGCCAGCAGGTCCGGCAGTCGGGCCTCGAGCTCAGCAAGGCGAGCCTGATCCCGCGCCACCCGCCCAGTCAGGTCCACGACGTCGTGGGCGAGCGCCTCCCGCTCGGCGGAGACGTCGCCAAGCTGTGCCTCCACGCGCTCTCGCGCGTCGACGGCGGCTGACAGGCGGGCCCGGTTCTCATCCACGGCCCGTCGCACCGCTGTCTCGGCCTCTCGGGCCGCGACTGCCTCCACCTTGGCCCGTCGGAGCCGCTCCTCCGCCTCGCGGCGAGAGCGGTCGGCCCGCGCCACCTCCTGGCGCGCCTCCGCCAGGGCGGCACCGGTGGCCCCCGCCCCCGCCGCACCAGCGCGCCAACCGCCGGCTGCGAACCGATCGCCGTCGCGGGTCACCACGACGACGGATGGGTGCTCCAGGGCCAGGTCGAGCGCGTTCCTCCACGACCCGCGCACGGCCACGGCGTTGGCCAGGAGGACATCGAGAAGACGCTCGACCTCACTCGTGGAGGACCTCACGTGATCGCGCACGGGCGATCCAGCGGCCGTGGCCTCCATCGGCAGCGCAGTGGGATGACGCGGGCCGCCCAGGGCCAGCACCGAGCCGGCCTGCCCACTCGTGCGCAGGTGCTCGAGGGCCTGGCGCGCCGAGTCCACACTCCCTACGACGACGGCAGCGATGGCCTCACCCGCGGCCGCCTCGAACGCGTTCTGCCATCCGTCGTCGACCTCGACCAGATCGAGCAGCGTGCCCACGACACCGTCGATCTCGGAGAGACGTTCGGCTCCGGCGCGGGCCCGGGCTTCGTCCAAAGCAGAGGCCAGGGCGTCGACGCGCGCCCGCCAGGCATGGAGGTCGGCGTCCGCCGACCGAAGGGCACCCTCGGCCGCCGACAGCTCGGACTCGGCCGCGGCCCGGCGCGCCACCGAGCCACCGACATCCCCGGAGAGCGGGCTCTCGGTCTCTTGCGCGGCGGCCACCTCCTCGGCCAGCCGCTCAGACTCGGCCGACAACCTGACGACCCTGTCACCCAGTGCCTGTTGGCGCGCCTGCGAGCGACCCAGCTCGGCTGCGCCCCGTTCGGCGCTGCTCCGCAGGGCAGCCAGCTCGCCCCGCACCTCGGCCCCCTCGCTGGGAGCGGGCGGGGTCGAGCCGTCGCCCCATTGGTCAGCGAAGGCGACCCTCGTCGCGACCAGTGCAGCCTCGGCCTCCTGCAGCGCGTCGTGCCTGGGCAGCAGGAGGTCGGCGGCATGATCCACCTCCTCCAGCTCCGACGCCAGACGGGCGTGGTCCGCCTCCAAGCTGGCGATGACCCCTTGGTCGACGGATGACGCCCGATCCCGCTCGATCCCTCGCGCCCGCTCCGCCAGCACTGCGCTCAGGCCGCGCCCCCGTTCCCGAAGGCGCTCGGCCCGCATGAGCGCCTCGGACTGCTCGAGGCCACCGCCGAGGGACAGCGTCGCCTCGGTGGAGGCCACTGCGTCGTCCATGCCGCTCAGGCGCACCTTGAAGTCAGCCTCGGCGGCCGACAGGTCTCGCTTCACCCCTGTCGCCGCTTCGGCCCGTTGGCGCAAGGAGGCGATCTCGCGGCCGGCCAGGTGCAGCCGAAGCGCACTGAGCTCAGCGGTCAGACTGCCGTGGCGTCGAGCGGAATCGGCTTGGCGCTCCAACGGTCGTAGCTGGCGACGGACTTCACGCAGGAGGTCCTGCAGCCGCACGTAGTTGGCCTCGGTGGCGTCGAGGCGGCGCTGGGCGCGCTCTCGCCGCCGCCGGAACTTGAGCACACCGGCCGCCTCCTCGATCACGGAGCGGCGCTCCTCGGCCCGGCTGTTCAACACCGCGTCGATCTGCCCCTGGCTGACGATCACGTGCTGTTGGCGCCCGACGCCAGAATCCGACAGCAGCTCTTGCACATCGAGCAGCCGGCACGGGGCACCGTTGATGGCGTACGTGCTGTCCCCCGAACGGAAGAGCGTCCTCGTCAACGTGACCTCGGTGAAGCCGATCGCGAGCAGGCCGTCGGAGTTGTCGATGGTGAGGCTGACCTCGGCTCTCCCGAGGGCGGTCCGGTTGGCGGACCCGGCGAAGATGACGTCCTCCATCTTCGCCGACCGAACCGTGCGGGGCCCCTGCGCCCCGAGCACCCAGGCCACCGCATCCACCACGTTCGACTTGCCGGAGCCGTTCGGGCCCACGACCACGGTGATGCCCGGCTCGAAGTGGAGCGTGGTGGTGTCGGCGAACGACTTGAAACCCTTGAGGGTCAGCGACTTCAGGAACACCCGGGAGGACGCTACCGCCGCGACCCGCGGCTTCCGGGGAGCCTCGGCAGAAGAGCCTTCGCCGTCAGACCTGGCAGTTGGAGCAGAGGAAGTGCGAGCGCCCGCCCGCCTTCACACGGGTGAGCGGTGTGCGGCAACGCCGGCACGGCAGACCCTCGCGGTCGTACACGTTGTGCTGCTGCTGATAGGTGCCCGTCTCGCCGAAGAGGTCGCGGTACTGCTGGTCGGCGAGCGACGAGCCACGGTGCTTGATGGCGTCCTGCAGGATCTCCTGCATGGCGCGCGAGAGGCGGCGCACCTCCTGGGCGGACAGGGTGTCGGACCCTCGGTCGGAGCGCAGGCCGGCCTCCCAGAGGATCTCGTCGGAGTAGATGTTGCCGATGCCGGCGATGAACCGCTGGTCCATCAGCAGATCCTTGAGCTTGCGCTTCTTGACGTGCAGCATCTCGGCGAACCGGTTCCAGCTGATGACGTCCTCGATCGGGTCGAACCCGAGGTGCGCCAGCTCGGGCGCAGCTTCGGCCAGGTCGTCGGGAGTGGAGACGAACAGCTCGCCGAAGGTGCGCGGGTCGACATAGCGCAGCTGGCCGGCCGAGCTGAAGGTGAACACCACGTGGGTGTGCTTGGCCAGTGGCTCCTTCGGGCCCTTGGCTCGCAGCAGCTGCCCACTCATGCCGAGGTGCACCACCAGGAGGTCGGCGTCGTCCAGCGCGAGCACCAGGTACTTGCCCCTGCGCTGGATGGACGCGACCTTCCGCCCCTCGAGCCTCGTGATGAAGTCGTCCTTGCTGGCGTGGCGACGGATCGAGCGCATGCCCGTGACCTCGACCGTCTTGATGCGCTTGCCGACCACCTCCTTGTCGAGATCGCGACGGATGGTCTCCACCTCGGGCAGCTCGGGCATCTACCGGCCTTCCTGCTCATCCGGTGCCGCAACCGGTGGAGCCGCGAGTCGGAGCTCCATCTCCAGCCAGGCGGCGCGGGCAGCAGCCTGCTCCGCCTGCTTCTTCGACCGGCCTTCGCCCGAGCCCCGCACCCGACCGCTCAGCGAGACGGTGGCGAAGAAGCGCTTGGCGTGATCGGGACCCTCGTCGGCGACGGCGTAACGCGGCACCGCGTCGAGGTCACGGGCGGCCATCTCCTGCAGGCGGGTCTTGTAGTCGTGACCGCCCGGGCCGGCGGCGGCCTCGGTGATCCGGGTGCCGAGCAGGCCCATGACCAGCTCCGCAGCTGCATCCCACCCGCCATCGATGTAGACGGCACCGATCACCGCCTCCATGGCGTCGGCCAGGATGGAGGGCTTCTCGCGACCGCCGGAGGCCGCTTCGCCCTTGCCCAGGAGGATGGCATCGCCCAGCCCGATGCTCTCGGCCAGCTCAGCGAGGGCCTCGGAGCTCACGACGGCAGCCCGCACCTTGGCCAGCTCCCCTTCGGGGAGGTCGGGATATCGGCGGTAGAGGTGATCGGTGACCACGAGCCCCAGCACGGCGTCGCCCAGGAACTCGAGGCGCTCGTTGGACCCGGCGTCATCGACTTCGGCGCACCATGACCGGTGCGCCAGCGAGCGCTCGAACAGGGCGAAGTCGTGGAACGGTCGCCCAAGGCGGAGGGCGAGGGCCTCCGTCGAGGTGCCCGAGCGCTCCGGCGCGGTCAGAATCGACCTTGTCCTAGGCCTCGAGCTTGGCGACGACGTAGTCGACGGCATCGCGCACCGTCTTTAGGTCCTCGAGGTCCTCGTCGTCGATGCGGAACCCGACCGATCGCTCGCTGAGCTCCTCCTCGAGCGCTTCGACCAGCTCGATCAGCGCAAGAGAGTCGGCGTCGAGATCATCACCGAACGAGGCGCCTTCGGTGATGGTGTCGCCCTCGACTTCGAGGATGTCGGCCAGGCGGTCGCGTATCAGCTCGAACACCTCTTGACGACCCATGGGGCCCCGTTCCACATGCGTCTCTGCCGGCACCGCTGCTCCTCTGATCGCGCGTAGCGGGCGGTATGCTACCCGTGTTCAGCGGCTACCCACTGCCAGTTGGCATCGGATAGCACCAGACGCCAGGGCGCAAGCGGCGTGGTGCGGAGCGGCCCGCTCAGCTCTCCGGCGCCACCGCGGCGGCCACCCGGCCCACGACGTCGCCCTCCACCAGGTCCCGAGCGACGCTGAGGGCGTTCACGATGGCCTTGGCCGACGACGACCCGTGGCTGATGATGCACACGCCGTTCAGCCCGAGAGCCATGGCCCCGCCGAACGTGTCGGGATCGAGCTCGGCAGCCAGGGGGAGCAGCAGCGGCATGAGCACTTCGGAGGCCTTGATGGCCTCGTCGGAGCTCATCAGGGCGCTGAAGACGGCGTCCCGAAGGAACTTCATGCCGCCCTCCAGCGTCTTCAACGCCACGTTCCCGGTGAACCCGTCGGTCACCGCCACATCCACGTCGGAGGACATGAGGTCGCGGCCCTCGATGTTGCCGATGAAGTCGATGCCGCGGGCCTCCCTCAGCAGGGCGAAGGCGTCTCGCTGCAGCTGGGTGCCCTTGGAGTCCTCCTCCCCGATGTTCAAGAGGCCGACCCGGGGTGCCGCGATGCCGAAGCGGGCCTGGGAGTACGCGGCGCCCATCTGGGCGAACTGCACGAGCCAGGCCGCCTGCACCTCAGCGTTGGCGCCGGCATCGAGCAGCACCGTCGGGCTGGCCCCGGGTACCGGGATGGGCGTGGCGATGGCCGGCCGGCTCACGCCCGGCAGGCGTCCCATGCGCAGCAGGCCGGCCGTGACGGTAGCGCCGGTGTTGCCGGCGCTCACCATGGCCGAGGCCCTGCCGTCGCGCACCGCCTCGGCGGCCACGACGAGCGAGGAGTCCTTCTTGCGACGTACGGCGCGTGCACCCTCCTCGTGCATGTCGATGACCTCCGTGCAAGGGAGGATCTCCAGGCCCTGGGGGTCACCGATCAGATCTGGGGGCCCAACCAGCAGTACGGGGATGCCCAGCTCGCGAGACGCATGCACCGCGCCGGCAACGATCTCCGCCGGAGCCCTGTCGCCCCCGAGGGCGTCGACCGCGATGGGAAGCATGCGGACCGACCCGCTAATCGACGTCGAGCGCCTGGCGGCCCCCGTACCAGCCGCAGTTGCCGCACACGACGTGCGGAAGCTTCGCCTGGGCGCACTGCGGGCACACGCTCCGCGCCGGGACGCTGAGCTTCCAGTTGGCCGCGCGACGGCTGCGGCTCTTCATCTTGGAGGTCTTCTTCTTGGGGACGGCCATTCGCGGTCGTGCTCGCTTTCGGGTTTACGGGTCGCGCAGCTGATCGAGCGCCGCCCACCGGGGATCGGCAGGAGCTGCGCAAGAGCAAGCGCCTTCGTTGCGGTCCGCCCCACACTCAGGGCAGAGTCCCAGGCAATCCTCTCGACAGAGCGGCGCCCGGGGCAACTCGAGCATCACAGTGTCGCGCGCCATGGGCCCGAGGTCGATCTGACTGTGGGCCAGCGGGTAGGTCTCGTCCTCCACGAAGCGCTCTTCGAACCGCTCGCGCACCCGGACCTGGAGCTGGCCCTCGACCGGGCGCAGGCAACGCCGGCAGGTGCCGCGATAGGGAGCGGAGACGGTGCCGACCGCATCGAGGGCCGTGTCCCCCACGGCTTGGAGCTCGACGTCGACCACGACCGGAGCGTCGACGGGTACTTCGGTGCCCAGCACCACGAGGTCGTCGAGGACCGCCGCACGCAGCTCACGGCGGGCATTCCCGGTGCGAAGCACGTTGCCGACGTGCACGTGAAATGGCGAGCGGACGGCCATGACCCAGCCCCGCGCTACGACGAGTCCTGGTCGAAGAACCCTTCGACTTCCTCGTCCGCTGACGCGGCGGGGTCGTCATCGGCCTTCGACGCGGGGCTGGCCCGAAGCTTGTCGCGTCCGGCCCGGACGGTCTTCGCCGTGCGCTCCAGCACGATCTCGAAGCCCGCCAGCTTCTGGTCGCAGTAGTCCTCCGCCTCGTGACGAAGTCGTCGGGCATCGGCCTGCGCCGCCTCCAACGTCCGCTGAGCGGTGTGGCGCGCCTCGCGCACGATCTCCTGCCGCTCCACCATGCGCTCGGCGCGGACCCGCGCCGCTTCCAGGATGTCGTCGGCTTCGCGGGCCACCTTGGCGAGGAACTCCTCTCGCTCCTTCAAGAGGTACCGGGCGTCGCGAAGCTCGGTGGGCAACCGATGGACGGACTGCTCGAGGAGGGAGAGCACCTCATCCTTGTTGTCCAGCTTCACCGAGCTCGACAGCGGGATGGAGCGGGTGTTGGAGATGAGGTCCATCACCCGGTGGAGCAGCGCCTCCGCGTCGACCGCGGGCGGCCCGTCGGTCATCGAGGATCGGTGAACTTGTCGGCCAGCCGCTTGGCCACGATCTCGGGCACCATCGTGCCCACGCGCTCGGCCCCGCCGAACTGGGCGATCTGACGGATGAGGGAGCTGGCGATGAAGGAGTGCACGGAGCTCGTCGGCAGGAACACGGTCTCCATGCCGGAGATGGCCTTGTTCATCTGGGCCTGCTGCAGCTCGAACCCGAAGTCGGTGGAGTCACGGAGGCCCTTCACGATCACATCGGCCTGGACGTCGCGGGCGACGTCAACGGTGAGCTTGGTCATGGAGACGACCTCGATGTTCCCGAGGTGACCGAGCACCTCGGCGATCATGTCCTTGCGCTCATCGAGGCTGAACAGCGGCTCGCCCTTGCCAGGGTTCCGGATGGCGGCGACGACCACGCGGTCGTAGAGGCGCGAGGCCGTCTCGAACACCTCCACGTGCCCGTTGTGCAACGGGTCGAACGAGCCCGGACACAGCGCGGTCCTCATGTGCATCTCCTCTGGGAAGCGATGGTCACGACGCTATCCCCGTACCGCTTCACCTTGAGAACTTCCCACTGACCGCCGAGGTTCACCGGGCGGTCACTCTCGGCCACCAACAGATCGGCGGCCATCACCCCGGCGAGGTCGAGCCAGGCGTCGAACGCATACGGGGGATCCGCGAACGCGAGGTCCCACGACACGCTCGAGGGCTGCGTGGCCAGGTGGCGCAGGACCTCGTTGCGCACCACTGCGCCGCCCTCGAGCCCGGTCGACGCCAGGTTGTGGCGGATGGCTTCGACGGCACGTCGATCCTCGTCCACGAAGAGGCACGACGCCGACCCGCGGCTCAACGCCTCGATGCCCAGCGCGCCGGTGCCGGCGAACAGGTCGATCACGTCGGCTCCGGCCACCCCGCCCAGGCTTCCGAGAGTGGCGAAGACCGCCTCCCGCACGAAGTCACTGGTCGGCCGGGTTCGGTCACCCTTGGGTGCCCGCAGGTGGTGACCACGCGCGATTCCGGCCACGACCCGCATCACAGATAGTTTCCCCGCTCGTGGCCACGACGGACGAAGACACAGGCGACGGCGTCACCGGTCACGACCCGCTCGGCCTCGGCCTGCGCTTCAAGAAGGTCGACTTCGACGACGGCCGCCTGCCCGGCCTGGTGGCCCGGTTCGAACCGCGGGACGTCCATCGCGGACCACCCGGACACCTGCACGGCGGCATGGCGGCCACCGTGCTCGACGAGACCATGGCCTCCCTGGGATGGGCCCTCGACTCCCGGCCGTGCGTAACGGCCAAGCTCGAGCTGCGCTACCGGCGGGCGGTGCCACTCGTTGCCGGGCCGCTCCGCATCGAGGCGTGGCGCGACCGCGCCGAGGCCCGCCGCACCCAACGCGTGCACGGACGGCTGATGCTGGCCGACGGCACGGTGTGCGTCGAAGCCACCGGCCTCTTCGTGCAGGCCCGCTAGATGGGCTCGAGCGACGATCGGGACGATGACCACGACGGTCTCGTCCAGCGGGTCATCAACTGCATCGACTGCGGCGGTCGGGCTCACCTGCTGACCACGTGGCCGGCCGACGACCCGCCCATCCCAGGAGACATCCTCAGCTACCGCTGCGAGGACTGCCGCGACCGTTGGGCCCTCGAGATCGCCGAGCCCTCCGACTCTCGGGGCGACCTCCCGTACTTCCCGTAGCAGGCCGATCCGGAGCACGTGCGGGGTCGCCGGCGGCGCGCAGGCGGCGCCACCGCAACGCCCGGCGCACCACCAGCATCAGGTAGGCGAGGGAGATGACCGTGGTCGCCACGAACCAGCCGCTGCCGTGCCACAACAGCAGCGCGAGCTGCGATCCGGTCAGGACGCCCGCCAGAGCGACGTCGGCGGCCAGCACCGCCTTCCAGTTGGCGGCGTAGGCCACGTCGTCGCCTCGGACCATCGTTCTCTACGCTCCTGCCATGCCGGTCGATCCCACGCTCCAGATGATGCTCGACAACGCCGCCAACGCCGGACGAGACGCCGGGCCGCGCGATGTCGGCGAGAGCCGGGCCGGCTACGAGCTGGTGGCCCGGCTCGGCGGCGAGGCACCGGCCCTGGCCAGCGTCGAGGACGGCACCGTTCCGGGACCGGCCGGGGACATCCCGGTGAGGATCTACAAGCCGCTGGGCGAGGGCCCATTCGGCATCATCGTCTTCTTCCACGGAGGCGGCTTCACCATCGGCAGTCTCGACAGCCACGATCCCATCGCCCGCCGACTCGCAGCCGACACGCCCGCGGTGGTCGTGAGCGTCGACTACCGACTGGCCCCGGAGCACCGATTCCCGGCCGGTGTCGACGATGCCTACGCGGCCACCGCATGGGTCTCCGAGCACGCGGCGGACCTCGGAGCCGACCGCAACCGGCTCGCCGTCGCCGGCGACAGCGCAGGAGGGAACCTGGCCGCGGTGACGGCGATCGAGGCCCGGGACCGATCGAGCTTTCCGATCGCGTTCCAGCTGCTCGTCTATCCGACGGTCGACTCGAAGCTGCGCTTTCCCTCCATCAAGGAGAACGGCGAAGTCGGCTTCCTCACCGAGGACACCATGCGCTGGTTCTTCGAGCAGTACGAGAACGTCGACATGCAGGACTGGCGCGCGAACATCATCGACCACCCCGACCTCTCCGGCCTGCCGCCGGCTCTCGTCATCACCGCCGAGTACGACCCGCTACGGGACGAGGGCGAGGCGTACGCGCAGCGACTGGCCGATGCCGGCGTCGACGCCACCATGTCGCGCTACGACGGCATGACCCACGTGTTCTTCCAGATGTACGGGATCCTGGAGGGGGCTCGGGAAGCGACCGACGAAGCCATCGCCGCGCTCCGGAAGGCCTTCGCCCAAGCAGGGAGCTGACCGGTTACGGCTTGTCGCCCGGTGCACCGATCACGGCCAGGTCCTCCACGCCGCCGACCGCGATCGACCCGGCCGAGTACCGCCGGCGCTGGCGGATCTCGAGGCGGCGGGCGACGCGACTGAGGCTGAAGTTGACGGCGATGTAGACGGCGGCGACGGTGACGAAGGCCTGGAGGAGCGGCCGGCCGTAGGCCGAGAACTCGCCAAGCACCTGGGCCGCCCGCAACAGCTCGGCGTAGGGAAGCACGAAGCCGAGCGACGTGTCCTTCAGCAAGGTCACCAGCTGGCTCACGATGGCCGGCACCATGCGCCGGATGGCCTGCGGGATGACGACGAGCAGCATGGATTGCCAGTAGCTCATGCCCAGGCTCGAGGCGGCCTCGGTCTGGCCCTTGTCGAGAGACAGGATGCCGGCCCGGAAGATCTCGGCCAGCACCGCGGAGTTGTAGGCGACCAGCCCGAAGACCAGGTACCAGAACGCCTCCAGATCGAAGCCGAGGCGCGGCAGGGCTCGAGCGGCGAAGAAGATGAGCAGCAGCAGTGGCAGGGCGCGAAAGAGCTCGACGTAGATGCCGCTGAGCCATCGCACGGGGCCGTTGCGGGCCAGGCGACCGAGAGCCATGACCCCACCGATGGCCATGGCCAGCGCCATCGACACGGCGGCGGCCTTGACCGTCGCCAGCAGGCCCTGGCCGAGAAACTCCAGGATGGCCGGATCGGTGAGGAACTCCCACTTC
>Ga0136611_10002222_pt1 | contig 13494 bp, 7 predicted proteins | sample AntDrymUQ2232306_2_FD_106645 | JGI IMG/M metagenome (GOLD analysis project Ga0136611, IMG submission 106645) | Polar desert sand microbial communities from Dry Valleys, Antarctica - metaG UQ223 (23.06) | ecosystem: Environmental > Terrestrial > Soil > Desert | place: Antarctica: Dry Valley... | reverse complement strand
CACATGAGCGAGGAAACAGACGGAGAGACTCCGCTCGTCCACCACGTCCAGGTCGCGATCCCGGCCGGCGGTGAGGAGCAGGCGCGGGCCTACTATGGTGAGCTGCTCGGGTTCCGGGAGATCCCCAAGCCCGCGAACCTCCGAGCTCGCGGGGGCGTCTGGTTCGTGGCGGGGAATCTGCAAGTGCATCTCGGCGTGGACAATGCCTTCCGGCCGGCCGAGAAGGCGCACGTCGCCTATCAGGTCGCTGGCCTCGACTCATATCGCGATCGCCTGACGGAGGCGGGTCACGCACCGGTGGAGGACGAGCCGCTCGCCGGTTACCGCCGGTTCTACGTCAATGATCCGTTCGGCAATCGTCTCGAACTCCTGGAGCCCGCGTGACTACCTTGACCAGCATCCTGCGCCGGGTCGCCGGCACGAAGACCGAAGCCGACCGACGATTCACCCAAGGAGAAACATCCATGGCGACCGACACGACGACGACCGAGGTGACAGACGGCCTGATGCCGCTCGCTGACAACGACGCGGCCTGGAAGGCGCGCCTGAGCCCGGAGCAGTACAACGTGCTTCGCCAATCGGGGACGGAGCCGCCGTTCTCGGGCGAATACGTCGATACGGACGAGACTGGACTCTACCGCTGCGCCGCCTGCGGCAACCCGCTCTTCGATAGTGGCACCAAGTTCCACTCCGGCAGTGGTTGGCCGAGTTTCACCAGCGCCATCTCGTCCGACGCCGTCGAGTTGATCGAGGATCGCTCCCACGGCATGAGCCGGACCGAGGCCCGCTGTGCCCGCTGCCACTCGCACCTTGGCCACGTCTTCGACGACGGCCCGCGCGACCAGGGCGGCCAGCGCTTCTGCATGAACAGCCTTTCGCTGGACCTGAACGCGAAGTAGGCTAAGCGCCCGAATCCAAACAATTGGTTCGAGAATCGCAGATGACGCTCCCGACAACCCCTCGGGGGCGTCGCCGTGTTCGCTCGGAGTCGTGAGACCGGGGGACCCCAGGGGGCGCTGGTAGACTGACGCGCGGGGAACCGTCGCCGAGTCGTCCGAGCCGGGCGAGGGGACCCGGCAGGATCCCGGGCACGACGACCGGGGCGAGCAGAGAGGGAAACGTGTCGGGTCAGCTGTCGGACGCGGAGCGCAAGCGCGGCATCGTCGTCCTGTTGGCGACGACATTCATGATGTACGCCGGGTTCTTCATGGTGATCCCGCTGCTGTCGGTCCACTACGTCGATGGGCTGGGCTGGTCGGCCGGGTTCCTGGGACTGGTCCTCGGCGCGCGGCAGATGGTCCAGCAGGGGTTAGCCTTCGCCGGTGGCGTGATCGCCGACCGGTTCGGGGCCAAAGCGCCGATCGTCGCGGGGATGTTCGTCCGGGGGCTCGGCTTCGGCGGGATGGCCTGGGCGGACAGCGGGCGTGTCCTGTTCGCCACCGCGATCCTCGCCGCCCTCGGTGGCGCCCTGTTCGAGGCACCCCGCTCGGCCGGGATCGCGGCCCTGACGACCGAGGCGAATCGCTCTCGCGTCTACAGTTTGGCCGGGATGATCGGCGGCCTCGGCCTCACGATCGGCCCGCTGTTGGGCGCCTTCCTGCTGCGATTCGACTTCGCCGTCGTTGCCCTGGTCTCAGGCGCCTGCTACCTGGCGACCACCGTGCTGACCTGGGGCGGGCTGCCCTCGATCCGAGTGGCGACCGGTGGTCCGGGCCGGCTGACGGCCGGGCTCGGCATGGCGGTGCGGGACCGGACGTTCGTGACCTTCACCGTACTCGGCATGGGCGTCTGGTTCATGTGGGTCCAGCTCACCATCTCGCTACCGCTCGCCGCGACCGCGATCGCGGGGACCAGCGATGCGGTGGCCTGGCTCTATCTCCTCACCGCCGGGCTGACGATCACGTTGCAGTACCCGTTGATCCGCCTCGCGGAGCGGCGGCTGCGGCCGATGCCGATCCTGATGGTCGGGACGGCACTGATGGCCGCTGGGCTGGCGACCGTCGGCCTGGTGCCGGCGATCGGTCCGCTGCTGGCGGGGGTGGCGATCTTCGCGGTCGGTTCGGTCCTCGCTCAGCCGAGCCTCCAGACCGTCACCGCCAGCCTGGCCAACCCGGCAGCCCTGGGAGCTTTCTTCGGGGTGGGGATGTACGCCCTCGCGGTCGGGGGCGGGGTCGGTAATGTGTTGGGCGGCTACCTGTATGGACTCGGCCAGCGCCTCGATCTGCCGGCCCTGCCGTGGCTGGCGTTCGCGGCGGTCGGGTTCGTCACCGCGGCCGGATTCTGGGCCCTGGATGCGGCCCGGCAGAGAGTCGCGGCGACGGAGACCGGCGGGGAGCCGGTCCTGACCACGCCCGCGTCGCGGTCCCGGTAACGATTTCCCTGCCCGCTAGATGTGGACGGAAGGTTCGGGTCAGGACGTGAAGTGGGGCAACCGGTCGGACGCGATCTCCGAGAGGGGGGGGGCCATGGCGTCCTTTCCCGAGAGCGTTGGTTTCTGAACCGGCCAGTCGATGCCGATTTCCGGGTCGTCCCACCGGACGCTGCCCTCGGCGGCCCGATCGTAGCGGTCGGTACACTTGTAGGCGAACAGGGCATGTTCACCGGTCACCACGAAGCCGTGGGCAAACCCCTCGGGGACCCAAAACTGGCGCCGGTTGGCATCTGAGAGGGTCACGCCCGTCCATCGTCCGAACGTGGGCGAGCCGCGTCGGATGTCGACCGCGACGTCGAACACTTCCCCCGAGACGACCCAGACCAGTTTGCCCTGGGGATGGGGTTCCTGATAATGGAGACCACGCAGGACGCCGTGGCCGGACGACGAGAGGTTGTCCTGGACCCAGCGGCGCGGCAGCCCGGCGGCGGCGTAGGTCTCCTCGTTCCACGTTTCCAGAAAGGAACCTCGTTCGTCGGTGAAGATGGCCGGTTCCAAGATCAGGACGCCGGGCAGGTCGGTCTCGATCACGTCCATTGACTGATGCCGTCCCGGATCACCGTCCGCAGGTAGTCACCGTAGCCGTTGCGCATCGGTTCGGCCAGCCGGGCCACGGCGTCGGCATCGATGTAACCCATCCGGAAGGCGATCTCCTCCGGGCTGGCGATCTTGAGGCCCTGCCGCTGCTCGATGATCTGGATGAACTGGGAGGCCTGGTGCAACGCCTCGTGGGTGCCGGTGTCGAGCCAGGCGATGCCCCGGCCGAGGCGCTCGACGAAGAGTTCCCCCATCTCCAGGTAGGCGGCATTGACGTCGGTGATCTCGTACTCGCCCCGGGCCGAGGGGGCCAGGCCGGCGGCGATGTCGAGGACCCGGTTGTCGTAGAAGTAGAGGCCGGTGATGGCGTAGGAAGACTTCGGCTCGGCGGGCTTCTCCTCGATCCCGACGACCTGGCCGTACCGGTCGAACTCGACCACGCCGTAGCGCTCCGGATCCTCGACGTGGTAGCCGAAGACGGTCGCGCCCCGTTCCCGGCCCGCGGCGGCCCGGATCGTCTCCGCGAAGCCGTGGCCGTAGAAGATGTTGTCGCCGAGGACGAGGGCGACCGGGCTGGACCCGGTGAACGCGCGGCCGATCACGAATGCCTGGGCGAGGCCATTGGGCTCCTCCTGCTGGGCATAGGCGAAGCTGAGTCCCCATTGGGCCCCGTCGCCGAGGAGGGCCCGAAACCGGGGCAGGTCCTCCGGGGTGGTGATGATGAGGATGTCCTGGATGCCGGCCAGCATCAGGGCCGACAGGGAGTAGTAGATCATCGGCTTGTCGTAGATGGGGAGGAGTTGCTTGCTGACGACGTGGGTGAGCGGGTAGAGGCGCGTCCCCGAGCCCCCGGCGAGGATGATCCCCCTCATCGGGCCCCTCTCGTCGCGACTCGCTCCCCGAGTCCGATCCGCTCACCGGCCGCCGCCGTGGCGGGCCAGTCCGGGTTGGCCAGGTACCACGCCACGGTCTTCCGCATGCCGGTCTCGAACGTTTCCCTGGGCAGCCACTCGAGGTCGCGGGCCGCCTTGGCGGCGTCGATGGCATAGCGAGTGTCGTGGCCGGGCCGGTCGGCGACGAAGGCGATCTGGTCGGCGTATGACCCGCCGTCGCGGGGCGTCAACTCGTCGAGCAGGGAGCAGATGGTCCGGACCGTTGCCAAGTTTGTCCGCTCATTGTGGCCGCCGATGGCGTAGGTCTCGCCGGGGGACCCGGCGACTAGAGTCCGCCACAGGGCGCGGGCGTGGTCCTCGACGAACAACCAATCGCGCACCTGGCTACCGTCGCCGTAGACCGGCAGGGGACGGCCGGCGAGGGCGGCCCGGATCACCAGCGGGATCAGTTTTTCCGGGAACTGGTAGGGGCCGTAGTTGTTCGAGCAGTTGGTCGTCACCGCGGGCAGACCGTAGGTGTGGTTCCAGGCCCCGACGAGGTGGTCGGCGGCGGCCTTGCTGGCCGCGTAGGGCGAACGGGGCCGGGCCGGGCTCTCCTCGGTGAACATCCCGGTCGGGCCGAGGGAACCGTAGACCTCGTCGGTCGAGACGTGGACGAACCGGAACTTTTCCCGCTCGGCGTCCGGTAGGCCGCGCCAGTGGAGCAGTGCGGTCTCCAGCAGGGTGAAGGTGCCCATCACGTTGGTTTCCAAGAAGGTCGCCGGGGCGTCGATCGAGCGGTCGACGTGCGACTCGGCCGCGAGGTGGACGACCGCGTCCGGGCGGAATCGGCCGAAGGCCTCGGCCAGGGCGACTCCGTCGCGGATATCGACGCGGGCGAAGCCATAGCGGCCAGAATAGCGAGGGTCGCCCGCGCATTCTTCGACGGTCGAGAGGTCGCCGGCGTAGGTGAGGGCATCGAGGTTGAGGACGTCGGCCCCGGTCTCGCGCAGGAGGAAGCGGACCACGGAAGAGCCGATGAATCCCGCTCCGCCGGTGACCAGGACGCGCGTCGGGTGCGGAGGCATGGGCGGGGCTCCTCGGGGCAGCGTGGGGGAAGGCGGATGCCACAACGGATGGTGAGCGATCAGGTGATCGACGCCGCAAGGTCCGGCACGGCGTCACGGACCGCGTCACCCCAATATGGTAGCCGAATCCGCAATTCCGCGGCCCGTATGTTCGCCAGGCGGCTGTCGGCCGGCCGCGTCGCCGGGAGCGGGTAGGCGAGGGCGAATTCCCGGGCCGTCGTTGGCAGGATGCGGTCCGGGTCGAGCCCGGCGGCGCTCGCCACCGCCCGGGCTAGGTCGTGACGACTGGCCTGGCCCTCATTCACCAGGTGAAACACTCCCGCGCCCCGTCGGGCGAGCAGCTCCACCAGGGCCGCCGCGAGGTCGGCGGCGTGGGTCGGGTTACCGGTCTCGTCGGTGACGACCGGCATCGTGTCCTGGCGGGACAGAACGGTCAGGACCGTGCGGGGGAAGTGCTTTCCCGGCCCACCCCAGACCCAGGCGGTCCGGGCCACGGCGAAGCCCGGATCGGCCGTGAGGATCGCTCGCTCCCCGGCGAGCTTGCTGGCTCCATAGACCGACAGGGGCCGGGGCAGGGCGTCTTCGGAGTACGGGGCACCGCCGTCGCCGGGGAAGACGAAATCGGTGCCGACGCCGAGCAGGTAGGCCCCCGACGCGGCGCAGGCGGCGGCCACGTGACCCGAACCCAGGGCGTTGACCGCGTGTGCCCGGTCCGCGTCCCGCTCGCAGCCATCGACATCGGTATAGGCGGCGGTGTGGATCACGGCCGCGGGCGAGTGTCTCGCGATGGCCCCGTGGACCGCCGCCGCTTCACGGATGTCGACGACGTCGTCCACGCCCTGTCCCCCCCGCGACCCGAGGCCGATCGGAACGGCCCCGTGGTTTCGAAGTGCCGCCAGGAGGAAGGTACCCACCTGGCCGCCGGCCCCGGTGACGATGACCCGCGTCCCGGCGAGGTCACTCGGCGGGGGTTCGGATGCGGTCGATGAGGCTTCGGACATCGGGGAGACTCCACTATGGTCCGGGTGTGCGGCCCGAGCGCGGGCCAGGGCGCCGCGTGGTCCCGGCATGGTATACCCGGTGCGGCGTACCGACGACGGGGCGCCGCGGAAGGATGCCCGGCGACGGGCGATGAGCGTAGGGAACCGCGATGAACGTGACGATCTTCGGAACGGGTTACGTCGGTCTCGTCACCGGTGCCTGCCTGGCGGACGGTGGCCATGATGTCGTCTGCGTCGATGTCGACGAGGCCAAGGTGGCGATGCTCGAACGGGGTGAGGTACCCATCTTCGAGCCGGGCCTCAATGAGGTCGTATCTCGCAACGTCCGTGCCGGTCGTCTCGCCTTCACCACCGACGCCGCGCGGGGCGTCGCCCACGGGCTCTTCCAGTTCATCGCCGTCGGCACCCCCCCGGCCCGGACGGTGCCTCCGACCTCCGCTACGTCTACCAAGTCGCCCGCACGATCGGCGACGCGATGGATGGGCACCGGGTCATCGTCACCAAATCGACCGTCCCCGTCGGCACGACCGACCGCGTCCGGACCCTGATCGCCGAGCGCCTGGCGACGCGGGGGTTGGACATCCCGTTTGAGACCGTCTCCAATCCCGAGTTCCTCAAAGAAGGCGCGGCGGTCGAAGACTTCATGCGGCCCGACCGGATCGTGGTCGGCTGCGAAGGCCGGGAGGCCTTGGAACTGCTGGCCGAGTTGTACGCACCGTTCAATCGCAACCATAACCGCCTCGTGGCGATGGGCGTCCGCTCGGCGGAACTGACCAAGTACGCGGCGAATGCCATGCTGGCGGCCAGGATCTCGTTCATGAACGAGATCCTGGCCGCCAGCATGGCATTCGCCGCGTACTTGGTCAGTTCCGCCGAGCGGACGCCCATCGCCACGAGGCGGTTATGGTTGCGATTGAACGGTGCGTACAACTCGGCCAGCAGTTCCAAGGCCTCCCGGCCTTCGCAGCCGACCACGATCCGGTCGGGCCGCATGAAGTCTTCGACCGCCGCGCCTTCTTTGAGGAACTCGGGATTGGAGACGGTCTCAAACGGGATGTCCAACCCCCGCGTCGCCAGGCGCTCGGCGATCAGGGTCCGGACGCGGTCGGTCGTGCCGACGGGGACGGTCGATTTGGTGACGATGACCCGGTGCCCATCCATCGCGTCGCCGATCGTGCGGGCGACTTGGTAGACGTAGCGGAGGTCGGAGGCACCGTCCGGGCCGGGGGGGTGCCGACGGCGATGAACTGGAAGAGCCCGTGGGCGACGCCCCGCGCGGCGTCGGTGGTGAAGGCGAGACGACCGGCACGGACGTTGCGAGATACGACCTCATTGAGGCCCGGCTCGAAGATGGGTACCTCACCCCGTTCGAGCATCGCCACCTTGGCCTCGTCGACATCGACGCAGACGACATCATGGCCACCGTCCGCCAGGCAGGCACCGGTGACGAGACCGACGTAACCCGTTCCGAAGATCGTCACGTTCATCGCGGTTCCCTACGCTCATCGCCCGTCGCCGGGCATCCTTCCGCGGCGCCCCGTCGTCGGTACGCCGCACCGGGTATACCATGCCGGGACCACGCGGCGCCCTGGCCCGCGCTCGGGCCGCACACCCGGACCATAGTGGAGTCTCCCCGATGTCCGAAGCCTCATCGACCGCATCCGAACCCCCGCCGAGTGACCTCGCCGGGACGCGGGTCATCGTCACCGGGGCCGGCGGCCAGGTGGGTACCTTCCTCCTGGCGGCACTTCGAAACCACGGGGCCGTTCCGATCGGCCTCGGGTCGCGGGGGGGACAGGGCGTGGACGACGTCGTCGACATCCGTGAAGCGGCGGCGGTCCACGGGGCCATCGCGAGACACTCGCCCGCGGCCGTGATCCACACCGCCGCCTATACCGATGTCGATGGCTGCGAGCGGGACGCGGACCGGGCACACGCGGTCAACGCCCTGGGTTCGGGTCACGTGGCCGCCGCCTGCGCCGCGTCGGGGGCCTACCTGCTCGGCGTCGGCACCGATTTCGTCTTCCCCGGCGACGGCGGTGCCCCGTACTCCGAAGACGCCCTGCCCCGGCCCCTGTCGGTCTATGGAGCCAGCAAGCTCGCCGGGGAGCGAGCGATCCTCACGGCCGATCCGGGCTTCGCCGTGGCCCGGACCGCCTGGGTCTGGGGTGGGCCGGGAAAGCACTTCCCCCGCACGGTCCTGACCGTTCTGTCCCGCCAGGACACGATGCCGGTCGTCACCGACGAGACCGGTAACCCGACCCACGCCGCCGACCTCGCGGCGGCCCTGGTGGAGCTGCTCGCCCGACGGGGCGCGGGAGTGTTTCACCTGGTGAATGAGGGCCAGGCCAGTCGTCACGACCTAGCCCGGGCGGTGGCGAGCGCCGCCGGGCTCGACCCGGACCGCATCCTGCCAACGACGGCCCGGGAATTCGCCCTCGCCTACCCGCTCCCGGCGACGCGGCCGGCCGACAGCCGCCTGGCGAACATACGGGCCGCGGAATTGCGGATTCGGCTACCATATTGGGGTGACGCGGTCCGTGACGCCGTGCCGGACCTTGCGGCGTCGATCACCTGATCGCTCACCATCCGTTGTGGCATCCGCCTTCCCCCACGCTGCCCCGAGGAGCCCCGCCCATGCCTCCGCACCCGACGCGCGTCCTGGTCACCGGCGGAGCGGGATTCATCGGCTCTTCCGTGGTCCGCTTCCTCCTGCGCGAGACCGGGGCCGACGTCCTCAACCTCGATGCCCTCACCTACGCCGGCGACCTCTCGACCGTCGAAGAATGCGCGGGCGACCCTCGCTATTCTGGCCGCTATGGCTTCGCCCGCGTCGATATCCGCGACGGAGTCGCCCTGGCCGAGGCCTTCGGCCGATTCCGCCCGGACGCGGTCGTCCACCTCGCGGCCGAGTCGCACGTCGACCGCTCGATCGACGCCCCGGCGACCTTCTTGGAAACCAACGTGATGGGCACCTTCACCCTGCTGGAGACCGCACTGCTCCACTGGCGCGGCCTACCGGACGCCGAGCGGGAAAAGTTCCGGTTCGTCCACGTCTCGACCGACGAGGTCTACGGTTCCCTCGGCCCGACCGGGATGTTCACCGAGGAGAGCCCGGCCCGGCCCCGTTCGCCCTACGCGGCCAGCAAGGCCGCCGCCGACCACCTCGTCGGGGCCTGGAACCACACCTACGGTCTGCCCGCGGTGACGACCAACTGCTCGAACAACTACGGCCCCTACCAGTTCCCGGAAAAACTGATCCCGCTGGTGATCCGGGCCGCCCTCGCCGGCCGTCCCCTGCCGGTCTACGGCGACGGTAGCCAGGTGCGCGATTGGTTGTTCGTCGAGGACCACGCCCGCGCCCTGTGGCGGACTCTAGTCGCCGGGTCCCCCGGCGAGACCTACGCCATCGGCGGCCACAATGAGCGGACAAACTTGGCAACGGTCCGGACCATCTGCTCCCTGCTCGACGAGTTGACGCCCCGCGACGGCGGGTCATACGCCGACCAGATCGCCTTCGTCGCCGACCGGCCCGGCCACGACACTCGCTATGCCATCGACGCCGCCAAGGCGGCCCGCGACCTCGAGTGGCTGCCCAGGGAAACGTTCGAGACCGGCATGCGGAAGACCGTGGCGTGGTACCTGGCCAACCCGGACTGGCCCGCCACGGCGGCGGCCGGTGAGCGGATCGGACTCGGGGAGCGAGTCGCGACGAGAGGGGCCCGATGAGGGGGATCATCCTCGCCGGGGGCTCGGGGACGCGCCTCTACCCGCTCACCCACGTCGTCAGCAAGCAACTCCTCCCCATCTACGACAAGCCGATGATCTACTACTCCCTGTCGGCCCTGATGCTGGCCGGCATCCAGGACATCCTCATCATCACCACCCCGGAGGACCTGCCCCGGTTTCGGGCCCTCCTCGGCGACGGGGCCCAATGGGGACTCAGCTTCGCCTATGCCCAGCAGGAGGAGCCCAATGGCCTCGCCCAGGCATTCGTGATCGGCCGCGCGTTCACCGGGTCCAGCCCGGTCGCCCTCGTCCTCGGCGACAACATCTTCTACGGCCACGGCTTCGCGGAGACGATCCGGGCCGCCGCGGGCCGGGAACGGGGCGCGACCGTCTTCGGCTACCACGTCGAGGATCCGGAGCGCTACGGCGTGGTCGAGTTCGACCGGTACGGCCAGGTCGTCGGGATCGAGGAGAAGCCCGCCGAGCCGAAGTCTTCCTACGCCATCACCGGCCTCTACTTCTACGACAACCGGGTCCTCGACATCGCCGCCGGCCTGGCCCCCTCGGCCCGGGGCGAGTACGAGATCACCGACGTCAATGCCGCCTACCTGGAGATGGGGGAACTCTTCGTCGAGCGCCTCGGCCGGGGCATCGCCTGGCTCGACACCGGCACCCACGAGGCGTTGCACCAGGCCTCCCAGTTCATCCAGATCATCGAGCAGCGGCAGGGCCTCAAGATCGCCAGCCCGGAGGAGATCGCCTTCCGGATGGGTTACATCGATGCCGACGCCGTGGCCCGGCTGGCCGAACCGATGCGCAACGGCTACGGTGACTACCTGCGGACGGTGATCCGGGACGGCATCAGTCAATGGACGTGATCGAGACCGACCTGCCCGGCGTCCTGATCTTGGAACCGGCCATCTTCACCGACGAACGAGGTTCCTTTCTGGAAACGTGGAACGAGGAGACCTACGCCGCCGCCGGGCTGCCGCGCCGCTGGGTCCAGGACAACCTCTCGTCGTCCGGCCACGGCGTCCTGCGTGGTCTCCATTATCAGGAACCCCATCCCCAGGGCAAACTGGTCTGGGTCGTCTCGGGGGAAGTGTTCGACGTCGCGGTCGACATCCGACGCGGCTCGCCCACGTTCGGACGATGGACGGGCGTGACCCTCTCAGATGCCAACCGGCGCCAGTTTTGGGTCCCCGAGGGGTTTGCCCACGGCTTCGTGGTGACCGGTGAACATGCCCTGTTCGCCTACAAGTGTACCGACCGCTACGATCGGGCCGCCGAGGGCAGCGTCCGGTGGGACGACCCGGAAATCGGCATCGACTGGCCGGTTCAGAAACCAACGCTCTCGGGAAAGGACGCCATGGCCCCCCCCCTCTCGGAGATCGCGTCCGACCGGTTGCCCCACTTCACGTCCTGACCCGAACCTTCCGTCCACATCTAGCGGGCAGGGAAATCGTTACCGGGACCGCGACGCGGGCGTGGTCAGGACCGGCTCCCCGCCGGTCTCCGTCGCCGCGACTCTCTGCCGGGCCGCATCCAGGGCCCAGAATCCGGCCGCGGTGACGAACCCGACCGCCGCGAACGCCAGCCACGGCAGGGCCGGCAGATCGAGGCGCTGGCCGAGTCCATACAGGTAGCCGCCCAACACATTACCGACCCCGCCCCCGACCGCGAGGGCGTACATCCCCACCCCGAAGAAAGCTCCCAGGGCTGCCGGGTTGGCCAGGCTGGCGGTGACGGTCTGGAGGCTCGGCTGAGCGAGGACCGAACCGACCGCGAAGATCGCCACCCCCGCCAGCAGCGGACCGATCGCCGGCACCAGGCCGACGGTCGCCAGCCCAGCGGCCATCAGTGCCGTCCCGACCATCAGGATCGGCATCGGCCGCAGCCGCCGCTCCGCGAGGCGGATCAACGGGTACTGCAACGTGATCGTCAGCCCGGCGGTGAGGAGATAGAGCCAGGCCACCGCATCGCTGGTCCCCGCGATCGCGGTCGCGGCGAGCGGTAGCGAGATGGTGAGCTGGACCCACATGAACCAGACGCCCATGCCGAGTACGGTGAAGGTCACGAACGTCCGGTCCCGCACCGCCATGCCGAGCCCGGCCGTCAGCCGGCCCGGACCACCGGTCGCCACTCGGATCGAGGGCAGCCCGCCCCAGGTCAGCACGGTGGTCGCCAGGTAGCAGGCGCCTGAGACCAGGGCAACGACGGCGAAGTCGAATCGCAGCAGGAAGGCGCCCAACAGCGGGCCGATCGTGAGGCCGAGGCCGCCGATCATCCCGGCCAAACTGTAGACGCGAGAGCGATTCGCCTCGGTCGTCAGGGCCGCGATCCCGGCCGAGCGGGGTGCCTCGAACAGGGCGCCACCGAGGGCGGCGAGGATCGCGGTGGCGAACAGGACACGCCCGCTGTCCGCCCAGGCCATCCCGCCGAAGCCGAGCCCCCGGACGAACATCCCCGCGACGATCGGCGCTTTGGCCCCGAACCGGTCGGCGATCACGCCACCGGCGAAGGCTAACCCCTGCTGGACCATCTGCCGCGCGCCGAGGACCAGTCCCAGGAACCCGGCCGACCAGCCCAGCCCATCGACGTAGTGGACCGACAGCAGCGGGATCACCATGAAGAACCCGGCGTACATCATGAATGTCGTCGCCAACAGGACGACGATGCCGCGCTTGCGCTCCGCGTCCGACAGCTGACCCGACACGTTTCCCTCTCTGCTCGCCCCGGTCGTCGTGCCCGGGATCCTGCCGGGTCCCCTCGCCCGGCTCGGACGACTCGGCGACGGTTCCCCGCGCGTCAGTCTACCAGCGCCCCCTGGGGTCCCCCGGTCTCACGACTCCGAGCGAACACGGCGACGCCCCCGAGGGGTTGTCGGGAGCGTCATCTGCGATTCTCGAACCAATTGTTTGGATTCGGGCGCTTAGCCTACTTCGCGTTCAGGTCCAGCGAAAGGCTGTTCATGCAGAAGCGCTGGCCGCCCTGGTCGCGCGGGCCGTCGTCGAAGACGTGGCCAAGGTGCGAGTGGCAGCGGGCACAGCGGGCCTCGGTCCGGCTCATGCCGTGGGAGCGATCCTCGATCAACTCGACGGCGTCGGACGAGATGGCGCTGGTGAAACTCGGCCAACCACTGCCGGAGTGGAACTTGGTGCCACTATCGAAGAGCGGGTTGCCGCAGGCGGCGCAGCGGTAGAGTCCAGTCTCGTCCGTATCGACGTATTCGCCCGAGAACGGCGGCTCCGTCCCCGATTGGCGAAGCACGTTGTACTGCTCCGGGCTCAGGCGCGCCTTCCAGGCCGCGTCGTTGTCAGCGAGCGGCATCAGGCCGTCTGTCACCTCGGTCGTCGTCGTGTCGGTCGCCATGGATGTTTCTCCTTGGGTGAATCGTCGGTCGGCTTCGGTCTTCGTGCCGGCGACCCGGCGCAGGATGCTGGTCAAGGTAGTCACGCGGGCTCCAGGAGTTCGAGACGATTGCCGAACGGATCATTGACGTAGAACCGGCGGTAACCGGCGAGCGGCTCGTCCTCCACCGGTGCGTGACCCGCCTCCGTCAGGCGATCGCGATATGAGTCGAGGCCAGCGACCTGATAGGCGACGTGCGCCTTCTCGGCCGGCCGGAAGGCATTGTCCACGCCGAGATGCACTTGCAGATTCCCCGCCACGAACCAGACGCCCCCGCGAGCTCGGAGGTTCGCGGGCTTGGGGATCTCCCGGAACCCGAGCAGCTCACCATAGTAGGCCCGCGCCTGCTCCTCACCGCCGGCCGGGATCGCGACCTGGACGTGGTGGACGAGCGGAGTCTCTCCGTCTGTTTCCTCGCTCATGTG
>Ga0136611_10002221_pt1 | contig 13500 bp, 16 predicted proteins | sample AntDrymUQ2232306_2_FD_106645 | JGI IMG/M metagenome (GOLD analysis project Ga0136611, IMG submission 106645) | Polar desert sand microbial communities from Dry Valleys, Antarctica - metaG UQ223 (23.06) | ecosystem: Environmental > Terrestrial > Soil > Desert | place: Antarctica: Dry Valley... | reverse complement strand
TAATCAATATGAAACAACTTCCAAAACTCGGCATCGGCATCGGCTTTCGTGAAGCGTTCCGCGCCGATCTGTTTCTACATCAAAGCGAAATAGACTTTCTTGAAATCACGGCTGACCATTATTTTGACGCGAATCGAAAGAAACTCGATGAATTGGAATTGCTCAAACAGCATTTTCCGCTGATTCCGCACGGCTTGAACCTTTCTTTGGGAAGCGCGGAAGGCGTTGACGCGCATTATCTCGACAAATTCGCCGCGCTCGTCGAGCGATTAAATCCGGCGTGGTTCAGCGAGCATATCTGCTTTACCAAATCGGGCGGCAAACAAATCGGACATCTCGCGCCCGTCCCTTACACCGATGAAGCCGTCAGGGTTTTCGTCAAAAACATCACGCGCGTCAAAAAGATAATCAACACGCCGCTGATTTTGGAAAACATTACTTCTAATGTGCGATTTCCGTCATCGGAGATGTCCGAAAGTCAATTCATCACTAAAGTTTTGGAAGAAACCGATTGCGGTTTGCTGCTCGATATTACAAATCTATACATCAATTCGGTCAATCAAGGATTTGACTGGCGCGAGTTTTTAGACGATTTGCCGACGGAAAGAATCGTCCAACTGCATTTCGTTGGGCTGCACAAACACGGCAACCGCTTGATTGACGCGCACGCTCACCGAACCGGCGACGAGATTTGGGAAGTTTTTCGAGAAGTTTGCCAAAGAGCGAATGTTAAAGGCGCGATTCTCGAACGCGACGAAAACTTTCCGCCGTTTACGGAGATTTTAGAGGAGATCGAAACGGCGCGAAATCTCTTAAAGAATTAGAACTTCGGCAAAGTTTTTCCGTATAGATTTTAGATTTTAATAAAATGAAAAATCGGATGTTGGAAACAAAACGAATAAATTGAAGGTGAAATATGTTTTGTCCGAACTGTGGAGCGAACAATTCTACGGAACAAAAATTCTGCCGCGCTTGCGGCTTGAATCTGGAAAAATCCGCTGAATCTTTAGTTGAACAAATGCCGACGGCACAGTCGGCGAATCTGCTGCGGCACGAAAAAGCGATTGAGCGATTCGGCAATTTCGCGCTCGGCGGTTTAGGAGTCGTAATTTTATTCGGCGTAACGATTTTAATTTATACGATAATTGAAAAATTTTTATTGAGCGGAACGAATATCTATTTCGCCTTTCTGTTGATAGCGTTTATCACATTCGCCTTTTTGTCTTTAGTTTTCGTGTTTTTCAACGAATCTTTGAAGGAAAAAAAGGCGAAAATAAATCAGACCGTTAAAAATGAGTTGGTCGAAAAAAAAGGCGCGGCGAATCGTCTGGAAGAAAAATCACTCGAGCCGGCGAGCGTCGTCGAGAATTCGACCGAACTGCTTTACGCCAAAAACAAAACGCAAAAACTTAAATGAGTTTGCTCAACGTGCAAAACTTCCTGGCGCGGCTTTACACCGATGAAAATTTGCGCCGCGACTTCCTCTCCGCGTCCGAGCGAATCGGGCGCGAAAACAATTTAACCGAAAAGGAAATTGCCGAACTTGCCGCCATTTTCCCCGAAGAGTTAAAACTTTTCGCCGATTTGCTCGTCTGGAAACGCCTGCGCGAAGTCGAAAAGCTTTTACCGCTAACTCGAAATATTCTCGGAAAAGATTTTGAACGATTCTTTCGCCAATTCGCCAGCCGATTCACGCCTGCCTCAATCAAAAAACACCTTGAAGACGCAATCGCGTTCGCCGATTTTTTGCAGACCGAAGAAGTCGAGCCGTTTTGGGTACGAGACGCGGCGAAGTTCGAGCGGGCGAAACTCGAATTTAATAATTTCGGCAAGCGTTTTGTTTACGAAATTTTTGACTGCGACATCAAAGAATTTATTCGCCAAAACGCGAACGCGCCGGGTGAAATCCGCAAAAAGAAAACGCTGGCGATTTGGATTAAATTCGGCAACAAGACGCGCAATTTCGTCTGGTGAGTTTCCCTCGGTCTTTGCCTCTTCGCGTCTTTCGGTTAAAATTTCTTTATGTCGCTGCTGAAAATCGTCAATTACCCGAAACCCGTTTTGCTCGCCGTTGGAAAGCCTGTCGAAGAATTTGACGATAAATTAAAACAGTTCGTTGCCGATATGTTTGAAACGATGTATGAGGCGAAAGGCGTCGGGCTTGCCGCGCCGCAAGTTGACGTTTCCAGCCGAATTTTCGTAATGGATTGTTCGGGCGGTGAAGATGCAACGCAAAAAATCGCGGCAATCAACCCGGAAGTCATTTACGCTGAAGGCGAACAGGCGGGCGACGAAGGCTGTTTATCGTTTCCGGGCATTTACGTTCCGGTGACGCGCAATTGGCGAATGGTTTTGCGGGCGCAGGACGTTGACGGTAATTGGTTTGAACTCGACGGCGAAGAACTAACCGCGCGGTGCGTTTTGCACGAAACCGACCACTGCGACGGCATCGTTTTTCTGGATAGAATGACAGTTTTGAAACGCGAGATGGCGAAGCGTAAAATTAAGAAATTACAGAAAACAGGAAAGTGGGAATAGTTTATGCCGCCGAAGATTAGAGAATTGATTGCCGACCTTGAGCGCAACGGTTTTACGAATCGCGGCGGTAAGGGAAGTCATCGAAATTTTAAGCATCCGAAATTGCCGCAGCCTGTTAGAATTTCAGGTAAGGCGGGAAACGATGCGAAAATTTATCAAATAAAACAAGTGCGCGATGCTTTGAAAGAGGTGAAGGGAAAATGAGAAAAGAAGCTGACCTTTACAAAAAAATTGTGTATTGGAGCGATGAGGATAATTGCTTCATCGGAATGTGTCCCGAATTAATGTATGGCGGCGTTCACGGCAACGATGCGCTGAAGGTTTTCAAAGAGCTGAATGAAGCGGTTGAAGAAGTCATTGAAATTTATAAGGAAGACGGAACGCCTTTGCCTGAACCGAAAGAAGTCGTTTTTGAGACAGCTTGAAGCCAGCGTATAATGTATGTTTTTCACTGTATTTTTATTTGAAGTGATTGATAAACTGCCAACCGTCGCGTATATGTATGGCAGCGGTTTGATTTTGGCTTTGATAGTTTTCGGCGCGACTTATTTTCACCGGCAGGTCGGTTTGATAATCTTACTGTTAGTCGGTTTGATTTGCGCGCGCGATATTGAAACGCCGGATGTCGTTCAGCAGGCGATTAAAGAAGCTGGACAAATTTACATTGATCATTGGAATTACTCGTGCCGGATGACATTTGCTTTGTCTATTATCTTATTTTTTATGGCAATTATTTTGAAACGCAGACTGAAACGAAAAATCAAACTCGATTAAACAAAAAATTATGCAAACCCAAAGAACAACCGACGAATTTAAAAACGAACCATTCACCGATTATTCCAAACCGGAAAACGCCGACCGGATGCGGCAGGCGATTGAACAAGTTAGAAGCGAACTCGGACGAGATTATCCGATAATCGTTAACGGCAAGCGAATCGAACTGGACAAGAAATTTGAAAGTTTCAATCCGGCGGAGAAATCGCAGGTGGTCGGCAGATTTTCCGATGCCGACGCGGACGGCGAAAATTTAGTGAATCAAGCGATTGAGGCGGCGACCGAAGCGTTTAAAACTTGGCGCAATGTCAAAGCTGAAGAACGCGCCGAATATCTTTTTAAAGCCGCGCAAATCATTCGTGACAGAAAACATTACTACTCGGCGTGGATGGTTTTCGAGGTCGGCAAAACGTGGGCGGAAGCCGACGGCGACACGGCGGAAGCGATTGATTTTTTGGAATTTTACGGGCGCGAGATGTTGCGTTACGCGCAGAAACAACCGATAACACCGATTGCGGGCGAAGATAACCGGCTCGAATACGTTCCGCTCGGTGTCGGCGCGATTATTCCGCCGTGGAATTTTCCGCTGGCGATTATGGCGGGAATGACATTGGCGGCGGTTGTCACCGGCAATACGACGGTTTTGAAACCTTCGCCCGACGCGCCGACGATTGCTTACAAATTTATGGAGATTCTCGAAGAAATCGGCTTGCCGAAAGGCGTGGTCAATTTCGTCGCCGGCAGCGGCACGAAAGTCGGCGAAATGCTCGTTCAAAGTCCGAAGATTCGTTTTATTTCTTTTACCGGTTCAAAAGCCGTCGGCTTGCATATTTACGAAGAAGCCGCAAAAACGCGTGAAGGACAGAATTGGATGAAGCGCGTCGTCGCGGAAATGGGCGGCAAAGACGCGATTATCGTTGACGCGGAAGCCGATCTGGAATCGGCGGCGACGGGCGTTGTGCAAGCGGCGTTCGGTTTCCAAGGTCAGAAATGTTCGGCGTGTTCGCGGCTGATTGTGGACGAAACGGTCCACGACGAATTGATGGAAAAAATCGTCGCGCTGACCAAAGAATTGAAAATCGGCTCGCCAACCGATGGCGAAACTAATATGACCGCCGTTATCAATCAAAAATCTTTCGACAACGCGCTGAAGGCGATTACCAAAGGTCAGGAAGAAGGCGGCAAATTATTAGTCGGCGGCAATGGCGACAGTTCACAGGGATTTTACATTGAGCCGACTATTATTGATGAAGTCGAGGCGAAATCAACCGTCGAACAGGAAGAAATTTTCGCTCCCGTCTTGGCGGTCATTAAAGCGAAGGATTTCGACCACGCGCTGGAAATCGCCAACGACACGCAATACGGTTTGACCGGAGCGGTTTATTCGGCGAATGAAGAAAAATTGGAAAAGGCGCGGAACGAATTTCACGTCGGCAATCTTTATTTCAATCGCAAATGCACGGGCGCACTCGTCGGAGCGCATCCGTTCGGCGGTTTTAATATGAGCGGCACAGACTCGAAAGCGGGCGGGCGCGAATATCTGCTGCAATTTATGCAGGGAAAACTCGTTTCCGAGAAAATCGGCGCGACGAAAAGCGAGAGCAAAGAAATTTTGAGCGCGGGCGACACGAGCGCGAAAGCATTCTAAGTATTCCAAAAATTGTTTGCCAACAAGGGAGATTATTTTATGAAAAATTACACGAAACCATCTGATGAAGAAATGCGGAAAAAATTAACGCCGATGCAATACGAAGTGACGCAGAATGAAGGAACTGAACCGCCGCACCGAAACGAATATTGGGACAACAAGGAAGAAGGTCTTTACGTTGACATCGTTTCGGGCGAGCCGCTTTTCAGTTCGTTTGAAAAGTTTGATTCGAGCTGCGGCTGGGCGAGTTTTGACCGACCGCTCGTGGCAGAGAATTTTACCGAACGCACCGACAGCAAATTCGGAATGCGGCGCACGGAAGTTCGCTCGAAAAACGCCGATTCGCATCTGGGACATATTTTTAACGACGGTCCGACCGAAACCGGAATGCGTTATTGTATGAATTCGGCGGCGATGCGTTTTATTCCGGCGGATAAATTGGAAGAAGAAGGCTACGGCGAATTTACGCATCTTTTTCAGAACAAAAAATAAGCTGAAAAAAATAAAAACAGCCTGCGAAACATACGAAATATACGAAAAATTATTTAAATTTATTTTCGTGTCTTTCGTGTCTTTCGCAGGCTGTATTTTCTTAAATCGTTTTGGTAGCTGCTAACGGAAAATTGAGTTTATGAAAAATCGAATTATCAAAAGTAAATTTTTTTTAGCGTTTCTGGCATTGTGCGGTTTGATTTATTTTTTGTCGCAATCGCCGAAATCGAGTCTGCAGACCGCGCCGGTTAATCAGCCCAAAGCGGTATCGCAGCCGTTTCCGATTAAGCGCGTCGAATCCCCTGAAACTTGGCGGCGCGACGGCGAAGCGTTCGTCGAACGAATCAAAAAACAAAAGAATTTCGGCGCGCGCGCTAAGAACGTCATTCTGTTTGTCGGCGACGGAATGGGAATTACGACTTTGACGGCTTCGCGGATTTTGGAAGGTCAGATGCGCGGCGAAAGCGGCGAGGAAAACCAGTTGAGTTTTGAGCAGTTTCCGTCAGTCGCGCTCTCAAAAACTTACAGCGTCAATCAGCAAACTTCGGATTCCGCGCCGACGATGAGCGCGATTATTTCGGGCGTGAAAACTGATGAGGGAATCTTGTCGGTTAATCAAAATGTTGTTATCGGCGATTATCGAACCGTCAAAAGCAACGAAACGAAAACGCTGCTGGAAATGGCGGAAGAGCGCGGGCTTTCGACCGGCGTAGTTTCGACTGCCAGATTGACGCACGCCACGCCCGCCGCCTGTTACGCGCATTCGGCGCATCGGGATTGGGAAGCCGATGCGAATTTAACCGAAGCCGCGAGACGTAATAATTTCCCCGACATCGCCAGACAGTTAATCGAATTTCCCATCGGCGACGGTCTGGAAGTCGCGCTCGGCGGCGGACGCGCGAAGTTTATTTCCAACCAAACGAGCGATCCGGAATATGGCGACCGTAAAGGCGAGCGGTTGGACGGACGCGATCTGCCGAAGGAATGGACGACGAAATATAAAAATTCAAATTACGTTTGGAATAAACAGCAGTTCGACGCGATTGACCCGAAATCTACCAAACATCTTCTTGGATTGTTTGAGCCTTCGCATCTGCAATACGAACACGACCGTAAAAACGACAAAGCGGGCGAGCCGTCGCTGAGCGAGATGACGACGAAGGCAATTGACATCGTTTCAAACAATAAAAAAGGTTACTTTCTGATGGTCGAAGCCGGACGCATTGACCACGCGCATCACGACGGCAACGCTTTTCGCGCTTTGACCGACACGATTGAATTGTCGAATGCTGTCCGCGCCGCGCTCGCAAAAGTCAATCTCAACGAAACTTTAATCATCGTCACCGCCGACCACAGTCACACTTTTACGATGGCTGGTTATCCGATTCGCGGCAACGACATTTTAGGTCTGGTGAGAGAAGTCGGGAGCGGCGGCTTGGTCGAAGAAAAACCGGCGGGCGATACGGGCGGCAAACCTTTTACCACGCTCGGCTATGCGAACGGCAAAGGCTACATCGGCGGAACGCGCCCGAATCTGACGCAGGGATCGGTGACGAATCCCGATTACAAACAAGAAGCGACGGTTCCTTTATTAGCTGAGACGCATGCCGGCGAAGACGTGGCGATTTACGCGACTGGCGCGGGAAGCGATTTGATAAGAGGCGTGATGGAGCAGAATTGGATATTTTATGTGATGAAGGAAGCCTTGCAACTGAAAAGATAAACAACGTCGTCACGATTGCAAAAGAGAAATAGTTGATATATTCGTCGTCAACTATTGGCTGAATTGTTAGACGAATTTATCTTTTATGTATCAACCGCTCAACTTTATGTAATATAATTGAACGGCGAAATCTGCGAAAGAAAATTTTCCGACCGGCACAAATTCAAAGTAAATTATTATGAAAAAAAATCTTGTTGCAAGAATTACTATCGGCTGTTTGATCGTTTTAATTTCAGTCTCAGCGGTCGCCGCGCAAAAGCATTCAAAGGCGGTGAAGCCGAAAGCAAAAGCGAAGCCGATTGTTTTCGCCGTGCTGAATGACGGCACGACGCTTGAACCAATTGGCGAAATTGACAAAGGCAAATTGACGGCGACGGCGAACGGCGGCGACGAACCGAAAACGCTGACGAATTTTACAGACACTTATTACAAACCGAAAACCGTTTATCATCTGATTTTCGGCGCGGCGAAAAACGGCACGGCAACGATTGTCACCTCCAGCGCGGAATCCGATTGCGCGAAAAATATGGCGACCGTCACGGCGCAGTCAGCCAAAGCTAAATTGAAAGGTTTCGTGATGGCGTTGGCGACGAGTGAAACGCCCGTGAAAGCCGCTTCCGGCGTGCGCCGTTTGCCGACTCCGACCGAACGCGCGGAAATCGAAACGCTCGTCCGCGCCGAATTAATCAAGCAAGGCGTTTCGGCAAACACCGCCAAAAATTTAAAGTATTACAATCTGACCGCGCTCGACGTTGACGCGGACGGCACGGCGGAAATGGTCGGTTCATTCTGGACGGAAACTTCCGCCAAAGAAAGAAATCTGCTGTTTTTTATCGCCGAAAAAGACGCTGACGGCAAATACAAATTCGGTTACAGCGATTACAAAAAAGTTACGTCCGACGAGGTAATGAGCGGCGAATTAAAAGATTTAGACGAACTCGGCGGCGAACTGCTGCTCGACGCGCTCGAATATAACGGCGATTCAACCGCCGAAATTTTTACCATCAATAAGGCTTTTGAGGGAAATAATTTTCAAGTTTACAGCCGACGCGACGGAAAATGGACGAAGGTTTTTGAAGGTTATAATTATCATTGCGCTTATTGAAAGTTCGGTATAATACAAGGTTATGTTGCTCTCGGTGAAATTATGAAACAAATACTCATAACCGTTTTTTGTTTAGTCTTGTGTGGTTTATCTTTCGCTTGCAATTCAAAGCAGGAAAATGTCGCCGCCGCAACTCCTGAACAAAATGCGCCGCTTGTTCAAAGCACGGTTGAGGCTAAACAATCGCCCGAACCAACGCCGACTCCTTTGAGTGAGAAAGATTTGAAGCGGCGTGCTGAAGTCCATAAGTTAATGCTAAAAGGCGAATATCTACACGACGGCGCAGGTGAGCTTTTATACATCGGCGACATAAGTTCCGTTCCCGCTTTGTTAGTCGTGTTAAAAAAGAACCCGCCGTATCCAAACGGGTCAATGATTTGCACGACGGCGCACGCATTACAAGCATTACGGAAAATCACGGGCGCAAATCCCGGAAAAACGTATGAAGATTGGAGCGCGTGGTGGGAAAAATACCAAGAAGAACAGAAATTAAAGGAAAGATAGCTCGATGGCAACGGTGCAACATAACAATTCAATGGGCGTGAGGGCAAAACAACAAATTTCTTGCAATGTCGCCCGTTGAATTTTGGCTTGCTTGTGTTGGCTTCGCCCCAGTCAACTACGCTACTCGGCAAAGATGTAAGTTTTACGTCTTTGCCCTTTTTCACTATGATAATGGTTTTGTTATGAAAATAGTTTTTATGGGAACGCCGAATGCCGCCGTCCCGACGCTCGAAAGAATTACGCGGGATAAACACGAAGTCGTCGCCGTTTGGACGCAGCCCGATAAACCGGCAGGACGCGGCAACAAATTAACCGCCTCGCCGGTCAAAGAATTTGCCCTGCAAAACGATTTGGAGGTTCACCAGCCGTCGAAAATTAAAACCGCCGAGAGTTTGGAATTATTTCGTTCGCATCGGGCGGATGTCGCCGTCGTCGTCGCTTACGGGCGCATTTTGCCAGAAACTTTTCTGCAAGCGTTTCCGCGTGGCGCAATCAATGTGCATTTCTCGCTTTTGCCGAAATATCGCGGCGCGGCTCCGGTCAATTGGGCGATTGCGGGCGGCGAGCAAAAAACCGGCGTGACGACGATGCAGATGGACGCGGGACTCGACACGGGCGGAATTTTATTGCAGCGTGAAATAGCAATCGGCGCGGATGAAAACGCGATTGAATTGATGGGAAGATTGTCTCTGCTCGGCGCGGATTTGTTATCGGAAACTCTGGCGATGTTTGACGAATTAGTCGCGCAGCCGCAGGATGATGCGCAGGCGACATTTGCGCCGATTATGAAAAAAGAAGACGGCGCGATTGATTGGAATCGAACGGCGAAAGAAATTCGTAATCGCGTGCGCGGCTTTCAGCCGTTTCCGACATCTTTTACAAAATATCAAGACAAAAAACTAACTGTTTGGAAAGCTCAGGAACTTCAACTTTCGGATTTCCAATCTCAACCTGCCGGAGAGATTCTCGAAGCGAAAGGCGACAAACTTTTCGTCAGGTGCGGCAATCAAACAGTTTTGCAAATTGACGAACTTCAACTCGAAGGAAAACGGCGAATGACGACGAGAGATTTTTTAAACGGAGTAAAGGTCAACGTCGGCGAAAAGTTTGGTTAAGAGATCGGGTTTATGAGTTATCAAATTATCACATTTTACGAATTCAAATTATTGGAGAATTTGCCGAAAGTCAAAGCGACGCTGAAATCCGCGATGGACGAGCTTTCGATTTTAGGAACGATTATTATTGCCGAAGAAGGTTACAACGCGACTGTTTCCGGCTTGTCGCCGAACGTCGAAAAGTTTGTCGCGGTTCTCGAAAAAACATTTGGGACAAAACTCGTTTACAAAACTTCTTATCACGCCGAGCGTCCCTTTTTAAAGGCAAAAGTCAGAATCAAAAAGGAAATCGTAGCTCTCCGGCAGACGGTAGAACTTAAAAAAGGAATCGGAACGTACGCGAAATCCGCCGATTGGAACAAAATAATTTCCGATGAAAACACGATTGTGCTTGACGCGCGAAACGATTACGAAGTCGAAGTCGGCACGTTTCGCGGTGCGACGAATCCGCGAATCGAAAAATTCAGCGATTTGCCGAAATTCATCCAGGAAAATTTCGACCCGCGCGAGCATCGGCGCATTGCGATGTTCTGCACCGGCGGAATTCGCTGCGAAAAATTCGCGCCGTTTTTGAAAGAACTAGGCTATGAGGAGATTTATCAACTTGAAGGCGGAATTTTGAAATATCTGGAAGAAACGCCCGCCGAAGAAAGCCTCTGGGAAGGCGAGTGTTTCGTTTTCGACGACCGTATTGCCGTTGACGTTAATTTGCGACAAGGCGGAAGCGAAGACGCGCGTCCGTTGTCCATCAATCCGCCGAAAAAAACGCCGAAATGAAAATATCGCCCGCCAGAATCGCCGCGTTTGAAGTCCTCACAAAAATCGAACGGGACAAAGCGTTTTCGTCGGTTCTCTTGCCAATCGCGGAAGAGCGGCTCGAAGCGAAAGACCGCTCGCTTTGTCACGCGCTGACACTTGGAGTCTTAAGAAGACAACTTTATCTTGACCGAATAATCGAAAAGCTGACGGACGGAAAAAAACTCGATGCGGCGATAAAAATCATTCTACGAATCGGGCTTTACCAGTTAATCTACCTCAACAAAGTTCCGGCGCATGCCGCTATCAATGATTCGGTTAATCTCGTCATCAAAGCAAAAAAAACTTCGGCGAAAAATTTCGTCAATGCGATTCTGCGAAAATTCACGCGCGAGCAACCGGAGTTAAATTTTACCGATGAAATCGAACGGATTTCAATCGAAACTTCGCATCCGCGCTGGCTGATTGAACGATGGATTCGTGAGTTCGGTACAGAAGAAACCGCTAAACTCGCTGCGGTAAATAACGAAACGCCGACTTCGGTTTTCAGACTGACGGAAAAGTCGGATGAAAGCACAATCGAGATTTTGAGTAAACTCGGATTGGAAATCAGCGAATCTTCAATCGCCGAAGATGCTTGGAAAGTCACAAACTCAAACGAAATGCTGCGCCTTTACGCGGGCGAAGGGAAAATCTATTTTCAGGACGAAGCCTCGCAATTGGTCGCCCAAACCGTCGGACTGAAAGACGGGGAAAGTTTTCTCGACGTTTGCGCCGCGCCGGGAAGCAAGGCGACTTATATCGCAAGGCAAAAGGCAAAGGGAAAACGGCAAAACTTAATTGTCGCCGGAGATTTTTATGAGCATCGCATTAGAATTTTGCAGACGAATTGCCGCAGACAAGGCACAGATTCAATTAAGATTATGCGTTTCGATGCTGAAAAAAATCTGCCGTTTGCCGATGAGAGTTTCGACGTCGTGTTGGTTGACGCGCCGTGTTCGGGAACGGGGACGATTCGGCATAACCCGGAAATTCGGTATTTTCTGCGCGAAGATGATTTTGCCAAATTAGCCGAAAAACAACTCCGAATCGTTCAAAACGCATCAAAACTTGTCAGTCGCGGCGGCAGACTAATTTATTCGACTTGCTCGCTGGAACCGGAGGAAAACGAAGCGGTCGCCGAAAAATTTTTATCTGAAAATCAGGAATTTGATAAAGTCGCGCCGAAGGTTTCCGGCAGATTTGCGACGACGGAAAACTTCGCGCGGACGCTTCCGCAACGCGATGAAACCGACGGATTTTTTATCGCCGTGTTTGAAAAGAAGCGGATTTTTGGTAAAGTCTAAAAAGATTCTTCCCGCAAAAGCGTCGGGCTTCTAAAGTGCAGCCGGTCGAGATGCCGGCATTCCAATAAAAAGATGAGTTTTATTAAAAAAGGCGCGTCGGCGTTTGGAAAATTATTGACCGTCATCGCGCTTGCCGCCGCGTTTCTGGTCGGCGCGGTCGGCGTGGTTTATCTATCGTTGCAGGGCGAGGAATTGAAAGTCCCGGAAATAGTCGGCAAGGATTTAATCGAGAGCGAAAAAGAACTTGCCAGCCTGGGATTGCGAATCAAAAAACGCGCCGACCGACCGAGTGCCGAAAAGCCGAATACGATTTTAGAGCAACTGCCGAAAGCGGGCGACACGGTTAAAACCGGGCAAATGATTCTCGTCGTCACAAGCAAAGCCGGTCTTGAGGGCGAAGAAACTCCGGCGACGATTAAAAAGAATTCGGGCGACGAGAACGACAGCGAAAAAATCGAAGAGTTGATTTCAGACAAGCCCAAAAAATCTAATAAGAGCAGCGCGAACTCAAACTCGAACAAGAAGAAGAGTTCGACTACGCGCGACGTTTTGAGCAATAATTCAAACTCGAATTCGTCGAACGGCAGCGATAATTCAAATCAGAAAAATTCTAACGCGGGCGATAAATCGAACAAAAACGCCGCGAGCAATTCAAACAAATCGAATACGAACGTAAATAAATCAAACTCGAACAAAACGCCGACCGGCAGCGACCCGCGTCCTCGCCGAACGCCGCAGCCGTGACAAGAAAAGCAACGATGCGTTTTATTTTCGCAACCAAGTAGATAGAAAAAATCAAGAAAGAATGTTTGAAATAGCTCCTTCAATTTTATCGGCTGATTTTACGAGATTGGCGGAAGAAATCGCGGCGGTTGAGGCGGGCGGCGCAAAAGTTTTGCACGTTGACGTGATGGACGGGCGATTCGTTCCGAACATTACCATCGGTTTGCCAATCGTCAAATCAATTCGCGCGGCGACCGATTTGACGATTGATTGTCATTTGATGATCGTCGAGCCGAATCGCTATGCCGCCGAATTTGTCAAAGCCGGAGCGGATATGGTTTCGGTTCACGTTGAAGCCGACCCGCATTTGCAGCGGACTTTAACGGAAATTCGGGAAGCGGGCGGGCAGGCGGGCGTGGCGATTAATCCGGCAACGCCTTTATCGAGTTTGGAAGAAGTTCTGCCGTTCGCCGATTTTATTTTGTTGATGTCAGTCAATCCCGGTTTCGGCGGTCAAAAATATATCCATACTTCAACCGACAAACTCCGCCGTCTGCGCCGGATGATTGATGATCGCGGACTCCAAACGCGAATCGAAATAGACGGCGGCATAGACGCTTCGAACATCGAAAAAATCGTCGCGGCAGGTGCGGAAATCATCGTTTCCGGGACGGGCGTTTTCGGCAAGGGAAACCCGACCGAAGGCGTAAAAGGATTGATTGAGGCAGCGACGGTTTGGGTATAAAACCAATTACGAATTACGAATGTTTAAAATC
>Ga0136611_10002220_pt1 | contig 13501 bp, 10 predicted proteins | sample AntDrymUQ2232306_2_FD_106645 | JGI IMG/M metagenome (GOLD analysis project Ga0136611, IMG submission 106645) | Polar desert sand microbial communities from Dry Valleys, Antarctica - metaG UQ223 (23.06) | ecosystem: Environmental > Terrestrial > Soil > Desert | place: Antarctica: Dry Valley... | reverse complement strand
GTCTGCAGGGTCTTCCAGGGCCACAAGGGGAGAAGGGTGAAACCGGCGAGCCGGGTCCTGCAGGAGCCGTCGGGCCAGCAGGCCCTCAGGGAGTACAGGGAGAGACGGGCACCGCAGGCCTGCAAGGCGCAACCGGTCCAACTGGCCAGACGGGGCCGATGGGACCGCAAGGGCTGAAGGGCGATACCGGAGCAGTCGGTCCAACTGGCGCCACGGGTCTCCAGGGAGCAAAAGGCGACACCGGCAACACTGGGGCGACGGGACCGCAAGGAGCGACGGGGGCAGTCGGTGCTCAGGGTCCACAAGGAGCCCAAGGCAATCCAGGAGTTTCGGGACACCAGATCTTGACGTTCGGCCGTGAAGCGCCTACCAACACAAGCTCACATTGGATTTTTTCGTGCCCGGAAGGAAAGAAAGTGCTCGGTGGCGGACTTTACTTTGAGAACGCTACCGCGGCTAACAACTTTCTGCAGGCGGTGAACGTCACGTCCAACGGCCCGTTGCCGAATGGTGTCAGCTGGGATGTTCAAGTGTCGAACCCTGGACCTGCCGTCACATACGACGTTTCCGTCGTGTGTGGCGACGTGCAGTAGCCATCGACCGTAACGGATACGATACAGAACAATCCCGATTCGTTTCGAGCCAGAGAGGCCGACTTTAGCAGGAGTCGGCCTCTCTGGTTCGCGAATGCTGAAAGTCGTGTGCCAACATGCTCAGAACCACGATTTACGAGGAACGGGGTTCGACGTTAGCCAGTAACACGTCACCGGTGTTCCGCCTCGAAGCAGACAACTGGGGCAGGAATCAATTCCGCCCCAGTGTTTAACTGTTACACGAACAGGGTGATTAACAGCAGCCGCTTCCGCAGTCGCAATCACAGACGTCGCCGCAGTCGCAGTCAGGGGCTCGGTGCAGTGTGGCCATTGCGCTGTCCTTTCGTGGGAATTGTCACATCAATCGACCGCTTGATCGACTGTTGGATGCAGCCTACAGCCTGCCCTTGAGGGGAATGTCAAGTGGTCAGCCGAAAGTTGATGTCGGGGGATTCTGGCAGGCAGCTGCAGTCCGGGGCGCAGGTTGAGCAGGTCGTACAGGTGTCGAGGAGTGAGTAAGTGGCGCAGGGGGCTAGCCGGTCCGCGGCGGCGATGAGCGTGGCGCGGAAGGCGGCGATCTCGGCCAGCTGGCGATCGCACTCGGCGACCTTGCGTTCGAGGACGCGGTGCCGCTCTGGAGAGATGACATTACACGAGCCATCGTCGGAGAGGCCTATGAGGCTCCTGATCTCATCGAGCGAGAGACCGCGCCGCTTCGCGCGCCGGATGAAGCTGATGCGGTTGACGGCTTCGGAGGGGGAGTAACGGTAGCCGTTCTCGCCGCGCATTGCAGGCGGCAGGAGGCGATGGCTTCGTATTAGCGGACGATCTTCGCCGTCACCCGCGCTCGACTCGCGAGATGTCCAACCGTGAGCTGTATCGCCATCGCATCACACTCCATTGCTTCCCCGTTCCACGCACCTACGCCATGCTATACCTTCCCTCTTGCGGCAAAGTCAAGGAAACGCTGTGCTGTGACGCGGATTGCGTCAACGAGGCGTCGGGAGCTCGAAACCATGACTCCGAGTCCGGCAAGTAATCCTTGCGCTACCGTTACGTCTCGCGACTGTCCCGCTGATGAAGTCAACTTAAACTGATCTCTTGCTATATGCTGTGCGTGTGAATGCACGACACGGCTGGACAGAGTAGTTGGAAGCGTTGGTCCTGCTTCGGCGGCCGTATCTCAAGTGAGTCTGTTGGAGAGAGCAACTCCAGCACACGCCAATCATCGTCTAAGCCTTGGATCCATCGCCCAGAGCACCTGCCCGTATCCGCAAGCTATCAGTAAGGAGCCACCAATGCGCCGCACACTCACAATCGCCGCAGCCATGCTGCTGCTGACCAGCGCGATCTTCGCCGTAACGGTCAGCGCACACGATATCGGCCACCCTGCCTTCCAGAACGAGTGGGACCGCCACGACAAGGTCGTCTCCGAAGGCATTGCGACTCGCTCCTGGATGTGGGGGCCGGACGCCTATACCGACGTACTCGAAGAAGACTATGCCGAGTCGCCCGGCGGCCAGCGCCAGGTGCAGTATTTCGACAAAGCGCGCATGGAGATCACCTACCCGAACACGGACCAGGACGAGCGCTGGTACGTCTCCAATGGCCTGCTTGTGGTCGAGCTCATCACCGGCGAGTTGCAGATGGGCAACACTGAGATTGATCCCAGCGATCCTGCACAGGTCAACGTCGCTGGCGATCCCGACGTCGGGATCGGCCCCACCTATGCCAGCTTCACCGACCGCCTTGATGACACCGCGTTCGACGAAGGCGACACCCTCAACCAGCAGTTGAACCGCGACGGAACCGTTGAGTATCAACCATCGTTTGGAGCCTACGGCGTCACCGCTGGTTCACTGACCGATGCTACCGAACATCGTATTGCCAGCATCTTCGAAGAGTATCTTGCACGCACCGGTCCAATCTGGGTCGGTGGCACCCAGCAGGTCGGAGAGGTCGCTGGCGTGTACGAGGTCGGACTTCCAATCACTGAGGCGTACTGGGCGATCGTCTTCGTAGGCGGAGCCGAGCAGGATGTCCTCATCCAGTGCTTCGAGCGCCGCTGCCTCACCTACACCCCCGGCAACGCCCCGGAATGGCAGGTCGAGATGGGCAACGTCGGCCAGCACTACTATCGCTGGCGTTACCCGGACACTGGCACGCCTACCTGATCCGTTACAGGTACGCCGACCAAACGTCTCCAGCAGTCTGTACCTGATCACACTCCAGCCTGACAGCGACAAAGTCGGCCTTCGCAAACCCGGCGGGTTGCGCGCCGATGACTGCCAGAGAGACACACAGAAGGAGTATGAGATGCGTTGGCTCATCATGATAGCTGTGTTGTTCGTCGTCGCGTGTGGTGGCGGTGACAGCGGAAGTGATAGCGATCCAACACAGACATTGGCGCCCTCAGCGACCGAAACCGTTGAGGTGCAGGTCCAGCCGACAGACACCATCGCTGCGGCCGCTGTTACATCCACGTCAGCCGACGAAGAATCGGTAGCAACGTCAGCTCCACGTGTCTCTTCGACCGCAACGAGCGCTGTCACTGGCACCGCAGCGGTGGCGATACCGACGGAACCAGCCTCCACGACTGTCGTGGAGGTCGATGCCACGTCCGAACCCGGAGAGTTTGACGACGACGATGATCCACGATTGCTCGAAACGTTGCCAACGCTGGACGACCTGCCTTCTGGCTGGATAACGTCTCCGCCGTCTGATGACGACGATACCGACGACACCAGCTTCTGTGATGCACCGCCGTTTGAAGACGAGCTTGACAATGTGCCGAGCGCTAACGTCGAGTACCAGGCTGGCGACTTTGGCCCCTTCCTTATCGAAGCAGTGGCGTATCTGGGCGAATCTGATGCCGATCTTTTCATGGACCAGATCAGAACAGCGATGGGCTGTGATACGTGGACAGACGTTGATAAGGACGGGACGGAAACCGTGTGGACGTTCGCGGAGATGTCATTCGCGGACATTGGCGACGACGTGTTCGCTCGGAAGCTCAGCGCCGACAGCGGCTCATTCCCCATCGCGGGCGACTTGGTTGTCGTACGCGAAGGCGAATTCGTCGTCATCGCAATCAACATCGCCATCGGGGCGGTCGATTCGAGCATCACCGAAGATGTCGTGGTGTTCACGGTCGAACGTGTTGCTCGGCTTAATGGGTTTGACTAACCAGAAGCCAGCGCGAAGGGCCGACTTCGCGGCATTGTTCCCGAAAGGGAGTGGTGGTGAGTTAGAACGTGCGATGAATTTGCCCATGACGGAGTGAACGAACGAATGCGGCACTGAGGCGATCTCCGGATGGACGGTGTACGTCTGACGATGACTTTCATCGCAACCCCCTCCACCAATATGCTCAATCCACTGCGTCAGTACGTAGATCGACGATCATTAGTGGATGCTGCACGTTGCATCACTCGATTGAGCGATCCGTGTCTAACAACCTGTAGGATGGAGATGCTCGGACATGTTGAAGCAGCGGGTTGCGGGGACGATTCGGGCATACGCGGATGTCGTGCGTAGTCCGTCCTACTTCCCGTTGTGGATCGGGCAGCTCGTCTCAAACTTCGGGGATACGCTGCATTACATCGCGCTCGTCGTCCTCGTGTACAACCTGACTGGCGACGGTGTCGCCGTCGCGACGCTCGTAGCAGCCGAGATCATCCCCGTGCTGCTGCTCGGCCCGGTCGCGGGTGTCGTGATCGATCGCTTCAGCCGCAAGGGTGTGTTGATCGCGTCGGATCTGGTCCGCGCGGCGCTGGTGCTGACGCTCGTCGCGCCGCAGGGAGCCTGGCACGCGTACCTCGTCGCGGCGGGGCTGGCGGCGGGCAACGTCTTCTTCAATCCGACGGTTCAGGCGGTCATCCCGGCACTCACGACGGAGGAGCAGCGACTGGCGGCCAACTCGGTTTCCTGGTCGACCGGGCGGCTCGTCCAGATCCTCGCGTCGGTGGTCGCTGGTGGACTCATTGCTCTGGTTGGGACAGATGCAGCGTTTATCGTGAACGGCGCGTCGTTTCTGCTCTCGGCAATATTTCTGATGCGGCTGCGGATTCCCGACCACGCGGGCCAGATCGCGAGCAGTACCAAGCGCGGACTGAGCGCGTTCTTCGCGGATGCTCAGGCTGGGTTGCAGTACGCGGTACGCGACTATTTCGTCGCGAGGTTGCTCATCATCCAGTCGCTGGCGTCGTTCGCGGTCGGTGCGACTGGCGCGCTCCTCATCGTCCTGTCAGAGCGCCATCTTGAGCTGTCGTCCGCCGGGTTCGCCTGGCTGATCGGCTCAATCGGCGTGGGAGCGCTGCTCGGCCCATTCATTCCGAACGCATTTGCAACCGACTACCGAGACGCGCGCTGGCTGTTCGTTCCGTACATTGTGCGGGGAGTCGGAGATATTCTGATCGCCATCTTCACGCCGCTGCCGGTCGCATTGCTCATCCTGTTTATCTATGGCCTGAACACATCGACCGGGATGGTCGTGTTTCACTCGACGATTCAGGGCGCGATTCCGGAGCAATATCGCGGTCGTGTGTTTACGCTGCTCGATGTGTCTTGGAACGCGATGCGGCTGCTGTCGCTCGCGCTCGGCGGCATTGCAGTCGATGTGTTTGGGATTCAGGTCGTGTTCTGGATTGGTGGAACGATGCTGGCGCTGGCAGGCATGTTGGGGCTGGTGTTGCTGGGGCGGTACGACTTCAGGACCGTGACTACCGAATGAGCATGGTTACTCCGGGAGTGTCACGAGCGGAACGCTGACTTCAAACGTCGTCCCCTCGCCGCCGACGCTCTGGGCAGCGAACGTTCCGCCATGTTGCTGGACGATGCTTTTGCAGATGTAGAGGCCGAGGCCCATGCCTGCAAAGCTGGGGGTTTCGACGTTTCTCCCGCGATGGAAACGCTCGAAGACGTATGGCAGATCGGCTGGTGGAATGCCGATGCCAGGGTCGCTGACGGTGAGGTGAGCGGTCTGATCCTCGCGCCAGACGTGCACACGCACGTCGCCGCCGTCTGGACTGTACTTGATGGCGTTCTCCAGGAGGTTGTCAATGACCTGGGCCATGCGGGCGGGGTCGAACGCGCCTTCGACCGGCTGAGGAGCGTCGAGGATGCAGCGATGAAGGGTCCAATCTCGACGGTGGCGGCACTCGCGCACGAGATCGACGAGATCGACATGCTGGCGATTTCCGAGCAGCTGGCCGTGCTCGGCGCGCGCGGAATCGAGCAGTTCGTTCATGAGCGTGCTGAGGCGGCGCAGGTCCGCGACCACGAGACGGACATCGTCCGGGTCGATCGGTATCGTGCGATCGCGCTGCTCACGGCGCTCGATGAACTGGGCGCGTGCGATCGCGGCCGTCAGCGGCGTGCGCAGGTCATGCGCGGCGGCGACGAGGAAGTCATCGCGTAGCCGCGTCGCTTCGGCGCGCGCCTGTACCAGCATGGCCACGTCGATCAGCGTCCGGCTCTCCAGAATCACGGCCGCCTGGTCCGCGAGGAGTTACACGAGCTGGAGGTCGTCTTCGGCGAAGATCGGTGCGCGCGGCGTGAAGACCGTGAGTACCCCCAGCTCGCGTGTGCCGGCGGTAATTGGTGCCGCCAGCACCGCCACGGCACCGTACATAAGATAATCCGCAGCGTAATCCGGATCATCACGGGGTGCATTCTCGGAAAAGATTGCCTGCTGCGTGGCAAAGACTCGACCAACGATGCGTTCACCAGAATGGATTTCGGACGATTGTCCGTCTCGCTCGAACCGAATGGTCTGTCGCTCGGCGTCCCACAGGCCGATCGACGCCTGTGCAGCACCGAGTGTCGCGGCGGCACCGTCTTCAAGCTCGCGCACGATCGTGATCATATCGGGGCGACGCGGCAGCACGGCCACCCGTGCCAGCAGATCGCGCAGCTCTGGCTCCTGCCAGGCGCGCCGCAGAAGGCGCGGTGGTGAAAAAGCGAGGAAGTAGCTGAGGCCAGCGAACAGCGTCATGGCGCGGACAGCGATATCTGTCCCGACGGAATCCAGCGACGGAGCGAGCGAACGGATGACAGCGATGAGAATCACCAGTCCGACGAAGACCGAACCGCTGGCGGCGGCATACAGTCGCCGGGCAGTGACGCCGCGCGCTCGGCGCGCCCCGCGCGCGAACTCCCAGGACGCATACATCCCTAGCCCGACAAAGTAGATCCCGATTCCGATCACAAGCCAGCTCGGAAGCTCGGACCCCGAGGCCGCAATCGAGATGAGCAGCACCGCGAGTGCCAGCGCCGCACCCTGCTGCAGTTTCGCCGACACGGTCATGAAGTCGGCGACGACGCGTAACAACAGGTATGGCAGGATGACGAGCAGGGCGGTCTGCGCCGAGTCGACAAACTGATTGTCCGCCGCCGCGACGTGATCAGTGATCCAACCGACGAAGAATATCCCGGCGAACGCTCCGAACAACAACGCGATGTCGATGGTCACGCGGCGAGGTCGTCGGATTGCATGAGCGAGGGTTATGGCGGAAATTGCAATAAACAGACTCTGCGTGAGGACGTTAACCAGGTCATCCGCGCTCACGCTCGACTCCGCGTGGATTCCGAACGATGCGTGAGCGACACCGCTGAACGAGCGTGGACACGAATGACGTCTTGGTGGGTCGGGAGATCATGACACGGATCCCGAAGCAGGCTGGTAGATCGCGACACGTCGTGGCTCTCCTCACGGCGGCAACTGCAACTGGGCCATCAGGCGCAACACGCATACTACCAGTATTGTCATAACCTGTGTGTCATTGAGCAAGCCCTGCGTCGCATCTGCCCGCATTCAGGACAGGGGTACTATGCAGGGTCCGCCGCCTGCCGCCGCCATGCGAGTGACAGCACGATCATCCTTTCGCCTGCTCGGTATTCTGCCCGCGTTCACGTCATCCGTACCGTCGTACAACAGCACAGCGCGTCGGCAACGTTGCCGACGCGCTGTGCGTCTAAGGAGACTGGTTGGACGGGCTGGGGAAACGGCTAGCCGTTGATGCGACCGCCGTCGTTCTTCCAGACCTGGATCACGGTTGGACGGGGAACCGCAACCCCGTCGGGCCAGAGGGTGATCGGTTCCGCGACGGTACCACCCTCGCCCGGATGCTGGACCGATACGACGAGGTTCCGCCCACCGTGGACGAACTCGAAGCTGGCGCATTCGGAACCAATGACGACGCTCAGGAACTGCGCGACGAAGCCGCGCTGCGGTCCCTCGGTCGGCACCGCATGCAAGGCGTCGATGTAGGGGATGATGGCCGGCGCTCCGTCGGTCGAGATCCACAGGTTGCCGTCGGTGTCGAAGTTCACGTTGTCCGGGCAGGCGATCGGCGAGACCAGTTCCTTCGGGAAGCCCGCGAAGTAGGTGTTCTCGTCTTCCGGCATACCGCAGAGGAGGAAGATGTCCCAGGTGAATGTCGTCGACGCGGAGTCGTTGTTCTCCTCGGTGAACTCGATGACGTGGCCGGTGCGATTCTCGGCACGAGGATTGGCCGGATCGACCTCTTCCTCGGTGCGCTCTGAGTTGTTCGTCAGCGCGGCGTAGACCTTCTTGTTGACCGGATTCTGCTGCATATCCTCCGGGCGGTCCATCTTCGTCGCGCCCAGTAGGTCGGCGGCCATGCGCGTCTTGATCATGACATCGCCCTGGTTGTGGAAGCCGTTCTCGGCGGTCAGCGGTCCCTCGCCATGCACGAGCGGCAGCCACTCACCACTGCCGTCGTCATTGAGCTTGGCGCAGTACAGGACGCCATTGTCGAGCAGACCCTGTCCCATGCCGCGAATCAGCGGATCGTAGGCGTCGTCGGAGACGTACTTATAGATGTACTCGAAGCGCTGATCGTCGCCACGATAGAAGACGACGCGACCGCTCGGCGAGTGGCCGATCGTGGCACCTTCGCCACGGAAGCGCCCCATGGCTGTGCGCTTGATCGGCGTTGATTCCGGATCGTATGGGTCGATCTCGACCACCCAGCCAAAGCGGAACGCCTCGTTTGGCTCGGTGGATACGGAGAAGCGACCGTAGTGATTCTCCCAGCCGTAGTTCGAGGTTTCGTCGCTGATGCCGTAGCGCTCGTGAACTTCCGCGCGGGGGTCGTTCGCATCCAGGTGCATGAGATTGCCGAAATAGCCCTGGAAGTTCTCCTCGCAGGAGAGGACTGTGCCCCACGGTGTGATCCCGCCAGCGCAGTTGTTGATCGTGCCCTCAACCAGGATACCGTCTGGATCGTGAGCGGTCTTCATCCACTCATGGCCAGCGGCGGGGCCGCTGATGCGGATCGGGGTCGTCATGGTGATGCGCCGGTTCAACGCCGAGCCGATTTCGGTGCGAATGAGTCCATTTGCATCGCGAGCGACTTCGATCAGCGTCGCGCCGTGCGCTTCCATCTCGACATCTGCCTGCAGCTTCGTCGGGTTGGCAGCTTCGTAGTCAGCCCACATCAGCTCGCCGTTGGTGTACTCGTTATTGATGAACAGAACGCCGCGATCGGAGTTCTGATCGTAAAACGGGAGCGGATGCCAGCCGATATAGTCGCAGTTATAGCCCGCCTGCATGCGCTGTGCTTCCGGAGTGAGATTGAGGGGATCGAACGCCGGAGCGTCGAGATGAAGCGGGTCGCCCCATTTCAGGAACGGCGCCCAGCTGTAACCCTCGGCAACCATGATCTGCTGCGAGTCGACTGGCTGCGGGGCAATCGGAGTGAAGCGAATGCCAGCGCTCGGGACGGCAGGGATCGCTGAGCCATCAGCAGCCAGTGCGCTGTTGCTGGTCGGATTGATCTTGCCGGTGATGGGGCTGACCAGGACGAGTGCACCAGCTGCGGCACCGGTCTTCAGCAATCCACGACGACTGATCCGACGCTCCATCAGTGACGCGAATGTTTCGCCATGGCCTTCGGACGACAGAATCCGGTTGTCGGGCTCGTGCCTCGCTCCGGGTTTGATGTCCTGACCGTCGGAGTCTTTCTTGACCTTCTGCACCAAGCTGGTGCTCCTTCCCTACCATCACGGTTACAACAGGCGTGCCCGCTGGACTCCCGAGAATGACGCTCACCCGCGGGTCCGATTCGAGCCGACATGACGTGGTCTAAGGGTTGTTCACGAGCAGGGAGGCGACGTTAAGAATGTGTTGGATATGGATTAAGTTTCGATTGTGTTTCATGCTGCGGACGGATACCGGGCAACGTCCCTGGAGGGACGGGCTACTTCCTGGATCGTTAGAGACTGGATCGATCACCGTATACGTCCCGGTTACAATTTCGACGCAGGAGGTCCGGGGTGGTGCGAGCGCGCATTTTGGGGAAGCAGTCCGCCTTTACACAGGTGGGGCTACACCGAGCGGCCTCAGCAATCCCGGGTCACAAGATTCTGGTAAGCCCGTGAAACATTGAGTTCTGGAGAGTGTATGAGTGAGGAACCGACAGCTGACCAGTTTGAGCTGTACGATCTGCGCGTGACGGTCGATTCGATCGAAGGTCGATCGGTTTGCGGCCTCGCGGTCGGCGACTACTTCGAACTGACCGAGTCGAGCCGTGTGCGCATCCCGGAGGGCCGGCACTTCTGCCTGTACGCGCTGCAATCGGTGCTGCCGCTTCTGCCCGCCAAACAGCGTGTTCTCGACGCCAACGACTGGCTGGAGCGTGACACGCTCGTCGCCTGCCCAGACCCTGAGGAACGACTAGTCATGCGCATCGACCGCCTCGCACGTCGCACGCTCATCACGGACGACCTGACATGAGCGTGCGCCGCGAAGTTTCGATCGCGCTGCAATCGGATAAGCGCCCGAACGAGTACGCGGAGCTGGCCCGCACGATCGAGGGGTACGGGTTCGATGTCCTGTCGATCTATGCCGACCTGCTCTACCAACCGCCGATTGTCCCACTGACAATCGCCGCACAGGCGACGACGCGCATACGTCTCGGTCCCGCCTCGCTGAACCCAAACACGCTGCATCCGGTCGAGATCGCCGGTCAGATCGCGACGCTCGACCTGGTCTCCAACGGTCGCGCATATCTGGGCCTGTCGCGTGGAGCCTGGCTGGACGAAATCGGTGTCGAGCAATCACGCCCACTGTCGCGCATGCGCGAGGCGATTGACGTTATCGAGCATCTGCTGACTGGCGTCACCGAAACATATGAGGGCCAGCACTTCCGCCTCGCGGCACACCATCGCCTGCGCTACGCCGTGCAACGCGAGCGTGTCCCGCTGCTCATCGGTAGCTGGGGTGAGCGCTTGCTGAGCCTGGCCGGCGAGCGTGCGGACGAGGTCAAGATCGGCGGTTCAGCGAACCCGGATATTGTCCCGGTCGTCTCAAAATGGATCGCGAACGGGGCCGCTGTATCAGGACGTGAGCACACTGGTGTCGGCATCTGTCTCGGCGCGGTGACAGTCGTGGACGAAGACCGCGACATTGCCCGGTCGCTCATTCGCCGCGAGATGGCGATATACCTGCCGGTCGTCGCCGCACTCGACCCGACCGTCAGCATCGAGGCGGAACTATTGGCACGCATGTCCCAACTCGTCGTATCCGGGGATGCCGTCGCCGCCGGCGCGCTCATCCCCGACGATCTGCTCGACCGCTTCTCCTTTGCCGGAAATCCCGCCGACCTCATCGAACACAGCGAAGCCCTGTTCGACGCCGGAGTCACGCGGATCGAGTTCGGCACGCCACATGGGGTGACCGCGGAGCGGGGGTTGCGGCTGCTGGGGGAGCAGGTGCTGCCAGCCTTACTTCGCGGTTATGTGTGAGCCGAGTCGTGTGGCACAGTGCTCTTGTCATCCTGAGCGGAGCGAAGCGGAGTCGACGGACCTAAGCGGTTCGCCGCCACCGAACATAGTAAACGCTATGCGCCTAGGTCCGTCGACTCCGCTTCGTTCGCTCAGTAGCGCGACACAGTACATCTGCCACTCGTCGGATGCCGAAGTAGGGACGGGTTTCACCGAGGACGCCGCCAGCAATCCGGCTGGGAAACCCGTCCCGGTGTTGGCTTGGAACCGCATCCTTGGGCCACAATCGTCGGTCCGTGTTGGCACCGGGACGTGTTTCCCAGCCGGATTGCTGGCGGCGTCCTCGGTGAAACCCGTCCCTACTCCGCCGGACAACCGATGACAACTCCACTCTGGCACACGACTCGTCGATACCCCGGCTCCCGATCCGTCCATCAGCGAACAGGACTGGGAGCCAGAGCCGAACGGTGCGAGCACTGTGTGTCGCGTCGCGCTGCGGAACGCGCGCTCCTACGCGGGCCGGAACTTCGGCAGCGTAATCTCGTCCGTCACATCCTCATAGACCACCTCGACCGCCATGCCGATCTTGACCTTCTCCGGGTCGGGGTCGATGTCGATGAGCGTCGTCATCATACGCGGCCCCTCTTCGAGGTCGATCATCGCCACGACGTAGGGAGCATCTTCTGCGAAGCCGGGCTGGCGCTGCGCCCAGACGATCGTGAAGGCGTGCAGCGTGCCCTTGCCAGAGACCGGCTCCCAGGAGATATTGTCGGACAGCGTGAACGGGCTCATCCCGCGAGGGAAGAAGAAGTACTTGCCTGTGTCATTACAGCGCTGGATCTTCATCGCATGCGCCTTGGTGGAATCCCAGAACGGCTGCGTCACCGGGTCCGGCATCGGCAGCGGCTTCTTGTAATCAGCCATGAATCACCTCGCTCCTAATCCCGCGCCAGAATTGCGGTTCCGGCGGACGACAGCACGCCGCCCGTGCCGTGGACGACGGCCAGATTCGCGTCCGCCACCTGACGGATGCCCTGGTCGGCGTAGTCGTGGCGTAGTTGGCGGACACCCTCGATGATGGCGAACATGCCGTACATGCCGGAGTGGGTGTACGACAGACCACCGCCATTGGTGTTCATCGGGAACTCGCCACCCGGCGCGGTGCGCTGGTTCGAGACGAATGCGCCGCCCTCACCCTTGGCGCAGAAACCGAGCTCTTCGAGTGATAGCAGCACAGTGTAGGTAAACGAGTCGTAAATCATCGCCAGGTCCAGCTCGGAGTGCGTCACCCCCGCCATCTCAAAGGCGGTCTTGCCGGACTTCTTGGCAGCGAAGCTCGTGTAGCTCGGCATGGCTGAGATCATCGAGTGGTCGTGGCTCTCGCCAACCCCAAGCACGACGATCGGCTTCTGCTTCAACGTCCGCGCGCGCTCGACCGAGGTCATCACATAGGCTCCGCCCGCGTCGGTCACGAGGCAGCAGTCGAGCAGATTGAATGGCCAGGCGATCGGACGCGAGTTCAGCACGTCCTCGATCGTGATCGGATCCTGCATCATCGCCTTGGGATTGAGCATGGCCCATTTGCGGGTCGCCACGGCGATCTCGGCCAGATGCTCCTTGGTCGTGCCGTACTCGTGCATGTGACGCGTGGCCGCCAGCGCGTAGGCACCGACCGGCGACGGCAGACCCCACGGCGCCTCGAACTGCCCGCGCAGAATCTGCGGAGACGACGGGTACGGCATCATCCCGACCCTTGAACGTCCGCTCTCGCCGTGCGTCACCAGTGCGACCTCACAGCGACCGGTGGCAATCGCCGCCGCCGCATGCGCGATGTGGATGACGAACGACGAGCCGCCGACCGACGTGTTGTCCGTCACCTTCGGCTCGATACCGAGGTACTCGCCCAGCTCCAACGTCGAGATGCCAGCCATGAACAGGCCATCGACATCGTCCTTCGTCAGCCCGGCCTCGGCCAGCGCCGAACGCGCCGCCTCGGCGTGCAGCATGATCGCCGGCTTGTCCGGCACCTTCCCGATCTGATCCGATTCCGCCACACCAACGATAGCGGTCTTTCCTGAGAGACTGTTTGTCAACCCATCCTCCTGCCAACCGACCCCTCCCCCCGACCCCCTCCCCGGCGCGGAGAGGGGGAGACGTGG
>Ga0136611_10002219_pt1 | contig 13503 bp, 10 predicted proteins | sample AntDrymUQ2232306_2_FD_106645 | JGI IMG/M metagenome (GOLD analysis project Ga0136611, IMG submission 106645) | Polar desert sand microbial communities from Dry Valleys, Antarctica - metaG UQ223 (23.06) | ecosystem: Environmental > Terrestrial > Soil > Desert | place: Antarctica: Dry Valley... | reverse complement strand
TCGGCCTTGAGCGCCGCGGCTTGAGCCTTGAGGTCGATCAGAGCGCGGACCAGAGCGTCGCCCGAAGGCATGCCGACCAGGTCAGCGATGTCGTCGCCCCTCACCCCGTCGCCACGGTGGAGAGGCTGCAACCCGACGGGGAGTTGGCCAAGGATCTCGTCGCCGTAGTTGTCGAGCAGCCACCCAGTGTTGAGCTTTACGTCTTGCCGCTCTCGGCTGGGGTCGCCGAGCCAGCGGCCAGTGCGCAAGAGGTGGAGGGCGATGAACTCTGGGCGAGCGTTGACTTCCTCTGCGATAGCGGCGCGGACGTTGGCGCGCTGCTCGCGACCCTTCTGCGTCTCGCGACGGCGAATGGCCTTCATCATCCTCTCGAGCAGTGTGTCGTAAGCAGTGTCCTTCGCTGTCTTGACGCTGTCGAGGTAGGCTCCGTACTCGGCCTCGCTCATGCCGAGGTCTTCCTGGGACATCGGCTGAGTGGCGTTGGCTTCGATCGCATCCTCCGTCGCGATCATCCGATCCATGATCTCGCGGATCTCTGGGTTGATCGGGGCAGGGCCGTGGGCGAGCAAGCTTTTAATCGACTTGTAGACGCTCTCTAGCCAAGACTTAAACTGAGTGAAGGCAGGGCGCAGCTCAACGCTAGGAGCCTTGCCCTCACGGAAGTAGCGCTCGCCGGTGCGAGCGAACAACTCGTGAGCTTCGCGGTTCGGCATGCCGTTCGCGTCGAGCGCACCGCCGTTGGCGATCATCCACTTAGTCAGTGCAGCGACGTCGGCCTTCAGCTCGGCGCTGGCGCTCTCGTGTCTGGCAAGAGTAAATTCCTGCTGCAGGAAGACGTGGCTCGTCTCGTGCAGCATGGTCGAGAAGTCGGCCTTGCCGAACAGCTGCACCACCGTCTCGCCGGAGGGGGCGAAGGTGGCCGCGCCTCTCGGTCCTTGCCGGAACATGCTCGGGTTCTCAGGATCAAATGATCCATAGTTGGTCGTGGACTTTATCGCTCGCGGCTTACCAAGAACAATAACCACGGTCGACGGTCCTGAACCTTCATCGACATCGTCAATCCAGACAGCGTCGTAGCTGCCGAAGGCTTCAGCTGCTAAGTCATCTGTCGACTGCTTGTTGGTTTCTAGATACCCCAACTCTTCGAGTTCGTACCATTCAACCTCTTCTCTAACGCGTTCTTCTAGTTCTTCTCGTTCTTCGTCCTGCAGCTCGACCAGACGATCTTCTGCCTCGCCCTCATCTGTGAACTCAGCTCCTTCATTTTCATTTGGGTGGTCAACACGAAATACGGTGCGCGTTCCGTCGGCATCGGTGATCTCAGTCTCGTCGACTGAACCGCTTGCCTCAAACCCATCCATTCGATCGACGACATAGCGGTCGGTGGCTTCCCCCATTTCGTAGCCCTCGTAGTCCTGCTCGATGACTGCATCCCACATCCGCCCTTCAGCATCGTAGCGGTCGACTGTGTCGACGCGCAGATAGGCGGACACGAGCATGCCTCCGTCTGTCGACTGGAAGCTCTCAGCGGTAGCCTTATCCTTAGAGAAGAAGAATGTGCTGCGCCCTTCACCTTCGAAGATGTCGAACTGCTGAGCACGACTGCCGTGGTAGAAGACGATCGGTCGTCCGTCGTCGTCGACCGCTGCGCTGTCGCCGAACCAGCGCCAGAAATTCTCAACAGCCTTGCGGCTCTGAGCGATAGGCTGACCGTCGGCATTGGTGGTCACGCGGTCTTTGCCGTCGACTTCAATCGTACTACCGAAGAAGGACGGGTCGATGCCGAAGTCGACGCCGGGATAAAGCTCTAGTTGCTCGCCGTCTTCTGTTGCTCGAGACGGATCCGCATCAGTTTCGCCAGCAGCGGATTGCTCCGCATCACTTCCGGCGTTATCTTCTTGGCTGGTGGCAATTTGCTCATCGTGACGCACCATAAACGAGGCACTATCGTTTTGTCCAGTCAATGTGGCACTTTGCGATATTAATCTTTCTCGGAAGGTTTTAGGTTGTACTATGCCACCGAATTGAGCACGCGTCGTTGGATCAAGCGTGCCATTGCCCTTTGATACTAGGACGTCTTCCGCGGGGAAGCCGTTGGTGTCTTCTGCGACGTCGCTCTGAAAGAAGGTCTGAGCACCGTCGCCCTCGAGCTGACCCTTGAACTTCTCGCTCAGCGGGATGCCCGTGCCGCTGACCTTGAGGTGGCCGTTGTCGACCTGTTCGCGGCTACGGTTGCCCAGGACGTTGTCGAACACCACCGGCTCTTTGGTGAAGTAGGTCTTACCTTTGGCGTCCTTGAGGTGGATCAGCACGGGCATCGACTTGACGCCGGCCAGCTTCATCATCGTCACGCGGTGTCGTCCGTCGTGTCCGAACACTGCGCCCTTGGTGCGGTCGCCGGGGTGGGTAGGCAGACGGATGGTTATGCTCGGAGGTCCACTCGCGCGCAGCACGTTGAGGTCGAGCCCTTTGCCGTAGACGTCGGGCATTCCCTTGACGCGCTCCTCGAGCAGCTCCACTCCTCTCTCGCTGGCAAGCGCGCCGAGATACTCATCCGGCGTCATCGTCACTACCACCGCGCTCGTCGACCCGTCGGCCTGCTCGTACTTGGCGATGAGTTCTGCGAGACGCTCAGGGCTCCAAGTTGCGTTTTCGTTTACTGAAGTCTTGCCTTCGAGATCCATGAAGTATTCTGGATTGAATACGTTTCCGAAGTTGGCCTTGTTCGGCCCGTCGAGGTGGCCACGTCCACCGTCGTGGTGGGCGATGGCGTCTTGGCGTAGCTCGACGCTCAGGCTATACGCTTCCTCGTTCGTCAGCGGGCGGTCGAGCTGAGCGATGAGTGTCTGCTCGGTGTTCGATTGCTGAACCGCCTTCTTGCCGACCTTGAGGCCGAGCTTCTCGAAGGCAGCCAAGACCTGATCTTCGGTGATGGTGCCGCCGTCGTTGGTCTCGAGACCGACGTTGACGGAGGCAGGTCCACTCTGCTTCAGCTTCTTACCCTTGCCGACCTTGGCGTCAGGCCCGACGATCTGGAGCTGCATCCACTTCCAAGCATCGTCGACCGTCTTGAACTGGCCGTAGCGCTCGGACGCTAGGTTCTCTGCTCGCGAGGCGTACAACACAGCCGTGGTCTGCGCTTCCTTCTCGCTGCGACCAGCGGCGACCATCTGAGCTTTGACCTCGTTGAAGACGCCGGCCTTGGCCTTGGTCGCTGGTGCGGCAGATCGAGCTTCCTCGATCGCCTGATTGCCGACGGCCTCAAGCTCAGCGACGAGACCTTCCATCTTCGTGCGGGCCTCGCGCCCAGAGATCCCGCCGGCGAGTACGCGAGCGTCATCCTTGAGAGACTGCCACACCTTGGTGCCCGCGAAGCTGGCGAGCGCATCGCCAATCGGGATCACCACCTCGGACTGGTTGAGGCGAGCTTCCTCGATCTGGCTCTGGTAGAAGGTGAGTGCAGCCCTCTCCTCCTCGGGCAGGGTCTCGTCGGCGAGCGCGGCCTCGATCGCCTCGATCGGGATGTAGACGTTCTTGACTGGGGACTGGGCAGCGCCGGCGTTGACGAACTTGGCGAAGTCCTCCGGCGAGTTGGTCTTCAACTCGATGTTGTCAGCCGCACGCTCCATGGCTTGGTCGAGCAACGTCTGTCCGATCAAGCCGTCGGTAGTGTCGACCATGTCGTTCGACGTCTTGGTCAGGCGGCGCATAGCCAAGCCCCCGCCTCCGACTGCGCCTGCCATGACAGTAGTCGCGACGAGCGTCTCCCAAGCATCCTTACCGCGCTGCGGGTCGAGCAACCACTCCTTGAGTGTACGCTCAGGGCCATTAGGTTTGATCGCCTCTTCCGTCAGCGACTGAAGACCTGTCGCTATCTGTTCGCCGGCAAAGTCCCCCAGCACATACTGGGTCATGAAGTCTTTGAGACCGCCCTTCATTCCTTTTGTCAAAAACCCCAGAGGCCCTCGCTCAGTAGCCCACTCGACTGCGGCTTCCATCCCCGAGCCCACCATACTCATGCCGATGCTGTTGCCGCGGCCTTGATACTTCTGATAGGCGCTGCCGTAGGTCATCCCCGTCAAGAGAGGGAGGACTGCTCCGGCTCCACCGAGCGAGGATACACCCATCGTGTTGAGGCTGACGAGACCCGAGAAGACACCCCTCTTCGTGCCGGGGGTGATCCACGGCGTCTCATCCTCCAACCCTTCGGCTACCTTTCTGCCGTCCTCTTCGAACTTGCGATAGAAGGGTTCGAGCTTGTCGTTCAAGCCGGCGGCGTCTGTGACGTTCTCTGCGACACCGGCTGCTGCGCCAATGATGTTTTGGACAGTCGTGCCGTAGATTGCGCCCATCGTCTTGATCGTACGAACTGCTCTGTTGGGAATAGGCGCTTGAGGTGCGCGAGGAGCGGCTGGCACTCCACTCACGTCGGGGAGCAGCTTGGCATAGTTGGGCTTCATGCCGAGAGAGTACTTCTCTGTCGGCTGGGTCATGCCGAACGCCGAAGTGAGGTTCCCGATTTTGCCGAGGCTATCCGGTGTCACCATCGCCGCAAAGTCAGGATCCTGCAGCTTGGGGATCATCCACGGGTTCTCAGCGAGGGTGGCGTCCACCTTCTTCTGGTTGCTCAGCTCTTCGTAGACTGGGTCTTCTTCAGCTGCTGCAGGCGAGACGCCGAACTCCTCGGCATACTTCCTAGCCTGAGCGACCTTGGCAGGGTCACGGCCCTGCATGGTTACATTGTGTGCGGCCCCGCCGCGCTTCTTGCGCGCCCAGTCTTGCAGCCAATCATCAGCCATTAACCAAATTCCCCACTGGCGATGGCGTCACTGATGTCCTGATCATCAGGCTCGATGCCAGTACGTGTCATCATCTGAGCCTTCACCCGCTGGCGCTTGTCCACGGTGGCGTCCCTGAAACCGGGTTCACCTCGCCGGCGGGCCACTTCTGACCGAGGGACAAACTCTGACTTGCTCTTGGTTCTCAGATAGGTTGGCTCGGACACGAGCTTAGCGATGCCACGACGCTGCACTTGGGTGAGGGGTTTGCCTCCGTTGTCAGCGATGGCTTTCTGCTCCAGTTGAATAGCCGCCTCTAAAATGCGTCCCTTTATAACCCCACTACTCTTCTTGTCTTCGGGTGTTTTGCTCGGAAGCCAAGAGCCGTAGCGGTTGACCTCCGTGCGCAGCGCGTTCACATCGACGCCCTTGCCTCCACCCTCCGGCCCTTTAATTACTGTCTGCTGCAGTTTGTGAAAGCGGATCTGATCTGAGTGAGTAAGTGCAGGTGCATCTCGCTCGAAGTTAATCCTCTTGAAGCTCTCTGGATCATCTTCCATTATTCTCAAAAGCTTCCACTCTGCCTGCTCTGCCAACGCTCCACGGGCTTCTGCGTTCTGTGCACGTGCTCGAGCCTCACGGGTTTCCACGTTGGCTCTTGCTTTGGTGCGAATCGCCAGCAGCATCTCTGGGTCGCGCTTGAGATCACGGAGTAGTTCCGGTGGCAGCTGGCTAGTGTCTGTGAAGTTGTCGGGGTTAGGTAGGGTGTTGAGGAACTCTGCAGTACGTACGCGCATCTGCTCTTCGCCGTCGGCCTTGGCCTGTCGACCAAGAGAGTGACTTTCACGCGCTTCACTGATCAGAGCTTCCTCGAGCGTGAAGGAGTAACCCTTGCTGCGGATGCTTGCGATTGTCCCGACGATGTCGACCTCACGCCCGATGTTGGCCGAGCTTCGAGGAGCAGACGTGCGGCCTGCCAGCTCGACCCGCACTTCTCCAGCCTTGTTCCCTCGAGGGTCTATGGTCTGATCGTTCTGTCGCAGCTCGTAGTGAAGGTGAGCTTTGACTCCACCAGAGTTGCCACTGAGCGCGACGATGTCACCCTGATTAACTGTGGCTCCATCCTTGAACTTGTACGCCGACAAGTGGGCGTAGCGCGACACCAGACCATTGCCGTGGTCAATGTCGGTGTACTTGCCGTAGCCTCCACCCTCGCGATTTCGAACTCTCCCAGAAAGCGAAGCCTTGACTGGTGTGCCCATGCGGTAGCCAAGATCGAGCCCACCGTGGTCGGCTGACCCGAGTGTCCCATCTGCCTTGACAGGACGAGCACGACGCCCGTAGTTCGAGGTGACTTCATACCCAGCCGCCATGTCGAGCGGCTTTTCTTTACGCGCGGAAGGTTCGGTAGCCCCTTCCGTGGTCGGCATCTCGTCACTTGTGGAGGCTTCGCCGCCGTCGGTATAAACCAACTCATCCAAAATCTTGGTGCTCGCCAACTCCTTGTTGGCGCGAGGAGCCAAGCTCGATAGCAGCTCGGTGACCGCGTCTGGGTCCATCTGGTCCGCTTTTGTATTGACAAACGCCTGCGCCTCGAGGGGTTGGTCAATGGCGAGACGAGAGGCCCGCTTGGCTACGGCTTCGCCGACCCCCTCCTGCCGGGCTTGTGTGAGAGACGCCTCGTCTATCATCCCCTTCCTCGCCATCCGCTGAACAGCGAGATTGCCGGCGGTAGCAATGTGACGATCGGCGACTTCTGGATCTGTAGCCACCACGGCAAGATCGATCGCCTGATCCTTGGCCACAGCGTCAGTAAGCTCTTCAAACTTGAGGCGCTGATTGTTGGCGTGTTTGTAGATGCTCGGAAGCTCATCAGTCTCGCGCCGAGTTGCGATGTCTTCGAACATGCGCTGGGCAAGAGGGTTCTTGAGAGTTGCCGCTGCTTCCTGCCGATAGACGGCAAGGTCCGTACTTAGCTGCTCCTGATCATCGAGAGCACTCTTGCCCTCCTTGTTGAAGAACGCCTCCGGTCCTTTATACATCCGATCAAGGCGTTTCTTGACGTAGAAGTTGTCAGCCTGCTGAGCAGCCGTCTTGGCGTCACGTTGCTCGATCGCTTCAAAGACATCCCCAACTTTGGCGATGTCCTGTCCAGCGCCCTGTAGTGCGCGACCCATGATCTCGCCCGCAGACCCGAAGTCGGCAGCGCGCACACGCGCGCCGGAGTAGCCCTCGCGCTGTACGCTATTGGTGAAAGCCTCGCGGGGGGTGGGCATTAGCGCCTCCTAGCGGGGAGAGGTGCGAGAGGATCAACCTTCGCGGCTGGTGCCTTGGGAGGCATCTTGCCCTTGATCTGGCTGGCTGCGCCGAGCAGCGTGCCCGCGGCTCCGATGTATCCCGCCTGCTGGGCAGCCTTGCCCCGTGAGCGGGCGGCTGCCCCCTCCATCCTGTAGTTGGCTGCGTTGATGTCGTAGCCCATGACTTCCTTGTTCGTGTTCTCAGCCAGCGTTCCGCTGTCCTCATACCCGATTAGGGAGATGTCTTCCTCGAGGCTCGCCGCGGATCCGAAGCCCGTGTCGAGACCCAGCCCAGAGTTGCGTACTCGCGCCTCACCCATAGCCTGAGCCAGTTTGCGGTAGTGGTTGCGCTGGTCGGTCTCCCCGCGGGAGATGGCGTCGATCCGGTTGCGGTCTTCGATCTGCGCGTTCTGGTTGGCTACCTTGCTTTCGAACTTGCCTTGAGCGTTCGCAGCCTGCCCAGCGCGTACTTGTCCGAACGCGCCTACGCCGGCTGCGAGGACAGTAAGGGTCACAGGATCGCAAATGATACTTACTCCTGGCGCACGAACGGCCTCATGGGATGGCCTCGTATAACATCGACAGGCCCGACAGCATAGCCCAGTCTTGTCAACCACCGAATGGTTTTATTATTGTCTGCGTGGATCCAGTTCTCGAGCATCCTGTAATGCCTGTGCATCGCCCTCGTGTAGATCTCCCCGAGCCTCACCAGTGACACGCTCTGCTTGGCTGCGACATCGGTCATCAGGAGCCAAGCTCGGCCTCGCCCCTCCATGATGTTGACTGGCACTGCGCCCATCATCGCCTCCGGTCGCCCATCGATCATCACCGTCCACGCGATCGTCGAACCGAGGAGGCCGGTGCGCAGTGCACCTTTGGGGGTGTGCCCCATCATTTCACACTCAAGAACATCGATCTCTCTTAGCCGCCGTGCGATGGTGGCGACGTGCTGCGGTTTGGCAGGTACCACCTCAATCACTTGTTCGAGACCCTCGGCTCCACGAACAGCCCCGTGATGTGGGCGGGGAGAGGCTCGTTCTGCTGGATGGTGAGCGTAGTACTCGGATCCCAGCTGCCACCAGGCGTGACGTCGTAGTCGCGCTGAGCTACGTCGTCGAGCCCCTCCTCTCCCCCCTCACGCTCGACGATCGCCTCCAGCTCAGCTCCAGTAATGCCGACCACGATCCCTCGAGTGTCGACCGCCCGCACGATGACCCTTGCAATGTTCTGCATGTTGGTGTGCTCGGTTCCGCCTCGCCCGTCGAGCACCATGGGCAGCGTCTCGATCTCTCCGTAGAAGCGCAAGCCGACGGTGGTCACTGTAGCTAGATAATCATTGGGCAGGGTGATCGACCCGTTCGCCACCACCAGGCCATGCTCAACGTATCCGTCGTAGTGTGCGGAGACAGTAGCTCCCTCGAGATGCCACAGACCGTCGATCACGTTGCGAGCTGGAGCGTAGACTTGGGTCACCGCGCAGTCGAGGTGGACGGCAAGGGCGATGTCGTCGACGTGAGGCAGTGCAAGCCTCTCGTGAAACCTGCGCACCACGCCGTTGATGGTGCGCTCGATCACTGCGTAGAGCCGATCGAAGCCGCCCTCCGTGATCGTCGACACCTCCAGCACCTTGCCCTGGGTCTCGAGCTGGGTCCAACCCCACACCTGCTGCTCACTCTCCCAAGTGAAGCACAGCAGTACGCCGTCGTTGCGTACCGCAAAGATCGCAGAGTAGGGCTCCTCGACATACGCCCAGCTGACGATGCCGAAGCCTTTGAAGAAGTGCGGGCTGAAGATCGAGACGTTGTTGCTTTGGTATCCGTCGACCTCGAACTGGAAGCCAAGCGTCCTGACAGAGGATCCCTTCGACGGCGTGTAGAAGGTCAGCTCGTCGAGCACGATCGGGTTGAGCCTCGAGCCACCCTTGCTGTTCTGACGTTTAGGCACGATGTCTGAGGGCGTCATCGGTGCTCCGTCCGCACCCCCGCTGACCGAGAAGACGCCGTCCGTGGTCAGCACGATCAAGTCTTCCATCGACACCATCTGGCTCACAGCGTTGACGCGCTCCGCCACCAGAGCGAAGGACAGGGCGTCGCTAGGCTTGCTGGGTCGAGCTGTATCCATGTTCTCAGTGTCGGCTGGCTGCGACCCCCACACCGCATTCGGCAGCAGCCTCGAGCCGGCGAGCAGGAGCCTCTGGTCGTGGAAGGTCACCACCGACGGGTAGGTGCCAGCAGTGAGGAACAGGTTACTCGCCAGGGGTGGGGTGTCGCTGAGCACGGGCTGGAGCTGCGGGTTGCCGTCGGAGAAACTCAGTCCGTCCGTGCCTCCGATGTATCCATACGCTCCCGCCTGCTCTTTGTAGATGATGTACCTCGAGACCCCGGCGACCATGGCCGGTAAGGTCAGGACGTTGGTGTTCCCACTGAGCGACAGGTCGTTGGTCAGCTGCACAAAGCCAGACGGCCTGCTCTCCTGCTCGTTCATCCCGCCGACGGCGGTGATCTTATATCGGTAGGTGGTCGCGATGTATCCCGTGGTGTTCGGGGTGTTGGCCGCGCCGGTTGGCGTAGCTGGCACTGACACGGTGGGGGCGAACGTGACCGGGGCGAAGGTCCACGCCGTATGCCCAGATCGCGTCGCCTTGTAGACGGGGTAGTCGAGGTGGGTAGTGTAGACGACGTCCGCGCTCTGGGCGTAGTCCAGCTCGTACACCACAGTGTGCGGGTATGGCGAGTACGCCTTGTAGATGCGAGAAGCGCCCATTACTCGGCGACCGTGCGTGTGCGGTCAGGATAGTCGTAGGCGCTTTCGTCGACTTCCGTGCCAATCGAGCCTCCCGAACCTCCGCTCCCCGTGGTCGCAGGTGGAGCAGGCTGGGCAGGGGGGACTGGCGGTGGAGCTGGCGGGGTAGGTGGCGGTGTCGGTGCCCCCGTACGCGCGGTGCCGTCGGACGATATGAACGTGCCGTAGCTCACCGTGTTGACGTTGATCGTGAAGTTGTTGGCGTCGATCACGGACGCTACTGTAGCCACGCGATTGTTGAGTTCGACCATGCCGACGATGCCTCTTAGGAAGACCCGGTCTCCGACAGAGTATGCGTGAAAGGCTGCCGTCACTTGGGCGTTGGCTGCCTTGGTAATGGCTGTGATCGTGATGTTCTCTTCAGCGATGAAACCGCCAGCTGCGAGCAGCCTCATCTTCTGATCCTCGAGAGCCATGATGTATGCCTGCTCGAGATTGTACTGGAAGGGGATGTACCTGATGTTCTTCGTGACGTCGTCGACCTCGCCCACCAGCCTGAAGCCGGGTCGGAAGGACAGGCCGCCGTAGCGTTGGATGATGAAGTTAACGACCTTCTTCGCACCTGCTGCATACTGGCTGGTGTCCAGACGTGCCTGTAGCTCGGGGCTGATCCACCCCTTCGTAAAGTTCGTAAAGGGGATCATCGTCACGCGCCTGGGCTCAGCGGAAAGAAGTCCCAGTTGTAGCCGTAGCCACTGCCTCTGATCAACTCGCGCTCGCTCACTTCCATCCCATACTTGCGGTTGCCAGCGTTGAGGTTCTGGGTGATGGCGATGTTGATCTCGCTCTGAGCCTGCTTGGCCAAATTGTCGGCTAGGTCCGCATCCTTGGGTAGCTCGAGAGCGAGACGCGACGCAAGCATCAGTACGACTATGTTGGTGAAGGTCGCGTTAAAATCCTCCTCCGTAATGTCATAGCTGACATATTCCAGATCCCCGAGGATGTTCGTATGGATGAGGCCGTTGTGGTATTGGAAGATCGGCTTGCCGTACGCCATGGCCAGGAGCCCAGCGAGACCGCGGTAGTAGCTGACGCTCGAGACGCCAGAGCCGAGCGTGAAGCCGACCGGGAAGGCCATGTCGGTCGGCGTCGCATAGGCATACTGCCACCTATTCCCTTGAATGTTGGTCACTGAGATCAAGGGCTCACTCTTCGTGGCCAACCCCCAGTGGTGCATCTCGAGGAGGCGTGCGACGATCGGCTTGTACCAGCGGCGCACGGCCTGCGCGTTGATGCCTGCATCGTCGAGCGTCGACAAGGTCTTCGAGATGGAGACCATGCCCAAGGCCATGTTGGCGATGGCGACCGCTGAATTGTCTGGCTTAAAGCTCATGGCTTGTTCCTATCACACTAATTCAACAACTGCACGGTCATGAACGAACCGGCGTTCATCTGCGCCGCCGACGCCGCGACCTCAGACGCAAACTGGATCGCCAGTGTCCCGCCGGTGCTGCACTCGAACACGAAGTCCGCGCCCATGTTGTGCGGCGCGTTGATGGGCGAGACACTGGGCGTGAGCAGGAACGAGCCCGCCGCATTGGCGAAGCTGTAGAGGCCAGCGTCGAGGGCGGTGGCGACGGAACCTTGAGCGATAGACCCCCACATCCTTCCCGCAACCAAGCCAGCGAGCCCGCCAGCGCCGAGCAAGTTGAGCCGCCCGCCCGTTCCAAGCCCGATAGTCTGATACTGTCCGTAGATAGAGAAGCGATAAGTCTTGCCCGCGACCATCGTGTGAACCCAATCCACATCGGCAATGGTCGAAGCGATTGTCGTCGGTGTGACGGTCGCGTTGCTGTGGGCGAGGGTGAGCTTGTAGATCGTGGGGAAAGGTGCGCCTCCCCCTCCCCCGGCTGGGACATTGTTGAGCGTGTCCGCAGCCGGGATAACCTCTGGCACCCCATTGATAAGCACCAAGGCGCTACGAGCAACCACGTTAAGCTATCGTGATAGCGGATAGCGGATGGAAGACCATCGACGTGGCCGAGACGGCATAGCCAATCACTTGCGCGACCTGCCCAGCAACCGCTGGAGCCGATGCGCTACTTGCTCCTGCCGTAATAGCGAGGAACTGTTTGGCCCCCGGCGTCATGCCGGTGCGGCCAGTGTTGAGGCCGTCGAAGTTAACGGTCACGCTCGCACCCGATGCCGCCGCCGCCAGCACGAAGCCATGAGCTTCCTTGCCGGTGGTGGTAGCGTCGGCCTTGCGGACCTTGGCTCCAGTCGCGTCGTGGATGTTCACGAAGTCGCCGGCGGCCAGCGCCTCGCTAGTTACGATGGACAGCGCCTCGGCACCGACGCCTGCTGGCATGACTGTACTGTCGAGCTTACCTGCAGCATCCAACCTGGGGATCTTGTTCGCATCCCCTGCGCCTGCCGAGGTGGTGACGGCTGTTTCCTGAGTAGGAACGCCGCCTGTTAGATTGAGAAACTTACCGTCGTTTGCCATGTTGGCCTCCTAGAGTTTCGCTACTAGCTGAGGCTCAATCCGCAGCTTCGTTGGTCCTATCGGTATCCCGACCTGAAAGAGATATCCGGTCGTCGGTACGGTCTGCGTCAAAAGTCCGGTTGCTCCTAGCCAGACTGGCTCATCGCCAGTCCAAGCCCAACTCGCTTCTATCATGACGCCCTCAGTCTGAATAGTCGCGGTCGCACCTGACGCTGCGGCCCCCGTCGTCAAGCCGATTGTGCGTCTGCAGATGTCGAGGTTCTTGTCTGAGTAAAGAGCCTGCCCTGCGTTGCTGACATACACGGCACGCTGCCCGCCAAGGGCCTCGCCCGCGGCTGCTGACGTGGTCACAGGAGGCGGAGTTCCCTGTGCGGCAGGTGTGTAGCCAAGAGCGAGAATGACGTCGTTGCTCGTCAGACTGACTGCACCTGAGCGACTGTTGAGTGTCGTGACGCCGGCAGCGCCTGCCGCGACGACCTGAGCCTCGATCGCCAGCTGCAAACGTCGCAGCCCGTCCGAGGTGACGGGGAGCGGCGTCGGTTGGACCTGATGCTTGATGCTCATAAATAAGGCCGGATGTTATGCACACCCGGCCTTACCATGAGTAGGCGTCGCAGACTAGAGAGCTGCACGAGCCTTCGCGATCGCAGCGAGCACACCCTTGCGGGGAGCTTCGCGATCCTTCTCGGCTGCTTCGATAGTGTTCAGCTCTTCGGCTGATGCACCCTCCATGCGACCGATGACGTCGGCAGAGTTGCCTTCGACAGGTTCGTTGCTGACGTTCTCGTCGCTCTTGGCGAGAGCCTCTTGGACCTTCGCCTGAGTGTCGTCATCCTTGTCGATGCCGACGATCTCAATGCGCTGCTTCTCCGGCAGCGTCACTTCACCGACGAGAACCGCGCCGCTTTGCACATAACCCTCGACCGTCTGAACGACGTCCGGGGCAATCTGCTGCGGGTTCTTCGGGTTTGGTCCGGTCGGAGCAATCGCCGAAACTTCGACGACCGCCATGCGATCGATCCCAGCGGGAGCCTCGATGAGGTTCGCGCTGTCCTTGTTGTAGTCCACCTCTTCCGAGGAGACCGTCTGCCCGCGAGGAACAAAGCGGCCCGCCTTGGTGAAGGTGTCTTGTGTTGCGATAAGTAGCGACATTCTATCCTCCTATTACAGGCCGGTGTTC
>Ga0136611_10002218_pt1 | contig 13506 bp, 5 predicted proteins | sample AntDrymUQ2232306_2_FD_106645 | JGI IMG/M metagenome (GOLD analysis project Ga0136611, IMG submission 106645) | Polar desert sand microbial communities from Dry Valleys, Antarctica - metaG UQ223 (23.06) | ecosystem: Environmental > Terrestrial > Soil > Desert | place: Antarctica: Dry Valley... | reverse complement strand
GGGCGACGGTGGCGAGCGGCTCGAGCCGTCGGGCCCGCATGCACCCAATGTCGCGATCCGTCCCCTCCTGGCGCCGGTCAGCGGCCGCCCGTCGTCGCCGGCACGCCCTGCGACCAGCCGCGACGATCACCGGAGGTCGTCCGCCCTCCGCCAGGGCTGGCACCCCGCCCCCGAGGCCGGCGCACGCCTCGACCGCCTGGGTGCGAGCGGAGGGCTCGTGTCCATTGTCATCCCCGCCTACCAGGCCGAGGACTTCCTCGCCGATGCCATCGAGTCGGCGTTGCACCAGACCTACCCAGACATCGAGGTCATCGTCGTCATCGACGGCGCCACCGACGCCTCGGCCACCATCGCCAGGTCCTACGGCCCGCGGGTGCGGGTGATCGAGCAGGCCAACAGCGGCGTGCCCGCAGCGCGCAACCGTGGCACCGCCGCGGCCAGGGGCGAGCTCGTGCTCTTCCTCGACGCCGACGACCGTCTCCCCCCGCTGCTGCTGGCCTCCCGCCTCGCCCGCCTGGCCGAGCACCCGGTGGCGGGCGCGGCCCAGGGCGAGATCCGTGAGATGGACGTGGACGGGACCCTCCTGGGCCGTGTGCCACGCGCCCACCGGCGCCGGCTCGTGAACCGACCCACCTACGTCCTCACCCACGGCCTCCCCATCGGAGGGTCGCTGCTCCGTCGGAGCGCCCTCGACGAGGTGGGTGGCTTCGACGAGACCTTGGACAGCTGTGAGGACATGGAGTTCTACCTTCGCTTCCTCCACGCGCACAGCGTGGTGATCGACCGTCGCCACCCGATGGAGCAGCGACTCCACCCGGGCAGCTCGACGACGCGCTTCGAGGTCACGCTCGACTACCACGACCTCGTGCTGTCGGTGTTCAACCGCCGGCACCCGAGCCCCTGGGTGCGGGTCGCCGGACACTGGTCACGGGTGCGCACGCTGCGCTTCCTCGTGCGCAAGTCCATGTACGCCAGGGAGCCGCTCGGCGCCCTGCGCCAGCTCCTCGCCCTTGTCGTGCGCAAGCCACGCCTCGTCCCCCACGCCCTCGCCCTGGTCCTCACCGGGCCTGGCTGGGCCGTCGGCAGCGGGTGGCGGTGGTGGCGCCGCCGGTGGGGGCAGGGCTGTGGCTGAGATGCCGCCGGGTCACCAGATGACGAAGCGCCGGCGGGGACGGCCCAGCTGGAGGAGCTCGCTGGTGGTCACGGCCGCGAGACCCTGCGCGGTGATGTCGTCCAGGAAGCCGCGCACGACGGTGGCGCGGTCGAAGGAGGTCCTCGGCGGCCGGTCGCCCGGCGCGGCAGCCAGGCCGTCGTGGAACAGCAGGATGCCGCCCCGGCGGGCGGCGGCCGTCATTCGGGACCGGACCTCGTCTGCGGGTTGGTCGACCCAGTCCTCGACCCAGTCGCTCCAGAGCACCACCCGCATGTCGTGGCGTCGCGTGCGCACCAGGCTGCGCACCGTCTGCTCGCCGAAGGGCGGTCGGAAGAGAGCAGGCCGCACGCCGCCGACTGCAGCGATGCGATCGCGCGCCCCCAGGATCTGCGCCGTCAGCTCGCTGCCGCGCAGATCGGGAAGGTGCCGGTGGTCCACGGAGTGCACACCGAGCTCATGGCCCTCGTCCACCATCCGGCGCACGAGGCGGGGGTGAGCCTCGGCTCGTTGCGCGAGGACGAAGAACGTGCAGCGGGCCGACGTTCCCGCCAGCACGTCGAGGATGGCGGGCGTGACGTCGGGGTCGGGGCCGTCGTCGAAGGTGAGGGCGAGGACCGGGCGCGACGTCACCACCGACTCGATGGACGCCAGGGGCCGCCCGACGACGGCGGCGACCCGACCGAGCCGGTTGCGGGCACCGGGCCCGAGGAGCCTCCGCAGGCCCTGTCCGGTGCGCTCGCTCCGAGGACCACCGCCGTCTGCCGCCATCCCCGGCAACACCATCGGAGAGGGCGCGGCAGCGGCAGCATCGGCCACCGGTGACGGCGGCAGGTTCACCCTGCACCCGGGGGATCGATGTGATCGAGGGTGCCACCGACCACCCGGGCAAGCTCCTCGGCGTGCTCTGGTGCGAACATGGACTCGTGGCTCCCGGCGACCACGATCTCCTCCCACCCGCCCGGCAGGACGTCAGACCAGCCGTAGTCCGGGTCCATCGTCGGCCGGGGGGCGGCGGCCCTGAGCAGCAGCACCGGCACCCGGTAGGTGCTGAAGCGGTGGCTGCGCACGACCGTGGCGAACCACCCCTCGAGGTTCAGGTAGCCGGGTGCCTCCTCGTCGCCTGCCAGGTGCTGTCGGAAGCGCGCCCCCAGCCACGAGGCGGTCGGGCCGACCCCCCGGGTGCGGGTGCTGCGGGCGAGGTTGCGGACCTGCTCGAGGCGTGTCGCGCCCCGGGGTTCTGGCTTGGACGTGTCGAACATGATGACCTGGGCGACCCGCTCGCCCTGTCGCTGCAGCTGGTCGGCCATCTCGAGGGCGACGATGCCGCCCCCCGAGTACCCGGCCAGCAGGTAGGGCCCCCCAGGTTGCACCTGACGCACGGCGCAGACGTACCTGGACGCCATGGCTACGATGGTCGAATCCGGCTCGCCGATCCCGTCGACCCCGGCAGCCTGCAGCCCGAACATGCGGCGGCTGGCGGGCAGGTGCCGGGCGAGGCTCCACAGGTTCAACACGTTGCCGCCGGCCCCGTGGACGACGAACAGGGGACGTCCCTCGCCCACCGGCTTGATCGGCACCAGGCAGCGGGGAGACTTGTGCCCGCCTCTCTCCTCGCCCAGCTGCGCGGACAGGACCTCCGCGTCGATCAGGGCCGCGAGCTTGACCGGCGTCGGCGCCTCGACCAGGGCGGCCAAGCCGAGGCGCACACCGAGCCGGCGATGGACCCTGGCCACGACCCGCACGGCGATGAGGGAGTGGCCGCCCAACTCGAAGAAGTCGTCATCCGGCCCGATCGGCTCGACACCGAGCAGGTCGAGCCAGATGGCGGTCACGACGTCGAGGGTGTCGCCGCCGCTCGGGCCGTCGGACTCGTCGTGGCGGTCGTCGGCTTCGACCGGCGCCAACAGCGTGTCCAGGTCCACGCTCGAGATGATGAGGCGGTCCGCCGAGCCGGCCAGGGCGCGTGAGAACGCCTCGGCCCCGAGCTCGGGGTCGATGCCGCCGCCTCGGGCGAGGGCGAGCAGCGGCCCACCGGCCCCGGCGTCGACCGGGCGTCGGTCACGAGTCACCTCGGGCGCGGCCGCCAGCGTCACGGTGGGGTCCGAGACGTTGCGGAGCGTGAGCCCCTGGATGGCGGCGATCACCTCCCCGTCGTCGGTGAGGACGCGCAGGTCGATGTCGGCGGTGCCGTCCTCGCGTTGGTGACGGTGGCGCCTGGCATGGAGCTGCAGCGTGGCGCCCGGGGCCGCCCGGCCGAAGGTGGCGACGGTCTCGTAGCCGACCGGCACCCACAGCCCGGAAGGCCCCTCGTCGGCGAGCAGTGCCACGCCGAGGGCGGTGGCGAGGTCGGCGACGGCAGGATCGAGCACCCAGTCCTCGCCGTCAGACGGGAGGACGGTGGTGCCGACCGCCTCGGTGCCCGCCCGCCGGGCGTCCTGCACGCCGTCCCACCGGTGACCGAGGCGCAGGTGGACCCGCTGCGGGCCGAAGGGGTCGCCGACGAGCTCGGGCCAACGGTCACGCTGGTCGCCGTCGATGACGTCGGTCGGCCAGGGGGAGGGCGACGACGACGCGACCACGTCCGCCTCGGCATGGCTGCGCCACTCGCCGCCGGGAGCCGCCGTCTCGAGGCGGATGACGCGCCGGCTCCGCTCCGACGGGTCGATGACGACGCGCACGTCCACGGTTGCGTCGTCTGGCACCACGAGCGGCGCCACCAGCACGACGCCACGCAACGCCGCACGGGGCTCGCCGTTCGCACGCAGGCTCGCGAGCATCAGCTCGACGAGACCTGTGCCGGGCACCAGCGCGGTGCCGTCGGCGAGACGGTGCTGGTCGACGATCCAGCGGGTCACGTCGAGCGAGCCGAGGGCGTGCGATCGCCCGGTGCGATCCTTCGCCAGCTCGTGCAGCACCGGATGGGTCAGGGTCCGCACCGGGACGAGGCCGTCTGTGGCTCGGCGAGCAGCATCGGCAGCCATGCCCTCACGGGCCCACACCCCCCAGTTGACCGTGAGCACGCGCAGGTCGCCGTGGGACCCGGCAAGTGCGTCGAGCACCGAGTTTGCAGCGACGTAGGTGGACTGGCCGGGCGAGGTCAGGACGGTGCTGGTGGACGAGCACAGCACGAGGGTGGCCGACCCGCGCGCCGCGAGCTGGTCCGCCAGGACGAGGGAGCCGCGCGCCTTGGCTCCGATGACGGCTTCGCGGCTGGCGGGGTCGACGGTGGCGAGGGGCCGGTCGACGAGGGCGCCGGCGGCGTGGACGACGCCGGCGAGGCGGATCCCGTCGTCGTCGAGGCGGCTGAACAGCCGCTTGATGGCATCGTGGTCGGCGACGTCGAGCGGTTCGACCCGCACGTCGACGCCGGTCGCCTCCAGGGCGGCCAGGCGGCTGAGGCGGCGCGCCGTCGGGTGCCCGGGGCCGTGGCGACGACGCCATGCAGCGCGGTCGCACGGCAGCGGAGCGGACGACGTGATGATCAGCGAGCAGCCCTGCTCGGCCAGGTGGTGGGCGATGGTGGCGCCGATGCCGCCGAGGCCGCCGGTGACGAGCCAGACGGATCCCGCGACGATGACCGGCGACGAACCGTTCGCCGACCCGACGGGCTCGAACGAGGTGGCGCGCCGGACGCGCTCGAAGCGGCGACCGTCGCGCACGGCCACCAGGCGCAGGGTGCCGGCCACGAGCTCCTCGGCGGCGGCGGCGAGGTCGTCCGCCGTGGGCCGCAGTGGCAGGTCCACGGCGACGCCGGTCAGGCCCGGGTGCTCAGCTGCCACGACTTGGGCAGGCCCCGCCGCCAGGGCCTGGGCGGCGCGCGCCAGCAGTACGCCCTCGTCGGCCGTGGAGCGGTCATCGTCCAGCACCCATGCGCTCCTCGTCACCAGGGCCAGCCGTCCGGTGTCGTGTCCGGCGAGCTCGGAGACGACGTCGCCGGCCAGCTCGAGCCAGCGGGCGTCGGCTGCCTTGAGGGCGGCCACGGCGTCGTGGCCGGGATCGGAGCCGACGATCACCACGGCCTGGGCGGTGGCGAGGAGCCCGCGGTCGGTCTCGCGCGCCGTCTCCACCAGGGCGCCGCGACGGCGGAGGGCATCGCTGAGACCGACCACGACCGGGTCGCCCGGGTCCTCGGCCAGCACGAGCCACCGGTTTGCGTCACGTCCGGCGAGGGGTGGGGGTGCAAGCTGCCAGCTGGGCTCCTCCGCCCACCGGTCGATGGTCCGCACGACCGGTGCCGGCTGCACCGGAGCGGCCGGGGTGGCGGCCGTGGCCCCGGCATCGATCCAGTGGCGGGTGCGCTCGAACGGATAGGTGGGCAGCGTGACCTTGCGTCGGCGGTGCGCAGGGTCGGCGCCGGGGCCGGTGACGATCACCGGCCAGTCGGCATCGACGCCCGCCGTCCAGAGCTGCCCGAGGGCCGTGAGCAGGTGGCCGTCGTCGCTGCCCGCCTCGTCGGAGCGGCGCATCGTGGCCACTGACGCGAGTGGTCTCGGCACTTGGCGCCTGGCGTAGGAGGTCAGGGCGTTGCCAGGGCCGACCTCGAGGACGACGGCGGGCCCCTCGGCGAGGGCGGTGGCGAGCCCCTCGGCGAACCGCACGGTGCCTCGCAGGTGGCGTACCCAGTAGCCGGGGTCGGTGGCCTCCTCCCCGGTGATCCACGTGCCGGAGACGTTCGAGACGTAGGGCAGGGTGGGCGGTGACAGCCGCACCGTCGCCACGGTGGCGGCGAAGTCGTCGAGCACCGGGTCGAGCAGCGAGGAGTGGCCCGCGGCGGCCAGTGGGATCGGCCTGGCCTCCACCCCCCTGGCCGCCAGCCGCGCGACGAGCGCCTCGACCTCGCCGGTCGACCCGGACACCACGCACTCGTCCGAGGTGTTGACCGTGGCCAGGGACACGGGCCCGAGCAGGGGGACGAGCACAGCCTCGGGCAGCGGTACCGCCGCCATCAGCGCCCCCCTCCCGACGGACTCCACGAGCGCCGCTCGCCGGCACACGAGCGTGACCGCATCCTCGAGGGTCAACACTCCGGCGAGGTGCGCAGCGACGTACTCGCCGAGGCTGTGGCCCGCACAGCTGCGAGGCCGGACACCCCACGACTCGAGCAGGCGCGCCACGCCGACCGCAACGGCGAACACGGTGGGCAACGACACGCTCGCCCGTCGCATGGTCGCGGCCGCGTCGTCGCGTTCGAGCGCGTCCGCGCTGAGCAGCGGGAGGACCTCGAGTCCCGACGTGCGCTGGATGGCTGCTGCGGTCTCCGCCAACGAAAGGCGGAAGCCGTCGAAGCGCCCGTCGCCGGTCAGCAGGCCCGCCGCCATGGCCGGGTACTGGGTTCCGCCTCCCGGGAAGGTGAAGATCACATCGGGCGCGGTCGAGGGCGCCTCGCGTCGTGCCACGGCACGTGCCTGGGCGCCTCGCAGGTGTGTTGCCGCGATGGCGACGGTGGGAGCGGCGACGGCGCGCCGATGGGCGAAGCGACGTCTGCCTTCGAGCAGGGTGTGGGCCACGTCGCCGAGCGCCACCGACGGCTCGTGCTCCAGGAAGTCGGCGAGGCGGCTCGCTGCCGCATCGGCAGCGCGCTCGGTGCGGGCCGACACGAGCAGGAGGTGGGGACCCGACGGGGGGGCCACGGGTGCTCGCCTCGGTGCTTCCTCGACGATCACGTGGGCGTTCGTGCCGCCCACGCCGAGCGAGCTGACCCCGGCGCGGCGGGGGTGGTCGCCGGGGTCCCACGGCGAACCCTGGGGCGAGACGACAAACGGCGTCGTGGCCAGGTCGAGCAGCTCGTTCGGCGAGGTGAAGTTGGCCATCGGCGGGAGCCACCGGTGGCGCAGGGACTGCACGACCTTGATGAGGCTGGCGACGCCGGCGGCGGTGTCGAGGTGGCCGATGTTGGGCTTGCTGGAGGTCAGCCGGCAGTAGCCGGTCGCCTCGGTCGCCTCGCGGAACGCCATGGTGAGCGCGGCGACCTCGATGGGATCACCCACCGCCGTGCCGGTGCCGTGGCCTTCGAGCAGGGTGATCGTGGCGGGGTTGACGGCGGCCACGGCCAACGCCTCGCGCACGACGTCAGCGTGGCCGTCGACGCTCGGGGCGAGAAAGCCCACCTTGCGGTTCCCGTCGTTGTTGACCGCCGAGCCGCGGATGACGGCGAGGATGGGGTCACCGTCGAGGAGCGCGTCCTCGAGTCGTCGGAGGGCCACGACGCCCACCCCGCTCGAGAGCACCGTGCCGGTGGAGCCGCTGTCATAGGCGCGACAGCGGCCGTCGCTGGCGAGGACCTCGCCCTCGTGATGGCGGTAGCCGACGCCGTGGGGCACCTCGATGGTCACGCCCCCGGCCAGGGCGAGGTCGCACTCGAACCCAAGCAGGCTCTGGACGGCGAGGTGGACTGCGACCAGCGAGGTCGAGCAGGCGGTCTGCACGTTGACGCTCGGGCCCCTGAGGTCCAGCCGGTACGAGGTGCCGGTGGTGAGGAAGTCCTTGTCGTTGGCGGTGTGGCGCAACAGGAACCAGCCCAACTGCTCGACCAGCGTGGGGTTGGTGAGCAGGTTGTTGATGAGGTACGTGTTCATGCCGCATCCGGCGAACACCCCGATGGCGCCGTCGAAGCGCTCGGGCACGCACCCGGCCGACTCGAGCGCGGCCCAGGCGCACTCGTAGAAGTGCCGGTGCTGGGGGTCCATGATGGCGGCGTCGCGAGCGCCGATGCCGAAGAAGTCGGCGTCGAAGCTGGCGACGTCGGCCAGGACGCCGGCGCGCTTCACGTAGTCGGAGCCGAGGGCGGCGGCGGGCACACCGGCGGCCACCAGCTCGGCGTCGGACAGAGAGGTCAAGCCGTCGCGGCCGTCCCGCACGAGGCGCCACAGGGCGTCGACGTCAGGGGCGCCGGGGAAGGTCCCCGCCATGCCGACGACGGCGATGTTGGTCGTCGCGTCGGGTTCGCTCCCGTCGCTCAGGTCCTGCCCGGGCGCGCCGCTCATCTCACGGGCTCCGCCGGAGCGGTCCGGCCCGCCCGCGCCTGGCGCCGGCGCAACCCCCGCTCGACCCCCGCGACCGGCGCACCGGATGCAGCCCCCGATCGCGGATCTGTGGTCGGTACCCCGACGGCGAGGGTCGACCCGACTCGGTCGAGGTGCGCGGCGAAGCTGCGCACGGTCGGGAACCGGAAGACGTCGGTCAGGGCGAGGCGGGAACCGGTCGCCTCGAGCAGGCGACGGAAGACCATCACGGCGGCCAGCGAGTGGCCGCCGACGTCGAAGAAGCTGTCGTCGAGCCCGAACGGGGCGTCGAGCACCTCCGCCCAGACCGACGCCACCAGCTGTTGGTGGTCGTCGTCAGCGCGCTGTGGGTCGGCACTCGGGGGGGTGGCAGCCGGCGTCAGCGGCGCCGGGAGGGCGGCGCGATCCAGCTTCCCGTTCGGCGTGTGCGGGAACGCCTGCACCGCGACGACCCGGTTGGGCACCATCACCTCGGGCAACGAGGCCGCCGCATGGGCGCGCAGCGTTGACTCGTCGGGGACGGGACCGGGGCCGGCGATGACGTAGGCGACGATGGTCCCGCCTGGGCGGACCACCGCCACGGCTCGACCGACGGCGGGGTGGGCGACGAGCACCGCCTCGATCTCGCCCAGCTCGACGCGGTGGCCCCGGACCTTCACCTGGTGGTCGACGCGACCGTGGAAGCGCGTCACGCCGTCAACGCCGATGCTGGCGAGGTCACCGGTGAGGTAGGCCCGCCCGAGGCCGTCCACGTCGACGAAGCGCGCGGCCGTGAGCTCCTCGCGCCCGTGGTAGCCGCGGGCAACGCCCTCGCCACCGATGACGAGCTCGCCGACGCACCCGGGGGGCAGCGTCCGGCGGTCGCCGTCCACGACCGCCACCGTGGTGTTGGCGATCGGCCGACCAATCGGTACCGCAGTCGTCGGTGGCGTGTCGATCTCGTGGGTGAGCGACCAGATGGTGGTCTCGGTGGGGCCGTACATGTTCGTGAGGCGACCATGCGGGAGGAGGTGACGCAGCTCAGCCGCCAGGCTGGCGGGCAGGACCTCTCCGCCGACCAGCAGGTGGTGGATGGTGGCCAGCGCGGCTGCATCGGCCGGGTCGGCGGCGAGCATGGCGGCGTGCGACGGGGTGCACTGCAGGTGGGTGACCCCGTGGCGGGCCACGAGCTCGGCCACGCCGGCGTGCTCGGGGGCCGCCCCCGTCGTCCCCGCCGCGGCGGCCGCGCCGAGGTGCATCTGCAGGCGCGCCAGGTGGGGCAGCGAGGCGAGCACGTCGTCGGTGGCGATGCCGAAGTCGATGAGGCAGGCGAGCTCGTCGACCCCCAGGCCGGCGAGCTCGGTGGCACGCGTCGCCACCTGCTGGGGCGTGCCGATGAGGCCGCTGGTGGCGCTGTAGCGCTCGACCGCCATCTCGACCAGGTCGTCCATCTCGACCGGTGAGAGAGAGGCGAGGAGCTGGTCGGCGTCGACCCCCGCGCCTGTGAAGGTCGGGAACGCCGAGGCCATGTCCTTGATGAGGCCGACGGACGTGCGCAGGTAGGCGCCGAGCGGTTCACGTACGAGCGAACGGACGCGCTCCTCGTCGTCGTCCACGAACGTGTGAATCATGAGCGTCACGTAGCCGTCGCCGGGACGGCCGGCCTCGGCCCACGCCTTGCGGTAGGCGGCGATGTTGGCGGCCAGCTCCTCGGCCTGCTGGCCGAGCAGGTGGGTCAGCACGCCAGCGCCGATCGTTCCGGCTGTCTCGAACGTGGCGCGCGTGCCGGCGGAGGTGAGCCAGACCGGGAGCTCGAGCTGCACGGGGCGGGGCATGGTCCGAACGTCGACCTGGTCGCCGCGCGGGCCCGGCAGCGACACGGTCTCACCCCGCCAGAGGCGCCGCACGACGTCGAGATCGTGACTGAGGCGAGCCTTGGCGTCGGCGTACGCACCCGGGTTCAAGACGAAGTCGTCGGGCTGCCACCCGGCCGCGAAGGATACGCCCACGCGGCCGCGCGACAGGTTGTCGACCATTGACCACTCCTCCGCCACCCGCACAGGCGAGTGCAGCGGCAGCACGCAGCTCCCCGCCCGGATCCCCACGCGCTCGGTGACGGCTGCGATCGCGGCGCCGGTGACGGCGGGGTTCGGGTAGGGGCCGCCGAAGTCGTGGAAGTGGCGTTCGGGGGTCCACACCGCGGCGAGGCCGTTGCGGTCGGCGAAGCGGGCGCCGTCGAGCAGGAGCCGGTAGCCGTCGGCCTGGTCGCCGGCCGCGAAGTAGAAGAGGCTGACGCCGACCGGGCCGGGCGTCGGGGCGAGCTCGACGGTGGAGGGGGACGGGGGAGCGGTGGACGTCGCGCCGGTGGCCATCCCGTCCGGGGCGATGACGACGTGGAAGCCGCGTGACAACGCCCACAGCAGCTCGAGCACCGAGATGTCGAACGACAGGCTCGTGACCGCCAACCACGTCCCGGCCGGGTCGTGGTCGATCACCGCGTCCATGCCCACGAAGAAGCTCATGACTTGGCGGTGCTCGATCATCACCCCCTTCGGCCTGCCAGTGGATCCTGAGGTGTAGATCACGTACGCGAGGTCCTCAGGGCCGGCGCGGGCGGCGGGGGGCGTGGGCACAACCGGTTCGCGGGCGTCGGGCTCAACGAGCGCGCAGCCGGGCGGGAGGAAGCGTGCGGAGGCGGCCGGATGGGCGACGATGGCGGACAAGCCGGCGTCGGCTGCCATGAAGCCCAGTCGATCGTCGGGGTAGGTGGGATCGAGGGGGACGTAGGCGGCGCCGGCGGCGAGCGTGGCGAGCACGGCGACGACCAGGTCGACCCCCCGGGGGACGGTGATGCCGACGCGGTCACCTCGTCCGATGCCCGCTGCGACCAGCGCCCCCCGGAGGCCGTCGATCTCGGCCGCCAGGCGCGTGCCGTCGAGCGTCTTCAGTCCGCTCGACAACATCGGCTCGTCGGCGCCGGCGGCCAGGCGGTCGCGCACGTCGTCCCACACCGTCCGGTGGCGGTGGTGGTCGACGGCCGTGGCGTTGAGCGCCTCGAGCAAGGCATCGTCAGCCGGGCCGAGGATGGGGAGGTCGTTGAGCCCACGCAGGGGCTCTACCACCGCAGCGCCGAGGGCGGTGGCGAGCTGGCCGGCGAAGCGCTCGGCATCGGCGGCGGGCACCCGATCGACCCGGTGGTGCAGCGTTGCGCCCGAGGCCCCGAACCGCAGCCGCAGGACCTCGCCCGGGGATGCCGGCCGGTCGACGGCTGCGCCTTCGAGGGTGAGGAGGGGCGGAGCCACCCCGGTCAGGCCGGGCCGCCTGGCCAGGAGGTCGACGAGCCACGGCCCCCGGTCGAGGGCTTCGGTGACCGATGCACGCACCGCGTCCGGCTCGTCCAGGCTCACAGACACCACAGGTGGCGCGAGCAGCGGGGACAGCGCCGCCATCGACTCCGCCGCCAGCTGGTCGACAACACCGACCACCACGGTGCGGACCCCGGCAACGCGAGCCAGCCAGCTTCCGGCCACACCGACGGCGTCGGCGAGGTCGAGGACGCCGTGGAAGGGGAGGGCGACGACGGACCAGCCGGCGCCGTCCTCCGCCACCTCGGTCACCGGCAGGGCAACGGGCTCCGCGTTCGCGAGGACGCCGGTGACGGAGGCCTCGTGCCTGGCCAGGGGCGTGTCGAGTGCGTCCAACGCCTCAGCCAGACCGGTAGCCACGGCCAGGACGGTCCCGTCCAGCGTTCCGGCGACGGCGGCGAGGTCGGCCGGGCGCCCGTCGAGCTCGGCGAGCGCGGTCACGGCCAGGTCTCCGTCGGCGGTGGCGAGCAGCAGGACGTCGCCGTCGAGGCGCAGTGCACCGAATCCGACGCCGGTGGTCGAGGGACGCGGATGGGCGGCGAGCACGAGCCAGGCGCGGTCGCCGACAACGAGCCGAACGACCCCCACGGGGTTGTCGACCCGACCACCGAGGTCGAGGGCGCGAACCGTCCGACCCAGGTCATCGGCGGTACGGCGAGGGTCGAGCAACCCGGTGGCGCCGGGGCGCTGGTGGCGCAGGAACACGCGGCGGGAGTCGGTCCCCTGGGCCCTCGTGACGAGCTGGGGCGCGGCCACCGCGGCGAGCACGGCGCCAAACGTCTCGAGACCGGCCTCGAAGCACCGCGTGTTGAGCGTGTAGGCGGTGTCATCGGTGGCGACGGGGAAGCTCGCCTCGGCCACGATCGGCCCCGTGTCGATGCCCTTGGCGACGACGTGCCAAGCAACGCCGTGCCTGCGCTCGCCGGCCAGCAGGGCCCAGGTGGTGACGTGCAGGCCGGCATACGTGGGCAGCGGCCCGTCGTGGAAGTTCACGGCCAGGGGCACGGCCGCCAGCACCGCGGGGGGCAGCATGCGGAGGTTGACGACGCTGAAGAGGACGTCGACGCGGTGGGAGCGCAGCGCGTCGGCCAACCCGTCGGCGGCGGGCACCACGTCGATCCCGGCAGCGGTGGCCCAGGTCGACACAGCGCCTCCATCCGTGGCGATGAGCACGACGGGGAAGCCGTCGGCCAGGCCCTGCTCCGCGCAGGTGATGAGGAGCGGGCCGTCACCCACGAAGGCGCAGCGAGGACGGCGAGGCGTCGTGCCCTGCAGGACCTGTTGCCCGCCGAACGCTTCGCTCTGCACCCTTCCTCCTCTTGCCGCCCGCCGGCTGCGATCGCTCATAGGCCGCATCCGCGGTCACACGCCCGCAGGGTGTGCAAAGGGGATATCGGCAGCTGCCGTGTTACCTGAAGTCCGGATTCCGGCACCAAGGGTGGTTGGGGCGCGAGGGCGCAGGCCGGCGGGGGCAAGATCCAGCCGGCAGGTCACGGCTCCTCCGGGACCTTGGCAACGCCTCGGTCGCCGATGAGGGTCACGTTGCCTGCGCGCGGGTGGAGCGCCTCGTCTGCCCCGCCTTCCGCGACCTCGACCGCTTCGAGGTGGTGAACGACACCCTCGGCCACCCCGCAGGCGACGAGCTGCTCGTGCGCATCGCCGAACGCCTGCGGGCGTCCGTTCGAGCCGAGGACATCGTCGCCCGCCTCGGTGGCGACGAGTTCGCCCGGCCCGGCTGAGGTCTACGAGGTTTCGAGCAGGCTGGATCGCAGCGCCGCCAGCGCCGACGGTGCGACCCCGGTGCCCAGCAGGTAGGCCTCGACCGACCCGTGCCTGGTCCGGAGGGCGTCGAGGAAGGTGTGCATCGCCTCGGGCGGGCACGAGAGGAAGGCCTTCGGCTGGCGGGACATCTCCTCGCTGAGGTCCGGCCTCGTCTCGGTCAGCCACGCCACCAGCTGGTCGACCGCCCCGGCGCTCAGGTGGTAGTCGGCGGCGATCACGTCGTCGG
>Ga0136611_10002217_pt1 | contig 13509 bp, 13 predicted proteins | sample AntDrymUQ2232306_2_FD_106645 | JGI IMG/M metagenome (GOLD analysis project Ga0136611, IMG submission 106645) | Polar desert sand microbial communities from Dry Valleys, Antarctica - metaG UQ223 (23.06) | ecosystem: Environmental > Terrestrial > Soil > Desert | place: Antarctica: Dry Valley... | reverse complement strand
TGGGCCGCAGCGCAATTGCCGCTGCCTGCTCAATTACGCGATTCAACATCATCCCAGCTATGGCTGGTGTGCATTGAATTCTTCTCAGAAAATGCAAAGTCATAACTTGTTAGTGACTAATGGCGGTGTTGCGCCTGGCTGTAAAGACCTAACGGAGAATCCATGAAACGCATTGTTTTATTCATACTGACCAACATTGCCGTGGTGGCGGTGCTGGGCATCGTCGCCAGCCTTCTTGGCGTCAACCGCTATCTCACGCCCAACGGCCTGAACCTGCAGATGCTGCTCGGCTTCGCTCTGGTGATCGGCTTTGGCGGCGCGATCATCTCGCTGTTGATCAGCAAGCCGATGGCCAAGTGGGCGTCGGGCGTGCGTGTCATCAACGAGCCGCAAAACGCCGACGAAGCCTGGATTGTCGAAACCGTCCGCAAGCTGGCGGAGAAAGCGCAAATCGGCATGCCCGAGGTCGGCATCTTCGAAGGCGCGCCCAATGCCTTCGCCACCGGCGCCTTCAAGAATTCGGCGCTGGTGGCGGTGTCCACCGGCCTGCTGCAGGGCATGACGCGGGAAGAAATCGAGGCGGTGATCGGCCACGAAATCGCCCACGTCGCCAACGGCGACATGGTGACGATGACGCTGATCCAGGGTGTGATGAACACCTTCGTCGTGTTTTTATCGCGCGTTATCGGCTATGCGGTCGACAGCTTTTTGCGCCGCGGCGACAGCAATTCCTCCGGCCCCGGCATCGGCTATTACGTCAGCACCATCGTGCTCGACATCTTGCTGGGATTCGCCGCCGCCATGGTGGTGGCCTGGTTTTCGCGCCACCGCGAGTTCCGCGCTGACGCCGGCTCGGCGCAGCTGCTGGGCCATAAGCAACCGATGATGAACGCGCTGGCACGCTTGGGCGGAATGCAGCCGGGCGAACTGCCGAAAACGGTGCAGACACTGGGCATCACCGGCGACATCGGCAAGCTGTTCGCGACCCATCCGCCGATCGAGGAGCGCATCGCCGCTCTTCAGAACGCGCAGTCTTGACGTGCTGCGCGCTGATGAAAAAGGCCGGCTTTAAGCCGGCCTTTTTCATGCGGTGGCGCCAGGGTCCGCGGGCGGTACTTCAGGCGACAAGGCCGTCGCCTTTGCGGCAGCGGCCTGGCTTGCCATGGTGGCCTTCGCCCGTTCCAGCGTCTCGGTCACTTCAGCGGCGTCCATGCCGTACATGTCGGCGAAGTCGGCGACGCTTTTGCCGCTGGCCTCGAAGGTCTTGCGCAGCGCCTCGCGCCTGGCCGCCTGGCCGCCCAGTTCCGCAAAAGCTTCATCGAGCAATGCTGTAGACACGTCGTCCTGCTGGCGAACGCACAGCAAATAGTCCTCCCGGCTCAGACCGGACGCTTCGATCGCCTCGATCAGCTGCGCTCTGGCATACGGACGCAGATCCTGGTCCGATCGCGCCTGCCGACGCCGGAACACTTCCATGATCGCGTGATGAACATGCTCGGGAGCGACCGGCTCCACCGGCTCGCCCTGCAGATTGTGGCGCTGCAGGCCCAAAGCGACGCTTTCCAGGTAGCGGGTCGAGCGCGCATGCAGCCCGAGCGCCACTTTCAGCTCGTCGCGCTTGAACACCTCCTGGTGCAGCGCCAGCAAATCCTGGAACACGCCGAGCTTGAGCGGCAGGAAGCGCGCGCCAAACATCTTCGGATACAGCCCGAAAAGCTGCTGCAGGACGGGGTGACCCGAACGCGGCGCGCGCCCCTGGTTTTTGGACTTTGCCGGCGTCGGAGCGCGGCTATCCTGCGCGGTGGACGCTTGGGTTGCGGTATCGGTATCGGTATCGGTCATCGATCGGTTCTGTCAGGTTTAGGTTTTCGGAACGAGGCGGAAGTATCCCTTATCCACCACAGGCTGAATCACGTCACGACCGTTCGCATGCGTTCGGCCGCAGCCAGCACGCTGCGGGCTAGCGCTTCGGCGACCCTGATGCCATCGACGCCGGCGGACAGAATGCCACCGGCGTAGCTTGCGCCTTCGCCGGCCGGGTATAGACCGCGAACGTTGACGCTCTGCAAATCGTCACCTCGGCTGATCCTGATCGGCGACGAGGTGCGCGTTTCCACACCGGTCAGCACGGCGTCGTGCATGTCGAAGCCCTTGATTTTCTGGCCGAAAACCGGCAGCGCCTCGCGCATCGCCTCGATCGCATAGCCGGGCAGGGCGGACGACAGGTCGCCCATTGCCACGCCCGGCTGGTAAGACGGTGTCACGCTGCCCTGGCCGGTGGAGGGGCGCCCGGCCACGAAGTCGCCGACCAGTTGGCCGGGCGCGTCGTAATTGCCGCCGCCGAGCACGAAGGCATGTGATTCAAGTTGGCGCTGCAACTCGATGCCGGCCAGCGCATCCCCCGGATAGTCGCGCGGATCGATGCCGACGACGATACCGGCGTTGGCGTTGCGCTCGTTGCGCGAATACTGGCTCATGCCGTTGGTCACGACGCGGCCGGCTTCCGACGTGGCGGCGACGACCGTGCCGCCCGGACACATGCAAAAGCTGTACACCGAGCGGCCATTGCCGGCGTGATGGACCACCTTGTACTCGGCCGCGCCCAGCGCCGGATGGCCGGCGTGGCGGCCCCAGCGGGCGCGGTCGATCACGCCCTGCGGATGCTCGATGCGAAAGCCGATCGAAAACGGCTTGGCCTCGATATGAACGCCGCGCGCGTGCAGCATCCCAAAGGTGTCGCGCGAACTGTGGCCGAGCGCCAGCACCACCTGGTCAGCGCGCAGTTCGTGCGTCTGGCCGCTGGCATGGTCGAGCACCGTCAGGCCGCGAATGCGCTTGTTATCCGCGCCGCCTTCAATCAGCACATCGGTCACGCGCTGCTGAAAGCGTATTTCGCCGCCCAGCGCGATGATCTGCTGGCGCATGTTTTCCACCACCTTGACCAGCTTGAAGGTGCCGATGTGCGGATGCGCTTCGTAAAGGATGTCGGCGGGAGCGCCGGCCTTGACAAACTCGTTCATCACCTTGCGGCCCAGGTGGCGCGGGTCCTTGATCTGGCTGTAGAGCTTGCCGTCGGAAAACGTTCCGGCGCCGCCTTCGCCGAACTGCACATTCGATTCCGGATTCAGCACGCCTTTGCGCCACAGGCCCCAAGTGTCTTTGGTGCGCTCGCGTACGCTTTTGCCACGCTCCAGCACGATCGGTTTGAAGCCCATTTGCGCCAGCACCAGCGCTGCGAACATGCCGCAGGGGCCGAAGCCGACGACCACCGGGCGCAGCGGCAGGTAGCCGGGCGCCTGCCCGACCGGGTGGTAGGCCATGTCGGGCGTGGGCAGGATGCGCGGGCTGCCAGCATGCTGGCGCAAAAGCGCTGCTTCAAGCTTCTCATCGGCGATTTCCACATCGACGATATACACCTGAACGATGACGGCCTTGCGCGCGTCGAAGCTGCGTTTGAAGACGGTAAAGCTCGCCAGATCACCCGGTGTGATGTTCAGCGCGTGGAGCAGCGCTTCCCGCAATGCGCTGTCGGAATGCGCCAGCGGCAGTTTGATTTCACTCAGTCTCAGCATGGATCGCCCGTCTCGTGGCTTGTGTTTATCAAGCAGGAGAGCGATTTTAAATGCGGCCCGCAGGCCCGGACGTGCCGGCGGCTTTCAGGCCGGAAAGAAGCCCTCGACCGACAGGTAGCGCTCGCCGGTGTCGTAGTTAAAGCCCAGCACCCGGGAGCCGGCGGACAGTTCGGCCAGCTTCTGCGCAATCGCTGCGAGCGCCGCGCCTGATGAAATGCCGACCAGAATCCCTTCTTCGCTGGCGCTTCGCCTTGCCATCTCGCGGGCCGGTTCGGCATCGACCAAAATCACGCCGTCGATCTGGCTGGTGTCGAGGTTTTTCGGAATGAAGCCCGCGCCTATGCCCTGGATCGGATGCGGCGCGGGCTGGCCGCCCGAGATGACGGGCGATGCCGACGGCTCGACCGCAAACACTTTGAGTTGCGGCCAGACCGCCTTGAGCACCCTGGCGCAGCCCGTCAGGTGGCCGCCGGTGCCGACGCCGGCGATCAGCACGTCGAGCCCGTCGGGGAAATCGTCCAGAATTTCCCGCGCCGTGGTGCGGGCGTGGACATCGATATTGGCCGGGTTCTCGAATTGCTGCGGCATCCATGAGCCCGGCGTCGCAGCCACCAGCTCCTGGGCGCGGGCGATCGAGCCCTTCATGCCTTTTTCACGCGGCGTCAGTTCGAACTTCGCGCCGTAAGCGAGCATCAGGCGGCGTCGCTCGACCGACATGCTGTCGGGCATCACCAGCACCAGCGTGTAACCCTTGACGGCCGCGACCATCGCCAGGCCGATGCCGGTGTTGCCCGAGGTCGGCTCGATGATTGTTCCGCCGGGCTTGAGCGCGCCGGACTTTTCGGCGTCCTCGACCATCGCCAGCGCGATGCGGTCCTTGATCGAGCCGCCCGGATTGGCGCGCTCGGACTTGATCCACACCTGCGCATTTGGGCCGAACAGACGGTTGATGCGGATGTGCGGCGTGTTGCCAATGGTGGTGAGGATACTGTCGGCTTTCATGGGATCTCCTTGGTTGCAAGTAGGCAAAACCGCATTGTGGCCCCACTGCGATAATCACGGGGTGAAGCCTGCCAGACCGCCGCTGGTGCAATTTTCGAAAGAAAGCACTGGAGGAACGTCCGGACTGCACAGGACAGCGTAGGAGGTAACACCTCTCCACCGCGAGGTGAGGATCAGAGCAACAGAGACGAGCCGGTTGAGTCCGGGTGAAACGGGCAATCTCTACGCGCAGCAACACCAAATAGGCCAGCCCAAGCGGTGGCGGTTCGCCGCCATTTTCTTGACTTGTGGTTCCGCAAGTTGTGCTGGCGGGTAGGTGGCACCGAGCCGGGTGGGTGACCCCCGGCCCAGATTAATGGCGGTCACGCCGGGAAGGCCGAAAGGCCGGTCCGGCGCACAAAATCCGGCTTATCGGCGGGCTTCACACTTTTTTTAGCGGCGCGGGTGGATCAGCGGCTGCCCAGCAGCGTGCCGCCCAGCGCGAACACAGAGTTCGGCACCGCGACCGGCACAAGCCGCCGCTTCGGCGCGGTGTAGACGCCGCGTTTAGCCGGGCGCGACTCGACCTTGACGCCCTTGGCGCGCTGCTCGCCGGCCAGCCGGGCCAGACTGATCGACTGCGTATGCTCGACCATCCGGGTATGAAGCGTCGCCCACAGCTCGCGCGTCATGGAATCGTCCGGTGCCTGTGCCGCCACGGCATGCTTCTGTCCCTTGGGCGTCGCTGGTTCGATGGCGCCGATAACGTCGGCAACGGAAATCGACTCGCCCGGCCGGGCCAGCGTGTAGCCACCACCCGGCCCGCGAGTGCTTTCCACCAGGCGGTGCTGGCGCAGTTTGCTGAACAACTGCTCAAGATACGATACTGAAATCTTGTGACGTACGCCGATGTCGGTCAGCGAGACCGGGCCGGCATTCTCGCGCAGCGCAAGGTCGATCATCGCGGTAACGGCGAATCGGCTTTTGGTGCTCAGGCGCATGGAAGTTCTCCTTTGGACATCAAAAATGATGTGATGGACGAACTATAGAAATGTTTTTACTTCGTGTAAATTCATATTTCCCAGCGTTTCAGTTCGGAAAATACGAACCATCGGACATTCGGCCACTGATCAGCGCTTCAAACTTTGAACGGGAACCCCGCTCTGAATTTCAAGCCCTGGACTATTTCTCGGTCACCGCCGGCGGGCGGCATCGTTCGCGTCGGCGAGCAGCTGCACACCACGCCGCAGACGCTGTCGGGGCAGATCAAGCTGCCGGGCAACTGGTTGACAAAGCACCGCATCCATTCGCGCAGCGTCGGCGAGTTTGACGACGCCGCGCTAATGCAGGCCTTCGGGCGCGAGGGGTGCGGCATTTTCATGTCGGCCAGCGTGCTGGAGGCCGAAACGACGGCGCAGTGCGGCACCCTGCTGGTCGTCCGGGCCGACGAGATCACCGAGGATTTTTTCGCCGTGTCGGTCGAGCGGCGCATCAGCCATCCGTGCGTGGCGGCCATCAGCCAGGTGGCGCGCGGCCAGCTGCTGCACGACATCGGCCGCAAGAGCGCCTGAAATCCGTGGTTCGGCATGAAGAGAGTCAGATTAATTTGGCTGAGGTTTTGCCGGACGCGGTCGGCGTGAAACTGCTCGCCGAGTTCGCCCCAGACCCGCCAGCAGGAAGATGACGCCTGCGCAGGTTTTTACCTTACAAGCGCACTATTCATTGGGCATAAATATCCCCCTTCCGAATAAGCTTTACAGGGAAACCTAATGTCACACCAAATCTATCGCGCATGTATTGAAGCGTGCAATGCCTGCATGGTCGCTTGCAATCACTGCGCGGCTTCGTGCCTGAAAGAGCCGGACGTCAAGATGATGTCCCGGTGTATTGCCTTGGACATGGATTGCTCGCAAATCTGCGCCTTGGCCGCCGCGGCGATGGCGCGTGGCAGCGAACACCACCAGGTCATTTGCGGCCTTTGCGCGGATATCTGTCAAGCCTGCGGTGACGAATGCATCAAACACGATATGGCGCACTGTCAGGAGTGCGCAAAGGCCTGCCATCGCTGCGTTGACGAATGCCGCAAGATGGCCATCGCTGCATAACTTCTAAGGGCGCCCGAATTGCGGTCCAGCGGGACGATGGCTTACTGGGTTACGGCGGCGACGTCAGGACGCGCGCCGCAACGCCTCGATCCGCTCGACATGCGCCTGCAGCGAGCGCTGCGCCATGGGCCACAGGCGCTGGGGCGTGTCGTCATAGGCCAGCGCGACCCAATCGGCCAGCGTCCCGCCGGGCCGCGCGTCCATCGCCGCCACCACCTTCGCCTCGCGCTTGAGGCGGTGCGCCTTGAGTTGAGCGATCGCTTGCGGCGCGTCGTGCAGCACATGGCCGTGAGCCGGCAGGATGAAATCGATCTCGTGAGCGTCGCAGGCGGCGCTGAGCCGGTCGAGCGAATCGAGATAGGCGGTCATCTCGCCGTCGGGCGGGTTGACGATGGTCGTGCTGCCGTTCAGGATATGGTCGCCCGAAAACAGCAGGCCGTCCTCGACCAGCACCAGGCACAGGTGGTTCGCGGCGTGGCCGGGAGTAAAAATAACCTTCAAAGTGTGTGTTTGTGCAGTCTGGGCAAGCACGAGCAGCTCCTGATTCGATAGCGAACGGTCTGGAACGAAATGCGAATCGGCACGCGCCGTCGCCGCCGACGGCAAGCCCAGAACCGGCGGGCGGTGCGCGCACAGCGCCTGCAGCGGGCGGGCAGCGGGTGAATGGTCGGGATGCGAATGCGTGCAGACGATGGCCTCGATGCGCCCGCCCGTCGCGGCGTGAAGGCGCCGGATGTGCGCTGCATCGTTCGGCCCCGGATCGATCACGATATAGCCCGATTCGGCGGTGCCGACGATATAGCTGTTGGTTCCCGGCCCGGTCATCACGCCGGGATTCGGCGCGGTCAGGCGCATGACGTTTTTCAGCAGCGACACCGGTTTTTCCGTCTGCCAGTCGAGCGCATGCACGATCTGGCCGTCGGGGCTGGTCAGCGCCAGTTCACCGAAGGGCGAGTCGTGCTCCATATAGCGCGCATCCTGGCCGCCGAGCAGGCCGGCGCGTGGGCACGAGATCCAAAGCGGCTTTTCATGCGCGCAGGCCGCGAGCACGGCATCGACGCTTGCGTAATTCTGCAGCCGCTCCAGCGTCCTGAGCGTGGGAAAGATCATGAAAAAAGCGCCTGCCTCATGCCGCGCCAGCGCCTCGGCTGGCCGCACCCAGACGGGTTCGAACTGTTCGCTTTCGTCGGCCACCGGCGTCTGCCCTGCGGGCATGCGGGCGACCAGGAAGGGCACGTCGAAGCGGCGCGGCAAATCGCGGTCGGTCACCCAGTGCGCCAGCACGAAGGCGTCGGCACCGGCCAGCGTCAATCCGCTCGACCGGCATTGCGCGGCGAACGGCGCCTTGCGGTCGAGCGCAGCAATGTCGGCCGTCGTCGCATGGCTTCCGTCGTCATGGCGCGCGAGCAGCACGCCAAGTTCCTCGAAACTTTCGCGAATGGCGGCAATCGCTTGCGTCAGATGCGCATCGGTCTGGCCGATGCGGCGAGTGGACTGGGCATGCGCAGCCGCATCGGCCGCGTCAATGCCGCCGCCCGGAAAGACATACGCGCCGGGCGCGAAGCTGGCGCTCATCGAACGCCTCGTCATCAGCACCTCAACGCCGCCGGGCGTGTCGCGCAGCAACAAAATCGTTGTGGCCGGCCGCGTTGGCGCGGGTTCGCGCTGGTAATACAAAAGTTGTGAAGTTCTTAGCATGCGCCGATTTTGCATCCGCAAGGCCGCACCGTCGCAAGGCGCTGGCTGGCGCCATCCGTTGACCGCGCAGGCGGCGCAACCTACCATTGCCACTATCCCAACGCAATCGCAAGCACAACAATTCAGGATTTCAGCATCATGACCCACCCTGCCCGCAGAACTTTCTGCACGCTGTCAGCCGCCGCCGCGCTGTGTATCGCCAGCATGGCCGCTTCGGCGCAGACGGCCGCTGGCGCCTGGCCGTCGCGCCAACCCATCCGGTTCATCGCGGTGTTTCCGCCCGGCGGTTCAGTCGACCAGGTTGCCCGCATCCTGGCCCAGCCACTGTCGCAGCAACTCGGCCAGAACATCATCGTTGAAAACAAGGGCGGCGCGTCGGGCTCGATCGGCACGGCGGCGGTGGCGGCGGCGCCCGGCGACGGCTATACGTTCGGCGTGGTGTTCGACACCCACGGCGTCAACCCAAGCCTGATCCCGGGCCTGCCCTTCGACACCCGCAAGGACCTGGCGCCGATCGCACTCGTCGGCACGTCGTCGATGGTGCTGGCGACCTTCGCCGGGTCTGAATACAAAACCTTCGCCGACGTGGTGGCGGCAGCGAAAGCCAAGAAGAACGTGAATTACGGCAGCATCGGCTCGGGCAGCCTGGGCCACCTGGCGATGGCGCTGCTGGGCAAAAACGGCAATCTCGACTGGCAGCACATCCCCTACAAGGGCGGCGGCCCCTTGATGACCGACGCCGTCGCCGGCCATGTGCCGCTGTCGATCGGCTCGGTGTTCGTCACCAAGCCGCATATCGACAACGGCCGGCTGCGCCCGCTGGCGGTGACGACCAGCAAACGTTCGAGCGAGCTGCCGAATGTGCCGACGGTCGCTGAAAGCGGCTTTGCCGGCTTCGACGCGCCGGCCTGGTGGGCGATCATCGCTCCGGCGAAAACGCCGCCCGACATCTTGAAGCGCATGAATGACGAGGTCAACAAGGCGCTCAAAAACCCGGAGATCGCCAAAAAACTCAGCGCCCAGGGGATCGACATCATCGGCGGATCGCAGGAATCGGCGCGAACCTTTATTGACAAGCAGATGGACACCTGGGCCAAGGTGGTGAAGGAGAACGGGATCAAGCCAGAATAATGGCCCCCACGCTCCCCACTGCGTGTGGTTCGCTGCCCCCCGAGGGGGCCGCTGCGCCTGCGGCCCGGCAAAGCCGGTTCCGCGGCCCTGGCTGGCTGGGGCGGCCCGCCGCTAGCGCTCTCCGTTCGTACTGAGCTTGTCGAAGGGTGCCTTCTGAGGCGCCGACCTTACTCCTCGGGCGACACGCCGAGGGCCACTAAAAACCGCGCGACCATGTTGTAGGTGGCGATCGCGCTGGTCAGCTCGACGATTTCCGTGGTGTCGAAATGCTCGCGCAGCGCGTCGAAAACCGCATCGGTCACCTTGACGTCGAGCGTCATCTGCGCCGCGTACCGAATCACCAGCTGTTCGATCGGGCCGAGCAGCGGGTGCGCCGCGGTTTCGCGTGGATTGCCCCCGATCACCGCCCTAAGTCCATCGAGCTCGGCCTGAATGCCGCCGGCCGCCAGAAAATCGGGCGCGTGGTGGTGGTATTCGTAGTCGGCGCCGGTCAGCAGCGCGACAGTGCAGATGCCCAACTCGCGCAGCCTGCGGCTGGTCGGCAGGCCGGTACGCACTGCGCCGAGGTAGACGTTCCAGCCGCGCGCCAGCGGCTCGCTCCACAGCAGCGCCTTGTCCAGGTTGATGAGGTCGCCGCCCCGGCGCTTGAGCACCGCGTCCACCAAGTCCTGCGGTTGCGGTTTGAGGGCCGGGCTCCAGTCGGGAATGCGCATGGTTTTTCTCTGATCGGTAGGGGGATGCGGAATAATGCCACGGATGCGAGTTCGATTCACCAAAATGCACGGCGCCGGCAACGATTTCGTCGTGCTCGACGAGACTCGCGCGCCGCTCGGCTTGAGCCCGGCGCAGTACCGTTTTCTGGCCGACCGGCATCTTGGCGTCGGCGCTGACCAGATTCTTTCGGTGTGGCCGTCGCCTGAAGCGGGCATCGACTTCGAGTACGTCATTCACAATGCCGACGGCGGCGAGGTGGAGCAGTGCGGCAACGGCGCGCGCTGCTTTCTGCGCTTCGTTCGCGAGCAGGGCCTGACCTCCAATGACGCGGTGAAAGTCAAAACGATGGGCGGCATCATCGAGCCGCGCCTGGCGGCCGACGGCCGGGTGAAGGTGAACATGGGCGCGCCGGTGTTCGAGTTCGATCGCATTCCCTTCGACGCGGCGGGCCTTGCGCCACAAGCCGTCGGTTCATGGAAAAAATGGCCTCTGACGCTTGATGGACGGGCGCAAGAAGCTCCTGTTTTGATAGCGGTGATGTCGATGGGCAACCCACACGCGGTGCAGCTTGTCGATGACGTGGAGCGCGCGCCCGTGCGGGAAACCGGCCCGCTGATCGAGCGTCACGCGCGCTTTCTAAATCGGGTGAACGCTGGCTTCATGCAGGTTGTGTCGCGGCGCCAAGTGCGGCTGCGGGTGTACGAGCGCGGCGCCGGCGAAACGCTGGCCTGCGGCACCGGCGCCTGCGCGGCGGTGGTCACCGGCATCCGGCTGGGCCTGCTCGATGCGCGCGTCGATGTGCTCACTCGCGGCGGCGAACTGACGGTCGAATGGAGCGGCGAGCTCGATGCGCCGGTCATGTTGACAGGTCCGGCGACGACGGTGTTCGAGGCCGAGATCGACATTCCCGACGCGCTCTAGCGCCACTTGGTCCGGGGCCGCTTGGAAAATCAAGCGGCGCGGCGTGGGAATCGGACGACAATTGCCGCCATGAAGCCCATAGAACCTCCCATCACGGAAGATGACATCGCGAATTTTCTGGCCAACACGCCGGACTTTTTCGAGCGCCATGCCGATCTGCTCGCCACCGTGCAGCTGTCCAGCGGACACGGCGGCCGCGCCATCAGCCTGCAGGAACGCCAGGCCGCCATGCTGCGCGAAAAGATCAAGGCGCTGGAGACCCGCGTCGTCGACATGATCCGCCATGCGCAGGACAACCTGGCTATCGCCGGCAAGATGCATGGCTGGACGCGCGCGCTGCTGCAAACCGCTCAAGCCGAAAGCATTCCCGCCGTCATCATCGACTGCCTGACCGGCAAGTTCGAGGTTCCGCAGGCGGCGATCCGGGTCTGGAGCGTGGGCGGCCGCTATGCCGATGAACCGTTTGTGATCGGCCCCGGCAGCGATGTGCAGACCTTCGCCGCGTCGCTGACGCTGCCGTACTGCGGCCTGAACGCAGGCTTCGAGGCCGCCGGCTGGCTGGCCGATCCGGCGAAGGCTGAGTCACTGGCGCTGATTCCGCTGCGCACCGCGCCCGATGCGCCGGTGCTGGGCCTTCTGGTGCTGGCGTCGCCCGACGCGCAGCGTTTTCATGCCGGCATGGGAACCGAATTTCTCGAACGCCTGGGCGAGCTTGCCGCGGCCGCGCTGTCGCGCCTGGCCGAGCCGGGCACTGTCCAGGCGGCCTGAAGGCGCGGCATGGCAGCTCCAGCGCCTTTAGACGAACAAGCCGTTTTAGAGCCGCATCCGCTGGTTTGGCGTTATCTGGAATACGCCCGGGTCGAAAAGCGGCTGGCCCAGCGCACCGTCGAGCTGTACGCGGCCGACTTGCGCAAGCTCGACGCTTATGCGCTGAAGGCCAAGGTGGCGCTGACCGAGGTCCAGCACCTGCACCTGCGCCGCTGGGTCGCACAGATGCACAGCGGTGGGCGCAACGCGCGCGGCATCGCACTGATTCTGTCGGGCTGGCGCGGCTTTTACACCTGGCTGGGCCGCGAAGGCCTGGTTGCGGGCAATCCGGTCCGGGATGTGCGCTCGCCCAAGGCCGCCAAGCCGCTGCCCAAGGCCTTGAGCGTAGACGAAGCGGTGCAACTGGCCGACTTCGACGCCGGCGCGGCAGGTGCCGATCCGTTCCTTGAAGCGCGCGATCATTGCATCACCGAGCTGCTCTACGGCTGCGGACTGCGCATCGGCGAACTGGTCGGACTCGATGTGCAGGCCAGCGCCGGCGCGCGCGGCTGGATCGACTTGGACGATGCCCAGGCGCATGTGCTCGGCAAGGGCGAGAAACGGCGCAGCGTCCCGGTTGGCGGCGCGGCACTGCTCTCGCTGCGCAAATGGCTCGCCTTTCGCGGCCTTCATGCGCGCGACGGGGTTGAAGGCGGCCGGGCGCTGTTCATCAACCGACGCGGCGGCCGGCTCACGCCGCAGCAGACCCGCCTGCGGCTAAAGCGCCGTTCGCAACGGGCCGGGCTGGCAACGCCGGTGCATCCCCACATGCTGCGCCATTCCTTCGCCAGCCATGTGCTTCAGTCAAGCGGCGACCTGCGCGCGGTGCAGGAGCTGCTGGGCCACGCCAACATCACCACAACACAGGTCTACACCCGGCTCGATTTCCAGCACCTGGCGAAAATTTACGACGCCGCGCATCCGCGGGCGATCTCGGGCGCTGCGGGCGGCAAAATTGGCGCATTGGCACCAGGCCGTGATTTCAGGACGCCGAAGTAGCCAGCTTATGTGGGGCAGGGCAAACCGGTCAGCGCGATGATCGTTCGCACCCGGCTGATTCCAAAGGGCTTCTCGGCCTGCGCGTTGTGGCCATTTATCTTCGTCCTGCCCGAGGAACGTTTGAACGCCGCGCTGATCGGGCACGAACTTGTGCATTACCGCGAGCAGGCCTGGATCATGCCGCTGTGGGTGTTGCTATATCTTATGTCGCCAAAATTCCGGCTCGCAGCCGAAGTACGCGCCTATGCCTGGCAGATCAAGACAGGCGGAATTTCTAAAGTCGAGGCGGCGCGCGCCTTGTTGAGCTATCGGCTGGGCATCTCGCTGGACGAAGCCCAAGCCGCTTTGGCGTTGGCGTCATCAGATGACGCCAACGCCGGCGGTCACGGCCAGGGTTGAGCCGGTACCGCTGGGGCCACTGCCCCTTGTACCGTTTTTAGTTGCGGTCCTGCCGCGTCGCGCGCGGAGGCGGCACGTATGCCGGCTGCGGTGCGGGAGCCGGGGCGGCAACTGGTGGCGGCGGTGGTGGTGGCGGCGGCGCCACCACCACAGGTGGCGGTGGAGGGGGCGGCGGTGGAGGC